>Ga0255057_10002424_pt1 | contig 10118 bp, 15 predicted proteins | sample Cases_109_6_MG_FD_189022 | JGI IMG/M metagenome (GOLD analysis project Ga0255057, IMG submission 189022) | Seawater microbial communities from Amundsen Gulf, Northwest Territories, Canada - Cases_109_6 | ecosystem: Environmental > Aquatic > Marine > Gulf | place: Canada: Northwest Territories... | reverse complement strand
GGAAAGGTCGGTGAGAACATCCCAAACGCGTTCGGGTGTTGCCTCGATCTCGATCTCAGTTACCAAGCTTCTCGGAACGGCACCGGATGCGCGGCCCACTCCGCGCCATTGGACTCCGCCCAACACGCCAACAATTCCCGAAACCGCGATCAGTAGCCACCTGCCACCGGCAGACATCACGTCAGGGAAGCCGACGATCAGGAACACCGTCGCCGCGACCCACAGGACATCAGACAGGATGACGAGACGGGCAAGTCGAAGATCGACCTTTTCTGCACGGGCGATCCAAAGAATCGTCAATCCGAACCCAAGAACTCCCACGCCGACGATGCGCAACAGGATGGGCTCCACATGCATCAACTCTGCGAGACCGGTGGCGAAGACGAAAGCAACGAGACCGCTAACCATGCTGAAGACAGCATTGGCGGACAGTGATCTCCGAAGTGGTGCGTCGTTCTGAGTGGTAGTGGTCATTGTGTGATCCTCCTTGTCGTATGACTAATGGTATTAGTTACAGTAACTAAACCCTTTAGTCATGTCAAGGGATCTAAGTGACGTCGCGACCCAGGTTGGCGAAGCGGGTGAATTCGGGCTGGAAAGTCATCTCTACCGGACCGGTCGAACCGGCGCGATGCTTGGCAACGATTACCTCAGCGATACCCCGTTTTTCCTGATCTTCGGGGTGGTAGTACTCATGGCGGTAGATGAACATCACAACGTCGGCGTCCTGTTCGATCGCACCTGATTCGCGAAGGTCGGAGAGACGTGGGCGCTTGTCCTCTCTCTGCTCGAGCGATCGGTTCAGCTGGGACAACGCAATGATCGGGACCCCGAGCTCTCGTGCCAGGTTCTTTAGATTCCTGGTGATCTCCGAGATTTCCTGCTGACGGTTTTCCCTGTTGGACGACTCCATCAACTGCAGGTAGTCCACCACAACGAGCGAGAGACCCTCCCTTCGCTTGAGACGGCGGCATTTGGCCCGGATATCGGTGACGGTCACCACCGGTGAGTCGTCGATGTAGATCGGTGCCTTGTACATCTTCCCGGCGGCATCGACCACCCGCTGCCACAAGGGACCGAGTTGTCCTGCACGCAGTTTCATCGAGTCGACCTTCCCCACCGACGACAGGATTCGCTGCACCAATTCCTCCTTCGACATTTCGAGAGAGAAGATGGCCACCGACTCGTCGAGTACGGCCACATTGATGGCAATCCCTAAAGCCAACGAGCTCTTGCCCATGCCTGGCCTCGACGCCACGACAACGAGGTTTGCAGGTTGGAGACCGGCCAGTTTGCGATCCAGATCCATGAATCCGGTGGCCAATCCGGTGAGATCGCTACCCCTCTGCTCCATGAGCTCGATCTGTTCGAGGACATCGCTGAACATCGGTCCGATCTCGAACAGGGTCTGACTGGAGCGCTTCTCGGCAACACCCAACACCGCTTGTTCGGCACGGTCGAGAACAATGGATATCTCTTCGTCGATGTTGAACGCCACATCGGTCACAGAGGCCCCAGCCCGGATCAGCTCTCGTCGTTTGGCGTGCTCTTCGACGATCCCTGCGTAATAGACGATGTTGGAAGTGGAGGGAACGATGTCGACCAGACGAGCCAGGTACTGGACTCCGCCGATCTTCTCCAACTCGCCACGTCGTCGTAAGACCTCGGAAACGGTTACGGCGTCGATGGCCTGGTTGGAGTCGAACAACTCGCGCATACCCTCGAATATCGCTTGATGGGCTGGGATATAGAAGTCTTCAGGATGAATCTGGTCCATGACTTCGTTGACCGCATCCTCAGAGAGAAGGACAGCACCAATCACCGACTCCTCCGCCTCGCGCGAGTGGGGAGGATTGCGGTAACCAGGCCGCAGCTCTCTTTGTTCGGTGAAACCAGTCATTACGTCCTCTCCAACAACATGCCACAGACCACTGACAGATTCTTGGGGGCCTCGACGCGCAAGACCCCGCCTGGCGAGGAAGTCGGAACCGCCATCAGCGGGGGAAGTCCACCGAACATAGACCAACGGGCCCCTCACCCCAACTCAAAGCGGTGATTGTTTTTCGCGGTGGAAGAGATTGACAGAAAGTCGCGAGATATGTGTCTAAACCGCGAAAACCGTGATTGTTATGGAGGAGCCGGGTTAGGCGGGAATGATGTCGAGGGTGAGAGGGAACTCAACGTCGGAATGGGCTTTGATCTGGATCTCGTGAAGTCCAATCGCCTTTATTGACTCCTGCATCTCGACCTGAGACTTGTCCAGTTCGATTCCGGTGAAACGCTTGATACCTTCGACCACATCAGCGACTGAGACCGATCCGTAGAGCTGACCCTCGTCACCTGCCTGGGCCGCCAAAACCACGCGGCTCCCGACAAGCTGGGTGGCAATCGCCTCGGCCTGGCTCTTTGCCTTGAGTTCGGTCTCGATTCGAACCTCTCGGACGGTTTCTGCCGCCTCCAGGGCCCCATCGTTGGCCTTGATGGCGTAGCTCCTGGGCAGCAGGTAGTTCCGAGCGAACCCGTCTGCCACATCTACTACATCGCCACGCTTGCCCAGATCCACCACGTCAGACGTGAGTATCAATCTCATCGACCGCTTCCCACATAGGGGAGTAATGCCATCTCGCGGGCGTTCTTGACTGCTGTGGCCACTCTGCGCTGGTCATGTGGGCACAGACCTGACACTCGACGGCTGCGGATCTTTCCCCGATCCGAAACGAACTTCCGGAGGAATGAAGCGTCTTTCCAGTCGAGCTTTCCACCCTGGGCACAAACCGCGCAAGGTCTTGGCTTGCCACGACGAAAGTTCTCCCGGCGGCCGCGGGTTGGCTTCGGCGCTCTCTTGTTCTTACGACCCATTAGAAAGGTGCCTCATCGGGACCGAAGTCATCACGGGCCACCGGTGCGGGAGCCGGGGAACTGTCGGCCGATTGCTTGTTTGACCAGTCGCCACCTTGTCGCTGGGTCTTGTTGACGGTGGCGGTGGCCCAGCGTAGGGACGGACCGATCTCATCGATCTGTATCTCCACAACGGAGCGCTTGTCGCCTTCTTGGGTTTCCCAGGTTCGCTGTTCGAGACGGCCGGTGACGATGACCCGCGCTCCCTTCTGAAGGGACTCTGCGACCTGTTCGGCCTGTTCGCGCCAGATGGTGCCGGTGAAGAAGCTGGTGGCCTCCTGCCACTCACCATCCTGACCGCGCCAACGACGGTTCACCGCCATGCGGATCTTTGCCATGGCGACACCCGACGGTGTGAACCGGAGCTCCGGGTCGTCGACGAGGTTTCCAATGAGTGTGACGTTGTTTGACATCGATATCTCCTCTATTCCCGTCTCACCGTCGACTATGCCGGGACGGTGGGACGGATTCCAGGCCTATTCGCTAAGCCGGACGATCTTGTGTCGAACCACTTCATCCGCAAGCAAGAGCAGGCGATCGAGGGAGTCGACGGTGGGGGGTCCAGACTGAAACGACAGAACTGAGTAATACCCCTCCGACAAATGGTCGATCTCATAGGCAAAACGTCGCTTGCCCCAGAGATCACGGTTGGTGACCGTTGCACCGTTGTCGTTGATGTATGACTCGAGTTCTGTGATCTTGGTTGCGATCTCGTCCTCGGCCAGATCAGGCCGATGAATCGTCATGACTTCATAATCGCGCATATGACCTCCTGTGGACATCCGATTGGAAGGCCCCACCAACACGATGGAGCAGGGGTTTCGTCACACCGAGCGGCGCGAGACGCCGGTGCGGGATCACATCGTAGACGGATTCAGACACTGTCGAAATTCGAGAGAAGCGCTCCCTGAGCGAAATCGTGAACACCCAAGGGGGTCTCGAGGGCCCATCCGATCGGGCCTGGGGACCGGTACGACGCGCACGGGTCCGACATACATGGTTTCATCTCGGTCGATCCGATCAGAGTTCCGTCACCATCGAACCACCAGACCTCGAGTGGCATAGGTGTGTGAAGCATCTGAAAGCTTCTCGACGACGGAGACGGGAAGACGAAGAGCATGCCGTCTACACCGTCGGGGAGTTCTTCGATCTCCATCAATCCTCGTTGCCGCTCCGAGGGTTCGTCGGCGACCCAAACCGTGAGGGTCTCCGAGCCGACAGTGACTTCCGTCTCGTCAAAGACCGAGACGTCTCGGATTGGACCTCCACACCCAGCCACTAACAGCAATAGCGGGACAAGCCATTTCGCAGTCGAGGTCACGAGAGTTGCCGGGCCAGGTCAGGTACCTGCACACGCTCGACGCACCCACTCGATGTCCGTCGCCTGCTTTTCGGCACCACCCGGTGTTTCCACCACAACCGGCGCACCCGCGGCGGCAATTGTGCGCGCCAGGTCGACGGCGGGTATCTCCCCCTCACCAAGGTTCTGATGACGATCTCTGCGCGAGTCGAACGGGTCTTTGGAATCGTTTGCGTGAACGAGGTCGATACGACCCGTTGCCTCTAAGACCCTCTCGACAAGGGCTTCGAACGGCTCACCTCCGGCCCATGAATGACAGGTGTCGAGAACAAATCCGACGCCGAACTCACCGATCTCCTCCCAAAGCCGTTTGATCCACTCGACACGCCGGGCAAGTGCTTTGTCACCGCCTGCGGTGTTCTCGATGAGAACGGTCATATCGGTGTCCAGGGCGTCCAGCCCCTTTCGCCACCGGATCAGACCCTCGGTCTGTGGCCCGTCACCAGTCACATGACCACCATGAACCACGACGGCCGTCGCTCCTATGTCGCTCGCAGCGTCGCAAGTGTCTTGGAGGATCTTTCTGCTCGGTATCCGCACCCGGTTGTTGTCTGCGCAGAGATTGATCAAGTACGGAGCGTGGACATATATTGGGATGGAAGCGTTTGTCAGTTCGTGGGCGTCTTCACGTGGCGATGGCTTCTTCCACGATTGGGGATTGGAGAGGAAGATCTGAACCAGGTCAGCATCTCTGGTTTTGGCCTCGGCCAGGGGCCGATCCGAAGGAACGTGGGCCCCGACGAGTGTCATTCTTCTTCCAGAGCCGACACGAGCCGTTCGGTCCTCGCTCTGGACTCCCTACGTGCCGCTTCTACTGCGAAGTCGATGATCTTTGTGGCAATGACCTGTGGTTCTTCAGACCAGTCTTCTGCCAGGATTCCCAACTGGTCTTCTTTCACCCAACGGGCCCCCCACGGATTTGTCGGCAGCTCTTCCCTGCTCAAGACACCAAGGAGAAGGAGCGGAACAACATCACCTTCGTCGTTCATCTGGCCACCCGAAACATCATCAATCTCACCCCAGGGAATCAATGACGCTGGGCGAAGCGGCCCGGAGAGTTTCAGTGCCAATCCCTCGTCACGGCACTCGATGACTTTGGTGGGGACAAACAACTCCTTGAGCCCCCACAGCACTATGAAACCTGCAAAAAGGGCCATTGCCCACGCAAAAATGACGTCCCTCGGCTCATAGATCTGGGTGTCTTCCGGTCTGAAGACGATCTCGCGGAGCCAGTTGGTGATTCGCCGATTGGTCAAGACATCGAGCGAGATCACCAACAGCGGTATGCCCGCCATCGCCATCAGCCACATCTTGAGGGCCGACCTCCTCACAACGAGGGTCACGCATTGACTCCCAGGTCCGCTGGGGTGACCAGGGCCACATGAGGGATGCCCAAAGCTGCAAAGTTTCGGGCTGCCACGCCGCCTGACCGATCGACGAGTGCGATGGCCTGAACAATCTCGAGACCCTCCTCCAGGGCATACTTGGCGGCCGCCACCGCAGCGCCCCCCGTGGTTGTCGTGTCCTCCAGGATGGCGACCTTGGCCCCCGAATCGACGGGCCCGACGAGACGACCACCAGTGCCATGATCCTTGACGGTCTTCCTGATGGAGAACGCTCTCAAACCCCGACCCTGGCTGGTGGCGACCATCGCCGTGGCTACCGCGATCGGATCTGCCCCCATTGTCATTCCACCCACGGCCTCGACGGCCGGTGCCAGGACTTCCATGACCGCTCTACCAACGATCCAGGCACCTTCCCCGTCGAGGGTGCTCTGACGGGCATCCAAGTACCAGGTGGAGACAGCCCCGGACCTGAGAGTGAACGGCCCGTCGGTTCTGAGGGCGTAGGTCTTCAAGTGTTCGATCAGAGCGTGGTTGGCCACAACCCCATCGTATTGGCGACCGACACGCAATCACTGTCCCTATGCGATGTCCCTGTGCGAGTTCGCTAACTTTGTCGTCATGGACCTCTTGCTCATTCGTCACGGCCAGCCCGACTGGGCTCCGAAACAGATCGCCCGCAACGACCCTCACCTGACAGACCTCGGACGGGAGCAGGCACAGAGAGTTGGGCACCGGATGAGCTCACTGGAGCGGGTTGACGAGTTGTGGGTGTCGTCAATGAACCGGGCTATGGAGACGGCAGACAAGATCGAGGGCGAGTTGCGACCCGATCGCGAGGTTCACGACTGGCTCCGTGAGATTGCAAACCCCCCTCAATGGGAGGGCTCACCCGTCGAGGACATCGATGCCTGGTTCGAGCAGGCCAACCTCCGCCCAATGGATGAGATGTGGGAGGAGGGGCTCGGGCGTGGAGGAGAGTCGTTTGGGGCTTTTCACGAAAGGGTCATCGCCGGGCTCGTCGAAACGATGGACGCCAATGGAATCCACCCAATGGAAGGGCGTCATCTATGGACCGTCGACAATCCGGACCAGCGGGTGGTCATCGTGGCCCACGCCGGCACCAACGCTGTGGTGCTGGGCCACCTGCTCGGCCTTGATCCGGTTCCGTGGGAGTGGGAGCGATTCCAACAGCCGCACACCGGCGTGAGCCGACTCAAGATGATGCGTATCGCCGATGGTTGGGCCTTCTCGTTACGTCAGCTTGGCAACGTCGCCCATCTTCACCCAGGGATGGTCACCGTCTAGGTGCACACGACCTAGAGAACACCCATTTCGGCAAGGTCGGCCGAGACCAGAAAGAGCCCTGAGGCCTGGGCCCGCACCTCTTCACCGACGAGAAGCTCACCCGACGCTGTCATCCGTCTGCCCCGCAACTCGTCCACCCGGGATCGCACGATCACCCTCTCACCGACCTCGAGTGGCTTGCGATACCGGATTTCGAGACGGCCCGTGACCGACATCACCTTCTCGGTCAGAATCCCCGCCCAAACCAGCATCTCATCGAGTGCTGTTGCGGCAACGCCTCCGTGAAGGATCACGCCGGCTCCCCTGTACTCCTTTCGCGGCACAAATCGTGCGCTCACCACGCCGTCGTCGAGAGCGAAGTCATCGAGATGGAGGCCGATCGGGTTGTCCCGACCACAGGCGAAACACCCGTCGTCGTAATGACGTCGGATTCGGTCGACGAATTCGGCGATATCAGTAGTCATCGTGTCGCGGTCGAACCTACTTGCCGTAGCGACGGCTTCTGCCGGCGAAGTCACGAAGAGATCGAAGGAAGTCGACATGGCGAAACGCCGGCCAGTTGACGTCGACGAACACGAACTCCGCGTACGCCGACTGCCAGAGCAGAAAGCCCGAAAGCCGAGACTCACCCGAGGTCCGAATCAAAAGATCTGGATCAGGGAGATCCGCCGAGTACATGTGTGCCGCAAGGGCATCTGAATTGATGTGGGAGGCAATCTCATCCTCTGGCACGCCTTTCTCGACGAGCTCGGCGACGAGATTCTTGGCGGCGTCCACAATCTCCTGCCGCCCCCCATATCCCATCGCAATGTTGAGTCTCTTCGACCCGCGGGGATGTGCTTCCTCGGCGCTTTTTGCAGCTGTCACCAACTGGTCAGGCAGAAGATCGAGACTGCCGATGAACTTGATCGCCATGTCGTATTGCTCACAGAGCATCGGCAATCTCTCAAAGAGCTCTATCAGCACCTCGAAATACGGCTCGAGTTCTTCGGGCGGACGAGACAGGTTTTCCTTGGAGAGCACCCAGGCAGTGACAACCGGGATATCGAACTCGTCGGCCCAACCCAAAAACTCCTCGAAGCGCTCCATGCCCACTCGATATGACTCGCTGTAAGAGGAGAGACCCTCTTTTCGAGCATGTCGCCGATGACCGTCCAACACAACACCGATATGGCGCGGAAGGCGATCACGATCGAGTTGGGATACAAGCCTCCGCTCGTAGACCCGATAAAGAAGACCCAATTCCATAACGGTGTTTCATCGTACCGCGAGCCTGCCCGATAGCCTGGTCCGATGAACCGGCTCACCCTTGGCAAGATGCAGAACCCGATCAGAGGGTTTCTCCACGGAGGTGCTGCCGTCGCAACCCTTGTTGGCCTGATACTTCTTGTCATCCGGGCTTGGGGAAGTGCAGCCGGGATTGTCGGCGCCCTCGTCTTCGGGTTGGCACTGCTCGTGATGTACACGGTGTCATCGCTCTACCACTCGATTCCCTGGGGCAACGATTGGAAGGTTCGACTGCAGAGAATCGACCACTCGATGATCTATCTCGTTGTGGCCGGCACCTTCACCCCGATCGCTATTGCAGCGTTGGATGGAGTGGCACTGGCTGTGGGTCTGGGGCTTCTGTGGGGAATCGCCATCACCGGTGTCTTTCTGAAGTCTCTGCTGCCGAGTGTGAAGACCTGGCTCTCCGTGACGCTCCAACTGGCCATGGGGTGGATAGCAATTGTTTGGATCCCCCGCATCGTCGACGAACTTGGTGTCGGCGCGGTCGTCCTGATTCTCCTTGGTGGTCTGTGTTACACAGTCGGGGCCGTGATTTTCCTCACCAAATGGCCCCGCCTATTACCGAGAAGTTTCTCCTACCACGAACTGTTTCACGTGCTCGTTGTCACCGCGAGCATCCTCCACTTCATGGCCATCTGGATCTACGCGATACCAGCGACGCTCTAGTGGTCTGTCGTGGAAATAGCGCCAGCAGACGTCCGAGTCATCGGCGTTATCTGGCCAGGACGCACAACGAAGGCGCATCGGCGAGATGCGTCGAGGCGGAGGACGAAGCCAGGGGCACGTCGAGGGCCGGAGAGATGCGGTGATTATTTGCGCGACACACCACTAGGAGTCTGCTGATTAATGCCGTTGCTCAGATCGGCGGCCAGACGCGCCAGTCGTAAGGACGAGGTTTCGCCACTCCTTGTGGCGGAATGGTGATGCCGAGGACGCAGCGAGTGGTGATGACTGGTCGTCGAGATGAGTGACATGCATTGTTCAGCGGGCTCCTAGGCGCTCGGCAGTTTCGACTCCTCGGCGCACAAGGCCTCAATCTCGTCGATCGCCGTAGGAACTGACGCTGTCATGTTCTCGTGCCCGTCTGCAGTGATGAGGATGTCATCCTCGATCCGAACCCCTATGCCTAGAAACTCAGCCGGCACTCGATGGGTGATCTTCTCGGCTTCCTCCTTCTCCTCCGCCTCCTTGGCTGCTGCTGCTTTGGGGCCGAGAAGGACACGACGCTCGTTCCAAGCGTCCAGGTCATACTGGAGAAGCGTCAATTCGATCTCATCTTTATCTCGGGCCAGATACATCCCTGGCTCCACGGTGTAGGACATTCCAGATTCGAGGGTTCGGGGTTGGCCATCGACGCGATAGGTGCCGCGGTCATGCACGTCGAGCCCAAGCCAGTGGCCGGTGCCATGCATGTAGAACTCGCTGTAATGGTGCATAGAGAGCGACTCCTCGACCGACCGCGGGAGGAGCCCAAGGTCGACCATCCCCTCGGTGAGGATTCGGGTCGCCTCGTCGTGAATCCCACGCATCGTGGACCCGGGTACCGACATCTCTAAGCCCCTTGTCTCTGCGGCGAGGACAACCTCGTAGATCGCCCTCTGGGGACCGGTGAACTTGCCGTTGACTGGGAATGTCCGGGTTATATCGGACGAGTAACCATCTATCTCGGCTGCGGCGTCTATCAGAATCAGGTCGTCATCACCGATCTGACTGTCATTCTCCTCGTAGTGGAGGATGCAGGCATTCGCACCCGACGCGACAATCGACCCATAACCGTTTCTGCGCGACCCCCGGACCCTCCAGAGGTACTCCAGGGCAGCCTGCACCTGGTATTCCCACATTCCTGGCCTGGCGAAGCGCATTGCCTCGATGTGCCCGTCTGCCGACAAATAGCACGCCTTGCGAAGACTCTCCGCTTC
>Ga0255057_10002423_pt1 | contig 10129 bp, 8 predicted proteins | sample Cases_109_6_MG_FD_189022 | JGI IMG/M metagenome (GOLD analysis project Ga0255057, IMG submission 189022) | Seawater microbial communities from Amundsen Gulf, Northwest Territories, Canada - Cases_109_6 | ecosystem: Environmental > Aquatic > Marine > Gulf | place: Canada: Northwest Territories... | reverse complement strand
AAGATGTAGCACTAATGCTTTTCACAGCAGGTTGTTCTGCAGCAATGGGTGCAGGTTGGTGTAGATTTACTTCAGTTTCTTGTTGAGGAATAAGCTCATAGCTTGGTCGGTTAACAACTTCTTTGCCTTCGTCTCTCGTTCTTTCAACATTATAGTGTGGGGTTTCTAAATTTGGATCAGGGATGATAATTACTCGTACGCGATGTCGCTCTTCAATTTCTCCAATATTAGAGCGTTTTTCGTTTAACAAAAAACTTGTGACATCAACGGGTAATTTTGCAGTTATCGTGCTGGTTTTGTCTTTAAGCGCCTCTTCTTCTATAAGACGAAGCACTCCAAGTGCTAAAGATTCAATGCTACGGATGGTTCCATGGCCTGTGCAGCGTGGGCATACAATTTGACTCGATTCTTCAAGTGAAGGTCGTAGCCTTTGGCGCGACATTTCAAGTAAACCAAAGCGAGATATTTTACCGATCTGCACACGTGCACGATCAATCTTAAGTGCTTCATTCAAACGGGTTTCAACTTCACGCTGATTTTTGTTTGCCATCATGTCAATAAAATCGATGACGATTAATCCGCCAAGGTCACGAATACGTAATTGTCGAGCAATTTCATCTGCTGCTTCCAAGTTAGTGTTAGTAGCCGTTTCTTCAATGTCACTACCTTTTGTAGCTCTAGCAGAATTAATATCGATAGAAATCATCGCCTCAGTATGATCAATTACGATAGACCCTCCTGAGGGTAGTGTTACTTCACGATCAAAAGCAGACTCAATTTGTGATTCAATTTGATAACGATTGAAAAGCGGAACCGTGTCTTCATAAAGCTTAAGCTTGTTAATGGTATGGGGTATAACTTGCTCAATGAATTTTTTTGCGTCATTGAACACATCTGGATCATCAATAATGATTTCGCCTATATCTTCACGCAGGTGATCGCGAAGGGCGCGAATAATGACATTACTTTCTTGATAAATAAGAAATGGTTTGTCATGCGTGTCTACGGCGTTATTAATAGCTTGGTGAATTTGCAGTAAGTAGTTTAAATCCCACTGCAATTCTTCAGTGGTGCGACCCATGCCTGCGGTGCGCACAATTGCGCCCATACCACTTGGGATCTTTACGTCAGATAGCGCTTTACGTAATTCTTCGCGTTCTTCGCCTTCAATACGACGAGATACGCCGCCAGCTCTTGGATTATTTGGCATCAGTACTAAATACCTTCCAGCCAAGCTTATAAAGGTAGATAGAGCAGCACCTTTGGTGCCGCGTTCTTCACGTTCAACTTGAACAACAATCTGTTGTCCTTCTGAAATTTGATCCTTAACTAAGAAACGCTCGCCCGATTTGGCTGAATCCCTAAAGTACTCGCGAGAAATATCTTTAAATGGAAGAAAGCCGTTCTTTGTTGATCCGAAATCAACAAAGGCAGCTTCTAGGCTGGGTTCTACGCGGGTGATAACACCTTTATAAATATTACCTTTCTTCTGATTTTGAGAGGGAAGTTCGATGTCTAGGTCGTATAGACGTTGTCCATCGACCATACCTACACGTAGCTCTTCCTGCTGTGTAGCATTGATTAAAATTCTTTTCATGTTTGGTTTTGTCCAAAGTCGTTATCCTTCGAGATTGTTTTGTTAAACAAAGGTTCGCACGAAAGCCTGCCTTATATATATTATTGGAGAAACTAATAGGCAAGGATTGCCTGGCGGTAAATGGCCGAAGGAGATGTAATATTATGATACTTAGAAAAATTGTCATTTATGTTTTTGTATTAGGCGACTGTATTATTTAAATCTTTACAGTGCGTCTAAACTTACACTTTACAGATTTCAATCTGTAAAGTGTAGAAATCATGTAGTGCAAAAGAAAATATGTAGTCAAAAATTGATTTGATATGGCTTTTTTGCACCGTGCGCTAAGATTAAGCCTATGCTTATATCGCACGAACGGGACTATATCAATCTAAGCCATGGTCAGCAAATATATTAAGGTGTCATTTTTATTATCTTTTCTTCTAATCCGTCGAAAGGTTGCAAACTTGCTGTGAATGGTTCTATACATACTGTAGATGCAGCGCGAAATGGTCAGCGAATTGACAATTTTTTGTTCACCCGTCTAAAAGGTGTACCAAAGGGATATATTTATCGTTTACTTAGAACGGGCAAGATCCGTGTCAATGGTAAGCGTGTGAAGCAAACCTATCGTTTGCAGGAAGATGATGAGATAAAAATCCCTGAGATTTCTGTGTCTGAGTCTAAAACAGTCACTATTAGAGAGGCTGTAAAACAGCAGATTAATGCAGCCATAATTTTTGAGGATGAGGATATCCTTGCGATTAACAAACCAGCTGGCCTTGCGGTGCATCCTGGCTCAAGGGTTTCCTATGGTGTGATTGAGGTATTGCGTGCAATTCGTCCAGATGCGCCTTTTTTGGAATTAGTGCATCGTCTGGATCGAGAAACCAGTGGTTGCTTGTTGATTGCTAAGAATAAGCACAGCCTGAATAGCTTGCATGGTTTGCTGCGTAATACTGATCTAAATAACAGGGATGTAGAAAAGAATTATATTCTGTTAGTAAAAGGTGAATGGGATCTGGATGAGAAGATTATCGATACGCCATTACAATCCAAAGGGCCTAATCATGAAATTGATGATCAAATGAATGCTTGGAAAGATGCGGTTACAGTTTTTCGGCCTATAGCATACTTTAAGGGCTTTACTTTGCTGAATGCGCAAATCAAAACAGGCCGTACACACCAAATTCGTATACATGCTGCACAAACTGGATTCCCAATAATTGGTGATTCAAAGCATGGTGATTTTGCTTTTAATAGAGAATGTAGAAAAATGGGTTTAAAGCGTATGTTTTTACATGCAACGGAAATCACATTCCAACTTACTAATTATAAGAAAAAAATTACCATAACAGCTCCAATGAGCAGTGAACTAAAGGCTTTTATAGCGAGTCTAGATTCACGAAAGCGTCATTTGTTGGGTTGAATGGGTTTGATTTTCAATATCTTATGAGGTCTACTGGAGTTAATTTCATGAGTAATTTATTAGCAATTATCAATAAGGGTGACGAGTCGATATGGAGCCAAAAATCAATTTAGATAAAATTTCAAATGAAGATCATGCTGCATCGACATGGGAGCGTGAGATAATTGTAAACCTTGCACAAACAGGTCTTAAGGAGCAGCGTCGTGCTCGCAGATGGGGTATATTTTTCAAGTTACTAGGCTTTTCTTATGTAACGGTTTTTCTTGTTAGTTTGCTAGCGCCTCACTTTTCAAATTTCTCAGCTAAAACGCAACATACTGCGCTTGTAGAGCTTGTAGGAGTAATCGCTGATGGCGAAGAAGCCAGCGCAGATAACGTAGTAACAGGATTACGCGCTGCATTTGAAAATAACAACTCAGCAGCAGTAATACTTCGAATCAACAGTCCAGGTGGAAGTCCTGTGCAAGCTAGTTATATTAATCGTGAAATTAGACGTTTGCGTGAAATGTATCCTGACAAACCTATTTATGCTGTAGTAACTGATATTTGCGCATCCGGCGGTGTTTTCGCAGCAGTGGCAGCAGATAAAATTTACGCAGATAAGGCTAGTATTGTTGGTTCAATAGGTGTTCGCATGGATGGGTTTGGATTTGTTGATGCGATGGAAAAATTAGGTGTAGAAAGAAGATTAATGACTGCAGGTGAGCATAAAGGTTTATTAGATCCATTTAAGCCTGAAAATAGTTTTGAAAAGCAACATGTACAGTCGTTGTTAGATGAAATTCATCAACAATTTATCGATGTGGTTGTGGAAGGTCGAGGCGATAAGCTTGCTAAAGATAAAAACATGTTCAGCGGTTTGTTTTGGACTGGTGAGCAAGCTTTAGAGCTAGGATTAGTGGATGGCTTTGGCAGCGCAAGTTATGTTGCAAGAGAAGTGGTAGGTGTTGAAGAAATCAAAGATTACACTTTTCGTGAAGATATTTTTCAGCGTTTTGCTAATAGATTAGGTACTGCTATGGTAGAGCCGATAACCAGAGCATTGTCATATCCGTTGCTACGTTAAGTTGATGTTATTACATCGTAATCTTCAGCTTTCAACATAGAAGTTAGTTTGATTAATGGCAAACCAATTAGAGTGTTGGGGTCATCTCCCTGCATTTTTTCAAATAAGCTAATGCCTAAACCTTCAGCTTTAAAGCTGCCAGCGCAATCATAAGGTTCGTCTTTTTCTAAATAGCTTTTAATTTGTAAACTTGATAGCTTGCGAAACTTCACTTGGAAAGTTTCGCAGATAACTTGTAGAGAATTCGTATCCGTATTTATTACACATAAGCCAGTATAAAAAGTTACATATTTTCCGCTTGATTCTAAAAGTTGCGTAGCGGCTTTTTCATAGTTACCTGGCTTGCTGATAATATTACCTTCTAAAACTGCGCATTGGTCAGAACCGATTACGAGTGCATGGATTTGTTCAATGGCAATTGCGGCAGCTTTTTCATATGCTAAACGTTTGACGTATTTTGTTGCAGATTCTCCTGTTTTGAATGATTCATCTATATTAGGTGATATACAAATTAGATCAGGGATCAGTGGTAACAATAGCTTTTTGCGATATTTAGAGCTGGACGCTAGAACAATTTTCATGTTTTTATGAGTCTTTATATAAATCTTGGAAGTTGCTCAGGTGATTCTTTATACGTTCTTTCGTATAACTGAACAGTTAATTAAGTCTATAAGTTATGTCACAGCAAGAATTTAAAGCACTGCCGATTCGCTTTGATCCGGTGAATTTCGCGAATCATGACAGAGAGATGCATGGGCGGATAGTCTCCAAAACGATGTCTCGCTTAATGAGTAATGTTTCTTCGGCTGAACCAATGGTTACCGCCAAGTTGAGTTTCTCGAGAGGGCTATATGGATATCCTCTAGTAAGTGGGCAAGCATGGACAACAGTCTTTATGCGCTGTGAGAGATGTCTAGATGAGGTGGCAATAAATCTAAGTCCTAAGATAGAGGTGCTAGTTAGGCCAGAGGAAGATAGCTTGTCTGAAAAAAACGAAAATGTGCCTGAATTTCATGAATATGATGGGAAAAGCTTGGTGTTATCAGACTTAATTGAGGAAGAATTACTGCTAGCTTTGCCCCTAGTCCCTAAACATCAGGATATTTCATTATGTAACCAAGATATGTTAGTTTGGCTCGCCGCAAATGAGGCTCTGAGTGAGGGACAAGATGCCCCTGACGAGAGAGCAGAAAACCCATTTGCTATACTTAAGCGCTGATTACTTGGGAGAATCACAATGGCAGTACAAAAGAGTAGGAAAACTCGGTCGAAGCGAGATATGCGTAGAGCACATGATGGTCTATCTACCGCAGCATTATCGATAGATGGAACAACTGGTGAAACGCATTTGCGTCATCACGTCACACCTGATGGATATTATCGTGGCAGACAAGTATTTGTGAACGCTGAAGAGTTCGAAGACGACGAAGAGTAGAGCTTCGTAATTGTGGCAATGGTTTGTCATCACCCTCATTGCTACGTCACACTACACTTATATATTTTGACTTTCTAGATAAATTCAACTACCTATTAAGAGCATCAGTGACAAATTTAACCGTTTCACTTGATGCATTGGGTGGAGATTTTGGTGCATCAGTTGTTGCAAAAGCAGCAGTAGATTATCTAGAACAACATCAAGACATTTCAATTATTCTGGTTGGAGATCAAGACACCATTAGAGCAGAGCTTAATAAGCTGAATGTTCAACCATACGAGCGCCTTAAGGTCTATCATGCTAGTCAAAAGGTAGAGATGGATGAGACACCTTCTCATGCGCTACGTTATAAAAAAGACTCTTCCATGCGTGTGGCGATTAATCTCGTCAAAGAAGGTGTTGCGGATGCTGCAGTCAGTGCAGGTAATACTGGTGCGCTCATGGCCACTGCACGTTATGTATTAAAAACTCTTCCTGGAATTGATCGACCTGCAATAACCAGTGAAATCCCTTCCATACAAGGTAAGACCTATATGTTAGATCTTGGTGCTAACGTAGGCTGCAGTAGTCAACACTTACTACAGTTTGCGGTAATGGGTTCGGTGTTGGCAAATGCAGTGGATGAAATTCAATGTCCAAAAGTCGGTTTACTCAACATAGGTGAAGAAGAAATAAAAGGCAACGATCAGGTAAAAGAGGCGCACGAAGTATTGCGACAGAGCAGTCTAAACTATATAGGCTATGTAGAAGGTGATGATATTTATTGTGGTGATGTAGAAGTAGTAGTATGTGATGGCTTTGTAGGTAACGTTTCACTTAAAACCAGTGAAGGGGTAGCCAAAATTGTTGCTCATTACGCCAAAGAAGAGTTCACGCGCAATTTCTTTACCAAGCTTTGCGGTCTTTTTGCGTTGCCAGTATTAAAAGCATTTAAAAAACGTATTGATCCAAGACGATACAATGGTGCTAGTTTGTTAGGCTTAAGAGGAGTGGTAATTAAAAGCCATGGTGGAGCGGATGCATACTCTTTTCAACATGCGATCGAAATTGCACATATTGAAGCTAGCCAGCAAGTACCCAGGAAAATTGAATCACACATTGAAGAATATTTAAAACAAGACAACATGGCATGACCCAAGGCATATACCGAGAAATGATCTACTCAAAAATAATTGGCACTGGGAGCTATCTTCCCGAGAAGGTGCTTACAAATAAAGACTTGGAAAAAATTGTTGACACTTCTGATGAGTGGATACAAGGGCGTACAGGGATTAAACAACGTCACATTGCTGCAGATGGTGAGACTACTTGTGATTTGGCTGTTAGTGCTTCAAGACGCGCATTGGAAATGGCGGGTAAAATTAATACTGACATTGATTTAATCATTATGGCAACAACTACTGCAGATAAGATTTTTCCAAGTACAGCTTGTTTATTGCAAAAACGTTTAGATATTCATGGATGCGCAGCATTTGATGTGCAAGCAGTCTGTACAGGCTTTGTGTATGCGTTGGCGATAGCAGATAAATTTATTAAAACAGGTAGTGCAAAATGTGCATTAGTTGTAGGTGCAGAAACATTATCGCGAATTCTTGATTGGAATGATCGTAGCACATGTGTGTTATTTGGCGATGGTGCAGGTGCAGTGGTGCTTGAAGCGTCAAATGAGCCGGGTATTTTATCAACACACTTACATGCTGATGGAAGTTACGAACATTTATTGCATGTGCCACATGGAATTTCACAAGGCTATGAACAACTTAAAGCTGGTGAAGCTTATGTTTATATGGAAGGCAATGCGGTATTTAAAAAGGCAGTGAATACTCTCGGTAGAATCGTCGATGAAACCTTAGAGGCTAACAATATTGAGAAAAGCGATATCGATTGGTTAGTTCCACATCAAGCTAATAATAGAATTATTGAGGCTACAGCTCGTAAATTAAAAATGCCTATGGAGCAGGTGGTGGTAACCGTTGCAGAGCATGGTAACACTTCTGCTGCATCGATTCCTTTAGCGTTTGATTATGCTGTACGAGACGGAAGAATTAAAAAAGGCGAAACTATAATGTTTGAAGCATTTGGAGGTGGTTTTACCTGGGGCTCTGCATTATTAAAATTTTAGTTGCCATATAAATGGGTAACCATGTCTAAATCTATATATCAAGCTAACTGCAGAAAATGTATACGGCTCGCAGATTTCCTTAAAACTTCAAAACAAAAATATCCTGATTATTTTTGCAAACCGGTACCAGCTTTTGGTGACTCTAAGGCAAAATTTCTAATTGTTGGTTTGGCGCCAGGATTACACGGTGCAAATGCAACGGGCAGGCCATTTACAGGCGATTTTGCAGGAATACTTTTGTATGAGACTCTGTATAAGTTTGGTTTTTCAAACAAATCTAAATCAGTTAATGCTGATGATAAGTTAAAGCTTAATAATTGCAGAATCACTAATGCAGTTAAATGTGTGCCGCCCGCTAACAAGCCCACTACGAAAGAAATTAAGATCTGTAATACCTATCTAAAGAATGAGCTGCAAGCATTGCAGCATGGAAATGTTATTCTAGCGTTAGGGAAAATAGCCCATGACTCAATTATTCGTTCATTTGATCTTAAACTTAACCAGTATCCATTTGGCCATGAAAATATTTATGAAATTGGCAATAGCCTAACATTGATAGATTCTTATCATTGCAGTCGTTATAACACGCAAACCAAACGTCTTACACGAAAGCAATTTGAACAAGTATTTAAAAGAGTAACAGATACTTTAAATAAGAGTTAGTTGTGATGGTCGAGCTGAATAAAAGCCTTAAGTTTGATTTCAAACAGTTCATCAAAACCCTCCCGCAAGATCCTGGTATATATCGCATGCTGGATGATAATGAAAAATTTCTTTATGTAGGGAAAGCAAAGAACTTAAAGAAGCGTGTCAGTAGTTATTTTTCAAAAACTCAAGCAAGTGCGCGTATAGCTAAAATGCTAACACAAACCTGTGGTATTGAGATTGTAGTTACTAATACTGAGGCAGAAGCTCTGCTGCTTGAAAATAACCTCATTAAGGAACATCGGCCTCGTTACAATATATTGTTGCGAGATGACAAAAGTTATCCTTATATTTATATTTCGTCAAAGCATAAATATCCACAAATTACATTCTACCGTGGGAGACGCAAAAAAACTGGCCGATACTTTGGTCCCTATGCAAGCGTAAGTGCGGCACGTTATGCTTTAAGTCTTTTGCAAAAAGTATTTAAAGTCCGTCAGTGTGACGATTACTTTTTTAGTCACCGTAGTCGTCCGTGTTTGCAGTACCAAATCGAGCGTTGTAGCGCACCATGTGTAGGGTATATTGATGAAACTAGTTACAAGAATGATATTGATGCAGCAATAGACTTTTTAGACGGTAATAGCCATCAGCTCACTCAACGATTTATAGAGCATATGGATACTGCCTCAACTGATTTAGATTATGAAAAAGCAGCCAGTTATAGAGATAAGATTGGCATGTTGCGTGAAGTTTCAGAGCAACAATATGTCAGTGGTGAAGATGGCAATGTTGATATTGTTGCAATATTGAATGAAGCTGATGTTGCTTGTATCCAGGTTTTTAATATTCGTGCAGGTATGAATCTTGGCAACAAAAGTTATTTTCCTAAGTTACCTGAAATAGAAAAACCTGAGAAAATTCTAGCTGCATTTTTGGGTCAATATTATTTAAGCCATATCATTCCAGAAGAAATTATTACTAGCCATAAACCAGATGATGTTGATGTGCTTAAGCTGATGTTGAGCAACAAGCTAGGTAAAAAGATAGACATTATTCATGCACCACGGAGTAAACGTGCACGCTGGTTAGAAATTGCTAAAAAAAATGTAATTACTGCTCTGAAGAGTAAACTTGCAACTAAAGCAGGTTTGGCGCAACGTTTTGAAGCTCTTCAAGAAGAACTAAAACTAGAATATATGCCTACTCGCATGGAGTGCTTTGATGTTAGCCATACACAAGGCGAGGCTACAGTGGCCTCCTGTGTCGTGTTTGAGCAAGATGGTGCGCTGAAATCTGATTATCGTAGGTTTAATATTGAGGGAATAGAACCTGGAGATGATTATGCTGCTATGTACCAAGCCTTAACGAGACGTTATACGAGGTTGATAAAGGGTGAGGGCAAGCTTCCAGATATCCTTTTTATTGATGGCGGTAAAGGACAAGTTGGTAAGGCTAAGGAAGCTTTACAAGAGCTACAAGTCGAAGGGGTTAAAATTATCGGTGTGGCTAAAGGAATTGAAAGACGTGCGGGTGAAGAAGTATTAATTCCTGCAGATGGCAGTCCAGAAATTCATTTAGAAGCACATTCTTTAGCGTTACACCTTATTCAACAGATACGTGACGAAGCGCATAGATTTGCGATTACCAGCCATCGTAAACGTCGTAGTAAAAAACGTATGCATTCGCCGCTTGAAAATATTGAAGGTTTAGGCCCAAAACGACGACAGAATATATTGAAATATTTTGGTGGTATACGAGGTGTGTCTAAAGCGGGTGAGGTAGAGCTTGCTAAAGTACCTGGGATTAGCAAGAATCTAGCAAAAGCTATTTACCAAGAAATGCATGCATCAAAA
>Ga0255057_10002422_pt1 | contig 10132 bp, 7 predicted proteins | sample Cases_109_6_MG_FD_189022 | JGI IMG/M metagenome (GOLD analysis project Ga0255057, IMG submission 189022) | Seawater microbial communities from Amundsen Gulf, Northwest Territories, Canada - Cases_109_6 | ecosystem: Environmental > Aquatic > Marine > Gulf | place: Canada: Northwest Territories... | reverse complement strand
CGAACCGGCAAGGGCTACACGGCGCGCATCTCGTTCGACCTCGACACCGGGATGGGCGAGTCGAGCTGCGTGAGCTGCGGCGAGTGCGTGGCCGCCTGCCCGACCGGCGCGCTCACGAACCTGCCGATCTCGGCGCCCCTCCGGCCGCGCGAGGCGCTCGAGTCGGTCGACACGGTCTGCCCCTATTGCGGCGTGGGCTGCGCGCTCACCTACCACGTCGACCGGAAGAGCAACCGGGTCGCCTTCGCCGAGGGCCGAGATAGCCCGGGAAACCAGGGCCGGCTCTGCGTCAAGGGCCGCTACGGCTTCGACTACGTCTCACACCCCCATCGGTTGACCGTTCCGCTGATCCGGGTCGACTATCCGAAGCGCGGCCTGTCGCCGGAGGTGAAGAGCTCGAAGGGGCGCAGGGGCCGAAAACCCGGCGGAGTGGTCGACTACGACGACGTCATGCCGGCCTTCCGGGAGGCGAGCTGGGACGAGGCCCTCGACCTCGTCGCCCGCCGCCTGCTCGAGGTGCGCGAGCGCTGGGGGGCCGGCGCCCTCGCGGGCTTCGGATCGGCGAAGTGCAGCAACGAGGAGGCCTACCTCTTCCAGAAGCTCGTTCGCGCCGTCTTCGGCACGAACAACGTCGACCACTGCACGCGGCTCTGTCACGCCTCGTCCGTTGCCGCGCTGCTGCAGATGATCGGCTCGGGGGCCGTCACCACCACCTACGGCGACATCCAAAACTCCGACGTGGCCCTGATCACGGGCAGCAACACGACTTCCAACCATCCGGTGGCCGCCACGTTCTTCAAGGACGCGGCGCGCAGCGGTACGAAGCTGATCGTGGTCGACCCCCGCCGCAGCGGGATCTCCGATCAGGCCTGGCGCTTCTGTCAGATCCGCTCGGGCACCGACGTGGCCTTCTACAACGGCGTGATGCACCTGATCATCGAAGCGGGGCTCACCGACGAGGCCTACATCGCCCAGCACACCCGGGGCTTCGAAGACCTGAAGCGCACCGTCAAGTCCTACACGCCGGAGCGGGTGAGCGGCATCTGTGGTGTCCCGGTCCCGCTGCTGCGGGAGGTGGCCACTGCCTACGGCCAGGCCCGCGCCGCGCTCACGTTCTGGGGCATGGGCATGAGCCAGCACGTGCACGGCACCGACAACTGCCGCTGCATCATCTCGCTGGCGCTGATGACTGGAAACGTGGGGCGTCCGGGGACCGGCCTGCACCCGCTGCGGGGCCAGAACAACGTGCAGGGCGCATCGGACGCGGGCCTGATCCCGATGAGCTATCCGGGCTACCAACCCGTGACCTCCGCTCCGGCGAAGCAGCGCTTCGAGGCGGCCTGGGGGACGTCGCTCGACGACCAGAAGGGCCTGACCTCGGTCGAGATCCTCGAGGGCGCCCGCGACGGCATCATCAAGGGCATGTACATGCTCGGCGAGAACCCCTTCCTCTCGGAGCCGAACGTGAACGAGGTGCGCAAGGGACTCACGAACCTGGAGTTCCTGGCGGTGCAGGACATCTTCCTCACCGAGACGGCCGAGTTCGCCGACGTCGTGCTGCCCGCCACCTCGGCCCTCGAGAAGCTCGGGACCTTCACGAACACCGACCGACGCGTCCAGATCGGGCGCCCCGCGCTCGAGGCGCCGGGCGAGGCCCGCCTGGACTGGAAGATCATCTGCGAGATCTCGACACGAATGGGCTACCCGATGCACTACGCGTCGGCGTCAGAGATCTTCGACGAGATGGTCGGCCTGACCGACTCGCACCGCGGACTCTCCTACGACAAGCTCGGCGCGACCGGCAAGCTCTACCCCTGCCCCGATCCCGACACCTCCGACGGTACGGTCGTCATGTTCGGCGATGGCTTCCCAACGGAAGACGGCCGCGCCCTCTTCGTCTCGGCGGAGCACTCCGGCGCCGACGAGCTTCCCGATGCGGAGTACCCGTACATCCTGGTGACGGGTCGCGTGCTCGAGCACTGGCACACGGGGGTGATGACCCGCCGCTCGCGGGCGCTCTCGGAGCTCCAGCCCGGGGCCTTCGTCGAAATGCACCCGCACGATTGCGCAAGGCTCGCTGTCGAGGACGGCAGCCGGGTCCGCGTCTGGTCGCGCCGCGGCGAGGTGACGCTGCCAGTGCGCGAGAGCGTCAACACCCAGCCGGGCTCCGTCTTCATTCCCTTCCACTTCCGCGAGGCGGCGGCCAACGTCCTCACGACCGACGTGCTCGACCCCGACGGCAAGATTCCGGAGTTCAAGTTCTGCGCCGTGGCCGTCGAGCCGACCGACGCCTGACCACCCTCGTGCCCGTGAGCCGCGAAGCTCCGAGCGTGGGACTCGTAGAGGCACTCGGCCTCGTGCGTGCTCCCGCACTCGTCGCGGTGGTGGGCGGCGGGGGGAAGAGCAGCCTGCTCTTCGCGCTGGCCGAGTGCCTTTCCGGCCGGGTGTTGCTGTCGACGACCACCCGCATCTTCGCTGCGCAGATGGACCGGGCCCCGGCGGTCTGCACGACGGCCGACGAGGGCTGGCAGGACGAGCTCGAGCGCGTCGCCGGAAATCTCCTGATCGTGGGCCGCGTGGAGGGGGAGCGGGCGGGCGGCGTGCCGCCCGAGCTGCCTGCGAAATGGCTCGCGCGTCCGGACGTCGACTGGGTGGTGGTCGAGGCCGACGGCTCGCGCATGCTCCCGGTGAAGGCGCCCGCCGAGCACGAGCCCGTCGTCCCCGAGCGCACGACCCTGCTCGTCTGTGTCGTAGGCATCGACGCGCTCGCCGAACCGATCGAGCGCGTGGCCCATCGTCCCGAGAGGGTGGCTGGGATCACCGGGCTTGGCCTCTCGCAGCACTTGACACCGGAGGCGCTCGCCGAGCTCCTGACCTCCCCCCACGGTGGCCTGAAGGGCGCACCGGATGGCGCGCGCGTCGCGGTATTGATCAACAAGGTGGAGTCGACACCACAGCGCGACGCGGCGCACCGGATCGCCGACGCTGTGCTGCGTGAGGTGCGCGTCGAGCGGGTGGTGATCGGAGCCCTGCACGGGGATCTCCAGGCGGGCTGGGAGATCCGCTCGCGCTGAGCCTCTCCCGGTTGTCAGCCGTCGAGGCCGGCCAGGAATTCGAGCAGAGCGCGGTGGAATCGCTCGCTCTGATCGAGGTAGGCGGGGTGTCGTGCCGCGGGGAGGATCACGACGGACGCGTCATCGAAGCCGGCGGCGAGCTTCTCGGCCTGTGCGACGGGAAAGACCTTGTCGCGCTCCCCCCACACGACGAGTGTCGGAACGGCGCTTCCCGTCAGGAGCTTCGCGTAGCGCAGCGAGTCTACGGGCGCGATGGCGACGAAGCCCGCCACGCGTGCCGGGAATTGGAGGATCAGCGGGAAGGCTACGCGGCCACTCATCGAGGGCGCGACGACAACCGGCTTGTGGAGACCAAGGACGGGGAGCAGGTTCGCCAGCAAGGTGTCCGGGTCGACGTCCCAATCGGGCGACTCGCCGAAGCCGGGAAGGTCGACCGCTACGACGCGGTAGCCGGCCCCTGCCAGTATCTCGAGGCTCCCCAGCTTCTTCCAGGTAGACGAGGAGAACTTCGCGCCGTGGAGCAGCAGAAGCGGCCGACCGTCCTCGGGGCCCGCCACGAGCCCGTGAATGGGGTGGCCTTCGAGCTCAGCAGCCAGCTCCTGCAACTCCTCGGCGGAGACCGGTGCGGCCAGGGAGAAGCCGAGCACGATGGTTGCAAGCCATCCGTGGGTCCGTGATCGGGCGTGCATCGAGGTATTGTCGAGGGGTTGCAGCGGCGGCGCAAGCGCCCGCAGCATTGCGTCCACTCCGCGCGGAGGTCCCTCGCTATGCCCAGCTACGCCGGAGGCTGCCACTGCGGCGCCGTTCGCTTCGAGGTGACGGGGACGATCGACGAGGTCGAGGCCTGCAACTGCTCGATTTGCGCAAAGACCGGGTATCTGCACTGGGAGGTCGAGCCGGCCGCGTTCCGCCTGCTCACACCCGAGCCGCCGATCCGCTGCTACCAGTTCGGCAGCATGACCTCGAAGAACCTGTTCTGCCAGCGCTGCGGAGTCTCTGCGTTCCGCCACTCGCGCTCGCGGCCCGATCTCGTTGACGTCAACGTCCGTTGCCTCGACGACGTGGACGCCGAGTCCCTGCCGGTAGCGCACTTCGACGGGCGCGGCTGGGAGTAGCCCTAGCGCGAGCGTGCGACGCTGGCGCCGGTCGCGCGGGCTGCGTGGTGGCCGCGCACGCCTGGCTCGCGCGCGTTCGAGAGCTGCGGTTTGATGCGACCCTCGATCTGCTGCTGGAGCCGTTCGGTCAATTCGCCCTGGTAGCGGTTCAGCTGCTCGAGGAACTCGGCGGGCGACTGCTCGGCTGCCTCGACGGGCTCCTCCGCGGCGCCGGGCGCCGCCAGGGCGAGCGTGAGAAGGGCTACGGACAAGAGCGCGATTCTGTGCATTGGGGGGGCTCCTGGAGAGCCTCATCGTCGGATGGCGGATCGGCTTGAGCCCAGACCCAACGGCACACCGGCCAGCGGCAGCGAATGCGCAACTATAAGAAACGCCCGTGCATCTACGGTCCACCGCAGACGGCCGCCCGGCAACGATCCGTGGAGCTTCCCTACCATTCGCTTCATGGTGTAGGCTGGCACCTCGGATTGGCGAATGGCACTGGAGGAGGGTCCAGGGTGCAATCGACCACGACCTCGCGCGCGCTGCTCGTAGCCGGCCTCGCAGCCTTCCTCCTGCCGTTCCAGGCCCTGGGCGAGGTCGTGTTCGAGACCATCGAGGACCCCGCATTCGTCGGCCGCGGCCCCGGCGCGGATGGCTTCTTCGGCACCTCGGACGACGTTGCGGACCCCAGCAACACCGCGGGCGGGGTGAGCTATGGGATCCCTACGGCCGCGCTACCGCTCTTCTACTCGGAGTCTACGACCACGCTCCACGAGCCCTTCGTGTTCGAGAACGGCACGAGCACCATCACCGACTTCTCGACCAGCGGAAGCGCAGCCGGCGTCTCCTTCTTCGATATCACGAGCGCCCCACCTCCTTTTCCTTTTCCTGATCCCGGTTGGCCCCTCATCCACGAGATGCTCACCGGTGTGCAGGGCAATACGGACGGGGAGTACGACCTCGCACGCTGCTTCATGGGAGAACCGCCATGCACGGTCGGAGAGATCGCTCTGGGTTCTGCTGCCCGCATTTTCAGCCAATCCAATCGAGGCCTGGGCTTCTTCCTCCGGCGTGGCGCAGACCCGTACCAGCTTCCGGGAATCGACGACGCCCTGGCGAGCTACCTCGACCTGCTGACGGGAGTCGTACCCGCCGACTGGACGGCCATCACGATCCGGGCTGCCGGAAGGCTCGAGTGCGCCGACTGGGATCCGAAGGAACCCGACTTCCTGCCCTCGACGGTGGAGAAGACGCTGGAATTCTACGAGTTGCTGGATCCCTTCGACCGCGGCCTGCCCTTCGGGCCCCCCAGCCGTGGGTTTCCCAACGGCAGACCGGACCGCGATAGCTACATCTACAGAAATATCGAGGCGGTCGACCGGTACAACTCGTATCCAGAGCAGACCCGGATCAATACCATCATCGTGGACGGCGAGAGGGTGGGATTGCAGCAGAGCTTCTTCCGGATCTCGCCGGACGGCGTCTGCCTCTTCGACAACCCGGGAAGGGTCGTCACCGAGAGGGGAGTCGCCGACAGCCTGGCGCGCGACACAGGATGGCCGGGGCCGGCGGGCACGTTCCTTCCCCAGTCCTTCGGTCTCCGGGACGTCACCGGGGGCGTGGTCGCGACGGTATCGACGTCCCCCATCGAGTTCATCGTGGAGCCCGTTTCCATCGCCATCGACATCAAGCCGGACGGCCCATACAACAGGATCAACCCCTCGAGCCAAGGTGTCATCCCCGTGGCGATCCTGAGCTCGCCCGGCTTCGACGTCTCGGAAATCGACGTGACGACGCTGGCCTTCGGCCCGGGGGGGGCCGCACTCGCGCACAAGCAGGGTGGACACTTCGAAGACGCGGACGACCCTGGGCTCCCGGAGGAGTCCAACCTGAAACGCGTGGATTTCTCGGGGACGGATTTTTCCCAACCCGGTGGGACGGTCGGCGGGACGTTCGGCGTCTACGACGTGCCGCCGGGCACCTCCGTGGTGCCCGTGGTCGCCTCGAACATCGAATTCACGGCCACGGGGTTCCCCCTGTTCAATGGCTCCTTCACGGATTGGAAGAGCGTGTTCGGCTCCGTGTCCCTGGACTTCAGCACCGAGCCGCCAGAGCTGGTGAGCCCTTGTGAGGTCGGGACGATTTCTCTCGGGACAGCCCTCGAGGACGGTCAGCTGAAATGGCAGCTCCTGCCATGGCTTCCGCCGCCTTCGGGCATCGGAGGAGGTGGTGGCTTCTGTGATCCGAGGGACTCCTTCAGGAGCTTCGACCCACTACTCGGGCGCATCGGCTGGGGCCTGCTCACGTTGACGACCACGGCCGTTCCGGCTCCAGCTCCGGCTTCGGGTCGCCTGATCTCGCACTATCGAACCCAGCAGACGGGCATCGCGGTCGGCGACACCGAGGCCTGCGTCACGGGAGAGCTCTTCGATGGCACCACGTTCGAGGGCTGCGATGCCATCCGTACCGTGCCGCTCTGCGGCATCGGGTTCGAGCTGGCGCTCCTGCTGCCGCCGCTGATGTGGGCGCGCTGCCGGCGGAGACGGCTGATCCACTAGGTTCGCACCGCGTTCGGTGTAGAATCGCCAGAGATGGGCGACGAGGGGCTCTGCTATCTCTCGGCGGGCGAGACGCTCCCGATGTTCGAGTCGGGGAAGCTCTCTCCCGTCGAGCTGATGCGCGCGATCAGTGCTCGGAGCGAGCGGGTCGAGCCAGCTCTGAACGCCTTCAGCGACACGTTCTTCGAGACGGCGCTCGCGGAGGCGGAGCGGGCGGAGTCGCGCTACGCGCGCGCTCGCCGTGGCAAGGGGACCCGGCTTCGCCCCCTCGAAGGGCTGCCGCTGGCCATCAAGGACGAGGTTCCCGTTGAAGGGCAGCGTTGCACGAATGGGTCGCTCGTCTACCGGGACCACGTCGCAACGGAGACGGCGATCATCGCGCAGCGTCTGCTCGACGCGGGAGCGATCCAGCATGCCCGGACCACCACGCCCGAGTTCTGCTGCGCCACCATCACGTCGTCGCGTCTGTTCGGTGTGAGCCGCAACCCCTGGAACCGTCGCTACACGCCGGGCGGATCGTCGGGAGGCTCCGCGGCGTCCCTCGCCGGGGGAACGACCCTGCTCGCCACGGGATCGGACATCGCAGGGTCGATCCGGATCCCGGCATCGTGCTGCGGAGTCGTCGGCTTCAAGCCGCCCTACGGGCGGGTTCCCCAGGCGCCACCCTTCAATCTCGACTTCTACTGTCACGAGGGACCGCTGGCTCGGACCGTCTCCGACGCGGCGCTGATGCAGAATGCCATTGCGGGCCCGCACCCGGGTGACATGGCGTCCCTGAAGCCGAAGCTCCGGATTCCATCCACAACAGGGGACATTCGCGGCTGGCGAATCGCCTATTCGCTCGACCTCGGGTATTTCAAGGTGAGCCCGGAGATTCGCCGCAACACCCTGGCGGCGCTCGACGTCTTCACGGCGCTCGGCTGCGAAGTGCATGAGGTGAAGGTTCCCTGGACGCAGGCTTCGGCGCGCGCGGCCTGGGCCTACCTCGTCCACCTTTTCGGCGCCAGCCTCGCCGAGCTGCTCGAAAGCGAGGCCGACCAGCTGACGCCCTACGCGCGCGCCTTCATCGAGGGCAGCACCCGCTCGAGCGCGGAGGACTACGTGGGCTCGCTTCGGGTGGCGGGCGAGATGTACGCCTGGTTCGGTCCGATGCTCCAGGACTACGACGTGTTCGTGTGCCCCACGACGACGAAGCCGGCGATCGCCGCCAACGCGAATCTCGAGTACGAGAGCTTCGAAGCGAAGGGCAAGGCGATGCCCGACGGCCTCTCCTGGTGCATGACCTACCCGTTCAACATGTTGAGCCGTTGCCCGGTCCTGGCCGTCCCCTCTGGCTTCGGCAAGAGCGGTGTACCCACCGGCATCCAGATCGTGGGGAGAGCCTACGAGGACGTGAAGGTGTTCCGCGCAGGAGCGGCATTCGAGCAGGCCTCGCCATGGCTCCACGACGCAGCGCACCGTCCCGATCTGTGACGGCGACTCAAGCGATTCGCCGCCGCCGGAAGTCCTTCTGGATCTCGACGCTGGCGCTGCGTCCGGCGGAACCCATGACACCGCCGCCCGGATGGGCACCGGCCCCACACAGGTAGAGGTTCCGCACCGGCGTGCGATAGCGGGACCAGCCGAACAAGGGCCGCTGCGTGAAGAGCTGATCGGCCGCCATGTCGCCGTGGAAGACGTTGCCTCCGCTCAGCCCGTAGATCTCCTCGATGCATTCGGGCGTCACGGCGTGGCTCCCCACGACGGCGTCCGGAAACTTCGGAGCAAACTCGGCCAGCGTCGAGATCGCCAGGTCGCAGAGCTCTTGCTTGCGGTTCTTCCATTCTCCATCGACCGGATGGCGGGGCAGATACTTGATCGAGATGGTGAGAACGTGGCTTCCGGCTGGACACAGGCTGTCGTCGACGGTGGAGGGAATCACGATCTCCATGTAGGGCTTGCGGGAGGGGCGCCCCTCCGTGTAGTCGTGGAAGGCCCGCTCCAGATACTCCATGTCGCCGCCCGCGACCTGGATGGTTCCGCGCAGATGCGGGCCGTCGCCCGGTAGCGAGCTGAAATCCGGAAGCTCCGAGAGGGCCAGGTTGACCTTCCCCGAGTTTCCCACGCAGCGGAAGTTCTCGATGCCGGTGCGAAAATCGTCGGGTAGTGCGGAGGGCTCGACGAGTTGCAGGAAGGTGCGCTTGGGATCGGCATTCGAGGCCACCACGCGCGCGTCGATCTCTTCGCCGCTCTGGAGCACGACACCCCGCGCCACCCCGTCTTCGACGCGAATGCGCGCGACCGCCGCGTCGGTCCGCAGCTCGGCGCCCTCGGAGCGCGCAACGGATGCGAGCGCCTGGGTGACGCCTCCCATTCCGCCTCGGACGAAGCCCCACGCCCCGGGCTCCCCCCCCGCCTCGCCCAGCAGGTGGTGCAGCAGCACGAAGGCCGTGCCCGGGGTGCTCGGGCCGCCGTAGATCCCGATGGTGCCGGATCCCGCCAGCATCGCCTTGATCTCACGAGACTCGAACCACTCGTCGAGCAGGGACGCCACGCTCATCGTCAACACCTTGATGAGCAGCGCCTGATCGCTGCGGCCCAGGCGCTTCAGGCGCAGACCGAGCTTCCCGAGCTCGAACAGGCTCGACGGGCCCAGGGACACGAGATCCGGAGGCGGGACGTCGAGGGTGGGGCGAAGGAAGTCCGCGAGCCGCTGCATTGCGGCGTTGAAGCGAGGGTACGCCTCCGCGTCACGGGCTGAGAACTGCGCGATCTGCTCGGCGTCCTCGCGTTCGCCCATCCCGAGCAGCAGATGGCGCCCGTCCGGAAAGGGCACGAACGAAGTATCGCAAGGAAGCAGCTCGAAGCCGTGCTCCCGGAGTCGGAGCTCACGAATGATCCGCGGGCGCAGCAGCGAGCACACGTACGACGTCGTGGAGCACCGGAAGCCCGGATGGATCTCTTCGGTGACGCATGCCCCTCCCAGGATCGGGCGCCGCTCGAGCACGAGCACCGATCGCTTCGCCCGGGCGAGGTAGGCTGCGGCCACGAGGCCGTTGTGCCCGCCGCCGACGATCACGACGTCGTACTTGCGCGCCGCTGCGCTCATTTTCGAACCAGACTCGAGAACAACGCTTTGCGGAGCGGCGGTGGGCGTCGACCGCTCCGCTCCGCCGCGTCCAGGGACTCGCCGAGCCTGAGCACTCCGGACACGGCCAGCCAACGCAGCGGCTCGGGCTCCCAGGCAGGGGAGGGCGACGCCACCAGCGGCAGTCGTGTCCGCTCCGTGTCGCTCTCCACGATCAGCTCGGCCAGCGTCCGTCCGGCCAGGTTGGCGGCCGCCACGCCCTCGCCCACGTAGCCCCCAGCCCATGCGAGCCCCGCCTCCCGGTCGATGCCCACCGACGGCTGCCAGTTTCGCGGG
>Ga0255057_10002421_pt1 | contig 10134 bp, 12 predicted proteins | sample Cases_109_6_MG_FD_189022 | JGI IMG/M metagenome (GOLD analysis project Ga0255057, IMG submission 189022) | Seawater microbial communities from Amundsen Gulf, Northwest Territories, Canada - Cases_109_6 | ecosystem: Environmental > Aquatic > Marine > Gulf | place: Canada: Northwest Territories... | reverse complement strand
GATGACAGTTGGGCCGTCCTTTTTCAGGTCGAGAAAGGCAGAGACGTAGACGGTGTCGGTATTGCCGGTAAGAAACAGCGAGTTGCTGTCCATCAGTTCATCGAAGATCAAGATTTGATTGGAATTCTTGAGACCGAGACCCGCCTGCCCGCGGCGAAATGCCTCCAGCGAGGCTGCGGGAATTCCGTTCAAAAACGTCTCGACGCCGCGGATGTAGTCGAGGTGGTTGTAGATCGCGTCGGCGGTTTCTTGGGTGGGAATTCCATCGAAGTACTCAAACGTGCCGATTCTCGTCTTCAAGTCATTCGGCGTCATGATCGACTCGGGGATCTTGTTGTTGTAGCCGGGCGTCTTCTCTTGCGCGGAGGCGGTCGATATCAAGAGCGCATTGACTAGCAGGATCGCTGTTGCAAGCTTCAAGACCGAGGAAGTTGTTCTCTTCACAAGCATGGTGCGTCTCCCAATGGATGCTGTAATTCAGCGATAGTTGATTGTCGGTTCCAACGCCAGCTAACTAGCGTGTAGGCTGCAAGCCTACGACCGGGAAGGCGGCAGTGCTCGCTGCATGGTACCAGCGGCGCTCCACTCAGCAGGGGCTGATTTCTCACAGCGAATCAGCGCGTTGCCCCAATTCGAAGCCGTCGCCAGCACGTGGAACCACTGCGACTCCTGCAGCCTATCCGACGGTTCGCTCGTTGTGGACTCTGCCTCGGCGCCACGTCACGCGGCATTTCGTCCTTCCGCTTGAACACCGTCGCTGAATTGAACCCCGACCCGCACGAGCGGGATGAGATGTGCACTGTTGATTCTCCGCCATCGCTTCTGGGCCATGGCGAGGAGTTGGAACGCCATCAGGAGGCCCTTCTGACGCGAGCCCGCGCCCTTCGTCACCCGCTGGCGCAGCCTCACGGTCGCGAAGGGCGACTCGATCAGGTTCCCCGTCCGTAGGTGGATCCAGTGCTCGGCCGGGAAGTCGAAGAAGGTGAGCAGCTCCGGCTCGTCGCGCCTGAGCGAAGCTAAGGCCTTCGGGTACTTGGCCCCGTAGTCGGCCTCGAAGCGCGCGATCTCCTGCTGGGCGCCCTTCCGAGTCTCGGCCCTCATGATGTCGTGGAGCGCCGCCTTGGCCTTCGCGTGGAGGCGCTTCGGAAGCTTGTCGAGCACGTTCGCGATGCGATGCACCCAGCAACGCTGCTCGCGTGTCTTGGGCCACACGTCGCGAAGCGCCTTCCAGAATCCGAGCGCCCCGTCGCCCACCGCCAGGACCGGAGCCCGCATGCCCCGGCGCTTGAGGCCGCGAAGTACCGTGGCCCAACTCTCCGTGCTCTCCCGGTAGCCATCCTCGATGGCGATCAACTCCTTGGTCCCGTCCGGGCGGACGCCAATCATCACGAGGGCACAGAGGCGATCTTCCTCCAGGCGGATGCGGAAGTGCACCCCGTCGGCCCAGACGTAGACGTAGTCTCGATCAGAGAGATCGCGCTTCTGGAACGCCTCGTAGTCCTCCTGCCATGCGGCGGTTTCTGTAATTTCACACGTGGTGCTCTCCCCTGCCCTGGACGTGATCCTGCGTGATCTCGTCTCCACGCGGCGCCGAGAGTGCCTCAAGCGGGGCTGGCCGGGGGTTCCGGAGTTCGTCTTTTCCTCTGAGACCGGCGGGCAGCTGGACGAGCGCAACGTGACCCGCGCCTGGAGCCGCCTACGGCGAAAGGCTCAGAAGCGAGGCGTGCGCCCGCTCCGGCTCCACGACGCCCGGCACACCTACGCGAGCCTGGCCCTTGCGTCCGGTAAGAGTGTCCGCTGGGTGGCCTCGCAGCTCGGCCACGCGAACCCGGAGCTGACCCTCCGCGTCTACGCGCACGCACTCCGCGAGGAGGAGACCGACCTCTCCTTCCTCGACTTCGGCGGCACCAAACGGCACCCCCGCGGCACCAAGCAGGCGGCGAGCGCCGGCGAGAGAAAGCCCCGCCGGGCAACACCGCGACGGGGCTCACGAAAGCTGGAGCGCGAGACCGGGTTGGAACCGGCGACCCTCAGATTGGGAAGGAGTACCCGGCGGCAGCGGAGGCGCCCGACACAGAAGGGAATTCGTCGCAAGCACCGCAAAGCTTCCCCCGACCTTCCCTGAACCTTGGCGACGTAGATTGCCCCGATCAGGCTCGAGTCGTTGTGCTTTGCTTCCACGAGGCCGCCGTCTCGCAGATCGACGAAGCGGGAGTTCGCGCGCACCCATCCGCAGAAGCCAAGGAATACTGGTCGGAGATCGCGAGACGGCGAGCTAGGCTCATCCTCGCCCCGGGCATTCCGCTCGAGCTCGTCACCCCACGGGGCAGCCGAATGCTAGAAGCGAGTCACCGCTACTTCCACAGAGCCGCGGACGCTTTGGACATACCGCCCAAGGTCCGGGAGGTGCTCCTCGCCCCGAGGCGCGTCATCAAGGTGGAGATCGTCGAGGAGGCGGACGACGGCCAGTTGATGCACTTCACCGGGTTTCGGGTCCAGCACAACAGCGCTCGCGGCCCGTGCAAGGGCGGGCTGCGTTACCACCCCGCGATGGATGAAGATCACGCTGGGGCGTTGGCCAATCTGATGACCTGGAAAACGGCCATCGTGGACGTGCCCTTCGGCGGCGCCAAGGGGGGCATCGACTGCGACCCGAGTCAGATGAGCCGCTTCGAGCTCGAGCGCGTCACGCGGGCCTTCGTCGAGCAATGCAAGGAGATGATCGGACCCACCATCGACATCCCCGCGCCGGACGTCAACACGAACGCCGACGTCATGGCCTGGATCATGGACGAGTACTCGCGCCACTACGGCTTCTCGCCGGCCGTCGTCACGGGCAAGCCGCTTCATCTCTTCGGGTCGGACGGACGCGAGGAGGCTACGGGGCGCGGCGTGATGTACGCCCTCGAAGAGGCGCTGCGTGACCGCGGGAGGGAGTTCCCCGGCACGACCGTGGCGCTCCAGGGCTTCGGGAACGTGGGCAGTCACGCCGCCCGCCTGATCGCCGAGAGAGGTGGGCGGATCGTGGCCGTGGCCGATCACATGGGAGGCGTGTCGAGCGAGGCAGGCCTCGACACGAGCGCGCTCGGCAGCTGGGCAGCTGAACACCGCACCGTCGCCGGCTTCCCGGGTGGAGACGCGTTCGAGGGCAGCGAGATTATCGCCTGGCCCGCCGACGTATTGATCCCGGCCGCGCTCGAAGAGGCGATCGACGAGGAGAACGCCGCAGACGTGCGCGCGGACATCATCGTTGAAGCTGCCAACGGACCCACGACGCCGGAGGCGGATACCATCCTCCACGACAAGGGCGTGCTCATCGTTCCGGACATCCTCGCCAATGCGGGCGGCGTGACGGTCAGCTACTTCGAGTGGGCGCAGAACATCCAGCAGTTCCGCTGGGAGCTCGAGCGTGTGAACGCCGAGCTCGAGAAGAGCATGCGCCGTGCCTACGGGAGCGTCCGCGACGTCGCCAAGGAAAGGGGCGTCGAGCTTCGCGCCGCGGCGTTCATCCTCGCGATCCAGCGCGTGGGCCGGGCGGCGCTCGCTCGACGCAGCGTGCGCGAGACGATCGACTTCGGCTGAGGCATGAATCGCGCCTACGGTCAGCAGAGTCGCTGGTCCCCAGGGACATTGTCACGAACGTGATGCGAGCAACGGCGCTGGTGGGCAGACCCTGACGGCCCAATACGACCCAGCACGATACTCAGATCCCGCAGGCCCCAGGTTCACCGCTTCGCGTGCCTTGCGCCGGCGAACTCAACCCGGTGATCTGCGTAGAGTGTCGAATCTCACCAGTGTCAGTGTAGGCGAGGTGCTCGCCGCGCACCGGTACGGGCTGGAGCTTCTCCCCACCTCCGCAGAGCGGCATGACGCCAGAGCACCCGATGGGCGCCTTGTCCAGATCAAGGCAACGCAGGCTCGGAGTGTGGGGCTTCGGAGTGAGCCTGAGATGCTTCTGGTGTTGCGCCTCGACCGGGACGGGAGTGCTCACGAGGTCTTCAACGGACCCGGCGACCTGGCGTGGAAGCAGGCGGGCAGGATGCAGAGTAACGGCCAGCGGAGTATCGGTGTGGCGAGGCTCTGGTCGCTGATGGAGCACGTTCCCGCGAGAGCGAGGCTTCCGGCACGGCCGGATCACGGCGGCATGCCGAAGCCGCGAGTGTGAGGGCCGGCGGCGGAGCCACGATGGAGTCCGCATTCGAGGGCATGGAGCCGCACGTACAGCGCCCCGTCAGGCTTCGCAGGTTCGCCTGTGCCGCGTCCTTGCTCCGCCTCAGTCGCTCCATGGAACCCCAGATTCGCGTTCCCGCTCCCGGATGGTGTGGCCGCGGTCCTCCGGGGTGTGCGGCGGGGGGAGAGCACTTCCCCCAGCCCAGCTGGTGCTTGACTTGACCGACGATCGTCGCGGGAGCACGCTTCTCCTCGACCATGGCGAGGAAGAAAACAGGGCGAGGGGGATCGAAGGGAGGGGGCAAGGATTGGACGGCCGAGACTCTCGCCGACCGCCGAACCCTGATCCGGCGCTTCGAAATCAACCTCCCCGACATCCTTCCGAGGGCTGACTGGCCGCACCCTCCGCGGCCAGACGGAGATCTGAACGACTCGGATCTCCTCTTCCAGAACCTGATCTTGCTACGCAGCTGGCCTCCACATGGCCGAGCTGGCTCGCCACCGGAGTTCCCCCTCGATCTGCTCGGAGAAAGTCGCCCACCCGACGACGACCGCGCGCGCCAGTTCGTTGACGCCCTCCTGTGGGGGGTTGAAGGCTCACGCCCGGATCTACTTGAGGGCTTCCCCGATCTCGGCATCTTTGGGTTTCGGGAGCTTCGGCGCGAGCTGTGGGACCGAGGCTTCTCACCGCTCACGGAATACCGGGTGTGTCTCGCGAGCCAATATGCGATCCGGCATCTGGACTCGACGGTCTTCACGCTCGATCTGGTGAGGAGCCTCAAGCGGCAGCATTCTGGGTCTGAGGCTAGAAAGAAGGCTGGATTCGATCGGCTGGTGCGTACCGGTCAGCTGATCGACGGCTTCAAGAAGCTCTGGGATCTCGATGCTCCTGCGCCAGAAGAGCTGCAGGCAGCTGAGCCCAGGTCAGGCACCGAGCTGGATACTCACGGCCTGCCCGACGACATGCTTTGGGTGCCGCCGTCAATCCGCCGGCTTGCGCTCGCCGTACTCGCTATCCCGGAAGGGGACCTCAACCCGGAGCTGGCGCGAACGAAGAAGGACGACGGGTTCAGCCGGCTGCGTGAGGAACATCGCGGCGAGACGGCTGGCCACTTCGAGCCCGATGACCCCCAGACGCGGGACCCTGCCGCTATGGCGCTGATCCGAGCTTTGGACGTGGTTCTCGTCCGTGAGATTCCAGGGCCACGGAAGCGTGCAGAATTTGTAGCGCTGTTTCTCGACGCTCTGTACCCGAAGGGATACCGGAGCCGCGCGAACCCCCTCGGGCCTCAGGGTCCAAGCGGACACTGGGACCCACGGGACGTGAGCCGCGTTGCCGGAAAGCCGCCGCGCGCGCCGCGGATGAGTGAGGGCGAGGCAGAAGACCACCTCTAGGAGCCCATCCGGACAGATAGTGCACTCGCCGGGGCACTCTGGACCCGAAGCCGAGCTGCCCGCACCTTCGCCGCTTCACGCCAACGGAGGTGCATCATGACCGACCACGAACTGTTGACTCTCTCTGAGGCCGCCCAAGTCGTGCGGCTTCGGACCGCGGAGACCTTCGCCCGCTTCGCGAGGCGGCACGGAATCCCGCTCGTGAAGATAGGGGGGCGCGTCGTCCGCGTCCGGGTGGCGGATCTCTTGGGCGCGATCGAGCGCCACCGGGAGAAGAGCGTCCAGCAGAAGTCGCACACATGCGGCGAGAGGAATTGACAATGTGCAGTGAACGAATGGAATGCAGGCTTGAAGCCAGCCAGATGAACAGGGAGGCCGCCGATCACGGATACCAGGGCGAGTGGGCGCAAGTCGCAATCGCTGCGGCCGTCTTCGAGCTTGCTGCAGCGGTCTGGGAGTTGAAGGACTTTCTGGCTTTTCACCTCCAGGGTCGCCCCGAGGAGGAGCGTCGGTGACCGCCGAGCTGGACGACACCCTGGGGATCGTGGCCCTCACCGCCGCGACCGAGTTCACCAAGCGGGGCTTGACCCCTATTCCCGTGGCCTACCGGACGAAGCGCCCCTGCATTGAGGGTTGGCCCGCATTCGACCCAAGCGCGGAGGCCCTGCACCGGGAATTCGGAGCCGGCCTGCGGAACATCGGTCTCGTCCTGGGCCGTCGTAGCGGCGGGGCGGGTTTTGCTGGTACCCCGGGGAGGCTCCTCCGACATGGAGGAGATGTCATGTCAGATCAAGTCTTCCTCTGCTCCCGACAAAGGGCGCAGAAGGGCGAATCGTCGATGAGCAGGCTGCATACCTGGCCGGCCAAGCGAGGACCCTGGACCGCCAGCTTCGTCGCACCTTAGAAAGCCACCTCAAATGAAGAACGTTGAAACCCCCGAACTACGCGACGCAGCCCTCGCGTACCTCCGCGAGAGACTCTCGGTGATCCCAATCGACGTCGACACAAAGCGTCCCCGGGTGCAGTCCTGGAAGCAGTATCAAAGCCGGCTGCCCTCGGAGGAAGACATCGTCGGGTGGTGGCAGCGTTGGCCAGACGCCGCGATCGCCGTCGTAACGGGACGGTTTGCGGACCTCGTTGTCGTTGACATTGACGTTGACGCCCCCGACGCCCTAGCGGAGGTCCAGAAGGTCTTCGGCGAGACCACCTGGCACGCACGCACTCCGCGAGGCGCTCATCTCGGCTACCGACACCCGGGCGGACGAATCCGCAACGCTACTCACATCGACAGTTTCGGATTTCCAGTCGACATTCGCGGAGATGGCGGCTACGTGGTCATGCCTCCAAGTCCGGGTTACGCCTGGTGCAGCGAGGCTCCACGAGACCAACGTCCCCTGTTCCCTGGATACCACCAGCAGTCGACGCTCCCTCGTCCTGACTCTGGCCCTGCGGACCCGATCCCTCGGGGCGAGCGGAACTCGACGCTCGCCAGCCTCGGAGGCACGATGCGTCGCCGGGGCATGGCGCCGGAAGCCATCGCGGCGGCACTGCTCGCGGACACAAGACGCGTTGCAACCCGCCCCTCGACGAGCGAGAAGTGAGGCAGGTCGCTCGATCCATGGCCTCATATGCCCCGCCTGATCCTCGGCCCAGACTGCTCACCTCCGACGAATTCGAGAATGATCAAGTCCCGGAGGCAATCGCCGGTGGGATGATCTACCGGGCATCCACCCATCTCCTGACTGGCGCCTCGAAGACCGGAAAGAGTTGGCTGGCATATCAGGCGACCATGGCGCTCTCGGCCGGGGTTCCGTTTTTAGGGCTCACCATGACCAAGTCGAGAGTCCTTCTGGTATCGCTCGAAATGAGCGCGGCAATGGTACGGACCCGGATGAAGGAGATTTCGCGAGACCTCGGCCTCCCGATGCCGAGCTTCGCCGATGGCTTCAGGATCGTGGCGCCGACTATTGACTACCTACCTACGCTGGACCTAGGCGCCGAATCCGGGATCGCATACCTCAAGGATCTGATCTCCGAAGCGAGCGCAGAGATCGTCTTCCTGGACACGTTGTATCGCTTCACTCCTGGCATGGACCCCCTCAGCAACCAGGAGATGGCACCCCTCTTCGGGAACCTGAACGACCTGGCGCAGACGACGGGTGCTGCCCTCGTGGCGCTCGACCACACGGCGAAGGGTGTGCAACTTGGACCGGTGTCACAGTCGGGCATTGGAGCCCAGGTCAAAGGCGGTGCTTCCCGCGTCATCGTCGGGCTGAAGCAGGTCTCAAGGGACGACGGTGGACGGTGGCAGATCGACGTGGCGAGCCACTTCGGCTCGTGGGACGATCCGATCTTCTACGAGCGTCCGCGCCTCGCCGACGGAACGCGCGGGAGCGGATGCGTTCCTCTCGGTGCCAGTCGCGCCTTCAGACTGGACCTCTCCGTCGTTCGAGAGCTGTTCGAGAAGCACGGGGATCGAGGCCAAGACGGCTACCTGGCCTTCCGATCGCGGCGTCATCTCACCGACTCGTTGATGAAGCAAAGCCTCGCCTCCGGGAACGCGGATGCGCCGGCGAAGATCAAGGCGATCGAGCGAGACTTCGCGGCCAGTCAGGGCACGGACACAACGCCGGAACGACCAATTGCGGTCACAAGGGGGAAGAGAAAGGCGTGGATCTACACATGGCGGGAGACTGATTCCGGGGGGGCACAACCGTGAAGCTCGACCGCCCCACCGCCCTGACTGCCCATAAGGAAGACAGTCAAGTGCGGACCGCTGAGGCGCGGTCCACAGCACTTGACGGCTGTCTTCCCCCCGCCGCTAGTTTGAAAAACCAGTTCATTACGGAAAAAACCAACCGCGAGGCCCCCGCGGGGCCCACCGCTCGCCCCCTCACAGGCCGCGCCGTCAGGCACCGCAAGCTTCGCGTCGACCAGTGTCACGGCCTGGACCTGGCCGAGCTGCGTCGCGAGGGCGTCCTAGACGGTCCCAGAGGCAACGTCTGGACGTGTACCCAACCTCTGCCCCTGACGGGTGACTCCCGGGTCCATCTGAGCCTCATGGAAGCCGCACACGGCGCCTTGGGGATGGGCCTAGTCCACGACGACCCGGCCACCGGTCGAATGACTGGCTACCTGGCCCGCCTGACCTGGACGCCCTGTCACTTCGGGGGCGGCCGATGGTGGTGGCAGTGCCCCCTCGTCGTCGACGGTAGGCCCTGTCAGAGGCGCTGCAGGATCCTCTATCGGCCTCCGGGCGCGAGTTACTTCGCCTGCAGGGTTTGCCACCAGCTGACGTACCGGTCCAGGCAGCGGCACCGCGACCTCTGGTACGAGGGCCTCAGTCGGGCGATGGAGCTAGCCGCGGAGATCGCCGCCCATCCTTATCCGCGCTCGGGCTGGCGGGCAGCAAGGCGGCTGGAGCGCATGCGCCGGGCGAAGGCGGCCCTCAATCAGCTTAACGATCGGATGGCTGGGTGATGGGCGAGAAGCGTATCCAGCCCCTGGAGAAGCTGGCCCTTCGTGTCCGCGAGGCCGCCGAGTCCATCGGCGTCAGTGAGCGGCATCTCCGCGACGTGCTGCCGGAGATCCCGCACACACGCATCGGCACCTGCGTCGTGATCCCCATCGACCTCTTCAAGGAGTGGCTGCGCAAGCGGGCAATCGTCGAGCAACAGGAGGCGGACGACATCGCGCAGGGCATCGTCGAGCAGCTACACTCTCCGAGGACGGACGACAAGTAGATGGCAGCGAAGGTCAATTGGGATCGCGACGCGTGGTGGGTCATCACCCATCACAACCGCAGGCGCACCAAGAAGCGCATCGGTCCCACCAGGGCGCACAAGCGCCAGGCCGACGAGATCGCCAAGAAGATCAACGCGGCGTTGGCGCTGGGCTCGTTCTCAATGAGCAAAGACGCCGACGAGCCGATACCGTGCGACGCCGAGCTGCTGGGCTGGCTGCACACCTACGCGACTACGATGAAGCCTTCATCAGAGATCTCCGCCCGAGGCCTGGTCGGAAAGCACCTCGTGCCTCACTTCGGGACCATCGACCTGCGCGAGATCCAGGAGTCTGACCTCCTCGAATTCGCTCGGAAGAAGTTGGAGGAAGGCCTCTCGCCCAAGACAATCCAGAACGCCCTCTCGGTTCTACGCCGGGTCCTCAACCTTGCGATGCGTGAGGGCCGAGTCTCGCGAAACCCCGCCTCTCGTGTTGGCGAACTGATGCGGCGTGTGGACCGCCGGGTAGCGCGGGAGGTTCCCGAGGTCGAGACCTGGAGCCGCGGCGAGATCGACACCCTGTTGGAAGTCGCTAGGGAGCACGAGCCGAGCTTCTACCCTGCCCTGCTCTTCCTGCTGTCCACGGGGGTGCGGCGAGGTGAGCTGCTCGGGCTCAAATGGACTGATCTTGACTTCGACCAACGCTGCGTGTGCATCCGCCGAGCCATCACCGCACGCCAGCTCACCACGCCCAAGAGCGGCCGCAGCCGTGTGTTGAAGATGACCGAGCCACTGGCCTCGGAGCTGTTCGATCTCCTGGCTCTGCGGCGACGGGAGGGGCTGGAGC
>Ga0255057_10002419_pt1 | contig 10136 bp, 11 predicted proteins | sample Cases_109_6_MG_FD_189022 | JGI IMG/M metagenome (GOLD analysis project Ga0255057, IMG submission 189022) | Seawater microbial communities from Amundsen Gulf, Northwest Territories, Canada - Cases_109_6 | ecosystem: Environmental > Aquatic > Marine > Gulf | place: Canada: Northwest Territories... | reverse complement strand
TCCAGCTATGATCGTGTGATCGATCTCGAAGACGCCCAAGGTGCCACCTGCGATCCCACCACCAACCCCAGCGGAATTGCCATGGATCGTACTATGGCTCAATGCGACCATGCCAGCTCCGCGAAGATCGATACCGCCACCCTTGTCCAAAGCAGAATTACCACTGACGGTGCTCGAAGTGAGGGTAAAACCTCCCGGCTCGTCGCCAGCGCTGTTTCGGAAACCGGTAAACTTGATTCCCCCGCCGTCGTCCCCGGCAGAATTGCCGCTGACGGTGCTTGAGTTGATTCTCAAACTACCCGTAGCGGTGGCAAAAACCTTGATACCCCCTCCGTCAAAGTTCATGGCTGTGTTGCCGCTGATCGTGCTACCCTCGATGAGCACATCTCCCTGAGCCCGGATGCCGCCTCCTCCTCTACGGGCCACGTTGTCGCTAATTGTGCTGTCAACGACTGAGAGGTTGCGGCCGTAGACTCCACCCCCGCTGTCAGCCGCCACGTTGTCGACGATCGTACTGGAAATTATTGTTACTGACGTATAGAAGAACTCAGCAAAGATTCCACCGCCATAATGATTGCCTGCTAATCCCGCAGCGTTATTGTCATGAATCGAGACATCTACAAGTGTTAACATCTCTCTTGTGTAGATCGCTCCGCCGTTGCCTGGCGCGTCTCCCCCGGTAAGCGTTATGTCGCTAATCGTGACCGGAGTTAGCTGCTCAATGTTGTCGTATGGATTTTCGCCATCGGAGATAAAGAATATCCGACTACCGTCGCCATCGTCGCTAGTATCAAAGTCAAATGGCGTAGAATCCGGCGTGGGATCATTGCCGCTGGCGTCAATGGTGAGCAGGTCGACACCGGCGCCCGTGATTGTCAGTGGATCAGTAATCACCAGTTCGCCCTGCGTGAGCAGAATGGTTTCGGGACCATCGTGACCGAAGTCAAATTGGATCTCATCGGCTCCATCAACCAGATTGGTGGCGAAGATAGCTTCGCGGAGCGACGTGACGCCATCAGTAAAGTCGACCACGTCGAGGTGCGTATCAACGGTCACTACCGACAACATACGGCGATCTTCCAGCGGCTCGAAGCGCAAAGGCCGCTCATGAAGATGAGTCTTGGAAAAACCGCGCTGTGAGTAGTAAGTGTCACGGCGAGAATCTATGTTTCTACTGGGCATGATGAAAGGGTGCTTTTGATTAGTTTTCGCGGCAGAATCATGATGAGTAGTTCAGCCGGGATTTCCCATTTGAAATTGTCTGAAACCACTCCAGGCTCGGAATGTTGCCTATTGTAGCTGCGTGCCCATCGTATCTGGGTAATGCCCCTAATGCAAGCAATTCAGCAAGTCTTGTGCCTCTGTATAGCTAAGTCTTTACGCCAGAACGCTGATAATCGTGCCCCGGCAATTGATTCGCTGCCCGGCAGGCAAGCCCCAATGTCCAGGGTACGGGGCCGGAGAACCCCGACAGAAAAGTCAGTCCTAGCAGCAACTCCGAAAGCACCTAACCTGCGGCGGCGTGACACTCCTCCGCTCCTTAGGGCGGCCATCGTGTTGCAGCCGGAAAAGGGATTCCCGTGACATCAATCTGATGGCAGAGGCGACATTATTCGCGGCTGTCATCGAGCATTAGGTTGCCCCCTCCGCAAGCACGAACGGCAGGTCCCTACGACGCGTCGGAGTGAAACACCGAAGCAGGAACGGTGAGATGGCAAATTGTCTGAAATTTATCCTGGAAGACCGCCAATTCCCTGGCGTGCATTTTTGCAAGAATCTGGGCGGTACCCTGAGAGCGGCCCGGTCGGCCCCCATCTTTCACGAATCGGTCTAACGCGCGTCGGTGCTCTAACGCAAATCGGCGCTCCAACGCGAATTGGCGCTCCGGTCGGACCATGCCGCACATTGACTACAACGCTAGCATTGCCGACAAACGGCTTAACCGGCAGACGAACCCTTTTGCAGCGCATTGCGTATTGGGCACTGAATGGAAGTAACCGATTGCATGATGCTTTTTTGCGACATGCATTTCCGAGATGCGACGAGCTGGGAATTGCGGCCGGATTGGCGTCCGGCGCGTCCGCGTGGGCTACAATTGATCAATAGGCATGACTGCTCCGACTGGGTGGTTCTGGCGAAGCATTGCCAGCGGGGCCTATGAAGCATGGTTAGAAAAAACGCCGCGCTAAGACGCTCCTCTCGCCGTCTTTTCCCAGAGCGCAAAGTCTCCCCAACGTGAAATCACGACCAAATTCCCTAAATTGGCAGAAAATTGTTGCCAAGAGTAGTGTCGGGAGATTAAACCTAAGAGTTGGGGGGAAGTGCCCTCGTGGACCCTATTTACTTTTGCGAGAAGACTATCATGATCCGCAGTTCAATATGTCGTTCAATCTGTTTTGTCTTGGTTGGTGTTGTTTCGGCTGCCGCAAGCGTGGGGACCGCGCCCGCTGCCCACGCTCAGTGTGATACTTGCGCGACGCCCACCGTGGCCTACTACCAACCGACCGTGGCTTACCAGCCGGTGGCAACTCAACAAGTCCGCACGCGGTGGTATCTGGGTCGGTTCTTCGATCGATGGCGAATGCGCCGCTGGGGCGTCTCGACGGCTGCCGTGCCGACCTACGCTGCAACCTACACTGCGGGCTATGCTCCGAACACGGCTGCTTACACTCCGTACAGGGCCGCTTACGCCTACGCGCCCACTTCGTACACTGCGGCCTATCGGCCCTTTGTCACTCCCTTTGCTCCACTGACTAGAACGGCCTTTTACTATCCGGCAGCGACCACGGTTGCCCGCCAGGTGGTGATGAGTCCGGTGGTTTCCGCTTGCGACGCCTGTGGCTGTGATCCTTGTGCACGGCCCGCCTGTGGCGTGAGCCAAGCGGTCTATGGCGCACCGGTCTCCGGGTGCTCCACCTGTGCCGCCGGAACTAGCGTACCGACCTTCTCTGGTGGCCCGACCGTGGGACCCGCGACCCCTCGACCAGAGTTGGCTCCAAACGAAGGAGTTCCGGACAGTTCTTTCTATGAGAGTCAGCGTCAAGAGAGCAATGAGACAACGATCGATCCGTTGCCCGAGAGCGATTCGAGCACCTATTTCGAGGCGCCGAAACTGTTCGATCCTCGCGACCGGACAGCGAACCGACCAAGCGTCGACCTGCACGATGCCGTTTATCGTCAACAGGTGACTAACCATGCCGCGAGCCATGTTCCGGCCAGCGAGGTGGACGCCAACGGCTGGTACGCGGTGTCCGCCGATCGCTGAGCCGCAAGCCGCCAGCCGCTTGCAGCTTAGCGCTCTAATTCCTGCTGAAGGGTGGCAGATAGCCAACGCGATGCTTCGGCTGGGGCCGCTGGTCGGCCAGGTGGAGTGAATCCATCGCCTCCAAGAGCAGCGTCGCCCGTCGATCGACGTCGCATTCGCCCAACAGCTCGCACTTCTTCTCGAAGTCAAGCTGCGTGGCGAAACTCACCAGATCGGTCAACACGCCCAGTGGAATATCCGAACTGAGCAATTCCTGGAAGGCAGGATTGGTGGGCTGCCCCGGCGGCAATGTCTCCTCAAAATTCTGAGTGAGCGCCGTTTGCAGACTCAAGCGGTCGGCGTCGTTCTCCGTGCAGAGATAGTCTTCCAGCACCGTCACCTCCGCCTCGCGATAGGAACGCAACGGCGGTAACTCGATGTCGATCCGCACGCGCCTGAGGCCGAGTAACAACAGATTGTAGTGCCCCTGCTCGGTCCGCTGGTGCGTGACGATTCTTCCCAAACAGGCGTGCGGCATCAGCGCCGGCCGGCTGTCGTAGTCCGCCTCCCAACCGGGCGCGAGCACACACATTGCGATCAGCCCATCACTGTCGAGCGCTGCGTTGAGCATCTCGCGATACCGCGACTCGAAAACATGCAGTGGTTGCATCACGTGGGGAAACATCACCAAATCGGGCAGCGGAAACAACCGCACCTTTCCGCAAAACCGAGTGGCGTCGAACGTCAAGTCTTCCACATCCCAGGGCAACATACCAGACCTACTTTCAGGAGTCAGTTCAGATGTACTTCAGGAATCAAATCGGGTTCGATTTCAATTTTTGGAAATTCTTCTTCGCTGGCCAACACCTCAGCGAAGCACTCTTCGTATTGGGTGAGGAACGCCTCTAAGTCGAGCCCTTGATACTGGGGGCGATATTCATCCAAATAACTGTGACTGGTGATGTAGACTTTCTTTGCGCCACGAATATTACCGTTGCCAAAATGGTGCAGCGCCACGGCCGCCTGAATCAGCCCTTGGTAATACTTGCGCGCCGAACCGCGATACTCGGTCCACAACTCCTCCCAGGTTTCATGTGCTTCGAAGAAATCACAATCGTTGAAATAGGCGATGCCCTTCAAGTAGAGCGGATCGTATGGCGGGACTTCGTCGGGCATGGTTCGTCGGGCAAGTGAGGGGCAATCCTGGCAGGGAGGATACGGCGTCGATCCTTACGGCGGCCCTTGTGGCCGCAGTCCGCTGAGCCCTCTCGGTGATTATAGGCAACTTGCCCACCGAGGGCCAGCAACACCTGAAACTCAATGTTCGAACCTCTCTACAGCAGCCCTGCGAACTGAATTCTACCAGAGACTTGACACCTCTAGTACAACCGACACAATGCCGGAGAGTCCAGAGTCGAGAGTCGAGAGCCGGAAGAGTAGGTAACGAGAACTCCGGCTCTGGACCCTCGACCCTACGGGGCATATCTCAACTGAAACCTTTCCTATGGCCGCTTTGCGCGCGATGTCTGCTAATTCTCCGTCCGCAGAAGTCAAAAAGGCGGTCGGCCGGGTGCTGCGACGACTCAAAGCCGACTATCCCGATGCCGAGTGCGCCCTGGTGCATCGCTCGCCGTTTCAGTTGCTCGTCGCCACGATCCTCTCCGCCCAGTGTACCGACCAGCGCGTGAATCTGGTCACCAGGGACCTATTCCGCAAGTATCCCAAGCCGGTCGACTTCGCGACCGCTCCCCTGAAGGATATCGAGTCGGCAATCAAGAGCACCGGCTTCTTCCGCAACAAAGCCAAGAACATCAAATCCTGTAGCGCCGAGCTGGTTGAGAAACACCATGGCAAAGTGCCGCAGGACCTTGAGGCCTTGGTGGAGTTGGCGGGCGTGGGGCGCAAGACGGCCAACGTCGTGCTGGGCACCGCCTTTGGCATCCCCACCGGCGTGGTGGTCGACACCCACGTTGGCCGTCTCAGCCGCCGCTTGGGACTCACCGAGCAAAAAGACCCCGTGAAAGTCGAAAGAGACTTGATGCGCGTGTTGCCAAAACGAGAATGGATCGATTTTTCGCACCGGATGATCCACCACGGCCGCCAAGTCTGTGCCGCCCGCAAACCGCTCTGCGAGAAGTGTTCAATGAACAAGTTTTGCCCACAGATCGACGTGTAGCACCCTGCAACACAGTTACCACACGAACAGGCAACATCAAGGAATTTGAACAGGAGGAAACAGAGGAAACAGAGAAAAGTTTTGCATCGGACTCTGTTTCCTCTGTTTCCTCCTGTAAAAAACAAGGAGACCGTGGCTAGATGATCCTTTCAGGAAGTGAAATCCTTCACCGCATCGGCGAAGACATTGAGATCGACCCCTTTCACCAGTCGCAGCTTAATCCCAACAGCTACAACCTCACGCTCCACAACGAACTGATGGTCTACGAAGAAGTGGTCCTCGACATGGCCAAGGCCAATCGGGTCCGCCGGATCGAGATCTCCACAGAGGGCTTGGTGCTCAGCCCCAATCAGCTCTACCTCGGCCGCACGGCCGAGCGGACCGTCACCCACAATCTCGTGCCGCAGATCGAAGGTCGCTCGTCGGTTGGACGCCTGGGGCTATTTGTGCACGTGACGGCCGGCTTCGGCGACGTCGGTTTCGCGGGCTACTGGACGCTGGAGATTTTTGCCGTCCAACCGGTGCGGATTTACCCCGGCACGTCGATCTGCCAGATTTTCTACCACGAGATCACCGGGGCGATCGAAGAATACTCCTCGAAATACCAGCACAATCACGACATCCAACCGAGTTTGCTCTTCGAAGAACTCGATCCCGACCGGCATAACGACCCGCAACTCCCGCTCGACTTCGGCCTGGAACGCTCGCACAGTTAAACGCAGAGGGCGGTGAGAAGATGAAGGCCGCAGAGAAATTTCTTGGCGAATCCCCGCAGCTATACTTCACACGGAAAGCATTGTTACATTTTGAAACGTCTGAAAGTTGGTTGTGAGTAAGGAGTCGACTGCGGACTTGTGAGTGGTTGTTAAATCGTCGAGGCAGTTGTCGATTGCGGCCTGGAAGTCCGCGTAGTTAGTGTGATGTCGCGAATGCAACGCCTGCTTCTTCACAAACTTCCAAAGACGTTCGATCAGATTCAAGTTCGGCGAATAGGACGGAAGAAACAATAACTCGATATTCAACTCTTTCGCCAACCCTTGGACAAGTTTGCACCGCTGATAGGCCGCGTTGTCGAGTACCAACGTGACCGGCGTCACCAATTCCAACGCCGCGATCTTGTGCAACAATTCGCAGACCGTGTGGCTGTTGATGTACGTCTGATTGCAAACGCGGATCAACTCCTGCGTCAGCGGGTTGATCGCTGCTAGCTTAGCAACCCCAATGCCAATCGCCGAAGGCCGACAGGCGTTTTTTCCGTAAGTAGTTTCTCCACTGGCAGTTAGATTCACTCGTCCGCAGGACCCGGTGGGCCTGCCCGACTGATTTTGCCTAGAGATCATGCACTGTATGCTGCTGAGCCGGGCAGTTCACATGGGCCCTACGTGCAGCCTCCCCGGTCGTGTATGGTATTGGCAACCGATCCGCTGTCCTGCCAACCTGCCGTCCAGCGAGCCGGTGCTTCGCGAGTCCCCGGCATGCCGATTCTCAGCCCCAAAAATGACCGACCCTGGCCCCCCAACCCCGCAGCGCAAGCTCAAATTTTTGCCCACGGCGGCAACCTTCAAGTTGCTCGATCCGTTGGGCGTGGGGACGGTCGGGACTGTCTTTCGGGCCGAGAGTCCCGACATCAACGGGCCGGTGGCCGTCAAGCTCTTGCATCCGACGATCGCCCACGATGAGAACATCGTCGACCGCTTCCAACGCGAAATCGCCATCATGGAGCGGCTCAACCATCCGCACATCGTTCGCATCTACGGCGGCGGGTTGATCGAGGGACAGCATTTCTACGCCATGCAACTCTTGAACCACGGCACACTCAAGGATCGGCTGCACAAATATGGCCCGCTCCCCTGGCTTCAGACGGCTGCATTTACCGCACAGATCGCCTCCGCTCTACAACACGCCCACAACCACGGCATCATTCACCGCGATCTCAAGGCGAGCAATCTGTTTTTCGGCGAAGATGGCCGGTTGATCCTCGGCGACTTCGGCATCGCCCGCGATACGCACGAAGCCGACGTCACCGCCGACGGCATCACGGTCGGCACTTACGCCTACATGTCGCCCGAGCAGATCTGTGCCGATAAGAACATCACCGGCCAAGCGGACCTCTATTCGCTCGGTTGTGTGATCTACGAGATGCTCATCGGCAAACCGCCTTTTTTGGGCGCCAACTTTGCCCAGATTTGGGACCAGCACCTTCACGCCCAGCCCAAAGGCCTGCGCGAGCAAAGCGTCGACTGCCCCGAGTGGTTGGAAAACCTCGTCATGAACCTGTTGGAGAAAGAACCGCAAAAACGGCCCTTCAACGCCCGGGCCGTACAGGGCCTCATAAAGGACCAACTCACCGACGAATACGGTCCCGACCTGTCCCAGCTCACTCAAAACCTGCCGCCGCTAGAAGAGGTCCATAACAACGACAACGTCCGTTGGGGCCGATTCGTGATCGGACTACTCGCCATCGGGGCGCTGATCGCCGCGGTGCTGTTATTGGATGGGTGAGGGCGGTAATGGTCAGGGCGTCGCGTTGTAGGGCGTAGCGTTGTAGGGCGTAGCGTGCGTACAGCGATAGCGAAACGCACGTTCCGGTTGGGACAAATCGGTGCGCTGTTGTTTCACCACAGAGCACCCAGGCCAGGCTCGTTTTGCTTGCCAATCAGGCGCTTCGTCTGAGTTGAGTTTCGGCGGAATGCTCAGGACGATGCGACTGCATTTTCAATGCGATCACCTCTTGTTCTCTTCCCATTGAGATATCGTCGTTGAAGGTTGGTTGGCTGAATACAGTGCGATCGCATATGACAAAATTGAGGATTGATCCTGACATGATACCTATCGCAGAAGCGATAAATAGACGTCCAAGCAGCATAGGCAGCATAGATGCGACTAACATGGAAACTAGCCAGTTGACTGATGCGCCCAGCATACACGCTGGGCTGTACTCGATGTAATGTCGAAATTTCGAGTCCGCGGCTGAGACCGCAAACGCATATCGGCGATGCAGCAGGAAGTTCCAGGTCATGGCGATCCAAATCGCGAGCGCGCGAGCTAGCGAGAACGAAGCGGCTTGGCGCAGCAGCGTAAGTGCTACCAGATCAACCATCATGCCACTAAGACCGACAAGTCCAAACCGTGCGAACCGCGACAACCCAGCGTACTTGGCTGCGTAGAGCCGACCGCTGTGTCGAGTTGAGCTAGGTAAGCAATTCAGGCCGCTGGACGAATCTCGGTCTGATCGACGATATCTTTTCCAGACTGCCCGTGGCGAACTTCGCGCCATTCGCGCACATTCTGCATCTGCTTCCGAACGAACCGTTGATACGGTGTCGCCGAAGCAAAATGCCGAAGCGTAGTATGCGTCTTGAGAAAATTCCGCACGTGCTGGTAATTGCCTTCAATCGCCCAATCCTGAACAGTCGACGGCTCTCTGTCCACGTTCCGGAAAATCACATGGAGATGATTGGTTCCAGGAATGAGTGTTGAACGGTGGACCGAAAGACCTGCTTTCACGCCAAAACGCTCCAGCGTCGCCCGGTTGAAATTGTAAAGGTGCCCAATATGGAATCGATTGTTCGGTGCGTGGTAGGTCGCTTCGATGTTTGGCACCTCGATCACGACATACCCATCCCGCTTCGCCAAATATTTCAGCCGACAAAGTGTCACCCATGGATCTTCGAGATGTTCCAGTACGTGGTTGAGGGTAACGACGTCGAACGATTGATTTGGCAACTTGACTTCTTGGAGAAATCCGTTGATCGTCTTCACGCCCAGTTCCTGCTGCGAATAGCCGGCGAAGCCTTTGTTCGGTTCGACGCCTTGCCCATCCATCCCACGCCGACCGAGCACATAGAGAAAGAATCCGCCGCCGCTGCCAACATCCAGAACTCGCATCCCACTTCGCAGGATCGGGGCGATGCTTTCGGCCCGCTCCAAGGCACGACATGTCTCCCGATAGGCATGTTTCAACTTGGGTGTGTAGATCCGCTTGTACTTGAGTCGGTAATCTTCGGCGTAAAAGTGCCGATTCTCCTCGCTTGACGGCCGCGGGTCGGTCCATACCAAGCCACATCGCTTACAGATGACGGTACGTAGCGACTTGCCGTGTCGGTCAACAGAACCGACCTGCTCGACGTCCCTTGCGCCGCAAAGGTTGCAAGGGATCGAACATGCGTCACGTGCGATGTTTGCTTGATGCATTGCCATGATAACCCCATCAAGCGATCAGACTAGGCCATTCCGTCCGACACACAAATCCGCGACTTGGAAGTTGATCCGCCTGCTTACTCTGGTCGAGGTCGCTATCCGAAGCGGCCTTGGACACGCGTTGATCAGTGGGTTGGAATGCTTAACAAACGCGAATGGACCAAAGTCGACGTGCGCGATGGTTCGAAAGGTCCGCTCGTGGTCGAAGTAGTCAAGCGACGCGTTGTCGCGCGCACGGATAAACGGCAAGAAGGCCACGAAGAGGTCTTGGTCGCGATCCGCTTCAAAGACCGCGACAACCGTCGTATTCAGCAGACCGATTACTACTTGTCCAACGCGAGTCCTGATACAGACGTAGCGGAATTCGCTCGCGCGGCAAAAGCCGAACATCGCATCGAAGAATGCATCCAGCGCGCCAAGAGCGAGGCGGGACTGGCCGACTACGAAGTTCGCAATTAGACGGGTTGGCACCATCATCAAATACTATCGCTCATCGCCACCTGGTTCCTGATCACC
>Ga0255057_10002418_pt1 | contig 10137 bp, 6 predicted proteins | sample Cases_109_6_MG_FD_189022 | JGI IMG/M metagenome (GOLD analysis project Ga0255057, IMG submission 189022) | Seawater microbial communities from Amundsen Gulf, Northwest Territories, Canada - Cases_109_6 | ecosystem: Environmental > Aquatic > Marine > Gulf | place: Canada: Northwest Territories... | reverse complement strand
CACCTTATCTCCGACCCGCGCGCGCGCGGGTCAAGCGGGGCTTTGCGATATGGGCCCGCCGCCCCTACATTGGCCCATGGGCGCCCTCGAGATGACGCGCCGCACGATTAAGGAGACGCATGAGCGAACTTCCCATGACGGACGAGAGCGCGGGCCGCCAGGCCTATCTCGCCGAGCTCAACGAAGCCCAGCTCGAGGCCGTGCAAGCCTTGGACGGGCCGGTGCTGCTCCTGGCTGGGGCGGGCACCGGCAAGACGCGGGCGCTGACCACGCGGCTGGCCCATATTCTTGCCACCGGCCGGGTCGCCAGCCCCGGACAGATCCTTGCCGTGACCTTCACCAACAAGGCCGCCAGGGAGATGAAGAACCGCGTGGCGGCGCTGCTTGGCCGGGATTCGGTCGAGGGCTGGTGGCTCGGTACCTTCCATTCCCAAGCGGCACGTATTCTGCGCGAACGGGCCGAACGGGTGGGCCTGCGGCGCGATTTCACCATCCTCGACGCCGACGACCAACTGCGGCTGCTCAAGCAGCTTCTTGCCGCCGAGAACATCGACGACAAGAAGTGGCCGGCGCGCAGCCTCATGGCGGTCATCCAGCGCTGGAAGGACCGCGGCCTGACGCCGGATAGGGTATCGGCGGACGACGGTGCCGGCGATCTCGCCGGCGGGCGCATGCTTGGCTTGTTCCGTGCCTATCAGGAGCGGCTGATCACCCTCAACGCCTGCGATTTCGGCGACCTGTTGCTCCACAACCTGACGGTTTTCCAGTCCGATCCCGAGGCGCTGGCGGACTACCATCGGCGCTTCCGCTATATCCTGGTGGACGAGTACCAGGACACCAACGTCGCCCAGTATCTCTGGCTTCGGCTGCTCGCCCAGAAACATCACAACATCTGCTGTGTCGGCGACGACGACCAGAGCATCTACGGCTGGCGCGGCGCCGAGGTGGGAAACATCCTGCGCTTCGAGAAGGACTTCCCCGGCGCGCGTGTCATCCGCCTGGAGCGCAACTACCGCTCCACCGGGCGCATTCTCGCCGCCGCCTCGGGCCTGATCGCCCATAACGAGGGCCGGTTGGGCAAGACCCTGTGGACCGAGGACGAAGAGGGCGAAAAAATCCGCCTGCTCGGCCTGTGGGACGGCGAGGCCGAGGCGCGCGTGATCGGCGAGGAAATCGAGACGCTGCAGCGCCGCGACCCGGACCTCGATCTGAACACCATCGCCATCCTGGTACGGGTGGGATCCCAGACCCGCGAGTTCGAGGAGCGCTTCTTGACCCTGGGACTGCCCTACCGGGTGGTCGGTGGGCCCCGGTTCTATGAACGCTTGGAGGTTCGCGACGCACTCGCCTACCTGCGCGTCGTACACTCGACCTTCGACGACCTCGCGTTCGAGCGGATCGTGAACAAGCCCAAACGCGGTTTGGGCGACGCCACCCTGCAATGCCTGCATCAGGCCGCCCGCGGCCTCGGCGTGCCGCTCTTCGAGGCGGCGCGCGCGCTGCTTGGGACCGCCGAGCTGCGCCCCGCCGCACGACGCTCGCTCGCCGCCTTGATCGAGGACTTCGAACGCTGGCGGGATCTGGCGCGCACCGCCAGCCATGTCGAGCTGACGGAGACCGTTTTGGAGGAGTCCGGCTATCTCGAGATGTGGCGCAACGATAAGACCATCGAAGCGCCCGGCCGCCTGGAGAACCTGAAGGAGTTGGTCGGCGCGGTCGCCGAATTCGATACCCTGGCCGGATTTCTGGAGCATGTCTCGCTGGTCATGGAGGTCCTGGAAGCCGAGGGCGGGAGCATGGTCAGCGTCATGACCCTGCATGCGGCCAAAGGCCTCGAGTTCGACACCGTCTTCCTGCCCGGTTGGGAGGAAGGCCTGTTCCCCAACCAGCGCACCCTCGACGAGGGCGGCCATCGGGCGCTGGAAGAAGAGCGCCGCCTGGCCTACGTCGGGCTGACCCGGGCGCGCAAACGGGCGATCATATCCTTCGCCGCCAACCGGCGCATGTACGGCTCGTGGATGTCCACCATCCCCTCGCGCTTCGTGGAGGAGCTGCCGGCCGATCAGGTCGAGGTGGAAAGCGACCAGGGCCTCTATGGCAGCACCTTCTCCGGCCTTGGCGGACGCTCCCACGGCGGGGAGTTTGGCGGTGGGCAGTGGGTCGGCGCGCGCGCCAGTCCCGGTTTCGCGCGGGCGCGGGAACGGCGTCAGGCGGTGCCCTTTATCGAGGTGGAGGCGCGCGAGGTGCACACCTTACCAGGCGGGACGGTCGCTGTCGGCGCACGCGTGTTCCACCGGAAGTTCGGCTACGGCGCCGTCCGTCAGGTCGAGGGCGAGAAGCTCACCATCGCCTTCGACAAGGCCGGCGAAAAGAAAGTGATGGCAAGCTTTGTCGTGCCGGCCGCCGAGGCGTCGTAACGCGAGCCGCAAGCCTGCCCGGGAGACCGTTGCCGTGCCGAAGTGCTACCGCCTGACCGTCGTCGTTCCCAGGGAGGCTGTGGCGCTGTTCGAGCGGGCTTTAGATACCCTGGGCGGCGCGCTCGCCATGGGCGGCCCGGACGATGGCGCGCTGGTGACGCTCGACCTCTTCGTCGATGCGCTCCCGGATAGGTGCAGGGTGGCGGCTCTTCTCTCCACCGCGGCCCTGGCGGCGGGGATCGAGACACCGGCCTATACCCTCGAAGCGCTCGCCGACACCGACTGGGTCGCGGAAAGCCAGAAGGGCCTGCCGGCGCTGCGGGCCGGCCGCTTTTTCCTGTACGGATCCCATGTCCGCGAGGTCCCGCCGGCCGGATCGATACCTCTGTTGGTGGAGGCTGGCGCCGCCTTCGGGACCGGCCACCACGAAAGCACCTTCGGCTGCCTGGTTGCACTCAGCCGTCTGGCCAAGAAACGGCGCTTTGCCCGCGTTTTGGACATGGGCGCGGGGTCGGGCGTGCTGTCGATGGCGGCGGCCAAGCTCTGGCGGGCGCCGGTTCTCGCCGTCGAGATGGACGGGCCGTCCCTGCGCGTCGCCAAGGCCAACGCGCGCCTCAACGGCGTGTGCGCCGAGATCGCCTTTCTCGAGGCGGCGGGCTATGGCCGGACCCTTGTCGCGCGCTGCGGCCCCTACGACCTGGTCCTCGCCAACATTCTGGCCGGACCGCTGATCGCCATGGCCGGGGACCTGGCGCGCCATCTAGCGGAAGGCGGCTATGCGGTTTTGGGCGGCCTCATGACGGCGCAGAAGAAGGCCGTCGTCGCCCGGCACAGAGCCGCCGGGCTATGCCTGGTCGAGTCGCTGGAGCTGGGTGACTGGTCGACCCTAGTCCTGCGGCGTGGTGGCCGTAAGGCCGCCGCCGCACCGCAGGAAGCTCGGTCGTGTCGATAATCAGGCCGCGTCGGATCTGCCGCGGTTCAGGTTCGCCGCCTTCAGACGCCGCTCGGCAAGGACCTCGGGCACCCAGTCGACATCGCCTTTCACATAGCCGATGTCGTGCAGCAAGGTGGGGTCGATGCGCACCATCTCGCTGGCCGCATGGCGGCTGATGTTCCATTGGCGAAGAGGCAGGATCAGCAATTCGGCGATCGTTTGGCCGCGACGGTGGCTGACAGGCTTCGGCGTTTCAGCCTCATGCGCCGCCAGAAGAGCCGTCACCGCGTCTTCGATCTGTCCCCGCTCGATCCCGATATCGCTCAACAGCGCGTCGGGCAGCGAGCGCAACTGACGGACAGTCGCCCGCTTGGTCCAGGATTGGCGCAGCGAGCGCCCCATCCGGCGAAGCAGAGAGGGACTCCAGCGCACCGGCGCGCTATGGACCCTCTCGCGAAGTTCCGTCCGGGTGAGGCCGATATCGGAAAGCATGCGTTCGTCCAGCCGCTCGAGCTCCGACAACATCCGCGAGCGTTCCATGGAAATCTCGATCCGCTCGAAGAGCGTGCTCAACGCGCCGATCAATCCGGACGGCTTGGAGCCGCGTCCGTGCTGGTGGGGCTGCAGCCTGGCGCCGTTGGCCTGCTGCGGCAAAGGCATCGTCTCTTGCCCCTTGGTGCTGTGGTTCGTTCCAAGGCCTGCCAGCTCAATCGGTTTCATGCTGGTCATCGTCACTCTCCGTTCTCAAAAAAAGACCCGGCATCGCCTGCCGAGCCGTGATGCAATCATGATAACTGCCTAGTAAGCTCGTACCGGGACGCGAGAAAGACGAGCGCCGATTTTGCACGACAGCAATGCGCCAACGGCATGGCCGGGCCGCTTGGCGCCCCGGGCCGCACGAGCCCCGAGACGGAGCTTGAAACCGGCCTCACGGCCCCATAGCCTGCCAACCGGATGCGCAACCACAGGAGCGAGCGGCAAAATGTCCAGTGCGGACCGTCTTTCAGCGCTTCGGCGCGAGCTCGAAAAGCGCGGTTGGGACGGCTTCCTGGTGCCCCGATCCGATGAGCATCAGGGCGAATACGTGCCGCCGGGTGCCGAACGTCTGGCTTGGCTGACCGGTTTTACCGGATCGGCCGGGCAGGCGGCGGTGCTGTTGGACAAGGCAGCGATCTTCGTCGACGGGCGCTATACGCTGCAGGTCCGCAGTCAGGTGGATACGGAGTTCTTTGCGCCGCGGCACACCACCGACGAGCCGCTTTCCGATTGGCTGAGCGAAACGCTGCCCAAGGGGGCGCGGCTGGCCTTCGATCCGTGGCTGCACACCCCCCGTCAGGTCGAGCGGCTGCGCCGTTGGACCGAGGCGGCGGGCGGTGAACTGGTAGCGGCCGACGGCAATCCACTGGACGCTGTCTGGCAAGACCAGCCGGCGCCGCCGCGCGCACCGGTCTGCGACCATCCCCTGGAATACGCGGGCCGCGGCTCCGCGGAAAAGCGCCAGGACGTTGCCGCCGAAATGAAGAAAAAGGGCATCGAGGTGGCCTTTCTTTCCGCGCCGGACTCGATCGCCTGGCTGCTCAACGTTCGTGGTGGCGACGTCCCCCACACGCCGCTCCCCTTGTCGTTCGCCCTTCTACACGACGATGGGAAGGTCGACTGGTTCGTCGATCCCGCGAAGTTATCGGGCGGATCGCCGCCGCGGTTGGACAATGCGGTATCCACCCGCGAGCCCGAGGCGATGGCCGGCTTGTTGGACCAGTTGAGCGGCCGCAAGGTCCTGCTCGATCCGGGCTCGGCACCGGAATGGGTGCGCGCGCGATTGTGCCAGGCCGAGGCCGTGTACGTCGCGGGAGCGGATCCCTGCCAACTCCCCAAGGCCAGAAAAAACGCCGTGGAGCTAGAGGGCGCACGCGCCGCCCACCGGCGCGATGGCCTGGCGCTCTGCCGCTTTCTCGCCTGGTTCGATGACCGGGTCGCCCGGCTGGGCGGCGGAGATACCCTCGACGAGTTGCAGGTCGTCGACCAACTGGTGAAGTTCAGACAAAGCGATCCGCTGTTCCGGGATCTCTCCTTCGACACCATCGCCGGGTCGGGCCCGAACGGGGCCATCGTACATTACCGGGTCACGCCGCAGAGCAACCGGCGGCTGGCTCCAGGCGAGCTTTTCCTACTCGATTCCGGTGCTCAGTATCCGGACGGCACCACCGACGTGACGCGAACCCTGCCGGTCGGCCCGCCAAGTGCCGAGATGCGCCGTTGCTTCACCCTGGTCCTTAAAGGCCACATCGCGATCGCCCGCGCACGCTTTCCTAAGGGGACCACCGGCAGTCAACTCGACAGCCTGGCGCGCTACCCCTTGTGGCAGGAGGGGTTCGACTACGACCACGGAACAGGGCACGGCGTCGGCAGCTATCTGGGCGTACACGAAGGGCCGCAGCGCATATCGAAGCTGCCCAACACGACCCCCTTGGAGCCGGGCATGATCGTCTCCAACGAGCCCGGTTACTATCGGGTGGAGGCCTTCGGCATCCGTATCGAAAATCTGGTGAGCGTCATCGCGGCGAAAGATACGGCGGGCGACGAGCGGACCATGCTGGCGTTCGAGACCCTGACATTGGCGCCCATCGACCTGAGGCTTGTGGAGCCCAGTCTTCTGACGGCGGAGGAACGCGCTTGGCTGAATGCCTATCACGAGCGCGTCCGCGACGCCCACGCCGACGCCCTGGATGGGGCGGAACGGACGTGGCTGGAGGAGGCAACCCGCGCTTGCTGAGGCGCCGGCCCGGGCGCTCAGGTGAAGCCGTCGCGGCCGGCGCCGCAGATCAATAGGCCGACGCTTTCCTCCGCATCGAGCGAGATCCGGCCGGCCCGAACAGCCGCCAGCGCGGCCGCGCCGGAGAGCTCCGCGGCAACCCCCATCTCGAACCAGAGCCAGCGCGCGGCCTCGCGCATTTCTTGGTCATCGACCAGAACGATTTCGTCCACCCGCTGGCGGATGATCTCGAGATTGAGCTCGGTGCTGCGCCGTGGTGCCAGCGTGCCGGCGGCGGTCTCTATGCGCGGCAACGTGACCACCCGCCCGGCGGCGAGGCTCTCCGTCAAGGTCGGCGCGCCGACCGGCTCGACGCCGATGATTCGCGCCTCGGGCTTCATCGCCTTGATCGCCGTGGCGATGCCGGAGATGAGCCCGCCGCCGCCGATAGCGATGACGAAGGTATCGCAGTGGCTCGACTGTTTCAGCATCTCCAGCCCGAGGGTCCCCTGGCCGGCGATGACCCGCGGATCAGCGAAGGGGTGGATATAGGTCAGTCCGTCAGCTTCGGCGCGTGCCAGGGCGGCGTCGTTGGAGTCGTCCCAGACGCTCCCCTCGACCACGACCTCGGCCCCCCAAGCGGCTATCTTCTCGGCCTTTTCGGAAGCCGTCGACTCGGGCAGGTAGACCACCGCGCGCGTGTCCGCCGCCCGAGCGGCATAGGATACCGCCAGCCCGTGGTTGCCGCCCGAGGCGGTGATCACCCCGCGGCCGATTTCCTCGGGCGTGAGCGATGCCAGTGCATTGCTCGCGCCGCGCGGCTTGAAGGAGCCGGTCACCTGCAGGCATTCGAGCTTCAGGAGAATCTCGCCCGGCGCGGGTGGGTCCAGCAGGAACCGGGCCCGCAGGAAAGGGGTGCGGCGCACCCGGTCCTTGATACGATCCGCCGCGGCCTCGATGTCCGCCAGGCTCGGCCCCGTCATGACGATCCTCCGACAAGCTCCAGCCATTCCTCTTCGCTCAGGATGCGCACGCCTAGCTCCTCTGCTTTTTTTGCTTTCGACCCGGCGCCGGGGCCGGCGACCAGGAAGTCGGTATTGCGGGAGACGGAGCCGGCCACCTTGGCGCCCAGCGTCTCGGCCCGGGCCTTGGCTTCATCGCGTGTAAGGGCCTCCAACTTGCCGGTGAAGACCACGGTCTTGCCGGCGACCGGCGAACCGCTCGTATCGGCGAGGACCAGATCCTCGATCTCCAGGGTGTTGGTCAGGTCATGGAGGACCTCCAGGTTATGGGGCTCAGCGAAGAAGGCGAGCAGCGAGTCCGCAACCTTGGGGCCGATCCCATCGATGCCGATCAGCTCCTGATAGGCCTCGCTTTCGCTCGTCTGCGCCTTGGCCAAGGCCTCGCGCAGGTGATCGATGGTGGCGTAGTAGCGTGCCAGGACACGCGCGTTTTCACGGCCGATGTGGCGGATCCCCAAAGCATAGATGAAGCGGTCGAGGGAGATGCGCCGACGCGTATCGATGGCGCGGAACAGGTTCTCGGCGGAAAGCTCGCCCCAGCCGGGTTGCTCGCTGAGCGGGGCCACACCTTGCCCGTTGGTTGCCTGCAGACGGAAGATGTCGCCCGGCGTCCTGATCCTCTCGCTCTCGAACAGGAACTTGACCTGCTTGTCGCCCAGGCCTTCGATGTCGAAGGCATGGCGACTGACGAAGTGTTTGAGGCGCTCGACCGCCTGTGCCGGGCAAATCAGGCCGCCGCTGCAGCGGCGCACGACCTCGTCCGGTTCGCGTACGGCGTGGCTGCCGCACTCCGGGCAGGTCTCGGGGAAGACGTAAGGCTTGCTGGCGGCCGGCCGTCGCTCCGGCACCACGGCGACCACCTGTGGGATGACATCGCCGGCGCGTTGGATGATCACATGATCGCCTTCACGGGCATCCTTGCGCTTGATCTCGTCCTCGTTGTGCAGTGTGGCGCGGGAGACGACGACCCCGCCGACCGTGATCGGCTCCAGGATGGCGACCGGCGTCAGGGCGCCGGTCCGCCCGACCTGGATCGTTATTTCCCTTAAGATGGTCTCCGCTTTTTCCGCCGGGAATTTGTGCGCGATCGCCCAGCGCGGCGCCCGGCTGACGAAGCCCAGGCGCTGCTGCAGGTCGAGGCGGTTGACCTTGTAGACCAGTCCGTCGATGTCGAAGGGAAGCTCGGGGCGTTGGGAAAGAAGCTGCCGATAATAGGCCAGCAACCCATCGAGCGAGGTGCAAAGCTCGGCTGGTTCGGTGACCGGAAAGCCCCAGGACCGCAGTCTGCCGCGGGCCTCGGCCATGGTCGCGCCCAACGGCTCGGAGATGCGCCCCCAGGCATAGGCGAAGAACCGCAAGGGACGCTGTGCGGTGATGGTGGGATCGAGTTGACGCAGCGACCCTGCCGCGGCGTTGCGCGGGTTGGCGAATACCTTGCTGTCGGTTTCTTCCTGGCGCCGGTTGAAGGCCGCGAAGTCGGCGCGGCGCATATAGACCTCGCCGCGCACCTCGAGGATCCGCGGCCAGCCTCGGTCTTGCAGCGTCTCGGGGATCTCGTCGATGGTGCGCACGTTGGCGGTGATGTCCTCGCCGGTGGTGCCGTCGCCGCGGGTGGCCGCCAGGCGGAGCTTTCCCTCGTCATAGAGAAGGGCGCAGGAAAGGCCGTCTATCTTGGGCTCCGCCAAAATCTCGGGCGGTTCGCCCAGATCGAGGAAGCGCGCGATGCGCGCCAAAAAGTCGCTTACCTCCTCCTCGCCGAAGGCGTTGGCCAGCGACAGCATGGATACGCTGTGGCGCACTTTCTTGAACCCGCTTGACGGTGCCGCGCCGAGCCGGTCGCTGGGGCTGTCGGCGCGCTTCAGGTGGGGGAAATGAGCCTCGATGGCCTCGTTGCGTACCCGCAGCGCGTCGTAGTCCGCATCGGAGACCTCCGGCGCATCGCGCTGATAGTAAAGGCGGTCGTGGTGGGCGATCTCCCGCGCCAGCCGCTCCAGCTCGGCGGCGGCTTCGTCCTCGCTCAGCTCCTCGACGGGTTTCCGGGCGGCGTCCGCCGGTGGTGGCCCGCTCATGATGCCGCCCGCATCAATTGGCTGGCGGCCGCGCGCGCCTCCTCCGTCACCTCCGCGCCGGAGAGCATACGGGCGATCTCTTCTCGCCGCTGAGCGCCGTCGAGCGGGGTGACCTCGGTCATGGTCCGGCCCGATCCGAGCGTCTTCAGGACCAGCAGATGGTGGCTGGCCCGGGCCGCGACCTGCGGGCTATGGGTGACCACCAGGACTTGCCGGTCGGCTGCTAGGCGCGCCAGGCGTTCGCCCACGGCGTCGGCCGTCGCGCCGCCGATACCGCTGTCGACCTCGTCGAAGACCAGGGATTGCTCGGGATTGGTCTCGGCGAGGACGACATTCAAGGCAAGCAACAGGCGCGACAGCTCGCCGCCCGAGGCGATTTTGGCCAGCGGGCCGGGAGGAAGATCGGGGTTGGTCGCGATCTCGAAGGAAACCCGCTCGATGCCGCCCGGGCCCCAGCCTTCTTCGGTCAACGGCTCGATCCGGGTCATAAATCGGGCCTGTTCCAGTTTCAGGGGCGGGAGTTCGTCGCTCACGGCGTCGTCCAGTCTTGCGGCGGCCGAATGCCGGTCGGCCGAAAGCCGCTCTGCCGCCTCACGGTATGCGGTGCGGGCCCGCGCGACCGCCATGGCAAGCTCCTCCAATCGCGTGCCGGCACTCTCCAGGCCCGATAGCCGCTCGGCGAAGTCCTCGTAGAGTTCGGGCAGGGCGTCGGGGGTGCAGGCATGCTTGCGGGCGAGGTCGTTCAGGGCGAAATAGCGGTCTTCGATCTCGGCGAGCGATTCCTCCCCAAGATCGAGGTCGGCGCGCAAGCCGGCCAATTGCAGGCCTGCTTCCTCCATTTCGGCCTCGGCGCGCTCCAACGCGGAGGCGGCCGCGGTGAGGCGGTCGCCCAGGGGGCCGCTCACCTGAGCGAGGGTACGAACGGCTTGCGCGATCAGGTCGG
>Ga0255057_10002417_pt1 | contig 10141 bp, 7 predicted proteins | sample Cases_109_6_MG_FD_189022 | JGI IMG/M metagenome (GOLD analysis project Ga0255057, IMG submission 189022) | Seawater microbial communities from Amundsen Gulf, Northwest Territories, Canada - Cases_109_6 | ecosystem: Environmental > Aquatic > Marine > Gulf | place: Canada: Northwest Territories... | reverse complement strand
AAGGCGCGTCAGGGGATGGCGGAGCTTGCCGGCAGGTTGGAGACCACCGGCCTGGCGGTGGAACAGCGGGTGGTCTACGGTCGCCGAGCGCAGGAGATCGTCGCCTTTGCCGAACAGCAAGAGGTCGATCTCATCGTCCTCACCTCACGGCCTCCCGACCCCGAGCACATGCAGGAGATCTGGGGAAACATCAGCCACCAGGTGATGATCCTCGCCCGCTGCCCCGTTCTGTTGATCAAATAGAAAAAGAGAGCCCGGCTCCCTCCTCTCGCCGGGCTCTCACGGGTGGAATCCTCTGCGCTAGTGGGTGGAGTCTTCGAGCGGGACTTTCAACACCTCCAGATTCTCGATAAAGCCGTCGATCAGGGCCTTGAGTGTCTCGCGGTCATCGTCGACGACGCACTCGCTCATCTTGAGGCTTACCCCCGTGCAGCCCCCGAACTGGTCGTAGGCGATACAGAAGTGACACCGCCCCCAGTCGCCTTGGGCCTCGGCCTTGGCTTTGTCGCAGAGATCGTTGACCGCGTTGATGTCGCGGAGCAACTCCACTTTGTCTTTGCCGTCGATCGAGGCGCGCAGCTCCCGCCAGTAGCGAATCGTTTTGTCCTTTGCCTGCTGCCAGTCCATGACCTGTCTCCCAAGTCTACGAATCGAGGGCTTCGAAGCGGGAGCGGGCGAGCTTCTTCTGAACCGCCTCCGATACGAACCAGACCGGGCACTTGGCCCGGTGCAGAATGCTCATCGTGGTAGTGCCGAATAGAAACCGCTTGAGCAGGCTCTTGCCATGAGAGCCCATGACGATACAGAGCGCATCGATTTCGTCCGCGGTCTTGAGGATCTCCTCTACCGGATCTCCGACGCGGACATGGACCGTCGAGCGCTCGACCAAAGACTCCGGCACCCTCCCTTCGAGTCGCTTGCGGATCGCCTCGACCTCCCGGTCGCGCCCAGCCGAGTCCTGCGCTTCCTTGCCCTCCTTGACGACGTGGAGAAGATCTACGCTGTGGGGCATCGACTCGCCGACGGCGAAGGCAAAATCCAGAACCTTGCGTGACAGGGTCGAGAAATCTACGGGAATCAAGAACTTCATGGCTTCCAGCGCCATGGTGTGCTCGGCATCGAAGACCTCTTCGGGCTGGTATCCCTCGCCGATCGTCAGCACCGAGCAGGGCGACTCGATGATGATCCGCTCGGTCAGCGAGTCGTGGTCGACGCTCGACCTGCCGTGGGTCCCCATGATGACGAGGTCGGCCGGCAACTCCGCGGCCAGGTAGAGCAGCGCCGTGTCCATCGGCCCGCGGCTGACCTTGGCTTCGTAGTCGATCCCCTCGGGGATCTCGGCAAAGAGCTCCTCCAACTGACTGGGCACCTCGGCCGCCTTCTGCTCTTCCTTCGATTCGTGATCTTCCGACCACATCCAGGAGACCGAGAGATAGCCGGGCGGCCGGACATCCAAGTTGTGATGGAGCACGATGCGCGAGCCGATGCGATTCGCCATCTCGATCGCCAGCCGCAGGTTGCGGCGCGAGATGGGACTGAAATCGACCGGGCAGAGGATGTTGCGGATCTCGATCATCTGGGGCTCCCCGAATCTGCTTGGCGGCTCACTTCTCGCTGGTGGTGACCTTGGCCTCCGCCTCTACCTGGTCGAGGGCGTAGTCGAGACACTTGATGAGGTCGTCCGGATGCTCGATCCCCACCGACAACCGGATGAGGGCCGGGGTGATGCCGATCGCCTTCTGCTCATCCAGCGGTACGTCGGCGTGGGTCATGGTGGCCGGATGCTCTACCAGCGACTCGGTACCACCGAGGCTCACCGCCAGCTTGATGAGCTTGATCGAATTGAGAAACTGAAACGCCTCCTTCTCGCCGGCATCGACGAGCTCGAAGGCCAACATGCCGCCGGGCCCCGTGCACTGGCGATCGTAGATCTCCTGTTGTCGCTCCTCGATCAATAGCCCCGGGAAGTGGACCTTGGCTACCTTGGGGTGCGCCGCCAGCCAGCGGGCGATCTTGTCGGCGTTCTTGCAGGAGCAGGTGATGCGCAGCTTCGCGGTCTCGAGCGACCGCAACAACAGCCAGGCCGAGTGCGGGTCGAGCATGGTGCCCAGGATGGTTCGATAGAGCTTGATCTTGCTGACGAGCTCACAGGAGCCGAGAGCGACCCCCGCCACCAGATCGCTGTGACCACCGAGGTACTTGGTCGCCGAATAGAGCACCAGGTCGGCACCGTGCTTGAGCGGTTGTTGGAAGAGCGGTCCCAGAAAGGTGTTGTCGACCGCCAACAGCGCGTCGTAGCGATGGGCCACCTCGGCCAGCCCCTCGATGTCGGTGAGCTTCATCGTCGGATTGGCCGGGGTCTCGATGAGAATGACCTTGCACGGGGTGCCGGCGGCCTTCAGCTCCCGGCAGATCGTCTCCACCTCGGCCGGCTCGGTACCCGCTATGAACTCGCGGGTGACGATGCCGCGCTCGGGCAGGATGGTCTCGAGCAGCAGATCGGTGCCACCGTAGATCGGCCGCGAGAAAACGACCGCGTGCCCGATGGGCACCAGAGCCAACAGTGAGGTCGAGATGGCCGCCATCCCGGAGGAGAAGACGGCGCTCTCCTCCGCCTCGTCCCAGAGATTGAGCCGGGTCTCGAGGATCTCGAGATCGGGGTTGTTGAGCCGGCTGTAGATCAGACCCATGGGGGTGTTGGGGTCCCGCTCCTCGAGACCGTAGGCCCAGGCAAAGAACTCCTTGCCCTCTTCCGCGCTGCGGAAGACAAAGGTCGAGGTCAGGAAGACCGGCGGCTTGATCGCCCCTTCGGACCACTCGGGAACATAGCCGTAGCTCATCATCAACGACTCGGGCCGCATGCCCTCGAGCTTTGGTGGTGGTGGATGGCGCTTTCCTTTCATCGCGGCTCTCCTTTGGCTCCGGCTGGCGGAGGACCAACAATCGTATCTTGACGCCCGCTCGCCGGCCACGCCAGAGCCCTACGGGTGGTTCCCGGTCCCACCCAGGCGGGTGGGCAAAAAGGCGCCTGTCGACACTACCCCAAGGGGTATACACCCCCCAAACCCACCGTGCTAGCCTGAATCGTTTAAGGCCGCGCGAATCTAGGAGACCTTCCACCCATGGCATCTCGAAGGCAGATCAACATCGACGGCAACGAAGCAGTGGCCTCGGTCGCCTACCGGACCAACGAGGTCATCGCCATCTATCCCATCACCCCGGCCTCCCCCATGGGCGAGCTCGCGGACGCCTGGTCGGCTCAAGCGAGACCGAACATCTGGGGCGGAGTTCCCGATGTGGTGGAGATGCAGTCCGAAGGCGGGGCTGCCGGTGCGGTTCACGGCGCGCTCCAAGCTGGCTCGCTAACCACGACCTTTACCGCCTCCCAGGGCCTACTGCTCAAGATCCCCAACCTCTACAAGATCGCGGGCGAGCTCACCGCCTTCTCCATGCACGTGGCGGCCCGCACCATCGCCACCCACGCGCTGTCGATCTTCGCCGACCACTCGGATGTCATGGCGGCGCGGCAGACCGGCTGTGCGCTGCTGGCCTCGGGCTCGGTGCAAGAGGCCCACGACTTCGCGCTGCTGGCGCAGGCGGCGACGCTGCGGTCCCGGATCCCGTTCATCCACTTCTTCGACGGCTTCCGCACCTCGCACGAGATCAACAAGATCGAAGAGCTCACCGACGAGGATCTCGCGGCGATGCTCGACGACGAGCTCATCTTCGCCCACCGGGAGCGAGGGCTGACCCCCGACCGGCCGGTGATTCGCGGCACCGCCCAGAACCCGGACGCTTTCTTCCAGGCGCGGGAGGCCTGCAACGGTTTCTATACCGCCTGTCCCGGGATCCTGCAGGAGACCATGGACCGGTTTGCCAAGCTCACGGGCCGCGCCTACAAGCTGTTCGACTACCACGGCCACCCCGAGGCCGAGCGGGTGGCGATCCTCATGGGCTCGGGGGCCGAAACCACCCACGAGACCGTCGACTGGCTGCTGGGCCAGCGCGAGAAGGTAGGGGTCCTCCGGGTGAGGCTCTTCCGTCCATTCTCGGTCGAGGCCTTTGTCCAGGCGCTGCCGGCGACAGTTCGCTCGCTGGCCGTTCTCGATCGCACCAAGGAGCCGGGAGCCGTCGGCGACCCGCTCTACATGGATGTGGTCACGGCGCTGCGTGAGGCACAGGACCAGGGGCTCTCGCCGTGGACCGACGAGCCACGGGTGGTGGCAGGACGCTATGGGCTCTCCTCCAAGGAGTTCGACCCAGCCTGTGTCAAGGCGGTCTTCGACGAGCTGGCCAAAGACAAACCCAAAAACCACTTTACGGTCGGCATCGTAGACGACGTCACCCACACTTCGCTCGAGTTGGAGAAGGGCTTCGACATCGAGCCCGAGGAGCGGATACAAGCGGTTTTCTTTGGTCTCGGTTCCGACGGCACGGTGAGCGCCAACAAGAACTCGATCAGGATCATCGGTGAGGAGACCGACCACTGCGCTCAAGGGTATTTCGTCTACGATTCCAAGAAGGCGGGCGCGGTGACCATCTCGCATCTGCGGTTTGGTGAGGGACCCATACGCTCCACCTATCTCGTCCAGCAGGCCAACTTCGTCGCCTGTCATCAGTTCCAGTTTCTCGACCGCTTCGAGATCCTCGATTACGCCGCCCCGGGGGCGACCTTTCTGCTCAACGCGCCCTACGGTCCCGAAGAGGTCTGGGACCACCTGCCGCGGGAGGTGCAGGACGAGATCATCTACAAGGAGCTCGAGCTCTGGGTGATCGACGCCTACGAGGTGGCGCGCCAGACCGGGATGGGCGGCCGCATCAACACCATCATGCAGACCTGCTTCTTCGCCCTGGCCGAGGTACTGCCGGCCGACGAAGCCATCGCCAACATCAAGGAGGCGATCCAGAAGACCTATGGCAAGAAGGGTCAGGTGCTGGTGGACAGGAACTTCGCCGCCGTCGACGCGGCCCGCAGCCACCTAGAGAAGGTGGAGGCGCCGAAGAAGGCGAGCTCCGAGCGGTACCGGCCGCCAATCGTGGCTGAAGAGGCTCCCGACTTCGTGCAGAAGGTGACGGCCGTGATGTTGGCCAACAAGGGGGACCTGCTGCCGGTGAGCGCCTTTCCGGTGGACGGCACCTGGCCGATGGCCACTACCCAGTGGGAGAAGCGGAACATCGCGCTCGAGATCCCGCTGTGGGACGAGGAGGTCTGTATTCAGTGCAACCAGTGCTCGCTGGTCTGCCCGCATGCCGCGATCCGCGCCAAGGTCTACGAGGGGAGCGATCTGGCCGCGGCCCCGGACTCGTTCCTGTCAGTCGATTACCGAGCCTCCGACTTCAAGGGTCTCAAGTACACCATCCAGGTGGCCCCTGAGGACTGCACCGGCTGCAGCCTCTGTGTCGAGATCTGCCCGGCCAAGAACAAGGCCAACCCACGCCGCAAGGCAATCAACATGGAGCCCCAGCTGCCGGTGCGGGAGCGCGAGCGGGAGAACTACCGCTTCTTTCTCGACCTCCCCGAGCTCGACCGCAGCCGGGTGCAGCGCTTCGACGCCAAGGGCTCGCAGTGGCTGGAACCGCTGTTCGAGTACTCGGGGGCCTGCGCCGGGTGTGGCGAGACCCCCTATATCAAGCTGCTCACCCAGCTTTTTGGCGACCGTCTGCTGATCGCCAACGCCACGGGGTGCTCCTCGATCTACGGCGGCAATCTCCCCACTACCCCCTACACCACCAACGCCGACGGCCGGGGGCCCGCCTGGTCCAACTCGCTGTTCGAGGACAACGCCGAATTCGGTCTCGGTTTCCGGCTGGCGGTGGACAACCTGGCCGGGCGGGCCCGCGGGTTACTTTCAGACCTGGCCGGTGAGCTCGGCAATGGGCTGGTGGGAGAGATTCTCGAGGCCGACCAGACGACCGAGGCGGGGATCGCCGCCCAACGGGAGCGGATCGGGACGCTGCGCGAAAAACTCGTGGCGATAGAGGGCGAGAACGCCCGTCGTCTGGAGACCGTTGTCGATTACCTGGTGGTCAAGAGCATCTGGCTGGTGGGTGGCGATGGCTGGGCCTACGACATCGGCTACGGTGGTCTCGACCACGTGCTGACCCTGGATCGCAACATCAACATCCTGGTGTTGGATACCGAGGTCTACTCCAACACCGGTGGCCAGGCCTCGAAGGCCACGCCGCTGGGAGCCGCGGCCAAGTTCGCCTCCGCCGGCAAGGATGTCCCCAAGAAGGACCTCGGGCTAGAGGCCATGAGCCACCGCCGGGTCTATGTGGCGCAGATCGCCTTTGGCGCCAACATGAATCAGACGGTCCAGGCCTTCAGGGAGGCGGAGGCCTATCCCGGGCCGTCGCTGATCATCGCCTATAGCCCCTGTATTGCCCACGGCTACGATCTATCGCAGAACGTCAGCCAGCAGCAGAAGTTGGTAGGGACAGGTTCCTGGCCTCTCTACCGCTACGACCCCCGCCGCTCAGGCGTCGGCGAGCCGCCGCTCAAGATCGACTCGCGCCCACCAAAGGTCAAGATGAGGGAGTTCATGCAGTTCGAGGCTCGCTTCCGGATGGTGGAGAAGATCGACCCACAGAGATACAAAACCCTGCTCGCCGAGGCCCAGCGGGGCGCCGAGCAGCGGTTTGCCGTCTACCAGCAGTTGGCCGGCATCACCATCCCCGTGCCGGACATCCCCGAGGAAACCGACACCAACCCGTCCTAGGAGAAGCCTGAGGAGAAGTCGCCATGGATCTGTCCACAAAATACCTCGGTCTGGATCTTCCCCACCCCTTTATGCCCGGGGCCTCCCCGATGGTGGAGGACCTGGACACTGTGCGCCGGCTCGAGGACGGCGGCGCCGCCGCCATCGTCATGCACTCGCTCTTCGAGGAGCAGATCGTGCTCGAGCAGTTGGCCACCGCCGCTTCGCTCGACGGCCCGGCCGACTCCTTCGCCGAGGCGCTCTCCTACTTCCCCGAGCCCGACAGCCTGGCCCTGGGTCCGGAGGAGTATCTCGAGCAGCTGCGTCGGATCCGGGAGGCGGTGGGCATTCCGGTGATCGGCTCGCTCAACGGCACCACCAAGGGTCGCTGGCTCGACTACGCCGAGCAGATCGAGCAGGCGGGAGCGCACGCGCTCGAGCTCAACGTCTACCAGCTGGCCACCGATCCGGAAGAATGCGGTGCCGATCTCGAGCTACGGACCATCGAGATGGTGACGGAAGTGCGCCAGCGGATCCAGATCCCCATCGCGGTCAAGCTGTCACCCTTCTACAGCGCTCTGGCCAACTTCGCCAAACAGCTGGTGGCGGCCGGCGCCGACGGTCTGGTGATCTTCAACCGCTTCTACCAGGCCGACATCGACGTCGAGGAGCTCGAGGTGGAGCGCACCCTCCACCTCTCCGACTCCTCCGAGCTGCTGCTGAGGCTGCGCTGGCTGGCGGTGCTGTCGACCACCGTTGAAACCTCGCTGGCGGTCACCGGCGGGGTCCACAGCGGTCTCGACGCCATCAAGGCGGTGATGACCGGAGCCGACGCGGTGCAGCTGGTCTCGGCTCTTCTCCGCCGCGGTCCCGAGTATCTGACCGGGATCCGCCGGCGGGTCGAGGAGTGGCTGGCCGAGCACGAGTACGAGTCGCTCGACCAGATGCGGGGCTCGATGAGCCTGGCCCGCTGTCCCGATCCGGCAGCCTACGAGCGGGCCAACTACATGCACATCCTCCAGGGCTGGACGGCCGAGCTCTAGCCCCCGACCGCACCCGTCGAGGGTTTCAACACCTCGCACTCTGGAACGGACCTTGCACGGTTCTTCCCCTGGAGGGAGCCAACAGTGCGGTTATTGGTCCTGGATGGGAGCAGGCTCCTACAGATGGTTGTCAGGCACCTTACTCCTGCGGAGGTGGAGGTCGAGGAGGCACATAGCTTCGATCAGGCGGTCGGCAAGTTGCGCACCGATCCGCCGGATGCCCTGATCGTCAACGTCATCCCGGTCGATCTCAACTGGCACGATCTCAAGACCTTCTGTGAGACCCACTCCCCCAGGATCCCTGTTCTGTTCGAGTCCTGCGTCTACCGGAGCCCCGAGGAGGCGGGCCTCGGCGCCCTCGACGACAGCGCGAGCTTCCTCACCAAGCCCTACCACGTGGATCAGCTCCGGGCCGAAATCGATCGGCTGCTGGCCTCTGCCCAGAGCCAGATCCACTCGCCGACACCCTCGACCAACGCCTGATCGCGCCCCCTCGCGGGGCGGCCTCGATGGGGGTCTGCGGCGGAGAGAAGCTGTGGAATATCCCCCACTGATGTGCGATAATCCTCATATCCGCTGTGGAATACTCCCAAGCCATCATGGCTCTCATGGTGAAGAATTCCACAGCCTGCAGAGGGCCAGAAAGACCAACGGGCAGCGACAGGTATGAGCGTGTCGAGCATTAAGGCTTCAAAAACCATCCAATTTGGGTGTTTCTCGAGCCCTAGCCGCCCAACAGGCGGATGGCCAGCAAGCGGAACGTCGAGAGATGGCTGGCGGCCCTGCCCGCAGACCCATCTGTCTGGTCCGATGGCACGGCCCTTGCTGAAACCACTACCGAGTGACGTGAGACTTGAGAACGGAAACAAGCAAAATCCTTTATCTCTGGGAGGAGCAAAGACATGAGAAAAACTCTATTACTGGTGGCCGCGGCCCTGGTGGTGGTGGGAGCTCCGGCTCTCGCCTTCCACGATGGCGGTGTTGCCCATTGCAACGGCTGTCATACCATGCACAACAGCCAGGACGGCGTTGGCATGAACGACGGCCTTCCCGTTGGCCAGGGCTACGACCACCTGCTGCTCTTTGCCGATGCGACCTCGGTCTGCCTCGACTGCCACGACGGCGAGGGCAGCTTCCACATCTGGTCGGCCGATCCGGATGCCCCGAATGTGGGCAGCGCCAACCGGGGCGGCGGCGACTTCGTCTTCCTGGAAGAGACCAACATCAACGACGCCCACGCCGGCGCCAGCAACCCGATTCTGGGTGAGTCGGCTGGCCACAGCGTCATCTCCAGCCTGAAGGGCACTGGCGTGGACTCTATACTTTCCAGCTCCCCGGGCGGCAGCTACCCGGCGGATCAGATGGCCTGCACTTCCTGCCATGATCCGCACGGCACCGGCTCCTACCGGATCCTCTATCAGAGCGGCCAGGCGATCCTCAATGCCACCTTCACCGCCACCATCGACGCCGACGGCATCAGCCTTTTCTCGTCGCAGCCCGAGACCAACACCAGCCACAACGCCTACAAGAGCGGCTATAGTGCCTGGTGCGCCACCTGTCACGCCGATTTCCACGCCATGTGGGGAACCGAGTTCATCCATCCGTCGGGTCAGAATCTGGGTGCCGACATAGCGGCCAAGTACAACGCCTACATGGGATCGACCGACTGCGCCAACATTCCTCCGGTGGGGGTCACCCCTTGTGGTAGCGGTACCGGGACCGGCGTCTATCTGGCCGCCGTCCCCTTCGAGGATGACGGGATGACCACCAGCTACGCGGACGGCCCCACTTCCGCCAGCCGTGTGGCCTGCATGACCTGTCACCGCGCCCACGCCACCTCGTCGCCGGATGCCGGCCGCTGGGATTTCAGCATCACGGGCCTAGAGGAGGACGGTAACGAGTCCACCTCCTACAAGATTCCGAATGCCTACCCCGGTGACACCTCTCAGCGCTCGCTCTGCAACAAGTGCCACACGCAGGACGAGTTCGATGAGATTCGCGACTTCACGCCGTAAGCTTGGAGCCAGCTGATTATGTTTTTGACCCGGGGCTCGGCCCCGGGTTTTTTTCGCCCACGGACGGTGCCGGCTGCGTCCTCACCAATTGTGGGCTCACGCCGACCCGGAGCGAACCTTTGATCCTACCCCTAGGTGTAGTGACAAACGCTCCTGGAATCAGGAGAATGGCAGCGGCCACTTCGTTTGGTGGTGGGCGCCGAGGGGGGCCTCGAGTCGGAGGGGCTCCCACTCTAAACGAGAGGGCCTCAGATTCGCCCACAGATTCGTCGACTGCCATGAAGCGGGCAAGACCCCCCCAGGGCCCAGCGATAGCAAGCCGAGTGGGCCAGGCCTCCTCCAGGATTGTTCTGGCGGCTGGAGTCCTGCTGGTGCTGCTTCTGAG
>Ga0255057_10002415_pt1 | contig 10145 bp, 8 predicted proteins | sample Cases_109_6_MG_FD_189022 | JGI IMG/M metagenome (GOLD analysis project Ga0255057, IMG submission 189022) | Seawater microbial communities from Amundsen Gulf, Northwest Territories, Canada - Cases_109_6 | ecosystem: Environmental > Aquatic > Marine > Gulf | place: Canada: Northwest Territories... | reverse complement strand
TCGACGCCCCAGGCGTCAGCAATCTCTGCGGACACGGCAAAAAGGTCGGTCACGAAATTTGTCAATTATCCGCTCCGATCGAAGGAGACCGCGACCACGTTGTCAGGCGGCGGACTGATGACCGTTTGCAAGTGTCGCGCCCAGGCGTCCAGGGCGCGGCGCTTCTCATCCAGATATTCATGCCGATTGTAAACGCTGGTGATCCCCCGTCGGGCGTGATTGAGGACACGGGCGATATCGAACTCTGAAACGCCACAGGCCGACGCCATACTCCCGTCGAATGTATCGCTCGGCGAGTTGCTCGAAGGTATTTGATCTTGCTGGTCGATGACCTGTCGAAGGGAAAGGGTCAGCGAGCCCGACCACCTGCGGGCGATGGGCGGAGTCGATATCGATGAGGACGTGCCGTTTTATACGAGGCGACGGCGGCTATGTCATCATGGCTCCAAGCGTGCACCCAGATACGGGCCGGATCTATACATTTGAGGTGGACCACGCTCCAGATAACTTCGCGATAGCAGACCCTGGGCGCCATTGGGCGTTTCTACGCGGCGCCGGTCCGCACCGCCGTGGCGGAGGACTATCCGGCGCGCCTGTGGGATTTCCTGCTCAGCCGGCGCTCCGAGCTATCGCGCCGCATGACCAGGCACGCCGCCTGACCGCCGCGCGGTCACTCCCTTACCGTAGGGCTCTATTCGGGTGGTGGGTTGGCGCTTATCTGTGGCGGCGATCGGTCAAGCGCCTCGTAGCGCGGCCATTCGCCTGACGCCAGGGCGTGAAGGGAGGGGGCGGGCTGTCCGAGGCGTAGGCGATAGAGCCACAGGTTGGTCAGGACTCGCTCGACGAACAGCCGCGTCTCGAGCGTCGGCAGGCTTTCGACGAACAGCAGCGGATCGCCGCCGTAGTCCATGCGTCGTTCCCACTTTCCCAGGTTTCCGGGGCCGGCGTTGTAGGCCACGGCGAGGCGCAGCAGGTCGTGCTTGACCCGGCGGCTGTCCAGCAGCCGCCGCAGATAGCGTTGTCCCAATGCGAGATTGAGCGGGGGATCGTAAAGCAGATCCCGCTCGTCGCCCTTGAAGTGGTGGTTGCGGTCGAGATATGCCGCGGTCCGCGGCATGAGCTGCATCAGGCCGCGCGCGCCGTCCGGGCTCTTGGCCCGTGGGTCGAAGGAGGACTCCTGGCGGATGAAGGCATAGATCAGGGCGCGGTCGAGGGCGAAACCGCCCGGCGGGCGCCAGGTGGGGAGGGGAAATAGGGAGGCGCCCAGGTCTTCTTGTGTCCAGCTTGGCGTGTCTTCGTCCAACAGACGGTGAGCGATCTCCAAACCGAGCCGCGGCAGTCCGGCCGACCGCGCGAGGTTCAGGAGCGGCCGCGCGACCTCCGGCTCCCGCCAGTCGGCCAGCCTCAACATCTCCAGCTCCGCACGGCCTCTCTCGCCCGCCTGCGCCAGCGCCGCCGCACGGGCAGCGCCTGGCCGGGCGAAAAGCCGTGCCGTCGCGGCACGATCCGCCGCGGCACGATCCGCCGCGCCACGGGCCGCCGCGCCACGGGCCGCCGCGCCACGGGCTGAGGAGGGGCGGGTGAAGGTCATCCCGGTTTGAAGGTTCAGGCGATGGCGCGCCATCAGACCATAGAAGGTGGTCGGGAACTCAGCGGCGAGCGTCCACCACCGGTGGGCTTCCGCCTCGCGCGCCTGGCGACGGTGCGCCCGCCCCGCCCAGTAGGCGCCCGCCGAGCGGTTCCAGGAGGAAGCCTTCTCGGACAGGGCCAGACCTTCGAAATGGCCCGCCGCCGCGGCGATGTCGCCGAGGCGCCATGCGGCCAGACCCGCCGTCCAGTGCGCCAGCGGCAGGGCCTCGCCCGCGCGCTGTGTGACGCCTTCGGCCAGGTGCCGTGCCTTGTCGGCCTTGCCATAGTAGAGCCAGGCCGCGGCGAGTTGGGAATAGGCCTCGTCACGCTCGAAGTCGTCGAACAGGCGCCGCAGCTCGGCGCTTTCCAGCATCCGCTCGGTCTTGCTCAGATAGACGCGCCGCAGGTTGCGCCGGATGCGCCACTTCAGACGGCGGACCTGCCGCCAATCGGACCGGCTGAGCCGCTTCTTCGACCGGTAGAGATAGACCACGTCCAGCGGCGGCTCGGCGGCTAGGCTGGTCTCCTCGACCCGCGGCCGGCGCGGCGGCGGCGAACCCTCCGGCTTGCGCGCCAGGGCGAGCTTGTGGATCCGCTCGGCATCGGGATGGTCCGCATAACGTTCCAGCCACGCCGCGAGTTCCCGATAGCGGGATCTGTAGTCGGTGGGGTGAAGGTAGCGCCCGGCCAGAACGTGACCGAGGAGCCGCCGGTCCTCGACCTCGGCGATGAGGCGGTCCGCGCCGTCCCAATCGGCCGTCGCCTGCAGGGAAAAGATCTCCCGGTAGCGCCCAGCATCGGCCTGCGTCAAGGGGCGCTCGATCGAGCGAAGGTCCTGCTCTCGGACCGGCGCGGCCGGCGCCTGCCAGACGGGCAGGCATAGGCTCGCGCCCAGCGCACCGGCAAGAGCGATGCGGTGTGGGCTTGGGGAAAGAGCCGCAAGTCTTGAACGAGAGACACGCATCGACACCTCACCCGGAAGGAAAGACGGCAGCCGATGCAAAGTAAGAGAGACAACATATAATAAATCGTAATGAAATTTTACAAACAAATGAAAATTTTAGAATATAAAACGTGCTATTTGTAATAGTAAAGCGTAACGCAAGTATTTTATACTTAACGCATTTGTTTTTTATTTTCGTGAAATGGTCGCCAAGGGAGTGGCCGTCGACGTCCGGCGCGGATGGCATCTCGCCCTGAATTCGGTTATGTAGGGCGCTTGGATTTGATGACGGTTGAGAACATGAAACGCGTTTTGCTGGCCGCATCGGCGGTCGTTCTTCTTGTTTTCGCTTTGGAAGTCTTGCTGCGCTTCTACGCGCCCTACATCCCCTTCGATCTGGTCCGGCATTTCGATGCGGGTCTTCGCCAGGAGATCGCCTTCGAGCGCGATCCCCTCGATGGCGCCGACGATCGCGCGATCGAGCGCGACGATGGGGGTCCGCCTTTGCGGATCTTCGGGCCCCGGCGGTATGTCACGAAGGGCTATGGCTATGACGGCACGACGGCTGGCGTGACGACCGATGGCATGGGGTTCTGCAATCCGCCGGACCAGTCCTATGACCGTGAGCGGATCGACATCGTCGCCATCGGCGATTCCCTGACCTGGTGTACCTCCGTCAAGCCGACCGAAGCCTGGCCGGCGCTGCTCGCCGGGCGCCTGGGTAAGAGCGTCTACAATTTAGGTGTGCCCGGGATCGGCGCATACGAGTATTTGGTTTTGTTGCGGCGCTTCGGCCTCGCCAAGCGGCCGCGGATCGTCGTGATGAATCTCTACGAAGGCAACGACCCGAGGGATGCGTTGCGCTACTGGCGGCACCGGGAGCAAGCCGCGGCGACATCTGATCCGGACCTTTCCGGCGCCTTTCCCGGAGTGCTCGCCCGGGCGAGCTATGCTTACAACCTACTCGCCGCGGCCTGGACGGAACTGACACACGCCAAGCAACCGGCCTGGGGAGAGGGGCAGGGGCCCTTGATGTGGAATGGTGGGCCGGTCGAGCGCGGCGACCTCAACTTCAAATACCGGCTCAAGCAAGGCACGACGTCGCTGGCCTTCAACACGCGCAACGCCGACCGCGACGAGCTGTTGCACGCCATCGCGCTCGATCGCGGCCTGTTCGAGCTTGGCGTGTTCGATCAGGCCTTGGCCGAATTCGTGCGCCTCGGCCGGGCCCACTGTTTCGTTCCGCTGGTGATCTACACCCCCTCGGCCTACACGGCCTACGATGCGTTCGTCGAGTTCGAGGATGCCGCGGCCGGCCCTGTGTTGCGGCGCTATAGCGACAAGCAGCGCGCCTATTTCGCCGCCGCGGCCGAGCGCTTCGGATATCGCTTCCTGGACCTGACGGCGGCTCTGAGAGAGGGCGCCGAGCGGGGATTCGACGCGGCGAAGGTCGACGATCTGATGTATTATCCCTCGAGTGTCCACCTGGGAGCACAGGGCAACGAGGTGGTCGCGGCGGCCGTCGCGGCGTTCCTCGAGGACGCGCTGCCGAACACCGCCGTTCCTGATTGCTAGGCGACCCATCAAGCACCAAGGGAGGATCTGATGGACCTCGAGGGCTCTTGTTATTGCGGCGCGGTCCGCTTTCGCGTCTTCGCCCACGCGCCTGTGCCTTACCTGCGCTGTTACTGTTCGATCTGCCGCAAGACGGGCGGGGGCGGGGGCTTTGCCGTGAATCTCGGTGCGAAGGCCGAGACGCTGGAGGTCGAGGGTGAGGACAAGATCGCGATCTTCCACGCCACGATCGAGGGCGAGCCAAGCCCCGCCGAGCGCCGCTTCTGCACGCTCTGCGGCTCGGCGCTTTGGGTCTGGGATCCGCGTTGGCCCAAGCTCGTGCACCCCTTTGCCAGCGCCATCGACACGCCGCTTCCCGAGCCCCCGGAGCAGGTCCACATCATGCTGGCCTCCAAAGCCCCCTGGGTGCGCCTGGACCTGGCCGAGGGCGACGCGCGGTACGAGAGCTATCCACCGCAATCGTTGGAGGACTGGCATCGCGCGCACGTCTTGTTGCGGGATACCTAGCCAGCCCCTCCTATCCCGAGAGTGCGGAAAGGGGTATAGTTCCAGTACGGCACGGCCCACAGCGGCAGGTGGCATCGCCTCACGATGGCGGTCCCGATCAGCCGGCCGCCGTGGCACGGATGCGGATAGTGGAGAGACTCAGGTGAGACACATCATAATCGCTCTCGCCCTGGTGGTGGGGCTGGCACCGTTGGCGTGGGCGGACGACGCGACGGCGATCCGATCGCTGGCCGAACAGGGGGATGCCAAGGCCCAGTTCGCTCTCGGCACCATGTACCACTACGGCCAAGGCGTGGCGCAGGACCACGCCGAGGCGCTGCGGTGGTGGCGCGAAGCGGCCGAGCAGGGGGTCATCGACGCCCAGTTCGCCCTCGGCAACCTCTACGCCGACGACTCCGCCATCGCGCGGGACGACGTGCTGGCCTATATGTGGTACAGCATCGCGACGCAGCAAACGGGCGACGAATGGCTGCGTGCGATAGCCGGAAGTAACCGCGACGCCCTTGCTCCGCGCATGACCCCCGCCGACATCGCCGAAGCCCAGCGACGGGCGACGGAGTGGAGGGCGAAACACGGGGGGTGATCGCTGCGCGCCTCTCGACGCGTCCAAGTTGGGTCAGATCCTACCGACGAACCTGGAGCCATTCTGGTGCATAGGGGCGCGATCAGGACTGAACGGCGCGCGAACGCCGCCGTCCTGAGATCCGATGCCGGGGTTGGCTGGGGGACCTGGATTCGAACCAGGGACGCTCGGGTCAGAGCCGAGAATTTTACCGCTAAACTATCCCCCAATCGACCATCGAATACTTGTTCCGGGATCTTCGCACGGGGCGAAATTTATCTAATCCGCCGCGCCGGCCATTGCAAGGCGCATTTCTGCCCAGGGAGGGGCGCCGCCGGCAGGCCTGTGCCCCCGGGGTGCTCCGGCACTGGTGCCGTCACCCTCTTATTGCGTAGAATGCTCGCCAACGCGCGGACCGGCGGCTCCGTTCCGGCGGAGCTCGAACGAGGGGGAGGTTTTTGGTGGCGCAATCGGCGATAGGCGTGCGGCCTACTCGTGACGCAGGCAACCGGTCCCGGCCGGCGGGCTCGCGTCCGTCGGACCCGGGGTCGGCGGATTGCGGGCCGGCGGTGACCGACGAGGCCTTCGGCGCCATCGATCTCGGCTCCAACAACTGCCGCCTGCTGATCGCCCGGCCCGCGCCCAACCGGCCCGCGCCCAACCGGCCCGCGCACGGACGTCCCGCGCACGGACGCCCCGCGCACGGACGTCCCTTTCGGGTGCTGGAGGCCTATTCAAGCCTGGTTCGCCTCGGCGAGGACCTGCAGCGCTCGGGCCGATTGTCGCAGGCGGCGATGGACCGTGCCGTCGAGGCCTTGTCGGTCTGTGCGCAAAAGCTGCGCCGCCGCCGCGTTACCCGACTGCGCGCCGTCACCACGGAGGCTTGCCGCCGGGCCGCTAACGGCGATGTCTTCGTGCGCCGCGTCGCCGAGGAAACCGGCCTCACCCTGGAGGTCATTTCCGAGCGTGAGGAGGTGGGGCTGGCAGCCGACGGCTGCACCTCGCTGATCGACCGCCGGGTGCCGCACGCGCTGATCCTCGACATCGGCGGCGGCAGCACCGAGATCTCGCACCTCGCCGTGGAGGATCATGGCGACCCCGATGCGCCCGGCGCCCCGGGCGCGGTAATCCGAGTCGTCGACTGGTGTTCCCTGCCGGCGGGTGTCGTCAATTTCGCCGAGCGCTTCGGCGGCCGTGAGGTCACGCCCAGTGCCTACCGGGCGATGAAGGAAGAGGTGCGCGGTGCGGTCATCGATTTCGAGAAGCGCAACGGCCTGCGCCAACTGTTACGCCAGCGGCAGGTCCAGCTCATCGGCACCTCGGGCACGGTGACCACGCTGGCCGGTGTGCACCTCGACCTGGCGAGCTACCGCCGCACCCGGGTCGACGGCTATCGGCTGAAACTGCCGGCGGTGCGCGCCATCAGCGCCAGGATTTCCGCGATGAGCTACGGCGAGCGCGCGGCCCAGGGCTGCATCGGCGAGGGGCGGGCCGACCTGGTGATCGCCGGCTGCGCGATCCTCGAGGCACTTTGCGATCTCTGGCCGGCCTCGGCCCTGCGCGTCGCCGACCGCGGCCTGCGCGAGGGGATCCTCCTCCACCTCATGCACGAGGCCGGGATGACGCGGCCCGGGGCGACGCAACCTGCGGCGCCGCGATGAGCGGGTCGCGCGACGACGGGGGGCGCCGGCGCGGGGCCAAGGCGAGGGCCGCCAGCCGGCCGTCCGGCCGCGGCCTCAAGGTGCGGGTGCGTACCGGCAAGGGGCGCAGCGTGTCCTCGACCCGCTGGCTCGAGCGGCAACTCAACGATCCTTATGTCGCCGAAGCGCAGGCCCGCGGCTATCGCTCGCGCGCCGCCTTCAAGCTGCTGCAGCTCGACGACAGGTTCGGCTTTCTGAAGGGCGCTCGGCGGGTCGTCGACCTGGGCGCGGCGCCGGGCGGCTGGCTACAGGTCGCGCGCCAACGCTGCCGGCCCGAGGCGGTCATCGTCGGCATCGACCTGCAGCCGGTGCAGGCGGTGGCCGATGCTCTGGTCATCGAGGGCGACTTCCTGGACGAGGCGGCGCAGGCCCAACTGTCGGACGCGCTGGGCGGGCCGGCCGACCTGGTACTCTCCGACATGGCGGCACCGGCCACCGGTCACACCAAGACCGATCACCTGAGGGTCATGGCGCTGGTCGAGGAGGCGGCGGACTTCGCCGAGCGCACGCTGGCGCCCGGTGGGACCTTCGTTGCCAAGGTGCTGCAGGGCGGCACCGAGCACGAGCTGCTGGCCCGCCTGAAGCGGCGCTTCGCCAAGATCCACCATGCCAAGCCCGAGGCCAGCCGCAGCGGCTCGGCCGAGATGTACCTGGTGGCCACCGGCTATCGCGGCCCCGAGGCTGACCGGGCGACCTCCGGCGGGCCCTGAATCTGCTTTGCATTACACGGCCTATGTGTATGATGCGGCGCCAACCGAATTAGGCCCGCCGATCGGCTCGACGCCGAGCGGTGGTTTCTCTGCTGGCGGCCGAGACGAACCGGTAGCCAGTGGGTTTCCCGGTCTGATTCGCCCAACCGCAGGTATCCGAACGTTAGGGGTATCCAGGCGGCGGGGTCGAACCATCAGGGGGTTGGCATGGAACTGCCTTTGGCGCTCACCTTCGACGATGTTTTGCTGCAGCCGGGCGAATCCGCGGTCCTGCCGCACGACACCGATATCACCACCCGACTGACGCGCACCATCGAGCTGGGCATCCCCCTGCTTTCCTCGGCGATGGACACCGTCACCGAGGCGCGCCTGGCCATCGCCATGGCCCAGGCCGGCGGCATCGGGGTGGTGCACAAGAACCTCACGGTCCGCGAGCAGGCCGACGAGGTCCGCAAGGTCAAGAAGTTCGAAAGCGGCATGGTGGTCAATCCGGTCACCATCTACCCCGACGAGCCGCTGCTGAACGCGCTGGCCTTGATGGACCGGCACCGCATCTCCGGCATCCCGGTCATCGAGCGCGAGAGCAAGAAGCTGGCCGGCATCGTGACCAACCGCGACGTGCGCTTCGCCGAGGACCGGGAGCAGCCGGTCTCCGAGCTGATGACCAAGGAGAACCTGGTCACCGTGCGCGAGGGCGTCACCCGCGACGAGGCGCGGCGCCTGCTCCATCAATACCGCATCGAGAAACTGTTGGTGGTCGACGAGGCCTATCGCTGTATCGGCCTGATCACCGTAAAGGACATGGAAAAGGCGCAAGCCCACCCCAACGCCTGTAAGGACGCGCAGGGCCGCCTTCGCGTGGCCGCCGCCACCGGGGTTGGCGAGAAGGGGCTAGGCCGGGCCGAGGCGCTGCTCGAGGCCGGCGTCGACGTGGTCGTGGTCGACACCGCGCATGGGCATTCGTCGCGCGTGATCGAAGCCGTCGCCTCGGTCAAGCGTCTGTCCAACGAGGCCCAGGTGATCGGCGGCAACGTCGCCACGGCGGACGGGGCCAAGGCCCTGGTCGATGCCGGCGCCGACGCGGTCAAGGTCGGCATCGGGCCGGGGTCGATCTGCACCACGCGCATGGTGGCCGGGGTCGGGGTGCCGCAGTTGACGGCCCTGCTCGACACCGTCGAGGTGTGCCGCGCGGTCGACATACCGGTGATCGCCGATGGCGGCATCAAGTTCTCCGGCGATCTGGCCAAGGCCATCGCCGCCGGCGCCAGCTCGGCGATGATCGGCTCGCTGCTGGCCGGCACCGACGAGAGCCCGGGCGAGGTCTTTCTTTACCAGGGCCGGTCCTACAAATCATACCGCGGCATGGGCTCGCTGGGCGCCATGGCGCGCGGCTCGGCCGACCGCTACTTCCAGCAGGACGTGGCCGACAGCCTGAAGCTGGTCCCCGAGGGGGTCGAGGGGCGGGTCCCCTACAAGGGGCCGGTCACCGCGGTCATTCACCAACTGGTTGGCGGCCTGCGGGCGGCGATGGGCTACACCGGCGCCGCCGACATCGCGGCGCTGCAACAGCGTCGGCGCTTCTTGCGCATCACCAACGCCGGCTTGCGCGAAAGCCACGTGCACGACGTGACCGTAACCCGCGAGGCGCCGAACTACCGCAACGTCTGATCGGCACCGGCATAGGCAAGCCGTTCCACGGCAAGATCAAATCACGACGATCCCGGACTATAGTCCACAGGTCGACTTGATCTCCGCGATCTTCTTATCGATCTGATCGTTGTAATCGCCTGTGGCCACCTCTAGCTTATCGCCTTCGGTCCCGGTCACGACGCCCAACACCAAGCCGGCCGGTGCAATAGCCGTAACCCCACTGGCGACCTGCTTGGCCACGTGGGCCTTTTCGTTTTCCAGAACCCTGATGTCCCCCTCAGCCGTCGCGCAATTGACCGGTTGGGCGAGCTCTTGTTTGGCCTCTTTGGATTCCGGTGAGCAGGCCACCATCAGAAAGGTAACGCCCACAATCAAAATTCCGCGGTTCACCATCTCTAGCCCCTTTTTGCTGCTTGGATTTTTTCCGGGCGTGCCGCCTCGCCGCCGCCACGCCCGGTTATCGTCACTGTACCGCTATTCCTTTTTGTCCGGCATCGGCGGTGGGGTATATTCTTCCCACTTGCCGCTTAAGATGTACTTGGACGGTGATTTTTCCTTTGTACGAGGCGCTTTCTTGTATGCCTCGGTAACATCGGATGGCAGCGCGTACTCATCGACCGACGCCATGCGCACCTCGATCGTCTCCTTGGTGACGTTGATGACCATCAGGTCGCGCGCCAGGGCCAGCGGACCATCATAGGTCTTGCGGACACCGTCCGTGATCGCGGCGTTGTTGTCCGGCGATTGCACCGAATGATAACCGACGGCCAGGCGCGGCTTGACGGCTGACATCACCTTGCCAAAGGCCTGAGGCTCGGTGTGGATCCTCGTCGATACATAGGTCGCTTGGCCCAGATCCCAGCCGAAAT
>Ga0255057_10002414_pt1 | contig 10150 bp, 10 predicted proteins | sample Cases_109_6_MG_FD_189022 | JGI IMG/M metagenome (GOLD analysis project Ga0255057, IMG submission 189022) | Seawater microbial communities from Amundsen Gulf, Northwest Territories, Canada - Cases_109_6 | ecosystem: Environmental > Aquatic > Marine > Gulf | place: Canada: Northwest Territories... | reverse complement strand
ATCCGGTCCTGTCTGGCCCAGCCCTCGAAAGGATTGTGAATTCACCCCTTGAAGAGGTCATCGTCACCGACACTATCCCCCTTCGGGACGAGGTTGTGGCATCCGGGCGCTTCCGCGTGCTTTCGGTCGCAGGTTTGCTAGGAGAGGCCATCAAACGAATTCACCACAGCGATTCGGTGAGCTCGCTGTTCGTATAGATGGAGCAATAGATCAATGGAAACGACGACGTTGCAGGCTGAGGTCCGCGCTGGCCGCGGAAAGGGGCCAGCGCGTCGGCTGCGTGCTCAAGGAAAGCTCCCGGGCGTCTTTTATGGCCCGGGCGTCGAGCCCACGCCGCTGACCCTATCCCCCAAAGAACTAGAAAAGACACTTCGAGGAGAGAGGGGCAGGAACACGGTGTTCAAGCTGGTGGTCGACGGCAAAGACCACCTGGCCATGGTCCGGGACGTCACGACTGACCCCGTTACGCAGGAGCTGCTCCACGTGGACCTCTATCGGGTTCTCGAAGACAAGGTGCTCGAGATCAATGTGCCGCTACGCGCTCGCGGCAAGGCGATTGGGGTGGTTCAGGGCGGTGTGCTGAACCTGACCCGAAGGCATCTGCCGGTTCGCACGACTCCGGCGAAGATTCCGGCCTCGATCGAGGTCGATGTCACCCACCTCGACCTGAAGGACACGATCGCCCTCGAGGAGGTCGAGCTTCCCGAGGGAATCGAGTGCCTGCTCCAGCCCAAGCTTACCCTGGCTATCGTCCTCGAGCCCCGGAAGGTGACTGAGGAGGAAGAGGAGGAGATAGCGGCAGCGGCAGCGGCAGCGGCTGAGGCAGCGACCGCGGAGCCTTCCGAAGGTGCGCCGGCCCCCGAGCCTGAAGCGGGTGGCGACACGCCGGCAAGCTGAAAGTCCGAAAGGCCGTGAGCACGCATCTCATCGCGGGCCTAGGCAACCCCGGACCGAAGTACGCTGGCAATCGCCACAACGTCGGGTTCGGGGTGGTCGATGTGTTATCGCGGCGTTGGAAGGCGGCGAGCTTTAGGGACAAGTTCAAGGGCGAGTTCACCAAAATCGACTTGGCCGGGAAGGACGTGGTTCTCCTCAAGCCGATGACCTATATGAACCTGAGCGGCGAGTCCGTTTGGGCCGCCATGCAGTTCTTCAAGGTTCCACTCGACCATGTGCTGACCGTTCACGACGAGCTCGACCTCTCCTTTGGCGTGGTTCGGCTCAAGGTCGGTGGTGGCACTGCGGGCCACAATGGCCTGCGGTCGATGGTGGCGCACTGCGGTGGACCAGACTTCGATCGATGCCGCGTCGGGATTGGACGACCCGAAAGGGGGCGACCGGAGAACCACGTCCTGAGTGATTTCAGCAGCTTGGAGAGAGCCGAGCTCGGCGACGTGCTCGAGCTCGCTGCGGATATGGTCGAGACGGCTGTCCGAGAGGGCACACGCGAAGCCATGAACCGCCACCATGGATGTTCCTGATGCTCGACTGGCGTGGAGACCAAGATCGGCTATGACCCGGCCTTCCTCGCTCCAGCCTCGAGCTGGGGCCATTTGACCAGGAGGATCGATGGCAACTTCAGCGGCGGCGCCCACAACACGATTGGCGCGCGAATACGAGACAATATATATCCTTCGACCGAACGTCGATAATGAGACGGCGGAGAAGGTGGTCGATCGGGCGCGCGACGTCGTGAAGCGACTCGACGGCACGGTGACCAAGCTCGACAACTGGGGCAGGCGTCGGCTCGCTTACCCGATCCAGAAAAACACTCGCGGGATCTTCGTCTACTTGAAGTATGTCGGGTTTGGCGATCTCGTGGCCGAGCTGGAACGCAACCTGCGCCTTCTCGACGAGGTCGTCCGTTTTCAGACGGTTCTTCTTCGCGAGGACATCGACCCGGCTACCGTCGTAGTCGACCCAGAAGAGGTGCAGTACCTGCACGTCGAGGACACGGACGAGCCCGAGGACGCCGAAACCGAACGCGCACGGAGCCTAGGGATGATTCCGAGGGCCCCACGCGAGGAGCGGCCCCGAGTGGCTCCGGCGGACGCAGAGGCAGCGTCAACGGCAGAGCCAGGGACAGCGTCAGCGGCAGAGTCAGCGCCAGCGACAGAGCCAGCGGCAGAGCCAGCGCCGGCGTCAGCGCCAGCGGCAGAGCTAGCGCCAGAGTCAGAGCCAGTGGCGGAGCCAGTGGCAGCTGAATCAGTTGGTGATGACGGTGATGGTGAGAAGCCTGAAGGGGGTGCATGATGGCGGATGACAGAGATCGAGACAGAGGCAGAGGTGACGAGCTTCGACAGGATTTCGACGTGGAGGGCGGTTCGCGACGGCGGACGGGTCGGAAGCGCGCTCCGGCGTTCGTACTCGATCCGGAATTCAGGTTTGACTACAAGGATCCCCAGCAGTTGCGGCACTTCATCACCGACCGTGGAAAGATCGTGCCTCGACGTATCACCGGTTTGTCGGCCAAGCAGCAGCGCGATCTAACCCGTGCGATCAAGCGAGCGCGCAATATTTCGCTGCTTCCCTACACGGCGACGAAGTGAGGCGGTCATGGCATCTGTCGTAGAAGTCGTACTGAGGGAAAACCTCGAGCACCTGGGCTCGATTGGCGACGTGGTCCGTGTGCGGCGCGGATACGCCCGCAACTACCTCTTGCCCCGCGGCCTGGCCGTCGTGGCGAGCCGCGGCAACGTTCGCCAGATCGAGCATGAAAAGGCGATCCAAGCGCAACGTATTGCCAAGCTCCGCGGGGAGCAGGAAGCGATCGTCACCGAGCTGCAGAAAGTCACCATCATGGTGGCCAAGGAAGCTGGCGAGGATGGCAAGCTCTTCGGTTCCGTGACGTCGAACGATGTGCTCGACGGCCTCCTCGCCAAGGGCGTGGAGATCGAGGTCGACAAGAAGAAGCTCGTGATGCCGGACCAGCCCATCAAGGAGGTTGGCAGTTACGAGGTGGGCGTGAAGTTGCCGTACGGCCTGACCGCCATGATCAGGCTCGAAGTTAAAACCCGCGCCTAACGGTCCCAAACCCATTGGCGGGTTGGACAATTTTGGTTAGAACCAAAGCTCGGAAGGAACGGGGCCATTTCTGCAGTAGAACGAACCGGACACGTCCCACCGAGCTCCCTCGAGGCGGAACGGGCCGTGCTTGGCGGCATCCTTCTCGAGAACGACGCGATGAATGTCGTCCTCGAGGTGCTGTCGGTCGATGACTTCTACAGCGAAGCCAACGCCAAGATCTTCGAAGCGATGAGCGAGCTGTTTCGCCGCAATCAGCCTGTCGATCAGGTTACCTTGCGTGAGTTGCTCCTTCACAGCGGCAAGCTGGCCCGCGTAGGGGGGGACGAATACCTCCTGTCGCTGACTAACACGATTCCGACCGTCTCGAACATCAAGGCGCACGCACAGATCGTACGCGAGAAGTCGGTCGTTCGAAGTCTGATTCAGGTCTGCCACGAGGTTACCGCACGTGGCTACGGAGACTACGGGGCAGTGGAGGAGTTCCTCGACGAGGCGGAGTCGTCGGTTTTCGCGGTTGCGAGGGAGCGCACACGCCACCCGTACGAGCACGTCAAGGAAGTCGTGATGCGGACGTTTCAGGAGATTCATGAAACGGCGAATCGGGGGGAGGCGATCACGGGGCTTCCCACGGGCTTTGCGGTGCTCGACAAACTCACCGCTGGGATGCACGCAGGCGATCTCATTATCGTCGCCGGACGGCCTGGCATGGGAAAAACCTCGTTCGCCCTCAATGTGGCCCACAATGCATGCGTGGACAGGAAGGCGCCGGTGGCGTTTTTCTCGCTCGAAATGCCCAAGGGACCTCTAGTGCGCAGGTTGCTCGGTAGCGAGGCACGCGTCGACGGCAACCGCATTCGCACCGGGCAACTTCACAAGGACGACTGGCCCAAGCTTGCCGACGCTGCGGGCACGCTGAGTGAGCTCCCAATTTGGATCGACGACACGCCGGCCCTTACCTTGCTCGAGCTTCGGGCGAAGGCGCGCCGACTTCGCTCCGAGATCGGCTTGAGCCTCCTCGTCGTCGATTATCTGCAGCTGATGCGCTCTGGCTCCCGCCATGATTCCCGGGAACAAGAGATCAGCGAGATCAGCCGAAGCTTGAAGGCGCTCGCCAAAGAGCTCGAGATTCCGATCATCGCACTTTCGCAGCTCAACCGGAGCGTCGAGTCACGTGGGATCAAAGACAAGCGACCACAGTTGTCCGACCTTCGCGAGTCCGGCGCGATCGAGCAAGACGCCGACACGATCTTGTTCATCTATCGCGATGAGATCTACAACCGCGACAGCGAAGACCGCGGCATCGCAGAAATCATCATCGGCAAACAGCGATCGGGTCCAACCGGAACGTGCCGCGTCCGCTTTTTCAGTGAGTACACCCGCTTCGACGACCTCGCCGAGCGCGAATACTACGGCGCCTCGTCAGGCAGCGCAGCCGACTTCAGAGACAATTAGGCAACGGCAAAACCAGCGGCAGCGCCTTCGTCGTCGTACGAGACTACAAGTTCTTAACTTCGCCGATCAGGCCCTGCAAGACTTTCTTTGCGTCGCCGAAGATCATCATCGTGTTGTCGTATTCGAAGAGCTCGTTCTTGATGCCCGCGTAGCCGGGGCTCAGGCTTCGTTTGACGACGAACACCGAACGAGCCTCGTGGGTGTTGAGGATTGGCATACCGGCGATCGGGCTGCTGGGATCCTTGGTGGCGGCCGGGTTTACGACGTCGTTGGCGCCGAGAACGATCACGACATCGGTGTTCTTGAACTCGGGGTTGATGACGTCCATTTCGAGGAGCTCCTCGTAGGGCACGTCGGCCTCGGCCAAGAGGACGTTCATGTGGCCGGGCATTCGGCCAGCAACCGGGTGGATCGCGTAGGTAACCTTGGTGCCCCGGTCCTTGAGCATGTCCGCGAGCTCGCGCACCGCGTGTTGCGCCTGCGCGACGGCCAGGCCGTACCCCGGAACGAAGATCACCGATTCGGCATTTTCGAGGAGCATTGCCGCCTCTTCGGGGCCGCAGGACGTGACACTCGTGTACTCGTCGTTGCCGCTTGCGCCGCCCTCGGTTATTCCGAAGCCGCCGACCAACACGTTGAGGAGCGAGCGGTTCATCGCGACGCACATGATCTGGGTCAGGATCAGTCCGGCCGCGCCGACCATCGCACCGCCGATGATCAAGAGGGGATTGCCGATCACGAAGCCGGCCATCGCGGCCGCCAACCCCGAGTAGGAATTGAGGAGCGATACGACGACAGGCATATCTGCGCCGCCGATCGGAATAGTCAACAGAACCCCGAGCACCAACGAACCCGCGGCCAGGCCGAGGACCCAGACCATCGAGTCAGGGGCGCCCGAAGTCACGGCGATCCCGCCCACCGCCAAAGACGCGAACAGAAGACCGAAAGTGATGAAATGGCGCGCCGGAAGTAGGATCGGCTCGCCTTTTCGCAGTCGGCCCTGGAGCTTGAGCAGGGCGACGAGGCTGCCCGTGAAGGTCACCCCGCCGATTAGGATCGACAGCATGACGGTGATCGCTTCGTCCGTTCCGAGAGCCTCGTAGACCGGGCCGGAGGCACTGCCCTGGATCACGACAGCCCAGTAGATGGAAGATGCAACGAGGGCGGACGCGATGCCGCCAAAGCCGTTGAAGAGCGCGACCATCTCCGGCATCGACGTCATCTGAACGCGAATCGCGAAGGCCAACCCGATGATCGTGCCGAGAATCAATCCGCCGCCGATCCAGCGGTAGTCGACGACGCCGAGCTCGAAGAGTGCCCCGATGATGGCGAGCAGCATCCCGGCCGCAGCGATCGCATTGCCGCGCCTCGCGGTCTTAACCCTTGCCAGTTGCTTGATGCCGAAGATGAAGAGGATCGTGGAGAGCAGATAGATGACCGGCACCACGGTCGAACGAATGACCTCGTGACTCATCTACTTTTTCTTCTTTCCAAACATGCGGAGCATGCGATCCGTGACGAGGAAGCCGCCGACGACGTTGATCGTCGCAGTGACGATCGCCACGAGGCCCAAGATGTTGGCGACCGTAGGTGGGGCCGTCGTCGCTGCGGCGACCGCTCCGACGATGGTGATGCCGCTGATCGCGTTTGCGCCGCTCATCAAGGGTGTGTGGAGCGTCGGCGGTACCTTAGTGATCATCTCGAAGCCGACGAAGCCCGCAAGCACGAACACGTAGATACCTATGAGCAGGGGTCCCAGAGTCACGGTCGGTCTCCTTCCATCGTCGCGAGGTTAGGCATGAAGGGCCTCGGCGGTCGGTCCGTGGCGAACCTCACCGTTATGGGTGAGAAGCGCGCCGTTCGTGATTTCGTCCTCGAGATCGAGCACCAGCTCGCCCTCGGATAGCATGTTGAGAATCAGGGCCTGAATGTTGCGGGAGTAGAGGAGGCTCGCGTCGGCTGGGGTGGCTGCCGGCATGTTGGGGTGACCGATGATGGTCACGCCATATTCGGTCACGGCCTCGCCGCTCTTCGAAAGCTCGCAGTTTCCGCCCTGTTCGACGGCAAGGTCTACGATGACGGCGCCTTCCCGCATCTCTTCGACCATATCTCTGGTGATGAGTTTTGGTGCGGGGCGGCCTGGGACGAGTGCCGTCGTGATGACCGCATCGGCCGCGACGACCTTCTTGCGAACCACTTCCTGCTGGGCTTTGAGCTGCTCGGGGGTGAGCTCACGGGCGTACCCGCCTTCACCCTCGCCGCTCTCGTCCATCGGGAAGTCGATGAAGCGCCCACCGAGCGATTCGACTTGCTCCTTGACGCTGGGGCGGATGTCCGAGACTTCGACGACTGCGCCGAGTCGTCGGGCAGTGGCGATCGCTTGAAGGCCCGCAACGCCCGCTCCCATGATCACGATCTTGGCTGGTTGAATCGTGCCTGCGGCCGTCATCAGAAGCGGGAAGTACTTGTCGAGGTAAGTCGCGGCCATCAAGACCGCCTGGTACCCGGCGATCGAAGCCTGAGAGCTCAACGCATCCATGGACTGGGCTCGGCTGATTCGCGGAATGAGCTCCATCGCGATCGTGTTCACCTTGCGGTCCCGGAGCAGGCGAATCGAATCGAGGTTCTTGTGAGGCGAGAGAAAGCCGATGAAAAGGGACCCCTCCTTGAGCTTGGCGGCCTCTTCTGGGGTGATCGGCCAGACCCGAAGGACGATATCTGCCGTGCCCCACGCAGCCTCGGCTTCCGCCGAGGACACGACCTTGGCGCCCGCGTCTCGGTAGTGCCGATCGGTGAAATGCGCGTGCGCTCCTGCGCCGCTTTCGACGAGGACCTCGAGGCCTTCTTTCACATAGCGCTTCGCAGTTTCCGGTGTGCAGGCGACCCGAGTCTCGCCGTCGGCGATTTCCTTGGGTACGAAAACCTGAGGCATGCCTTCCTCCCGTGCGAACCTTGACCGGAGGGCAAACCCGATCAATCTAGTCAACAACTGACTGCCCGCGCTCGGGGTTGTTAGTGGCAATCCAGCCCGATGTCCAGCAACGCCCCAAAACATCCTTTTACGGACTGTCACCTCCTGCTAGATCCGGCGCCCGTGGGGAGGAGGACCACAACATGGGGATCCCAGGGCAGCTCGACGAGCTCGCCATCAAGACGATTCGTGGTTTGAGCATGGATGCGGTGCAGGCCGCGAGCTCGGGCCACCCGGGCACACCCATGGCGTTGGCCCCTTTGGGTTGGGCGCTCTTTTCCGATCTGCGACGGCACGACCCCACGGACCCGGATTGGCCCGACCGTGACCGCTTCGTCCTGTCGTGCGGCCACGCCTCGATGCTGCAGTACTCGCTGCTTCATCTGAGCGGGTACGCGGTGTCACTCGACGACATCCGCAACTTCCGGCAATGGGGGAGCCTCACCCCGGGCCACCCGGAGTCGCACATGACCCCAGGCGTCGAGACGACGACTGGCCCACTTGGCCAGGGCATCGGCAACGCCGTCGGGATGGCGATGGCCGAACGGCATCTCGCGGCTCGCTTCAACAAGCCCGGTCACGAGATCGTCGATCACCGCACCTGGGTGATCGCGTCCGATGGCGACATGATGGAAGGCGTGGCTTCGGAGGCGGCCTCGCTTGCGGGTCATCTTCGATTGGGGAAGCTGGTCGTGTTCTGGGACGACAACCGAATCACGATCGACGGCTCGACGGACCTTTCGTTCAGCGAAGACGTGCTCAAGCGCTTCGAGTCGTACGAGTGGCATACCGAGAGCATCGAAGATGGCGAGGACTTGGGCGCGTTGAAACGCGCCGCCGAAGCGGCGATTGCGGATGACCGTCCGAGCTTCATTCGAGTGCGGACGATCATCGGTTACCCATCGCCGAACAAGAGCGATAGCTCGGCCGCGCATGGTGCACCGCTTGGCGAAGACGAGATCATCGCGACCAAGCAGCTCATGGAGTGGCCCACCGAGCTGTTTTTCGTGCCGGATGAGCTAGCGACGGCGGCGGAGGCCATTCGCGAACGTGGCGCGAAGAGCCGTTCCGATTGGCAGGGGCGCCTCGACGTGTATCGCGGGGAGTTCCCGGAAGATGCGAGGGCTTTCGACGAGGCCATGGGTGGAGAGCTACCGCCGGCTTGGGACGACGACCTCCCGGTCTTCGAAGCGGACCCCAAGGGCCTCGCAACCCGTAAGGCGAGCGGTCAGGTGCTGAACGCTTTGGCGTCACATCTTGGAGGGTTGGTTGGCGGCTCGGCCGACCTCGCCGGCTCGAACAACAGTCATCTGAAGGGCCACCGGAGCTTCCTCGCCGACGCCGGAGGGGTGCCTCGCAATGTCGACTGGGGGATTCGAGAGCATACGATGGGATCCGCGCTCAACGGGATGGCCCTGCATGGCGGCGTGATCCCGTTCGGGGCAACCTTCCTGATCTTCAGCGACTACATGCGACCGGCCATTCGACTCGCCGCGGTGATGGGCCTCCACACCCGCTATATCTTCACCCACGACAGCATTGGGCTTGGAGAGGACGGACCGACGCACCAGCCGGTCGAGCACCTCGCTGCATTGCGAGCGATTCCCGGTCTTGCGGTCTTTCGACCTGCGGACGCGAACGAGGTGCGTGAGTGCTGGAAGGCCGCCATCGAGTGGGACGGGCCAGCGGCGTTGGCGCTCACTCGGCAAGGCGTTCCTACGCTCGACCGCAATACCCTCGCGAGCGCGGCGAAGGCGAAGCGCGGGGCCTACATCCTACGAGAGGCCGGCGGCGGCGGCCCAGATGTGATTCTCGTCGCCACTGGGAGCGAGGTGTCGATCGCGCTCGAGGCCGCAGAGGTTCTTGAGGCCGAGGGGGCGAGCGTACGCGTCGTGAGCATGCCGTGCTGGGAGCTTTTCGCGCAGGAAGACGAAGACTACCAGCGCGAGGTCCTCCCGAAGGAAACGCCGAAGGTGGTGGTCGAGGCAGGCATCCGACAAGGCTGGGACCGCTGGGTCGGAAACGACGCCGCGTTCGTCACTGTCGAGAAATTCGGGGCGTCGGCGCCGTACCAGGTGCTGTACGAGAAGTACGGGATCACGGCGGAGAACGTGGTGGCAGAAGCGCAGCGGCTACTTTCGTAGACACCGCCAGCGCCAGCACCAGTGAGCTACCAGGCGGCCTGCAGGACTCCTAGCGCGTCGTCGAAGTCCGCCTCTACCGCGTTGTAGATCAACGAGCCGTCGTCGAGGGACATCCTGGCTATCGGGTCGAGGTCTTCGCGCTGCACCTTCTCGGTTTCGGCGAGGGTTCGGGGGAGACTTGTCAGCTCGTGGAGCTCGTCCTTGAGCGAGTCGAGCGTGGCGATCGCCGCTTCTGCGCGTTGGTCTTTCTGCGTGGACGCGTACACGTCGGTGCCTGCGAGCGGAAGCAGCAACTCGCCGATCTCGTTGCGTCGTGCGTCCAAGTTGTAGCGCAACACGTGGGGCAACAGAACGCTCATGCACGTCCCGTGGTGCACGTGGCAACGCGCCCCCACCGAGTGCCCGAGTGCGTGCACCATGCCTACCAACGCGTTCGAAAACGCGATCCCCGCCATCGTGGCCGCGATGGAGAGCTCCAGCCGCAGGTGGACGTCGCCTGGGCTCCTGATCGTCGGCACCAAATGCTCGGAGATTTTTCGAATCGCTCCGACCGCGT
>Ga0255057_10002413_pt1 | contig 10154 bp, 5 predicted proteins | sample Cases_109_6_MG_FD_189022 | JGI IMG/M metagenome (GOLD analysis project Ga0255057, IMG submission 189022) | Seawater microbial communities from Amundsen Gulf, Northwest Territories, Canada - Cases_109_6 | ecosystem: Environmental > Aquatic > Marine > Gulf | place: Canada: Northwest Territories... | reverse complement strand
GTTCTGTTGCGGCAGGAAATCCATGGCGAAGTGGACCCCGGCCAGATCGCGTCCGGGCACCTCGAGATCGCGCGGGAGCTCCGCGCCCAGGGCCAACAGCACCGCGTCGAAGCCCTTGCGAAGGTCCGCCACCGAAAGGTCCACCCCCACGTGGACGCCGGTCTGGAAGCTGACACCCTCTTGGCGCATCTGCCCGAGGCGCCGTTCGATGACCTCTTTCTCGAGCTTGAAATCGGGGATGCCGTAGCGCAGCAGGCCTCCGATCCGATCCGCCTTCTCGAATAGAGTGACGGTGTGGCCGGCCCGGGTGAGCTGCTGGGCCGCGGCCAGGCCCGCCGGGCCGGAGCCCACCACCGCTACCGAGCGGCCCGTGCGGCGCTCGGGCAGCTGAGGTCGCACCCAGCCCTCTTCCCAGCCCCGGCGCACGATCTCCCACTCCACCTGCTTGATGCTGACCGGGTCCTGGTTGATGCCCAGCACGCAGGCCTGCTCGCAGGGTGCGGGACACACCATGCCGGTGAATTCCGGGAAGTTGTTGGTGGAATGCAGCCGTGCCAGAGCGTCTTCCCACTTGTCTCGATACACCAGATCGTTGAAATCCGGGATGATGTTCCCGAGCGGGCAACCGTCGTTGCAGAACGGGATGCCACAGTCCATGCAGCGCGAGGCCTGGAGCTCGGTCTTCTCGGGGGGGAAGTCCTCCTGGACCCCCTTCCAGTCGTGGATCCGCTCTTCCACGGGCCGGTACGCCGTGCCTTCCCGCGCGTGCTTCAGGAAGCCCCGGACATCACCCATTGCCACTCTCCGCCTGGATGCGGTCCGTCAGGGCACGCTTGTAGTCCTTGGGGAACACCTTGACGAACTTGGCTGCCTCACTTTCCCATTTGCGCAGCACGTCGTCGGCCTTGGCACTGCGGGTGTACTGGAAGTGGCGCCGCAGCATGCGCTGGACCGTCTCCAGGTCCTGGGCATCCAGCGGATCGAGGTCGACCGTCTCGGCGTTCACGCGGCTGCCGAAATCTCCCGACGAGTCGAGCACGTAGGCGATGCCGCCACTCATGCCGGCCCCGAAGTTGCGGCCGGTAGCGCCCAGCACGACAACGGTGCCCCCCGTCATGTACTCGCAGCCGTGCTCGCCCACGCCCTCGACCACGGCGTTCGCACCGCTATTCCGGACACAGAAGCGCTCGCCCGCCACGCCCTGGAAGTAGGCCTCGCCCGAGGTCGCGCCGTAGAGCACGACGTTGCCCGTGATGATGTTGCGCGAGGGATCGAAGCTCGAGCCCGGAGGGACGCGCACGATCAGCTTGGCGCCGCACAGGCCCTTCCCGCAGTAGTCGTTGGTGTCGCCCTCGACCTCGAAAGTGAGGCCGTTGGTGCAGAAGGCGGCCAGGCTCTGCCCGGCGCTACCTCGCAGCTTGAGACGAATGGTGTCCTCGGGCAACCCCTCGGCGCCGTACTTCCGCGAGACTTCGGAGCCGAGGATCGTGCCCACGGTGCGGTCCGTGTTGTGGATGGGCATCTCGATCTCGACCTTTTCGGCGCGCTCGATGGCCGGCGCTGCCATGCGCAGCAGCTTCTGGTCCAGCACCTGCTCGAGCTCCTGCGCCAGGCCCTGACTCTCGCAGTTGTAGATGGCATGCGGCACCTCGGGGCGGTGCAGCAGAGCCGAGAAGTCGAGCCCCTTCTGCTTCCAATGGCTGACCGCCTTGCGCACGTCCAGCAGCTCGGCTCGGCCGATCATGTTGTCGAGCTTTCGAAAGCCGAGCTCGGCCATGATCTCGCGCACCTCCTCGGCGACCCACAGCAGGTACTGCACCACGCTCTCCGGCGTGCCCGCGAAGCGCTGACGCAACACCGGGTCCTGGGTGGCGATACCCACCGGGCAGGTGTTCAGATGACACACCCGCATCAGGATGCAGCCGAGGGCGACTAGTGGCGCCGTCGAGAAGCCGTATTCGTCTGCACCGAGCAGCGCCGCGATGGCGACGTCACGCCCCGTCTTGAGGCCGCCGTCCGCCTGCACCCGGATGCGCCCACGCAGGTCGTTCAGCACCAGGGTCTGCTGGGTTTCGGCCAGACCGACCTCCCAGGGCATGCCGGCATACTTGATGGAGGCCTGCGGTGAAGCGCCCGTCCCGCCGTCCATACCACAGATCAACACGCCGTCGGCCTTGCCCTTGGCCACGCCGGCGGCGATGGTGCCCACGCCCGTCACCGAGACGAGCTTGACCGAGACCCGCGCATAGCGGTTGGCGTTCTTGAGGTCGTATATCAGCTGTGCCAGGTCTTCGATGGAGTAGATGTCGTGGTGCGGCGGCGGTGAAATGAGACCGACGCCCGGCGTCGAGTGGCGGACCTTCGCGATCGTCTCGCTCACCTTGTGGCCCGGCAGCTCGCCGCCCTCACCGGGCTTCGCGCCTTGGGCGACCTTGATCTGCATCTCGTCGGAGTTCACCAGGTACCAGCTCGTCACTCCGAAGCGGCCCGAGGCCACCTGCTTGATCGCGCTGCGGCGCAGGTCGCCGTTGGGTTCGGGCTGGAAGCGGTCGGGATCTTCGCCTCCTTCCCCGGTGTTGCTCTTGCCGCCGAGCCGGTTCATGGCGATGGCGAGCGTCTGGTGCGCCTCCAACGAGATGGAGCCGTAGCTCATGGCCCCGGTGCAGAAGCGCCGCACGATCTCTTCGACCGGCTCCACCTCTTCGATCGGCACGGGAGGCTGCACGTCGGTGCGGAAGCGGAATAGGCCGCGCAGCGTGCAGGCCGTCTCGGAGTCGCCGTCCGCCGCCGCGCTGAATTCCTTGAAGTCCGGATAGCTCCCGCGCTGGAGCGCGATCTGGAGCTTCGACACCGTCTGCGGATTGAAGGTGTGCCGCTCGCCGCGCGGGCGCCACTGGTAGAGACCGCCCGGATCGAGCTCGGGGTAGGCGAACTCGTCGCCCGGGAAGGCCCGCGCGTGACGCAGGGCCGCTTCCCGCGCCACTACCTCGTAGCCCACGCCGGAGACGCGCGAAGCGGTGCCGGTGAAGCACTGCTCCACCAGATCGCGGTCGAGTCCGACGGCCTCGAAGATCTGCGCGCCCCGATAGCTCTGGAGCGTCGAGATGCCCATCTTGGCAAAGGTCTTCAGCAGGCCCTTGTCATTGGCCTTCACGAAGTTCCGCAGCGCGCTCTCGGCATCGAGCCCCTCGGGCGTGTAGCTGCCCTGCTCCACCAGTTCGCGGATCGTGGCGAAGGCCAGGTAGGGGTTGATCGCCCCCGCCCCGTAGCCGATCAGCAGCGCCATGTGCGCCACCTCGCGGGCCTCCCCGGTCTCGCACACGATTCCGCAGCGAGTGCGCAGGGTCTGCCGGATCAGGTGGTGGTGCACCGCGCCCGTGGCGAGGAGCATCGGGATCGGCGCGAGGTCCGGGCCCACCTCGCGATCGGAGAGGATCAGGATGTTCACGCCTTCGCGCACCGCGTTCTCGGCCTCGGCGCACAGGCCCGCCAACGCCGAACGCAGCCCCTCGCCTGCGTCCGCCGCCTTGAACGTGCAAGAGAGGGTTCGGCTGGCGAAACCGGGCTGGTCGATCCCGCGCAGCTTCTCGAGCTCCTCGTTACGGATCACCGGGTGCTCCACGCGCAGCATGCGCGCGTGTTCTTCGGTCTCAGTCAGGAGGTTGCCCTCGGCGCCGAGGGTCGCGTACAGGGCCATCACCGGGCGCTCGTTGATCGAGTCCATGGCCGGGTTCGAGACCTGTGCAAAGCGCTGCTTGAAGTAGCGGTAGAGGATCTGCGGGCGCTCCGAGAGACAGGCCAGGGCCGCGTCCTCGCCCATCGACCCGATTGGCCACTTCGCGTTTGTCGCCATCGGCGCGAGCAGCACCTTGAGGTCTTCGTGGGTGTAGCCGAACACCTGCTGCAGGCGGAAGCGGTGCTCGGGGTTCTCCTTGTCAGCGGGTACATCGACGGCGCGCAGGTCGCGGAGGATGAGCCGGTTGCGCTCCACCCACTCGCGGTAGGGCTTGCGCGCCACGTACTCGCGCTTGACCTCGTCGTCCTCGATGATGCGGCCCTGCTCGAGGTCGACGCAGAAGATCTTGCCGGGATGCAGGCGTTCCTTGACGAGGACGTTCTCCGGGGTGATATCCATCACCCCTACCTCGGAAGCCATCACGACGAAGCCGTCCTTCGTGACCACATAGCGCGAAGGCCGCAAGCCGTTGCGGTCGAGCACGGCACCGATCACGCGTCCGTCGGTGAAGGCGATTGAGGCCGGGCCGTCCCAGGGCTCCATCAGGAAGGAGTGGTATTCGTAGTAGGCTCGGAGGTCCGGGTCCATGTCGTCCCGGTTCTCCCAGGCCTCCGGGATCATCATGAGCACGGCCTCGGGCAGCTCGCGCCCCGTGAGGCACAGGAACTCCAGGGCGTTGTCGAAGCGCGCCGAGTCCGAGGCCCCGTCGCGCAGTATCGGGTAGAGCTTCTGCAGGTCGTCCCCGAGGAGCTCCGATGCCATGGTGCCCTCGCGGGCGTGCATCCAGTTCTGGTTTCCCTCGACGGTGTTGATCTCGCCGTTGTGGGCCAGGTAGCGGAAGGGGTGGGCGAGGTCCCAGGCGCCCAGGGTGTTGGTGCTGTAGCGCGAGTGCACCAGACACAAGGCCGAGACGAAGTCCGGATCGCGCACATCCGGGAAGAATCCGCGGATCTGCCGGGAGATCAACATCCCGGTGTAGACCAGCGTGCGGGAGGAGAGGCTCGGCACGTAGAAGAAGTGCTCTTCGCCGTGCTCGTCGGCGATGCGCTTCTCCGCCACTCGCCGGATCACGTAGAGCCTTCGCTCGAAGGCGTCCTGGTCCCGGGCCCTGTCACCGCTGGCCTCGATGAAGAGCTGTCGCACACGGGGCAGGCTCTCGCGGGCGAGCCAGCCGATGGCGTCGGGGTCCGTCGGCACATCCCGCCAGCCGATCACCCCCTGCCCTTCCTCGGCCACCACCGCCTCGAGGATCGCCACCTGCCGCGCGGCCGCCGCCTCGTCGGAGGCCAGGAAGATCATGCCCGCCGCGTAGCGCCCCGCTTCGGGCAGCTCCTGGCCCAGGGCTCGACACTCGCGCCGCAGGAAGGCATCGGGAATCTGCACCAGCAGGCCCGCGCCGTCGCCGGTCTCGGGGTCGCAACCACAGGCGCCGCGGTGCTCCAGGTTGATGAGCACCTGGATCCCCTTGGACACGACCTCGTGAGACTTCTCGCCGGCGATATTCGCCACAAAGCCGACCCCGCAGGCGTCGTGCTCGTGGTCGGGGTGGTACAAGCCCTGGGCCGGAATGCGCGACTGCAGTGTCATCGCCGGCGTCCCCGGGCCGCGCTTCGCCGTGTGGGACGGGGGACGAAGTCGTCGGGCGTGTCGAGCGCGATGCGCGCGCGTTCGAGACGCGTCGAGAGAACCACCATGGTCTCGGTGCGGGTCACCCCCTCCACCGCGCGGACGCGGTCGATCAGCGCCTCCAGCGACTCGGTGCTGGCCGCCTTGACCTTCAGCATCAGGGTGTGGGCGCCCGTCACGTGGTGGCACTCCAGCACATCGTCGGTGGCAATGACGTGCCGCTCGAGGTCCGCGAGGGTGCTGGGCTGCTCGGTGCAGACGCCGATGAAGGCGGTCACGTCCTTGCCCAGGCGACGTGCATCCACCTGGGCCGCGTAGCCGGTGATCACACCGGCTTCCTCCAGCTTGTGGATGCGCTCCACCACGGAAGGCGCCGAGAGCCCGACCTTCTGCCCGATGGCGGCCATGGGCTGCTTGCAGTTGCCCTGGAGCAGCTCGAGGATGGCCCGGTCAGTGGCGTCGAACTCAGCGATCCGGCTGAACTTCATTAGGCATTCCCTGCAAAAAGCAGAGAATAACTACAGGAAAGTGGAGTCTTTAGTCAAGAGATCGATGGTAAAACGGCGTTAAGGCTTACGCTGATTCGGAAGCCCATCGCCGCAGAATTCCCCCCGGGGGCTATGCCTCGATCAGCGAGCGCAGGCGATCCGGGTGGTTGGTGAGCATCCCGTCCACACCCATGTCGAGCAGCCTGCGCATGTCCTCCTCCCGGTCCACCGTGTAGGGATACACAGCCAGATCCGCTGCGTGGGCGGCCGCCACGAGCTCCGGCGTCACCAGACCAAACCAAGGGTTCAACGCCTCGGCCCCGACGGCCAGGGCGCGCTCCAGCCGGCGCTCGGGACGACGCGGCGAAACCAGGCAACCCAGCCGCACCGCCGGCTCGAGCTCACGTAGGCGCGCCAGCACCGCATCGAAGAAGGACGAGAAGAGCGTCCGCTCGAGCAGCCCGCGCGACCGCAGCGCGGCCAGTGCCCGCTCTTCCAGACCTCGGTAGGGACCCGCCCCCCCAGCCTTGATCTCCAGATTGAAAGGGATCGCCTCGCCGAAGTGATCGAGTACCTCTTCGAGCGTCGGCACGCGCTGGCCTTGCCCCGCATCGAGAACGCGCACCTCGGCCAGAGTGGCGGCGGCAATCTCGCCCTCGCCCCCGAGCCCCTCGAGACTCTCGTCGTGGGTGATCACCACCTCGTTGTCACGCGTGAGGTGGAGGTCGATCTCGATCATGTCGGCGCGCTGCTCGACGGCGAGGGCGTAGGCCGGGAGCGTGTTCTCTGGCCGGTAGGCCGAGGCACCCCGATGCGCGATCACCAACGCCTCGCCGGTGTGCTTCGCGCCGGCGGGGGCGTGCTTCACGCCGGCTCCCACTCGCGCGCGCGCTCGACCGCCCGTTTCCAACCCGCGTAGAGAGAGTCACGCTGCCCTGCCGGCATGCGCGGCTCGAAGACCGTGAGCTCGCCTGCGCTCTCCACCTCGGAACGATCGCGCCAGAAACCCACGGCGAGGCCAGCCAGCGCCGCGGCGCCCTTCGCAGTGGTTTCGATCAGGGCGGGCCGCTCGACCGGAGCACCGAGAACGTCGGCCTGGAACTGCATCAGGAAGTCGTTGACCGAGGCGCCGCCGTCTACGCGCAGGCGTTCGAGGGAGAGACCGGAGTCGCGGCGCACACACTCCACCACATCGCGCGTCTGGTAGGCGATCGACTCCAGCGTGGCCCGCACCAGGTGTTCGCGAGTGGTGCCCCGCGTCAACCCCAGCAACGCGCCGCGGGCACGCTCGTCCCAGTACGGAGCCCCCAGCCCCACGAAGGCCGGCACCAGGTAGACGCCCCCGGTATCCTCGACGCTCGCGGCCAGCGCTTCGGTCTCCGCTGCGTCGCGGATCAGCCCCAGGCCGTCGCGCAGCCACTGCACTGCAGATCCGGTGACGAAGATGCTGCCCTCGAGCGCGTAGTCCACCCGCCCCTCCAGACCCCAGGCAATCGTGGTGAGCAGCCCGCTCTCCGAGGCGGAGGCGTCGCTCCCGGTATTCATCAGCAGGAACGAGCCAGTGCCGTAGGTGTTCTTGGCCAGGCCCGGGGCGAAGCAGCCCTGGCCGAAGAGCGCCGCCTGCTGGTCGCCGGCGATACCGGCCACCGGGATCTCCGCTCCCAGCCACTCCGGGTCGGTGGTGCCGAAGACACCGCTGCTGTCGCGCACCTCGGGCAGCAGGCTCCGCGGCAGCCGCAGCTCCGCCAGCAGAAGCTCGTCCCAGTCGAGCTCGTGGATGTTGTAGACGAGGGTCCGCGACGCGTTCGAGTACTCGGTGGCGTGGACCCGACCGCGCGTGAGCTTGTGCAGCAGCCAGCTGTCGACGGTGCCGAAGGCCAGCTCGCCGCGCTCGGCCCGCTCCTGAGCACCGGCGACGGCGTCCAGGATGAAACGGATCTTGGTGCCCGAGAAGTAGGCGTCGATCACCAGCCCGGTGCGCCGGCGCACCTCGTCCACCAGACCGCGTGAGCGCAGCTCGTCGCAGATCGGAGCCGTCTGGCGCGACTGCCACACGATCGCCCGATGGATCGGCTCGCCACTGGCGCGCTCCCACACCAGCGCGGTCTCGCGCTGGTTGGTGATCCCGATCGCCACAATGTCCGTCGCCCGGGCGTCCGCCTTCGCAAGCACGCCCCGGGCGGCAGCCAGCTGGCTCTCCCAGATTTCTTGGGGGTCGTGCTCGACCCAGCCCGGCTTGGGGAAATGCTGCGGGAACTCGTGTTGATCGACGGCGGCGACCCCGCCATCGTGGTCGAACAGGACCGCCCGGGAAGAGGTCGTGCCCTGGTCCAGGGCCATCACGTAGCGGCTCACGGCGTCCCCCTCAGTCGACTTCGCTCGGCTCCGCCTCGCTGCGCGGAGGCCGACTCTCGAGTCGGCCCCCTAGGCGAAGAGCGCGTCCACGAACTCCTCGGCGTCGAAGTCGCGCAGGTCTTCCACGGCCTCGCCCACTCCGACGTGCTTCACCGGAATGCCTAGCTCGTCGGACAGGCCGACGATCACGCCGCCCTTGGCGGTGCCGTCCAGCTTGGTGAGCACCAGGCCGCTGACGCTGGCGACTTCGCTGAAGAGCTGCGCCTGGGAGATGGCGTTCTGGCCCGTATTGGAGTCGAGCACCAGCAGCGTCTCGTGGGGTGCTCCTTCGAGCGACTTGCCAATCACTCGTACCAGCTTGCCCAGCTCCTCCATCAGCGGCTTCTTGGTCTGTAGACGGCCCGCCGTGTCGACGATGGCCACGTCGGCTCCACGCGCAATCGCCGCCTTGACGGTGTCGAAAGCCACGGAGGACGGGTCGCTGCCCTGCTGCCCCGCCACGACCTCACATCCCACGCGCTCGCCCCAGGCCTGCAGCTGTTCGATGGCGGCGGCGCGGAAGGTGTCGCCCGCCCCCAGAATCACCTGGCGGCCCGCGGCCAGGTACCGGGCCGCGAGCTTGCCGATGGTGGTGGTCTTGCCGGAGCCGTTGACGCCCAGCACCAGGATCACGTGGGGGTGGCCGCGCACGGCCAGGCCCGCGTCACGCTCGGGCTCCACCCGACGCAGCTTCTCCAGGATCGCCTCGCGGAGCAGGTCGCGAACCGCATCGGCATCGCCTCCGCTCGCGCGGCTGCGCACGGTCTCGAGCAAGCCATCGGCGGTGCGAACGCCCAGGTCCGCGCTCATCAGCAACATCTCGAGCTCGCCGAGAAGCTCGTCGTCGACCTTGCGGCCCGAGAGCACCGAGCCGAGGCGGCCCACCAGGGCGTCACTGGTGAGCTTCAGACGATCTCGCAGCCTCGCCCGCGGCGGCGGCTCCGGAGCTTCGGGCGCGATCGGCTCCGCTGCGGACTCCGCGACGCGGGCCGGCTCCGCGACGGGAATGGGGAGCGGCTGCTCGCTCGGGGCCGGCCGCGGCTGGCCGACAGGAGCGGCGGCGGCCTGCGGCAGGGGCGCGGGCGCCGGGTCAGACGCGCTTGACAGCTCGGGCGGCGCAAGCGGGGGGGGCCTGCGCGGTAGCAGCTCGGCGACGATCGTGGCGAGAAGGGGCAGTGCGGCGGCGGCGAGCAGCGCCTCGACCGGATGCACAGCGACCCACGCTCCGAGCAGCTCTAGCCACGAGGCGGATTCCATGGGGAGCCCAGCATAGGGGTTATGCTGCCCCTCGCCCATGGGAACGGCGGCGGAGAGCGAACACTACGCGGGCTGGCGCATCGCGATCCTCGGACTCGTCGCGTTTCTGACGCTCGTCCCCGTCACCCTGCCCGTGCCCGTGCTGCGCGCCTTCGTCCAGGAACGCTTCGGCGTTTCGGAGCTGCTCACCTCGCTCTTCATGTCCATCAACATGGTCGGCGCAGTGCTGTCGGCGCCCCTGGCCGGCGCCCTGGCCGACCGCTTCGGTCGCCGGCGCGAGCTGCTGGTAGCGGGGCTGCTCGTCGACGCGCTGCTCCTCTACGCGCTGACACTCCCGATCTCGTTCTCGGTTTTCATGGGGCTGCGCTTCTTCGAGGGCGCCGCCCACATCTTCGCGCTCTCGCTGCTGCTGGCCCTGGCTTCAGCCAGTCAGGGCGACGCGCGGCGCGGGCGCGCCATGGGCATGGTGGGGGGCGGACTCACGCTGGGTGTGGCCGTCGGTGCCATACTCGGCGGCTTCGTCGGCCAGGCGGACCCGCTGCGACCACTCCAGCTGGGGGCTGTTGTCGCGGCGTTGGGCGCGCTGGTCTCCTGGCTGCTGCTGGTAGACGTGTCGGGCGACGACGACGAGCGCCGCAGTCTGCGTCGCATCC
>Ga0255057_10002411_pt1 | contig 10157 bp, 6 predicted proteins | sample Cases_109_6_MG_FD_189022 | JGI IMG/M metagenome (GOLD analysis project Ga0255057, IMG submission 189022) | Seawater microbial communities from Amundsen Gulf, Northwest Territories, Canada - Cases_109_6 | ecosystem: Environmental > Aquatic > Marine > Gulf | place: Canada: Northwest Territories... | reverse complement strand
GTTGCGAACGGTCCAGTCCGGGTCGTCGAGCAGTGCCGCAACGGCATCGATGACCTCGGGGGCCGGGTCCTCGAGGCGCGAGAGCTTCGCCGTCGCCCGCGTGCGGTCGCCCTGCACGGGGGAGCGCAGCTGCTCCACCCACTCCGCCGGGCTGCCCGCTTCTCCGGTCGCCGCGCCGGCGGACCCTACAAGGGCCAGGGCGAGCCAGCAGGCCGCGATCATCATCCAGGCGGAGGTGCGTCGCATCCAGCTCTCTTCGGACCGGCGTCGAGCCAGCCTTGAGAGAAGGGGAAATGCCGGCGACCGAGGCAGGCCGCAGGCCCCCGGGCAGCCTGATCGAGACCGATCGCGCGACGGAGGTGCTCTTCTACCGCGCCTTCCAGAGCGGCTCCGTGCCGGAGAAGGCAGGCGTCGAAATCGTCGCCGGCCCGGTCGAGCTCCAGGATGGCCGCGCCCGGTTGGGCAAGAGTGTCTACCTTCGTGATCCCGACCAGGACCTGCTCGAGTTCATCGTCTACGACGGCTGAACGCCTCCGCAGTAGCGTAGAATCGGATCGAGAGCAGAAGGAGCTGGCTCCGTGAGCTTTCTGGAGACCGTCGAAAAGGCCCGGGCGTTTCTCGAGCGCAACGAGCGCGTCTCGCTCCGCGCGCTGAAGCGCGAGTTCGAACTCGACGACGACGCCCTCGACGAGCTGGTCGAGGAGCTGGTGGACGTCCAGCAGGTGGCCGCGCGCGACGGCCGGGTACTCACCTGGGTGGGGGCCGCACTCTCGGAGCCGGCGACGCCTGTGCCCTCCAGCCTGGAACGCGCTCCCCGCGACTACACTCCGAAACACCTGGCCGACAAGATCCTCCAGTCGAAGAGCGCCCTCGAAGGGGAGCGCAAGCAGGTCACCGTGCTCTTCGCCGACGTCCGGAGCTCGATGGACCTCCAGCAGGGAGTCGACCCCGAGGATTGGCACGGGGTCATGGACCGCTTCTTCCAGATCCTCGCGGACGGCGTGCACCGGTTCGAAGGGACCGTGAACCAGTACACCGGCGACGGGATCATGGCGCTCTTCGGAGCGCCCATCGCCCACGAAGACCACGCCCAGCGAGCCTGCTACACGGCGCTCCACCTGGCCGAGGAGCTTCGCGGCTACGCGAACGAGCTGCGCCTGGGCAATGGGCTCAACTTCTCCGTGCGCATGGGGCTCAACTCGGGCGAGGTGGTCGTCGGAAAGATCGGCGACGACCTGCGAATGGACTACACCGCCCGGGGCCAGACCGTCGGGCTGGCCGCCCGGATGGAGCAGCTGGCGGAGGCGGGCAAGACGTACCTGACTGAACACACCGCGAACCTGGTGAAGGGTTACTTCCAGCTGGGCGATCTGGGCCCCCTCCAGGTCAAAGGCGTGCAGGAGCCGGTCGGCGTCTACGAGCTCCAGGGAGCCGGTGCGCTGCGAACGCGCCTCGACGTCTCGAAGTCCCGGGGGTTCTCGCGTTTCGTTGGGCGGGCCGAGGAGATGCAAGTCCTCGAGACGGCGCTCGCGCGCGCCGAAGCCGGCAATCCGCAGATCGTCGGGATCGTCGCGGACGCCGGCGTGGGCAAGAGCCGCCTCTGCGCCGAGTTCCTGGAACGCTGCCGCGCCCGCCGGATCATGACCTACGAGTCGACGGGCGTCTCCCACGGAAAGTCCGTGCCGCTGCTCCCGATCCTGACCCTGTTTCGGAAGTTCTTCGGAATCAGCGAGCAGGACAGCGATGCCACGGCGCGCGAGAGAATCGCCGGGCGTCTGGTTCTCCTGGACGAGGGATTCCGCGAGGCCCTCCCTGTGTTGTTCGACTTCCTGGGCGTGGCCGATCCAGAGAATCCCCCGCCCCGGCTCGACCCGGAGGTGCGACAGCGTCAGCTCTTCGCCGTGGTGCGGGGTGTGAGTCGCGCACGCGCCGAACGGGAGACTTCGGTGATTCTGCTGGAAGACCTGCACTGGTTCGACGGCGGGAGCCAGGCGTTTCTCGAGCCTCTCCTCGATCGGCCGCCGGGCGATCGGACGCTGGCCGTGTTGAACTTCCGGCCCGAGTACCAGTCCCAATGGCTGCAGAAATCCTCATACCAGCAGGTTCCGCTGCTCCCGCTCGGGCCCGAGGCCATCGGCGAGCTGTTGGGGGATCTCCTGGGCCACGACCCCTCCCTCGAACGCCTCCCCGAGTTGATTCGCGACCGGACGGGCGGAAACCCGTTCTTCATCGAGGAGGTCGTGCTGTCACTCGCCGAGGCCGGAGTCCTGGAAGGCGAAAAGGGCGCCTTCCGTCTCGAAGGAACAGTGGACAAGCTCCAAATCCCCCCCACGGTGCAGGGAATTCTGGGCGCCCGGATCGATCGCCTGGAGGAAAAGGAGAAGCTCCTGCTCCAGGCAGCCTCGGTGATCGGCAAGAAGTTCCCCGAGACCGTCCTGCGCCGAATCGCGGAGCTTCCCGACTCCGATCTCTCGACCGCGCTGCGATCCCTGCAGAGTGCGGAGTTCGTGTACGAGGAAGCGCTATACCCGGAGACCGAATACGCCTTCAAGCACCCCCTCACCCAGGAGGTGGCGTACGAGACGCAGCTTCGCGAGCGGCGCGCGCGGGTCCACGCGGCCGTGGCACGCGTGAGCGAGGAGCTCTATGCCGAGAAGCTCGACGAGCAGGCCGCTCTTCTGGCCTACCACTGGGAGCTGGCGGGCGAGCTCTCCACCGCCGTGGTCTGGCACCGCCGCGCGGCCGAGTGGGCAGGCGCCAGCGAGCCGTCCGAAGCGGTGCGGCACTGGGAGCGCGTACGCGCCTTGGTTGCGGAGCTCCCGGACGAGCGCGACATGCTGGCCCACGCGGCAAAAGCGTGCTCCCAGATCCTGGGCCTGGGTTGGCGACTCGGCGGCTCCGAGGAGGAAGCGGCGCGCACCTTCGAAGAGGGATGCCGCCTCGCCACGCGCAGCGGCGACCGAACCAGCCTCTCGGTGCTGAACGGATCGTACGCGGCGCTCCGCGGCCTCAACCTGGGCGACGCGAACGACTACATCCAATACGGTCAGGAAGCCGTCAAAATCGCCGACCAGACGGACGACGAGGCGCTGCAGTACTCCATGCGCACCTATCTGGGCTTCGCGAACGTGTTCGCCGGCAACCTCCAGACGGCGCTCGCCCTCGCCGACGAGGCATTCGCGCTCGGGCCGCGGGAGCACGCTTTCGGGGCCGGGTACACGGGCTACAGCCCGTCGATCGCGTGGCTCGCCGTGAAGGGGATGGCGCTTTCCGTGCGGGGCCGCACGGACGAATCCCGCCAGCTGTTGGAGGAGCTGGTGGAACTCGCCCGCACCCATGGCTATCCCGAGATGGTCACCTGGGGCTACAGCGAGATGGGCGGCATGGACACTCTTCTCGGAGATGGGAAGCGGTTGCGAAGCCACGCACGGGCTCTCGTCGAGGCGAAAGAGAAGGTGGGTGCGGCCACCTATCACGCCATGGCGTACCTGGCCGTCGGCCAGGCTCACCTCGTCAACGAGGAATGGAGCGAGGCCATCTCGGCCCTGGAAGAGACGGTTCGCTTCATGGAAGAGACGCGATCCGCCGGCTACCAAAAGGGGAACGCCCTCAGCTATCTCGCGGACGCGCTCCTGGCTGCGGATCGGGTGGACGAGGCGCGCGCTCGCGCCGAGGAGGGCCTCGGCTGGAGTCGCTCCCGTGGCCTGCACAGAGACCTCAATCCGTGGTTCGCATGCGCGCGAGTGCTGGTGCGCATCGGCGATCCGGAATCGACGGAGCAGGCGGGCTCTCTACTCGACGAGGCACAGGGCATGATCGAAGAGAGGGAATCCCAGTTGTTCCTGCCCCACCTCCATAGGTGCCGCGCCGAGCTGGGTGCCACAGGCCCCGCAGAGAAATAGACCACTGTCATCTGTCCGACAGGCGGGCGGTCCGTACCCGTCGCCAGGCGCTTGGAGAACGCGCCTCGGCGGTCCATGGGCGAAGAGGAGCACGTCCGTTCGCGCTCGCGTCGCCGACAGCCGTTCACGACTCCCGCAGCCATCGTCATGCCTGCGTGGGGATGTTGTTGAAGCGGCCGTCGTCGGAGGCGACCGTGACCGGATCCGTCGCAGCGGACGCGTAGTCTGGGTTCGTCACCCCATGGAGGCCTCATCGACGAGGGCGGCGTGACCATCGCCAGCTACGACACTCGTGAAACGGGAAGCCGGCCGGACCCGGAGGCGCGGCTCGCGGAGCTGGCGCGCGCCGGTGGTCCGCTGCGTCGGGCCCTCGCCGCTCTCTCTGGGAAGATGGTCGCGTGTCGGGGCTGGGAGCGGCTCGGCTACGCGCGGCCGGGTGACTACGCGCGCGAGCGGCTGGGTCTCTCGGCCAGCTCGCTCCAGGAGTGGGCCCGGGTGGACGACCGGCTGGCCCGGCTGCCGCGGCTCGAGGCCGCGCTGGTCTCCGGCCTGCTGCCCTGGAGCAAGGTGAGGCTGCTGGCTCGCTTCGTCGCGCCCGAGGACGAAGCGAGCTGGATCGCCCACGCGGGCCCGCGCAGCGTTCGCAGGCTCGAGCGCGAGGTGCGGGCCGTAGACCGCAGCGCCCTCGAGACGGGCGGTCTGCTGCTCGACGAAGAGGGATGCTCGCGGGAGGCCATGGAGCGCGTGCGCATCTCGGGCTCGCCAGCGCTCTGCCTCGGCTGGCAGCGCGTGCGCCGCTACGCGGCGCTGAAGTCCGGCCAGCGGCTCACGGCCGGCGCCGTGCTGGAGATCGTCACGGCCGAGGCGCTCTCGGCGCTCCCGCTCGATGCTGCGGCTCAGGAAGATCTGGCGGCGCAGGAAGAGCTGGAGTCGAACGGCACGCGGGAAGCTGTGTCGCCCAGCTGGGAGCCCAGGAGCGCGGCTGAGAGCCCGGATGCCGCGCCGCTCGCGGACGCCACCCCGCCTGGGGCGTCGGAGCCTCCCGCCCGCTGCATCCTGCCTCCTTTCTTGCGCTCACTCGTGGCGGGCCTGGAAGACGCGGACCCCTTCGAGCTCGACGCCCGCCTGCGCCGGGCCGTGCGTCTGGAGCAGCGTCTGGATGCCGCCATCGGCCCGCTGCTGCGCCAGGTCGTCTCGGCCGAGTACGAGTGGAGGGGCCACCGCCCGACGCTCGGCGCCTACGCCCGCGACGAGCTCGGCATGTCGCCGCGCAAGGCTCGCGCGCTGGTGCGGCTCGAGCGCCTGGGCGACGTCTGCCCCGAGCTGCGCCAGGCCTACCGGGACGGTGCGGTTTCCTGGCTCCAGGCGCAGATCCTGGCCCCGCTATTGCTGCGCGAGAGCATGCAGGAGTGCGATTGGCGGGGCGCCTGGCTGGCTTTCGCCGCTCGCATCACGCTGCGGCGGCTGGAGGAGCTGGTGGCTTCGGCGATGACGCTGCGCGAGGTCGACCCCGCGGCCTGGCAACGTCTCCAGCCCGAGCCCGAGCAGCTGGCCCGGCTGCTCGACGAGGAGTCGAGCGACGGGCGGCAAGTGTGTGTGGCACCCACGCATTCCAACGAGACATGGCGGCTCACGATCCATGCACCGGAAGACGTCGCGCGCCTGTTTCGCGCCCTGCTGTGCACATTGCGGCGGGCCCTCGAGCGCGAGACGGGCCGGCTGCCGGACGAGGGCGAGGCCTTCCAGGCCATGCTCGACCACGCGTTGCGAGAATGGGACGTGGACGATCGCTGGCTGCGGCGTTGGGCCCAGCGCGTGAGCCCGGTCTTCGACCGCGACGGCTGGCGTTGCGGCGTGCCTGGCTGCAGCAGCCAGCGCAACCTGCACGCGCACCACATCGTCTTCCGCTCGCGCGGCGGTGGCGACGAGCCCGAGAACCTGACGACGCTGTGCGCCTTCCACCACCAGCGCGGCGTGCACGGGGGCCTGGCAACGGTTCGCGGCCGCGCGCCCCACGCCCTCGAGTTCGAGATCGGCGTCCGCCCCGGCCTGCCGCCGCTGGCGCGCTACCGCTCCGGGGATCTCGTGGCGTGATGGCTCCTCAATGAGTGACCCGGGACCCGACCAGGGTCTGCACGGCCTCGGCGATGCCGTCCGTCGAGAGGTGGTACATCGGGAAGATGCGCCGGATCACCTGGACCGTGGCGTACTCGTCCCACATGGAGGGCAGCTCCGGGTTGAGCCACACCGTGCGCTGGAAGTGGTCGGCGATGCGGTGCAGCCAGTCGATGCCGCGCGTCTCGCTGGTGCGCCGCGGGTCGATGTTTCCGTGCGGCTCCATCAGCTCGGCCGGGTGCATGGCGGCGTCGCCGACGATCAGCACCTTCCAGTTGGGGTTCAGCCGGCGCAGCAGATCGCCGGTGGGCAGCGCATCGCGCCGCAGCAGGCGCGCGTCCCGGCCCAGCAGCTCGTAGGGGCAGTTGTGGAAGTACCAGGCCTGGAAGTCGCGCAGCCCGCGCTCCTCGTGCAGCGCGGTGAGCAGCCGGCTCACGGGCTCATAGAAGGGGTCCATGGTGCCGCCCACGTCCATCAGCAGCAGCAGGCGCAGGTCGTTCTTGCGCTCGGGCCGGAACACCAGCTCGATCTCGCCGGCGTTGCGGCAGGTCTCGTCGACGGTCTCGTCGAGATCGAGCTCCGTGGCCGCGCCGCTGCGGGTCAGCTGGCGCAGGCGGCGCAGGGCCACCTTCGTCTGGCGCAGGTCGAGGGTCTGGTCGGTGCGGTAGTCCTTGTAGCGGCGCTCCTCGGCCACCTTCATGGCCGAGCGGTTGCGCGAACGGCCGCCGACGCGGATGCCCGTCGGGTGCTCGCCCCCGTGGCCGAAGGGCGAGTGGCCGCCGGTTCCCACCCAGCGCCCACCGCCGTCGTGGCGTTCCGTCTGCTCGGCAAGGGTCTCCAGGAATTTGCGCATCAGCTCGTCGGAGTTCAGGCGCTCGAGCATCTCACGCTGTTCGTCGGTGATGCCCTCGAAGTTCTTGGGGTCGTTCAGCCACTGCAGCAGCTCCTCCTCGATGTCGAGCTCGCCTTCCACGCCCTCGAAGACCTGCAGGAAGGCGCGGTCGAAGCCGTCGAAGTAGGTCTCGCTCTTCACCAGGCAGGCGCGCGACAGGTGGTAGAAGCGCTGCAGGCTCGAGCCGTGCAAGCCCTTCTCCAGGGCCTCCAGCAGGGTCGTCCATTCCTGGAGCCCGATCGGGATGCCCTCACTGCGCAGCGCGTAGAAGAAGTCGAGGAACACCGGCTCGCCCTAGTTGTTGTAGCGGGGCCCGAGCTCGCTCCACTCGCGCGGATAGCTGCCGCCGCGCTCCTGGAACTGGTCGAGCGCCGCCGTGTCCTGCTCGTTCTTCAGCAGCGAGCCCAGGAAGGGAATGTGAAGCTCGATGTCGTCCGCAGTCATGCCCGAGCGCAGGAGCACGCTGATCCAGTCGATCAGCTCGGAAGTCGAGGGCTTCTTGCGCAGCTCGTTCTGCTCGCGAAGCCAGTAGAACTTGATCAGGACCTGGTCCAGCAGCTTCGTCTGCAGGTTCGGGTGGTGGACGTCGAGGATCTGCTGCATCAGCGCCCGTTCCGGGAAGTCGATGAAGTGGAAGACGCAGCGGCGCAGGAAGGCGTCGGGCAGCTCGCGTTCGTTGTTCGACGTTACGATCACCAACGGGCGCTGGCGCGCCACGATCTCGTCGCTGGTCTCCATGACGGTGAAGCGCATTTCGTCGAGCTCGCGCAGCAGGTCGTTCGGAAACTCCAGATCGGCCTTGTCGATCTCGTCGATCAGCAGCACGTGCTGGTTCTCGGCCGCGAAGACACGCCCCATCGGGCCCAGCTTGATGTAGGTGCGGATGTCGGACACGTCGCCGTCGCCGAAGCGGGCGTCGTTCAGACGCTGCACGGTGTCGTAGACGTAGAGGCCCTCCATGGCCTTGCTGGTGGACTTGATGTGCCACTTCTCCAGGGGAAGCCCGAGACCCTGGGCCACGTGATCGGCCAGCAGGGTCTTGCCCGTGCCGGGCTCTCCCTTGATGAGCAGGGGGCGCTCGAGGGCGATCGCCGCGTTGACAGCATCGACGAGGGCGGCGGACGCGATGTAGCCGTCCGTGCCCTGGAACCGCAGGAAGTCGTTCATCTTGGACATGGCGGCGGAGTCTCGCGAATCCGCGGGCCCAGGGCGAGCCCGTCGGGAGGTTCGCCCGGGGACGGCGCCAGAGCTGGCGCGACCCGGTGAGAAAGGCGGGCTAGCGTCCCGGCTGTGGCGGACAGCGTGGCAGTGGTGGGGGCCGGCCTCGCCGGGCTCTCGGCGGCCTGGGAGCTCCAGCGCCTGGGCTTGCGGGTGTCGCTGCTGGAGCGGGACCGGCGAGCCGGCGGGCGCGCTCGCAGCGCCCGCGTCCAGGGCTTCATCGTGGAGCCCCTCTCACCGCTGCTGCCCACCCGGGCGGGCGCCCTTGCGGCCTGGATCGCCGAGCTGGAACTCTCGGAGGCGCTGCTGCCCCTGCGCCCGGTGGTGACGGCTCAGGCGCACGGCGACCGGGTGGTGGAAATCGATCCGCGCGGCCTGCTCGATCTCGCGCGCGTGCCCGGCGTGCTGCCCTATCAGGCCCTGCGCATGCTGCGTCTGCCCCGGCTGCTGCGTCGCTACGGCAGCCAGCTGGCGCTCGAGCATCCCGAGCGCGGCGCCGACCTCGACGACCGCAGCATTGCCGACTTCGGCCGCCTCTATTTTGGGCGCAGTGTTGTGGAGCGCATCCTGGGTCCCTTCGTTGGCGCGGCCACGCTGGCCGAGGAGGCCGAGGCCAGCCGCGTGCTGCTGCTGCGGCACTGGGCGCGCTATTTCGGTGTACGTCCCGGTCTCCCCCGCGCTCCGCTCTCGGAGCTCTGCGACGCCGTGGCGGAGCGCGTTCCGCTGCTGGCCGGCGCAGAGGTTCAGGAGCTGCGGCCCCGCGCCGACGGCATCGACGTGACCTACACACGTGAGGGGCGCCAGCGTTCGATCGCCGCCGCCGCCGTGGTGTTGGCACTTCCGGCACCCGAGGCGGCGGCGCTGGCGGGGCCCCTGCTCGCGCGGGGCGAGCGCGACGTGTTGGAGACTGTGCGATATGCGCCGGCAGTGAGCCTCGCCGTGGCCGTCGTGCGACCGCCGAGCCAGCATCCGCGAGAAATCCGCGTACCTCACCGCGAGGGCTCGCCTCTCGAGTGTGTGCTCCAGGAGCCGGGTCTCCCGGGCGGGCGGGTGCCGGATGGCTACGGCAGCGTGACGCTGCGCGCGACGGCCGCGTTCGGTGCCCAGGCGCTGCAACTGCCCGACGACGCGGTCGAGAAGGAGATGCTCGACGCCTTCGAGCGCCTGGAGCCCCACGCGCGCGGCCGCGTGGAGTTTGCCCGGGTGATGCGCCTGCGCCACGGCTGGCCGCGGTTCGACGTGGGCCACTACCGCGCCCTGGCGCGGCTCGCCTCGATCGAGGGGAGCCGCCTCGCGGAGGGCGGACGCCTCGTCGTTGCGGGCGACTACCGCATGGACCCGTCCTTCGAGGGGGCGCTGGCGGCGGGGCGCCGCGCTGCAAGGACGCTGGTCGAGGGAATCGCTCAGCTTCCGAGGTAGGCAAGCGTGACGCCGTCGCCGCCTTCGTCGGGCGCGCCGGGCAGGAAGCGTTCGACGTAGGCGGATCTCGCCAGGTGCTCGTGCACCGCGCGGCGCAGCGCGCCCGTGCCGACACCGTGGATCACGCAGAGCTGGCTGCAGCCCGCCGAGCTGGCCTGATCCAGGGCCGCGTCCAGTCGGTCCACGGCCTCGTCGACGCGCAGGCCGCGCAGGTCACAGCGGTCACTGCCCAATGTGTCCGGAAGCACCCCGGAGGACTCGGCTGGGCGGCGAACCCGCCCGCGTTGGCGCGCCGGCTCTTCCGACGCCGCGTGCACGCGCTCCATCGGGACCACGACACGCGCGCTCCCCAGTCCCACGGTGACGCGCCCCCGGCGGTCGGGCAGGGCCAGCAACACCGCCGGGCGTCCGGCCTCGATGCTTACCGCGTCGCCGGGACGCGCGCGCCGCCAGTCGAGCTGGGACGGCGCCGGCTGCTCGGGTGCGGGCTGCTCTATCTCCACCCGCTCCCGGAGCTCGAGCAGGCGCTCCCGGGCGCGCGCGGCCTCCTGAGCCGACGCGCCGCGCTGGAGCTCGCGGATCACCGACGCCACCTGCTCGTGGGCCTCGCC
>Ga0255057_10002410_pt1 | contig 10161 bp, 10 predicted proteins | sample Cases_109_6_MG_FD_189022 | JGI IMG/M metagenome (GOLD analysis project Ga0255057, IMG submission 189022) | Seawater microbial communities from Amundsen Gulf, Northwest Territories, Canada - Cases_109_6 | ecosystem: Environmental > Aquatic > Marine > Gulf | place: Canada: Northwest Territories... | reverse complement strand
GATGGCCACCGGACGTCTGTGGTTCCGCGTCCCGGAGACGATCCGATACGAACTGCGCGGCGCTCTCGCCGCTGGGGTCTCGTGGAAGGACCTCATCCTGGCACTCATAGGTCGCTTCGGCTCCGATGCCGCTCAATACCGAGCGATGGAGTTTGGTGGGGCCGCCCTGCCTGATGCCGATATGTCGAGCCGCCTCACCGTCTCCAACATGGGTGTCGAGATGGGTGCCAAGTTTGCGCTGTTTCCATCGGACTCCGTGACCAAGGCTTACCTGGCCGAGCGTGGCATCGCAGAAGTAGCACCGCTGGACGCCGATCCGGACGCCTCATATGAGGCTGTTCACAAGATAGACCTCACCGCCCTAGCCCCCCAGGTCGCCATCCCCCACGAAATAGACAACGTGGTACCAGTCGACGAACTCGACGATCTCACCATCGACCAGGCGTTCCTCGGTTCGTGTACCAACGGTCGGCTCGAGGACCTGAGGGCCGCCGCCGCGGTACTCCAGGGTCGCAAGATCGCCACCGGGGTGCGCCTCCTAGTGGCGCCCGCATCGCGCACGGTCCTCATTCAGGCCATGGAAGAAGGGGTGATTGCCACGTTGATCGAATCCGGCGCCTCGGTCCTTCCCCCGGGGTGCGGACCGTGCTTTGGGGGCCACGGTGGGCTACTCGGTCCGGGAGAACGCTGTATCGGAACCCACAACCGCAACTTTGTCGGGCGGATGGGGAGCCCCCAAGCCGAGATATACCTCGCATCGCCCGAGACCGTTGCCGCTTCGGCGTTGGCCGGACGTATCGCCGATCCCAGGGAGGTGCCGGCAAATGTCTGATATCGATGATGTGATGCGCGGCCGGGCATGGAAATTCGACCACGACATAAGTACCGACCTGTTGTCGCCCGGCACCTACGCGGTGGACCCTGTTGAGGTGCGGATGCTCCACTGTTTGGAGTCGGTCAGCCCCAGCTTCGCCTCTGATGTCAGACCGGGCGACGTGGTGATCGCAGGGAAGAACTTCGGATGCGGTTCGAGTCGAGAGACGGCGGCTGAAAACCTCAAGGCACTCGGCATCGCCTGCGTCGTCGCAGAGTCGCTTTCCCGCCTATTCATGCGCAATGCGGTTGCCATCGGACTCCCGGTACTCATCTGTGCCGGAGTCCATGAGACCTTCACCGACGGTGACGAAGTGGTAATCGATCTGGAGACAGGGACCATCGCCTCAGCCGGCGGCGAGCAACTGCTCCAGGGGGAGCCGCTTCCTCCCGAAATGCGCGAGATCCTGGCCGCAGGCGGAATACTCGCCCTGCTCGACTCTCAGACTGCGGGGTAACGACCTCGCAGCTTCTCGGCCAAAGCCTCCAGATCCTCCAGCGTCTTCCCCTCGAAGCGGCGGGCACAGACCTCGTCGTACGCCGCGCACAGGTCCTTGCAGGACGGACCGACGACCATCCCATCGGCCATCTCGAAAAGGATCCCGTCCTCTTTGGCGATGTGCTGCCGGATCAGTTCGATCCACCCACGCCCCGCCTCGGCGAACTCGGCGACGGCAGCAGCATCACCGCTCCGGGCACCCGGCAGAGCATCGGCCATGCGGACAACGAACTCACGCCCGATCCGGTGATCCTCCAGCATGACTGCGATGGGGCCAGCGTCGACCGGCATCCCTTCTTGCTCGAGAGCGGGGAACAGAAGATCCTCTTCCTTCCCATGGTGACAAGCGTCGGCAAAGAGACGAAAGAACGTGACACAGTTGCCCCACGCGTCGTGATCGTCGTCTCCGGAGTCCAACACTCGCTCCAGGACCGAAGTCACTTCCAGAATGAGCCGGTGCTCGGCTCGCAGCATTTCAGTTGCAGTGTCGCTCATCGGGACACAGTAACCACGCCGCCCAACCACCTACAGCAGCCGATCGAAGCCCCCGGAGCGTGTGAGAACATGGCCCATCCCCGAGAGGAGCCCCTACCGCGATGACTGTCGATCGCTATTCGTGGCGTCTGGTCGAACCGGGTAAGCCGTTGGAGGAGGTGCCGAGCGCCGGGCGGGACCCCGAGGCCGACGAAGTCCTGATCGAAGTGGCCGGGTGTGGCGTGTGCCACACCGACCTCGGTTTTGCCGATGGCCACGTGACCACCAAGGCGCCACTACCCCTGGTACTGGGACACGAGATCGTCGGAACCGTAATCGAAGCAGGAGCCGACGCCGGGGAATGGATCGGTAGGGATGTCTTGGTACCCGCCGTCATTCCATGCGGGGAGTGCGAACTGTGCGCTTCCGGCCGCGGCAACGTCTGCAAACGACAAAAGATGCCCGGTAACGACCTCGATGGTGGGTTCGCCACGCACGTCACCGTGCCGGTGGTCGGCTTGGCCGCAGTCGATTCCCTCCCCGCCGGATACGAACTGGCCGACATCGCGGTGGTTGCCGATGCCGTGACCACGCCGCTACAGGCGGTACGACGGGCTGGTGTCACCGCAGGAGACCTGGCCATCGTGATCGGGACCGGTGGCGTGGGCACCTATGCGGTTCAGGTGGCAGCAGCTTTGGGAGCCACCGTGATCGCCGTCGATATCGACGACTCCCGACTTGCCCCTCTGCTCGACCACGGAGCTGCCGCCACGATCAATTCGATGGGAATGACGCCACGTGAAGCACGCGATGCCGCCCGAGAGCATGCCGCCGCCCTCGGTGCGCCATCTACCGGATGGAAGATCTTTGAGTGTTCCGGAACTGCCCCCGGCCAGGAATCTGCCTACGGGATGCTCGGTCCCGCCGGAACGCTGGCGGTTGTCGGATTCACCATGGACAAGGTGTCGATTCGCCTCTCCAACCTCATGGCCTTCGACGCCGACGCCTTTGGCTCATGGGGTTGCCCCCCGGAGCGCTATCCCGAGGCAATAGGACTGGTGGTCTCAGGGCAAGTAGACCTTCTCCCGTTTACCCGCAAGGTCCCGATGAAAGACGTCGAGACGGCGCTGGCGGTAGCCCGCGACGGCTCGGAGCCCCGCCGTTCGATTCTCATACCGTGAAAGGAATGAAGCACATGGAGTTCAAGAACCACGACCTGGTCCCGGACCGGGAACTCACCGAAGTCCGCTACGAACAGATGCCGGTCTTCGACTCGGCGGGGCAACCGGTGGACGGGCTCCATTCGGTGTGGATAACCCTCGACAACCCGGAACAACTCAACTCCTACACGACCAACACGGTCAAGGACGCGATCCTGGCGTTCCGTCGAGCTTCGGTCGATAGAGCTGCCGTGGCCGTCGTTTTCACCGGAGCCGGCGACCGCGCTTTTTGCACCGGGGGAAACACCGAGGAGTACTCCGAGTACTACGCAGGTCGACCCGGCGAGTACCGCCAGTACATGCGGCTGTTCAACGACATGGTCTCGGCGATCCTCGCTTGCGACAAGCCGGTCATCAACCGGGTAAACGGCATGAGAGTCGGTGGCGGCCAGGAAATCGGTATGGCGTGTGACTTCACCATCGCCAGCGACCTCGCCCGCTTTGGCCAGGCAGGGCCCAAACACGGTTCGGCACCCGATGGCGGCTCCACCGACTTCCTCCACCTGTACGTCGGCTTTACCGAGGCAATGGCTTCGTGCGTGCTGTGCGATCCCTGGAGCGCCCACGAGGCCCTGCGTCTGGGGCTGATCAATGACATCTTCCCGGTACTCAAGGTGGACGGGGAGTTCGTCCCCAACCCGCTGGTGATCACCGACCGCTACCTCGACGAGTGGGGGCGCATCGTGCACGGGAAGCTGAAGGAGGGCGACGACCTCGCCGCAGGCAAGGCGTTGCTCAAGGCGGGCAAAGTAGACCTTTCACTCCTTGATGCTGGTGTGGAGGAGCTGGTCACAAAGATCCTCTACACGATGCCCGACTGCACGATCAAGACGATCGAGTCCATGAGGAAGAAGAAGCTGGAGCATTGGGATCAGAACAAAGAGACCAACCGCGCCTGGCTCTCGCTCAACATGATGACCGAAGCCAAGGCCGGGTTCCAGGCCTTCCACCGCGGCGACAAGGATGTCGGCCGCGAGGTGGACTTCGTCGACCTCCGGGTCCGACTGGCCAACGGCGAGACGTGGGGCGACGACCTCATCAACGCCATCTCCCCCCAGTCCTGATGGGAGTCGTGAGCCACGCCACATCGCCGGATGGCGGGATCCACACGATCACGTTGGACTCGCCGCCGGGCAACGTCATCGACCTTGCTCTTTGTGCCGAGTTGCGGCCCGCCATCGCTTCCGCCGCTGGCGACATCAGAGGCAAGGTGCTGGTGCTGCGCGGTGCAGGAAAGCACTTCTCGTTCGGTGCCAGCGTCGAAGAACACCTTCCGGCGACCGCACCCCAGATGTTGGAGTCGATCGGCGGAGTGGTGCGCGACCTGATCGGCTTCCCCTACCCAACCGTGGCCGGGGTCCAAGGCAGCTGCCTCGGAGGAGGGTTGGAATTGGCACTGGCGTGCGGCATCCTCATCGTGGAGGAAGGGGCGGTGCTCGCCCAACCCGAGATCCGCCTCGGAGTAATCGCTCCTGCCGCCAGCGCCCTCCTGACGGGCCGCGCCGCCGAGGACGTGCTCCTCACCGGCCGTGACCTCACGGCCGACGAGGCCTACCGCATCGGCATAGTCAACACCCTCGCCGCCGCGGGCACCCTCGATGAGACGGTGGACGAGTTCGTTGCGACGCATTTCAGCCCCCGCTCCCCCGCTTCGCTACGTCTGGCTACTCGGGCAGTGCGAGAGCCGCAGCGACAGGCCATCGAGCAGCGCCTCGCCAACGCCGAACGCATCTACCTCGATGAACTTCTCCAACTACATGACGGGGTGGAGGGAATCCAAGCATTCCTCGACAAACGCCAGCCGGAATGGAAGAACGCATGAGCGCGAGAGCACTCGTGAGCGGCGGGAGCGGAGGTATCGGCCAAGCAACCGTGGCTGCTCTGGCCAAGACAGACCACCTGGTGGCCGTTGCCGATATCCAACAAGGCAATCCGCCGCCCGGTGCCGACGAGATGTTCTCCTGCGACCTGGCCGACCCGACGGCTTGCGCCGATGCTGTAAACGGCGCAGCCGAGGCCTTTGGAGGCCTCGACGTCCTCGTTCACGCCGCAGGAATCACCCGCGACGGCGTGTCGTGGAAGATGTCCGACGACAACTGGAATGCGGTGCTGGCGGTCAACCTCAATTCGGCGTTCTACCTCAGCCGGGCGGCGACTCCACTGCTGCGTGAGGCCGGAGGGGGTTCCATCGTGTTCGTATCGTCGATCAACGGCGAACGCGGCAAGTTCGGCCAGGCCAACTACGCCGCCTCCAAGGCCGGTCTCCATGGACTGGCCAAGTCGTTGGCGCGGGAACTGGGCCGCTTCGGCGTCCGGGTCAATGTCGTCGCCCCCGGCATGATCCGCACCCCGATGACGATGGGGCTACCCGAAGAGATCCAGGAAGCAGCCCGCAAGGACAGCTGTCTGGGTCACCTCGGCGAACCGGACGACGTCGCCGATGTGATCGCGTTCCTCGTCTCAGATGCCGCCCGTCACGTCACCGGCCAGGTGATTCGGGTAGACGGCGGCCAGTACCTCTGACGATCCAGCAGCCCCCCACCAGCTCGCTTCGCTCGCTGACTCCCCCCAAAGGGGAGAGTGTTCAGAAAGATTCGTGGGGGCGTTTGTCTGACAACTCTCCCCTCCGGGGGGAGTCAAACGCCGGAGGCGTTTGGTGGGGGCGCTTGTCTGACAACTCTCCCCTCTGGGGGGAGTCAAACGCCGGAGGCGTTTGGTGGGGGGTGCTTCACTCGGCGTCGGCCGGTCTGCGGGTATAGATGACAACCGAACTGGGCCCGGCGCATCCGGTGCACTCCTCGGCATAACTCGAATCGTCAAGGGGACGGCTCATCACCTCGAAGCCAATCTCGGCATAGAGCTGCGACTGCTCCTCGGCCCGTCGAGCTTCGGACACCGTGCGACGAACCCAGCCGCCCTCCAATACCTCCGGGTCGTCGACGACGGTCAGCCCGGTTATCCGGACGGGCGTGCTCACGCCGCCGGCACCGCCGCCAGCTTCCTCAGCCTCAGCCGGGCAAGGATGGCGCATCCGAGCGCCGAGACGAATTGCACGGTCTCCGGGTCCGGAACGTTGACTTCCGCCTTCAGCAGATCGCTCACCGAACGACTCATCGTCTCGAACCGAAGAATGCCGCCCACCAATGTGAATTCGGGCTCCGCCCTGACCCGCTTCATCAGCTGTACCGCTCGCCCCGTGAGTGATTCGATCGCACCCTGCATGATGTCGGCCGGTGCGGTGCCGATAGACAGGTGATTGATCACCTCGGACTCGGCGAAGACCGCGCACACTCCGGATATCGGTACCGACTCCTTCGAAGTCGACATGAGCGGACCGATCTCGGTGGTCGTGTACCCCATGTAGCGGGCAGTTTTCTCGAGGAATGCGCCGGTGCCGGCGGCGCACTTGTCGTTGAGGCGGAACGAGATGACCTTGGCGGTATCGTCGATCCGGCTCGCCTTCATCGTTTGACCGCCGATATCGAGGATGGTCTGCGTCTGCGGGAACAAGAAGTTTGCTCCCCGGGCGCTGGCGGTCAGATCGGTCACATGCAGGTCTTTGAAGTCGACCTGGTGTCGCCCGATGCCGGTCGCAATCACGTACTCGATATCGGACTCGGCGACATCGGCCTCCACCAGCGCCCGGTCGTATGTCTCTCGCGCCAACTCCCGCAGCCGAAAACCGGTGGGTGCCGCCGCCCGGCCCAGGATCGCACCGTCGTCGGATTGGATGATCACCTTGGTGTAGGTCGAACCGACGTCGATTCCGGCGGTGATGGTCATGATGAAACCCCGGCTTCGGTGGGAGTCCGGCCGGCAACGACATGGTCGTGCGCAAACAAGGCGGCCCCCAGTGCCCCCATGTAGTGGCAATCGTCGCTGATGTTGAGCTTGGTTCCGAGACGTTCCTGGAGTGCCTGCACCATCCCCTCATTGCGAGAGACGCCCCCGGTAAACGTGACCTGATCGTTGATCCCCACCCGCCTCATCAGCGATGCCGACCTGGAGGCAATCGACTTGTGCACTCCCGCCAGAATGTCCTCGATCTTCTTGCCCTTGCCGATCCAGGCCAGTACTTCGGATTCGGCGAAGACGGTGCAAGTGGTGCTGATCTTGATCGGTCGGTCGGACTGGAGTGAGACGGGGCCCAGATCATCAATTGGAATATCGAGAGCGGCGGCGGCGGCACCCAAGAAGCGGCCGGTGCCGGCGGCGCATTTGTCGTTCATGCAGAAGTCGGTGATCTCGCCCTCGGGGCTGACGCTGATCGCCTTGGTGTCCTGGCCTCCCATGTCGACCACGGTCCGGGTCTCCGGGAACAGGTGAACCGCGCCTCGGCCGTGACAGCTGATCTCGGTGACCTGAGTGTTGCCAAAGGTGACCCGGTACCTCCCGTATCCGGTACCGACGACGAACTCGACTTCTTCTTCGTCGACACCACCCTGCTGCAGGGCGGCCACAAACGCCGACTCGGCGGCCTGGATGACGTTGGCCCCGGTATCCAGCAGGGACCGTCCAACGATCTTGCGGTCCTCGTCGATGACGATGGCCTTCGTTTGGGTAGAGCCGACGTCTACGCCTGCGGCATATGCCATGACGGCCTCCTTATCCTTTCGATCCGACCAACGCCTGGCGGCGGCGTGAAGCCAGGCCTTCGAAGAAGGCATCCACCCGATTCTTCATCTGTGCCTCGGACACGACCCGACGGTCCATCATGTCCGACTCCAAGAACAGAGTCGGTATGTCGCGGTTCTTCGTCAGATAGCGCCGCCCGTCGGCCAGTCCGGTGGATACGGTTCGACAGCTCTTGATCGGGTGGTAGATCACGCCGTCGGCATCGAACTCGTCGATCATTTGCTCCAGCGCCTCGTCCTGGAAGAACATGGCGTCCATCGCATCGCGCACGCTCACCAGCACGCCCTCCGCCAGGCTGGCGATGGGATCCTTGAGGTCGTACTCGAACCCCCTGTTGGTCCCACCGGAGGCAAACCACAGGTAGGTGGAGTTGACAAAGGTTCCGCCCCAGTCGGTAAAGAGCTCGTTGAACCTGCGAAAGATCGGGTAGCAGGGTACGCCGACGAACAGGAGCCGATACTCCTCCTCGATGGCGGTCCCGATCCCGTTGGCGGCCTTGTACTCCATCTCCTCGACGAGGCGCTCGAAATAGCGCGCGCCTGCTTCGGTACCCCTGAACCCGTTGGCGACGCCGAGAAAGATGGTGCCGTCGGTGAGGGCGCTGAACAGGGCCGGCTTGGCTCGATTGAGCTCGAGAATCCGAGCCCACGATCGGCTCATGGTGTTGGCGTGGGTGAGAACTTCGCGGAACTTGTCGATGTCGAATTTGCGGCCGGTCACGGCCTCGCAGACGGCGATCAGCTCTCGTACCTGTACCTCGACGTACTTGCGATCAGCCTCGAAGTCGGAGCTGCCCCTCCAGGTCTGTCCCCCGGCCTGGCGGGTGCCGGGCACGTCGATGGTAAAGGTCGGGCTGTCGTAGAACCTCTCCCAGATCTCGGCCCACTTGATGTAGGTGTTGCAGGCGTTGGTCAACACCGATATTGCCGGCGGTGGGATCTTTCCCATCGGATGCTCGCCGCCGCGCAGCTGTGTGGCCACATCCGCCTTTACGTAACCGCAGATATCGGGCGAGTAGCCGTAGTCCTCTGCTTCCTCCAGGTACTCGTGAGCTACCCGGCGCACCGCCGTCTGCAGCGAGTTGATCTCCGGGAAGACGACCGGTAGATCGAATGTCTTCAGGATTTCGTTGAAGCTTCCCATGACGAACACGTAGGCGGCCTGTCCGCCGTTCTCTGCCGTTTCGTTGAGGCTGGCGAACCATTCGTGAAAGAGAGCTGCACCCTCCCGGTTGCCCCTGCCTACCAGGTCCGTTGCTGCCGTGTCGTTGGTCATGTCGCCTCCATCATGCAAAGAGCAGATTCTCGACGAAGGTCTCGAGCTGCATCTCGAGCTGGTCGAACGAGCTCATGTTTTCTTCGAATTCGGTCACGAAGTAGGAGATGCCGGCTTCATCGAGGGCGTGGGTGTAGGCCACCTGCTCCTCGAGTCCGGGTTCGCACATCTTGGCGGCGGCGATGATGGCCGCCTCGGCCCCGGACCCCCGGATCCGTTGCAACAGCATCTCTTCCTTCGGCTTGCGCAGATCGTGCTGGACCGGGCTGTAGCTAGAGGACTCCACGTACGCCTCGGCCATGTTCCGCAGGGGGTCACCTGCGGAGGGAACGTCAGATGTGATCCACCGCAGACCGATCAGGAAATCATCGTCGACGACGTAGCTGGTCCGGCCCAGCATCCGAACCAGATCAAATGGCGGCTGCTCACAGAAGCCTCCCTCGAAGACGAGCCGAATCCGGTCCTCACGCTTTGTGCTGCGCCCCTCGATCTTTGGCAACAGTGTCGCCAGCAATTCGTTGTGCTCCTGGCGCGGCATCATCCCCGCCAGAGCAACCAGGGCATAGGCATCCTCGGCGGCAATGAGCCACGGTGTCTCGGACTTGATGTCGTACAAACGGCGAAGCAGCTGGCGGTTCTCGTTGAAGACCCCGATCGATTTTCTGAGGTCGTCGTCGTCGATCTTGCGCCCTGCAACCTCCTCGATGACACGCCGCACCCGGTCGTACTCATGACGCAGGTAGTCGATGGTCCCGCCCGAGTTGGGATTCTGCGGCAGGTACACCATCTGACTGGGATACTCGAAGTTGCGCCCCCAGATGGCGGCAAGGTTGCGGGCAGCGTCGCAGATCGGATGCGAGAAGAACACGTCGAGTTCCACCCGCTCGCTGAGCGCCAACTCCAATGAGGTCTTGAGGATCGAGCAGAGGTAGGAACCGAAGTGCGAGTCGGCCTGGTCGGGCTCCATGGGGGCGCCCCGTACCTTGAAGGGGAGCATCCCGGCGGCGTGCACGATCTCCTCGGGGAAGTAGACCTGAAAGTGGCCGGCGACCAATCCCCCGTTGGCGCGCCAGCGGGAGACGGTCTCGAATTCGGCGGACTCCACCATTTCGCGGCATTCCAGCAACGCATCGTCGAGCGACTTGTCCAGCCATTCGGGAAACACTCGGGTAGTCGTGACGGTCA
>Ga0255057_10002408_pt1 | contig 10164 bp, 8 predicted proteins | sample Cases_109_6_MG_FD_189022 | JGI IMG/M metagenome (GOLD analysis project Ga0255057, IMG submission 189022) | Seawater microbial communities from Amundsen Gulf, Northwest Territories, Canada - Cases_109_6 | ecosystem: Environmental > Aquatic > Marine > Gulf | place: Canada: Northwest Territories... | reverse complement strand
AGATGTTGCCGTTGGAGTGAACCCAGCCGTCGAACGTCATGCTGGGCCCGTTGGTAACCTCCAGATCCTGTTCGAAGAAGATGCCGAACTGGAAAATGGGGATCGCCTGCGCCTTGGCAGACACAACCACCTTGGCCCGGTTTTGTGACTGATCCCGGACACCCGAAGTGATTTCCAGGTCCTGGCTCATTGAGTACAGCCCGGCGAATGGTCCGTCCGTGATCGTCTGCACGACCACACCACCCTGGCGCGACACGCTGACGGCGTCGTAGATGAACCCGGGAATCGACGGCGGCGCCACCGCCGCCAACTCGGCGTTGCTCAGCGCGCCGTCCTGCAGGGCGACCTCCAGCTGGGCCATGATGGCATCGGCCCCGGCCTCCGCCGCGTACGTTACCCGCGCGTTGCGGTAGTCCATCCCCGACGTGCGGGTTTCGGTCACCACGCCGGAGACCGACACGGCCACCAGCACGGCAATGATCAGCAACATGAATAGAGCCGCTTCCAAGGCGAAGCCTTTGGTATTCATCGAATCCTCTCGGTAGCGCGGTATGCGAGCCGACTGGTGCTCCCAGGTTGCGGCGCCATAGATGCGCCCCAACGCCCGGCAGACCTTTGGAGAGATTCGATTGCAATGGAAGTGCCACCCGTAGCGCACAAGGTAACTTATTGATATATAGGTAGTTACAGTTGTTGACCCAGAGGCGACACTTCGCTGCGGACTGCAATTCCGGTCCCAGATCACCATGACTGTGAAAGAACTTGCATCCCCCGCCAACCAAAGGCCTGTGGCCGAGCCCGAGCCCGAGCCCCAGGGGACGTACAGGCCCCGAGGGTTTCGGGCGAGCCCAGCCAACGAGGCTCCGGATGTGGTCGGGCGGATGCCAGTCATGGCGCTGTTAGTACACCGGCCGGAAGGCCGTGTGGACCACGTTGCCCACCACCGGGGTGCCCGGCGGGAGATTGTTCAGGTCCTCGAACCGCGTGTCGAAGCTCCATACGCGGCTGGGTGGGTTGTAGACGTTAGGCTGGTCCCACGGGCCGACGGCGTAGACGGAGGTGATGAGTGACACCAGCGATCCCTTGTAGGTCGTCGTCCTTCCGCTCCACCTTTCGAGGAACCGGGGGAAGTTCTCCAGCCCGCCGCCATAGGGGGCGTTGCCGGCATCGAACCAATCCCAGGGGGTTTCCGAGTGACCGGCCAGGACGGCTGCGTTGTATTCGGTGTTCGAGGCGTTCTGCAGAGGGCCGCCGGTCGTCTGGTGGTCGGCGTCGACCCAGGCGTTCGATAACCAGGTCATGGCGTCCGCCACCACGGCCGCGGGCTTCCAGTCTGCGTCGTCCACGTTGAAGTCACCCAGGATGTACATCGGCCGGTCGGTGGCGATGGTGATCGGGTTGCCGAGGTCCTGGCCCTGAATGAGCCGCACCACGGGGTTGACGCCGTCTCCCTGAGGATCGGGTGCCATACCGACGTTGGTGAAGGTGAGGTACAGGATGTTGGTGGTGCGGGCCACCGAGTCAATGGCGGACCAGTTGAACAGCATGTTCATGTCGATCTCGAGCTGATCGACAAACACGTCCTCGCGCTTGTCATACCAGGCGTCCGACGTGAAGGTGAAGATGTTGTTGCAATCGGCCGCCGAGGGAATGGTCTGCCCACCGTCCCGCACGCCGATGCTGCCGCACATCGAGGGAAGGTTGCCCAGGTCGATTTCGATGTACCAGTCGGCCTTCCAGGCAAACTTGGCCGAGCGGGTCATGGGGTCGTCGGTCACCACCCGAGGCTGCATGACGGTGATGGGGGGCATGCCGGCCGGCAGCGGCAGCCGCAGGGAGTCGACGCCGTAGGCGCCGGTCTTCAGGCGATCATCGAACTTGAGATTGCTCTGGTAGCGGAAGTCGACCGGGTTGGGATGCGACCGGCTGTCGAAGTCGAGTGGGACGTCGGTGGCGAAGGCATCGGCGATGTACACGCCGTTATAGACTCGATCCCGGTCCTTCCGGTTATGAATGACGCTGTTCGGGGTGGTGACCATGTTGCGGTACCAGGCGTTGTTGGAACTCAGGTAGACATTGCCGTTGGAGTGGATCCAGCCGTCGAACCACATGTTGGGTCCGTTGGTGATCTCCAGGTCCTTTTCGAAGAACACGCCGAACTGGAAGATGGGAATGGCCTGTGCCTTGGCCGACACGATGACTTCGCTGCTGTTGTTCTGGTAGTCGCGCACCCGGGAGTTGATTTCCAGCTGCGTGGTCCATGACATCAGACCGGCGAAGGGACCGTCGGTCACTGTCTCGGGCACCGTACCCCCGATCCGCTGAACCGAAACGGCGTCGTAGCTGAAGCCAGCAATGGTGGGCGGCACCATGGCGTTCATTTCGGCGTCGCTCAGGACCCCGTCGTTGTCCAGGGCGAGCTCCAACTGCGCCATGATGGCATCGGCCCCGGCCTCGGCGGCATAGGTCACCCTGGCGTTGCGGTAGTCGGCGTCGGCCGTACGTACGACCGGCACGATGCCGCTGACGGACACCGCCACGAGGACGGCGATCAATAGCATGAGGAACAGGGACGATTCGAGTGCAAAACCTTGGCGGTTCATGGAGCGTACCTCCGTCTTCCCAGTTGGTGCCGGCTGGATCCACAGTGGTATCCACGCTGGCTTCTGAGGGATAACGCTCCGTCCTGCCTCCACCTTCGGCACCGAGCTATCTCGACTGTGGGTCGAGACCTCAAGTTTTGCGGCCCCGGATCACTCCGGGTGTGCTCTTATCGGGCGGATCGTGTCCCGGTGTTTCTTAGAGGGGACGATTCCCCTCGGTGTCTATTCTTTTGCCAGATCCGTGCCAAGAAATGGTTGGCATTTAATCTGTTGTGCAACAAGGAGTTACAGCTCTTGTTGAGCTCCGTTCGGCAATTGTGTTGTGCAATACCACAGCCCAATACCAATGACCGTGCGGAATGTTGCAGCGGCCCTGGAATCGCTCGCCACGGTCCCCTCGATCCATACCTGTGGCAAGGTGCTTGGGCTGCGACCACCACAACGCCAGTTTCGTTGCATAAGGTGACAAGTTTTGTTACAGGACCATCAAGGTGGCTGTGAGTCGATTATCTGTAACTACTTATACAGCAAGGTGTTTGCCCTCGATCAACTCTGGCGTTAGGGCGGCATATCTGTTGCACAATCGTTCGGTGAGCCACAACGAACGTAGTGTCACATACCCGATGCAACAGGAGGATTGGATCATGAGAGTCAAGCCATTTGGGATTACTGTCGTGACGGCAGCGCTGCTAGCGGCGTGCAGCGGGGACAGTACCGGCCCGGCCGTCGAGCGCAACAACCCCGGAACCGGGAGTTCAACGCTCCTCGTCACCGCCGACGTGGACGCGTCTGACGTACCCGGCGGATTCGTTACCGATTTGGATGTCTCTGTGCGGGACGCACTCGGGGCCCCTATCTCAGGAGCGACGGTCACCATTGCCAACGCAGCGTTTGGCGTGGTCACCCTCCTCGAGACGGGTGTGGGCACTGGGGATTACGACGCGACGCGCAACTCGTTCCCGGGGGGTGATTTCGCGCTCAACGTGGTGCGTGGTACGGACAACGTGCGGGATATTGTCGTGGGTGGACCCGGCGTTCACACGATCACCGGTCCGGCCATCAACGCCACGGTTTCAAACCAGCAACCGCTGACGGTCACTTGGACGGTGCCGTCCCAGGCCAAGAGCGCCGAAGTGGAGACGCTAGACTTCGGACCTTGGGTGATGTTCGATAACGGTGTCTTCCAGATTCCGGTAGCGTCCAACCCGGCAAGAGCAGACCAACGGATCCGCGTCTTCCGATTCAATGAGCTGGAAATTGCCGGCGGTCTTCCGGGATCCCGGCTGCGGGTAGAGATCCGCCAGACGATCGAGCCCATCATCGTGCAATAGAGTACCAAGACCAACTGGTACCCAAGGCCCCGCTCGGTCTCCGTGACCGGCGGGGCCTTGTTTTGTCATCGTCGTCTGACGGCTGGGTCGCCCAGCATCTCGCCGGCACGCTGCGTTACGGCCGGATGGTCACCCCCACCGACAACACGAAGTACGTGCCGATCCCACCATCCAGCGGTTGCACGATGGCCTCGCCTTCCGCCAGGGCGATCTTGTCGTTGAGATCCCCCAGCGAGAGCGACGTCACCGTCAGTTTCGCCTGCGAGCTGAGACTGAGCATAGGGGTGAGCGGGATGTCGAGCCCTACCACGCCGTGTACCCCAAGGGAGGTGGAACTCGGCTCAATGAAAGTGCCGTCCCACTGGAAAGGGTCAAATGAATGGAACGTCAAGGACAGACCGCCGCCCAGGAAGAACTGCGCACTCTTGCCGCCCACCGGGAACGAGCCCATATCGTACAGGACGCCGAGCTCGAGTTGGGTGGTGCTCAGCCCCACGTCCGGACGAATCGTGCCATCCTCCACATACTGGGCATCGGATTTGGAGTACCCGAGGTTCGCTTGAGCCGTCCAAGAGGGCGCGAAGCGGTAGCCGGCCCGCGCTCCGAACACGACACCGCTCCCCGGATCGAGTGTCAGCAACTCCAGGTCCCCGTCGGCGAACTGGACGAGGCCGTCATGGTACTCACTCTGGAAGCCGACCCCGAGGTAGGGTGCTATCCAGAACGAGCCGACCGGGCTGGGCGACGGCGCTTGGGCACCGGCATAGGTCGGAACCAAGGCGATCCCCAGAATTCCAACCAGCAACAGCGAACCCCACGAGTTCCACCGCATGTCAGTCCTCGCTTTTCCAGTTACAAAGAATGGACCGGCGACCACATGGCCGGGGTGGCGTTAGTGGACGATCACCGGCTCGCCGGTTTAACAAGCCTCCACCTTCAAACACACGTCTCCACCTGCGCCGACATAACTATTGCCGGTTCCTCCGTGGTTGTCCACCATCAGTGCTCCATGCAGCGCGGTACGGTTGGTGCCGGTCCCGGTTTCGCGCTCGAACTCGCCCTTCACCAGGATCAGTTCATAGAAGGTGAAGCCGTTCTCGATTTCCAGGTCACCTTTGCCGGCTCCAGCAACATCCACCAACAAGATCCCCTGGCCCGACTGGCCATTGTAAGTCTTCAGCCGCGTGTTCTGAATATAGATAATCGGGAAGTAGCCGAAGCCCGACCGAGCTATCTCGACAACGGGTCGAGACCTCAAGTCTTGCGGCCCCGGATCACTCCGGATGTGCCCTTATCGGGCGGATCGTGTCCCGTTGTTTCTTTGAGGGAAGAATCCTCTCGGTGCCCGTTATATTGCCAGATCAGTGCCGCAAGATGATTGGCAGTTAGTAACGTTGTCTAACAACCTGTTACAGCTTTTGTTCAGGTCCGTTCGGCAATTGTATTGTACCAAAACGATGCGCCAATATCATAATGTGGCAGTGGTCCTGGAATCGCTCGTCACGGTCCCCTGGCGGGGAATGGCAGACTGGGCCCGGCGGGCGCTTCCAGGGGACCTGCTACGGGCGGTTGCCAGCGGATCCGAGTGATCTACACCTCGTGAAAAGAGCGGCGGCCGAGGCTCAGTTGTGAGCCTCGGCCGCCGGTCCTTGGTGGGCGAATTGCTTTGGACGCTTAGCGCAAGAGCGCGCTCCACGACCGGGTGCCGATCGGCTCGAGCGGCCCGCCCATGGCGCTCATGGCCCGCGCGATGGCGCAGCTGCTGTTGCGCACCGAGGCCCCGTCTTCCACCCGGATACGGTCTCCACTTTCGATGGCGCCGTAGATTTGCACGTTATCCTCGAGGCGAATTTCGTCCTGGGCGAAGATCATGCCGTAGAACTGGAAAGTGTTCTCGACGCGAAGCTCCCCGTCCACCAGGAGAATGCCTTGGCCAATGCCGCCATTGATATCGAGGTCGCCGGTGACGTGAATGATGGGGAACCGGCCCCCACACGGATCGGAGGGGACTAGGGGATCGCCCCAATTTTCGGGGTCGTCGACGCAGTCGCCGCTGGACACCATGGGCCCGATGCTCGACAGATCCGACCCGTCGGGCAGGGTAATGGTGGCCATGGCCACCAGGTCGGCGTAGTCCATACTGCCCCAGTCGAGCGGGGTGTTGGTCGGATCTTGCACGATGGGAGGCGTGCCGGAAACCACGGCCCCGTTCTCCATCTCCACGTTGCTGGTGTCGCCCCAGGTGGTCCCGGGGAGGTCCTGCATCGGGGGGCACCCCGCCGGATTCCACTGCGCCGGCATCGTGTCCAGTCCGCTCAGCACCACGCCCCCCAAATTGGCACTATCCAGGCGCAGATCCTCCCACGCCGGTGCCGTACCGCCGGAGACAGCCGCGCTCAGGTTGATGCTGGTGATGCCACCTTTCAACGCGTAGCTGATGCTCTGCTCGCTGGGGCGCGGTCCGGCGTCCCGCCCGGTCAGGTCGAGGACGAATGACTTCTGCCCGTACTTGTAGAAGATGGCGCGATAGGCTGCCCCGTTGGGCAGGGTGCTCCACCCGAAGTCGACGCTGTCGCCCAGGCTCATGTTGGCAGCGAGGGTGTCGAGCACGGTTCGGGGGGAATCCACTACCGTGCCGAGAAGGAGGGTGGCACCGGCCTCGGCGGCGTAGAGCGCCGTGCCGGCTTCGCGCATGGCCCGGGACGAACGGACTTCATCGTTAGCCGTCGCGAGGGCAGCCACCGTTATGGCGCCCAGCACGACGATTGCCAGGATGACGACCGGCATCACGAAGCCGTTGCGGTTGATCGCTTGTGGTCTATTTTCGGTTCTCATCGGATCCTCCTTTAGCCTCTGACCGCCACGCTGGTGGTCAGGGAATCCACCTCATAGGTGCTCTGCCCTGCGGGAAGGCCGTAGCTTTCGGCGCGGATTGTAATATCAATCCTCTTGACCAGGGCCGGATTGGCCGTCGGTGCCCCGGTCGAGTCGACGTAGGTAATCAATAGCCCCCCGGACGGTAGCAGCGGACCAGTGAGTTTCTCGTACGATGCGGCAGCTCCCACCTTGCGGCCCAGCCACCAGCGGCCGTCCATCACATCCAGATAGAGTCCGTACTCGACGCGCCGGAAGGCGCGAATGGGTACGCCGATCTCAATGCCGCTGGTATCGCTTGCTGCGACCACGCCGAGACTTACCGCGATGTCGGGGTCGCCCGAGCCGGTCCAGTCGCAGGCACCGACGCCCAGGCTGGCCGGAGTCCCGGCCGCGGTGATCCGCAGCACCTTCCAGGTCGACTCCAAGGCGGCGTAGACCAGCACGCTGTCGTCAGTTGTGGCCGCCATGGCCGCTGGGGTTCCCCTAATGCCGAATCTCGGAAGGATCGAGTCCCGGGTACACAGGGTGCCCAACCCCTGAACCGACCGCAGGGTGATGGATGTCGGGCCCATGGCGTAGATGTCGCCGCCGGCAGCCGACGCCTGGCGTACTTCCCAGGCCATCAGCGCTACCCCTGCCCTGAGGCTGCCCCGTACGTTCATCAGCTCGCGCTGCTGCCCGTACATGCTCATCTGGACGACCTGTACCTTGTACACGGCCGCCAGGATGATGATGGCGACCACGACGCCAATGAGCAGTTCGATCAAGGTAAAGCCACCGCGGCGCTGCGATTCTGACCATCGGCCGGCTCTGGCCCACTGCTCACTGGACATGTCAATCTCTCAAGAAAAGGACAAGATCGTATTGGGCGGTCGCCAGATTCGTCATCTGTTGGCGATCGGCCGCCAGATCAACGCGTACTGGATTCGACCCACTCACGGTCCAACTGATGGCGCGACCGCTGACGGTGTCGGAACCCGACACCACACTGCCGGCGTTGATGGTCATCAGGCTGTCTGCCTTGCGCTGTACGTCAGCCCACAGCCGTATGTCCTCGCGACCCCTCACGGTCATCCGCATCGCCAGCCCCATGGCCTGCCCGAGGCTGAGGAGGATCACCGTCATCATCACCATTCCAACCATCGCTTCGATCAGCGACGCGCCCCGCTCACTGCCTTTCCGATCGGCACTTCCCTGCGGCCGAGGCCGCCCTTCCACCAGCCGGGTCATCGTAGTTCCTGCCCCAGCGCGGTGAATCGCACCGTGTCGGTCTTGCTCGGCTCGGCGAAGGTGACCAGCGCGTCTGCGGTCTCACAGGCTCCCGCGGTAGTGGCCAGGCCTCGCGAATCGAAGCACAGGATCGTGCGATCGCTTGACATGGTCAACTGAGCGGCATCCAGTGACACCATGCGAACGGTGTCGGTCACACCAGCCGTCTGGCCAGTGTCCACTTCTACCCAAAACCTGAGAGCAGACGGATCGATGTGGAGTTCGGCCCGTCTGCCGTAACGCACGGCCGTGGCCCGGGTCACGCTATGGGCGGACACGAATTGATAGGTGGCCGCGCGACGTTGCGACGCCTGACGCTGCGTCACGATCTTCGGTGTAGTGATACCAGCCAAGACTGCCAGGACACCAAGGGAGATGAGCAACTCCATCATGGTGAACCCGGCGTTGTTCTTGGCTCTCAAGCGGGTGACGCGTGGGGCTGAGGCCGGCGCCAAGGTTCGGGCCTGGCTCAGCGGATCGCGTCCATCGATCGTAGGTTGCATCGAGCGTTCTCCTCTGCGTAGGATCGTCCAGGCCGATGCCACTTGAACGTCTCAAGGGCATCAAGCCTAGCGCAGGGAATTCCGCTCGTACTGCTCCACCTTCGGTTGCCGAGCCATCTCGAACACGTCGAGACCTCTTGCTGTGCGACCCCGGATCACTCCGGGTGTGCTCTTGTCGGGCGGAAAAAATGATTCAAGTGTTGTCCGAATCATTCCCCTCGGCGGCTAGTACCTCGCCAAAGTCGTGCCACAATCATGAAGACTCGTAAACACATGACACACAGCGAGTTAAGTGCCTTGTTGGTAGTCCAGTACCTACTGGCAGAGCGCAAATTTTTGGCGCCGCCACGGTCCAGGTGCAACTAGTAGCACTCACCAGGCGATGGTTGCCACCCATCAATCCACGGCATATCTTCCGGCCCCGACCGGGGCCACTACCTTCCAACCCGAGCAGCACATGGCGGAAACCACCCTGATGGACAAGTTGGTGTCGCTGTGCAAGCGTCGCGGCTTCGTCTTTCAATCCTCTGAAATCTACGGTGGGCTGGGATCGGTCTGGGACTACGGCCCCCTCGGCGTGGAGCTCAAGAACAACGTCAAGCAGCGCTGGTGGCGGGCCATGGTTCAGGCGCGCGACGACATAGAGGGCCTCGACGCCGCCATCCTCATGGCGCCCCAGGTGTGGGAGGCGTCGGGCCACCTGGCCGGGTTCACCGACCCCCTGGTCGACTGCCGCACCTGCAAGGCCCGCTTTCGCGAGGACCAGGTGGCCGACGCCCAGTGTCCTCGCAAGCCGTCCAAGCACCCGGGCGAACACGGCGAGTGCGATCTTACCGAGGCCCGCCAGTTCAACCTCATGTTCAAGACCTTCATGGGACCGGTCGAGGAATCGGCCTCCGTGGTGTATCTGCGGCCGGAAACCGCCCAGGGGATCTACGTCAACTACCAGAACGTGATGCAGGCGTCCCGCCAGAAGATCCCCTTCGGCATCGCCCAGATCGGCAAGGCGTTCCGCAATGAGATCACCCCCGGGAACTTCATTTTCCGCACCCGGGAATTCGAACAGATGGAAATGCAGTTCTTCGTCAAACCGGGCACCGACGGCGAGTGGTTCGAGCGCTGGCGGGAATGGCGTATGGAGTGGCATGTGGCGCTGGGCCTCGACCGGGCCAAGCTCCGCTGGCACGAGCACGGCCCTGCCGAATTGGCACACTATGCCAGCAGTGCCTACGACGTCGAGTACCAGTTCCCCTTCGGCTGGCAGGAAATCGAGGGCGTCCACAACCGGACCGATTTTGACCTCAAGGCCCACCAGGAACACTCAGGCAAGAAACTGGAGTATTTCGACCAGGCGGCCGGCGAGCGCTACCTCCCCTACATCGTCGAAACGTCGGCCGGGGCCGATCGCATCATGCTGACGACACTGGTGGACGCCTACCGCGAGGAAACCGTCGAGGGCGAAACCCGAGTGGTGTTGGGCCTCCACCCGGCCATCGCGCCGATCAAGGCCGCCGTCCTCCCGTTGGTCAAGAAGGATGGTATGCCGGAACTCGCCACCGAGTTGTTCCACGACCTCAAACA
>Ga0255057_10002406_pt1 | contig 10169 bp, 7 predicted proteins | sample Cases_109_6_MG_FD_189022 | JGI IMG/M metagenome (GOLD analysis project Ga0255057, IMG submission 189022) | Seawater microbial communities from Amundsen Gulf, Northwest Territories, Canada - Cases_109_6 | ecosystem: Environmental > Aquatic > Marine > Gulf | place: Canada: Northwest Territories... | reverse complement strand
ATTTCATCGAAAAGCGATGTCAGCGCAGGCAGATGATTGCGTTCTTCCGATTGCCGTTTCAACCCGACAAGAGAAGACCATGCCCAGAATGCCTTCGGGTCTCGACTAAGCGCTTCGAAATATGCTGCCTCGGCAAGCTCGAGATTGCCAAGAATTTGCTGCGATGCTGCTAGATTATAATGAAAATTTGCAGGCGCCTGGTTGAGTGCCACAGCTTTTTCAAAAAACGACAGTGCTTTTTCGTGAAATCCAGTGCGGCTGTAAATCACGCCGATTGTATCTGCAATGAACGCATCGTCAATGGGTTGCTCCGCCGCTCTGTCGGCAGCCGCTCTCGCGAGATTCTGGTGACCTAGTGTTGTCAGAGCCATGCCATGATAGGCCTGATAGATCGGGCACTGCGGATCGAGGGCAGCGGCCCGCTCAAAAAGTTCACATGCTTTGATGTGATTGCCATGAAACTCAGCGAGCGTCGCAAGCAAACAATACGGGACAGCGTCACTAACATCGGACTTGATCATGTCCAACGCCTGCGTGTGCACTAACTTGTAGTTTTGTAGTGCAATCTGCTTAAGCCCTTCTTTTAAGCACTTTGAGGGCTTGTTTCTCAAATGCACAGGTGATTTTCCCTCTTTGTAGCCGGAATTTATTGGCATAAACATTTACATTATGCAATAAAATAATCGTATATCATCCCGGATGACGGTCCAATTGACCCGATGGCCACTCAAGGCAATTGCAACCTGGTACCGGGGCAGCAGTATGCGCCCGGACCAAATGACTTTGCTGAGTTTGATGAACGCGCCTACGGCCCGGATATAACCCGGAACTTTGAGTTGGGCGCGAAGACCCAGTGGTTGGGTGGTGCGCTGATATTAAATGGCGCGATTTTCCTTGTTGAGTGGGAAGATCCACAATTATCCTCGGCTACCGTAAATGCTTCTATCCCAATTACGATTAATGCCCACGGTGCGGAAGTACTGTGTACCCCGTCAGCGGTAGTTGGACAGGCAGTCCGGATTGGGGCAAAAGGTGCTTCATTGACGTAGGCCAATACTGTGAATTGCGTCGATTCGTCCCGGAACAAAGGACAGTATTCTGAGTCTCATGAATCGACTTGGAAAGCCTAGCGCTAAAGACTTATACTTTTATCAAATGCCGCGACCAAGCAAACAATTCGTGCGAGCCGTACTCATAGGCCTAATGCTGATCGTGGGGTCAGTTCAGGCCCAGGTTTCGTATTTTTGCGGCATGATGGATACGGTCATTCACGATGACTGTTGTTGTGCGGACGCCGGCGTTGACGACATGATGGTCACAGACGGTGAGCCGTGCTGCGAAAGATCAGTCGAGCTGACTATTGATGCTGCGACGGATCAGGCGCAGACCAAGACGAAGCCGATAAAGTTCGAATCTGACGTTGATCCCCCGGACATAATTACCTCTGCGGTCGAACTTGCACCGCAGTTTCTGGACTATGTTCCATTATCCGGTGTCAATCACACTAGGAATTCCCATACCGCCGGTAGTGCGACCTATCTGATTACGCAACGCCTGCGTATCTAAACACAACCACCTTTAAACCGTAGCCGACTCTAGGTCGGTTGACGGTTATCCGTATTTTGTCCTAACGATAAAACGGAGGTGGCTAGTGATTGCCGTCCCTCAAACTAGAAAACTTTGGTATTCCGTCTTTCTAATTGCCTCAGCTGTCGGCGCTGCGGAATCAGATACGACAATATTTCTCGAAGACCAGTTGACAGAACAACACCTGGTCAGCCTAGTACTGCAGCTCAACCCGGGAATCGCCGAGTTGAACGCAGCCGCACAGGCAGCCGCTTTCAGCGTAGAACTGGCCGGCTCCCTTGATGATCCGGATTTCAGTTACGCATTCGCGCCACGAACATTCGGCCGCGAAGGACAGGGGCTCAACCAGAAGATAGAGCTCAGCCAGAAAATACCGTGGCCTGGAACTCTGGCGGCACGAGAAAAGGCGGCCCAATTATCAGCCCTAGCCGCGAATGAAGGCGTAGACGCATTGCGTCTGCATGTTACAGCCCTTGCACGGACCGCGTATGCGGAATGGTATTTCACGCACCGAGCGCTGGATATCCACGAGTCTACGCACAATCTGCTGGAGGAACTGCGATCTGTCGCCGAAACGCGTTATGCGGCCGGTTTGGCGCTTCAGCAGGATGTATTGCAGGTCGAACTCGAGCAACTGCATTTGCAACGTCACGGTTTGCTCCTTGCGAAACAACGAGAGGCAGCTCGGGCACAAATCAATGCGTTATTGAATCGCCAGCCGGAAGCTCAAGTGCCGGAACCCGGGCCTGTTTTGATTCCGAAGAACATTGCGCCCTTGGAGATATTGCAAGACTACGCACTTCAGGCACATCCCGAGCTTCGGGCGCTTGATGCGCGGATTGGCAGTCATATCGCGCAGGTCACCGTCGCAGAAAAGGCGCTGTGGCCGGACCTGCGTTTTACAGCGGGATACAACAGTCTTTGGGACGAGGCCGATAAACGACCGATTATTGGCATTTCGATTAATGTCCCTCTTAATCGAAGTAAACGTAAGGCCGAAGTGAGCAGGGCCAATTGGGAAGTCCGCCGTACCCAGTCGCGTCTTGCCAATCAACGTGCACAACTGTTAGGCGAGCTCGTCCGTGCACGCGCAGAAGTGGTGGAGTCTCTCGAGTCAGTACGACTTTACGAAAACTCGCTGCTACCGCTTGCTGATGAATTCCTGAATGCGGCGTTGGCCGATTACCAAAGCGGGGCAGGCGACTTTTTGTCTGTTATCGCGGCTGAGAAACACAGGCTTACCGCTGCGGAAGAGCTTGAGCGCAACCGTGCAGACTACATTCGTCGCTCTGCTGAACTCGATCGCTGGGCGGGCACGACTCTTTTAGATTCCGGCATTCCCGGTTCGGAGGTGAATCATGACTATCAATAGAAAGCTGGCCCTGGCCGGTATTGTAACGCTGCTTGTTGCTGTCGTTTTCTGGATCGCTTTTTTCGATGCCAATGACAGTGAAGTTTCGTCGCGCGATGATTCCCTTGCCTGGTTTGAATCAGGATCATTCGAGGTCGGATTAGTGACAGTTCCCGGTACTCCTCGTGTTGGCGAGAACAATCTGATCGTCAAGGTTCGACTGGTCGGTGGCAAGCCGGCGGTCCATGCCGAGGTTAGCGCCTACGCAGAGATGTCGGCGATGGGCGCGATGCAGACAATGAGAGCGCCGGCCGATTTGGTCAAGACGACGACCGGTCAGTTTGAAGGTGCAGTCGATCTTCGGATGCGTGGCGCCTGGCCGTTGACCGTGAGTATCACGGATGCGATGCACGGCAATGCCGAGATGTCTTTCGATCTAGCGACCGATCGCCCCGGGTTGCGAATATCTACCGGCGGCCGGGCACTTGGTGCCGCCACGGCGCTGCAAAGTGCCCCGGCATCCGCCGGCGCAGGAATGCAGGCCGGGACGATCACGGTAGACAGTCGCAGGCGACAATTGATCGGGCTCGAAACGGACACGGTGACGCATCATGACCTTGTGAGAACTTTGCGAGCAATCGGCAACGTGACCTATGACGAACGCCGCTCGAAGAAAATCTCGCTTAAATACGACGCCTGGATCGGCGAGCTCGATGCCGACTATGTCGGGGCATATGTAACGCGTGGGCAAAGGCTGTTTAGCATATACAGTCCGGAGCTCCTTGCGGCGCAGCAGGAATATCTTGAAGCGCGCAAGCGTTTGTCACGGCGTCCCTCCGACGATTCGCTGGTAGCCGCGGTGCGCCAGCGGCTCAAGCTCTGGGATTTTTCTGACAACGAGATTTTTGCTCTTGAGGAGCGTGGGACACCACTTGAGTACGTGCCGATCTACTCGCCCGCAGAGGGCACTATCGTTGCGAAACATATCGACAGCGGCAGCGCTGCAAAAACAGGCCAGACATTGTTGCGGATCGCAGACTTGTCTCAAGTCTGGGTCGAAGCCGAGTTATATGAAGCCGATCTCGATCTGATTCGCGAAGGTATGAGTGCGAGCATCAGCCTGTCGTACTTGCCTGATCGGACCTTTAATGCGGTCGTGGACTACGTCTATCCGTACCTCGACAAAGCGAGCAGAACGGGCCGCGTTCGGTTGACACTCAACAATGCCAGCGGCGCGCTTAGGCCCGACATGTACGCCGAAGTATCGCTGACAGCAGAAATAGGGCATCGCCTCGCTGTCCCTGAAGATGCGGTGCTCTTCGCTGGCGAAAGCCGGGTTGTATTCGTCGATCTGGGCGGGGGTCAATTGAGACCCGTAAGAATTAAAACAGGTCAGCACGCCGGGGGCATGATCGAAGTAACGGAAGGCTTGAGCCTCGGCGACGTCATCGTGACTTCAGGAAATTTCCTGATTGCGGCCGAAACAAAACTCAAGGCGGGGATTGATCAATGGTAGGAGAATCGCCAAAACGGCAGGGTCCGCTTGAGTCGTTGATTGAGTTTTCCGCGCGTAACTGGCTGCTGACAATTTTATTGACCGCAGCCGCGGCACTCTGGGGCTTTCGCTCCTTAATGAACTCGCCTCTGGACGCCATTCCGGATTTGTCTGATGTGCAGGTCATCGTTTTTACCGAGTGGCCAGGGCGTAGCCCGGATCTTGTCGAAGATCAAATAACCTACCCGCTGACCACAACTCTGCTTGCGGCGCCAAAGGTGGAATTCGTGCGCGGCCAGAGCTTCATGGGGTTGTCGTTCGTTTATGCCATTTTCGAAGATGGCACCGACATGTATTGGGCACGTTCCCGTGTCCTGGAGTATCTGAATTCCGCAACCGGTGATCTCCCGGACGGTGTTCAGCCAATTCTGGGCCCGGATGCTACGGGTGTTGGTTGGGTGTTTCAGTACGCACTCGTCGACAAAAGTGGCAATCAGAACCTGTCCGATCTGCGGAGCCTGCAGGATTTCAATTTGCGATATGCGCTGGAAGCCGTGGAAGGCGTCGCCGAAGTGGCATCCGTCGGCGGCTTTGAAAAGGAATATCAGATCAATGTCGACCCCAACAAGCTGGCGTCGTATGGCATTCCATTAAAAAGACTTACGGCCGCAGTGAGGGAATCCAACAATGATGTCGGTGGACGAGTACTTGAGATTTCCGGTCACGAGCAATTCGTTCGGGGACGTGGTTACGTGCAGTCGGTTGCAGACCTTGAGGAAGTCGTCCTGGGCGCTGACAGCAACGGCATACCGATTCGCGTCGCCGACGTCGCCAACGTCTCGCTGGGCCCCGCTCTGCAACGCGGCCAGGCAGATCTGAATGGTGAAGGCGTCACAGTTGGCGGTATTGTCGTCATGCGGTATGGGGAAAACGCGCTTGCAGTAATTGGCCGGGTGAAAGAGCGTATCCGGGAGATTCAACCCGGACTCCCCGAAGGCGTGGAAATCGTGCCGGTTTATGACCGATCCGACTTAATTTCTCGCGCTATCGATACGCTTCGGACCACGCTTTGGGAGGAAATGCTAATCGTAGCGCTGGTGATTGGTGTATTTCTTTTGCACGTGCGGTCTGCATTGGTAGCAATCGTGACGTTGCCGGTGGCCATATTGTTGTCATTCATTCCAATGTACTACCAGGGGCTTACCGCCAATATCATGTCATTGGGAGGAATCGCCGTCGCGATCGGTGCAATGGTCGATGCGGCCATCGTCATTGTCGACAACATTCACAAGCGACTACAGAGCCACACAGCGGAAAGCCCATCCCGAACCACTGTCATCATTCAGGCAATGCAAGAAGTTGGCCCGAGCATCTTTTTCTCATTGCTGATTATTACAGTGTCGTTCGTCCCGGTATTCGCGCTGGAGGGAACGGAGGGCCGGCTCTTCAAGCCGCTGGCATTCACGAAAACCTACTCAATGGGCTTCGCTGCACTTCTTTCCGTAACACTAGTTCCCGCGCTGGCCGTACTCGTCATTCGCGGCAAGATCCGTGGCGACACCAGCTGGCTGAACCGGGGCTTGCAGGCAGCCTATGCGCCGATTGTGCGATTCGCAGTCAATTGGCGTTGGGCAATGGTCGCACTCGCGCTTGCGGCCGTCATCGTGACCGTGCCGATTTATCGGCAGCTCGGTAACGAATTCATGCCGCCGCTGAACGAGGGCAGCATCCTTTTCATGCCGACGACACTTCCCGGTATGTCGATCGGTGAGGCAACCCGCGTCATGCAAACCATGGATCGGGAATTAATGAAGTTTCCGGAAGTGGCACGCGTCTTTGGCAAAATTGGGCGCAGCAGCAGTCCGACGGATCCCGCGCCACTCTCGATGATTGAAATCAATATCATGTTGAAGGCACAGAGCGAATGGCGGGACGGTTTGACCTGGGATGGGTTGATTAGCGAGATGGATGCGGCGATGCAGTTTCCAGGCATGCCGAATATCTGGTGGATGCCGATTCAGACTCGTACCGAGATGCTGGCCACCGGGATACGATCGACGCTTGGCATCAAGGTATTCGGACCGGATCTCGAGCAGATCGAGCAGACCGCGGTCGACATAGAGCGTGCCTTGCTGGATGACAGTCGAACAGTATCGTATACGCGAAGCGCGTTTGCCGAACGTACCACCGGAGGCTACTTCCTTGACTTCGATATTGATCGCGCGGCGGCTGCCAGGTTCGGCCTTAACGTCGGAGACGTACAGGCGGTGATTGAAGCCGCGCTGGGTGGAGCCGTTGTCAGCGAGACTGTCGAGGGCCGGGAGCGGTACGGGATCCTGGTGCGCTATGCGCGCGAGTATCGCGACAACATTGAAGCGTTGCAGCGGGTGCTGGTTACTTCATCCAATGGCGCGCAGATTCCGATCACCCAGGTTGCAGATATTCGTTTTCGTACCGGGCCGCCGATGCTGCGCAACGAAGATGGTCAATTGGTTGGTTTCGTGTTCGTCGACGTTAACGAGACGATAGGAATTGCCGACTATGTCGATCTGGCGAAACAAGTTGTGCAAGACAAGGTTACCCTTCCTTCGGGCTACCGACTGGAATGGGCAGGGCAGTTCAAGTATTTCGAGCGCGCCAAGGCACGACTCCAAATCCTGGTTCCGTTAACACTTTTCACTATTTTCCTGATGCTTTACATGCACAGAAAATCATTAGTCGAAACACTGATCATTATGACCGCGCTGCCAATGTCAATCGTTGGCAGTATCTGGTTGCTGGCGTTACTGGATTACAAGCTGAGCGTTGCTGTTGCCGTCGGCATGATCGCGGTCGCAGGGCTTTCAGTGGAGCTGGGTTTGCTAATGATGTTGTATCTCGACATTGCCTGGCGAAACGCCCGTGGTGAAAACCGGCTCAATGATGAGCCGGGACTGTGGCAAGCAATTGCAGAGGGTGCGAAACAGCGTATTCGGCCAATGCTGATGACGGGTATGGCACTTCTAATGGGACTGCTGCCAATCATGTTCAGTGATGGAAGTGGCTCGGACGTCATGAAGCGTATTGCAGCGCCCATGCTCGGCGGAATCGGGACGGCTCTCTTTATGGTGCTAATAGTGTTTCCGGCAATCTTCGCCATCTGGCGTGGTCGGGTCGAACAGGTGGACCTTGTGTGACTTGGCAAGCAGAAATTCGATACGACCGTGCGGGAGTTTTGCGTGTATCGGCTGTGCACAGTAATGCACTGTGGTGATTTTCATGCAACGGGTGCCGGCACGGTACTTTTTTTAAAACAACAAGTTACAACTAGGCGATCTAACTTCGAACCATATTGTCTGTGAGATCACCTAATCGATTATCACATCGGCTTCGATAGCCCGGTCGGGAGTTCGCACCGAGGCCGACGTAGTCGGCCGACAGGCGGAGCGGCGAAGCAGCGACGAGGCAGCGAAGCTGCCGTCCAATCTCTCCGGGCGCGCCATAACTACGATGGGCCATATTCGAATACTCCTGAACGAAAAAGGCATCGCAATTAACTAGCGGGAATCAGGTATCACATTTATTGGAGAACGGGGCCAGACGCTTGCGAGTGCGCTACACCACATCCCACTTATAGCCCTCATTATCAAAAATGTAGTCGGCCAACGATTTGGCAGATTCATCCTCGTTACGAAGCACTGCCCGTAAATTGTGATTCATCCTTCGCTTGGCTTTCTGGCTGAACATATGCGCGATAGCCAGCGCTTGTTGATGCTGCTCGTTGTCGTCCGCCTGCATAGAGCTTGCCCGGGACAACACCGACAGACCAACGAATAAGTCAATCGCAACATCTGCCACTCGTTGTAGCGCAAATTGCATTTCGACAATGTTTTTGCCGTGGCGGCGCAGTAATACATCTGTCATGCGCGCAAGTTCCAGCGTGTACTTCTCAAAGATCAGCGCGTCATCCCGAAGGACCTCCGGTACGGCAGCAACAATACGGTCCTGTCCCAGCGACGTCAGTTGTGTGATTCTGCGCCCGGCGTAGTCAGTTAGAAGGCCAAATCCCTTGATCGGACTGTTAAAAATATCATTTGTGGCCGACTGTAGCTCCTGCAGGAGCGAAGCAGGGCCTTTCATTCCGGATAAAGCGATGAACAAGCGAAGAATTTCGCTCGTTCCTTCGAAAATTGTGAGTATTCGAGAGTCCCGCATAATTTGCTCATAGGGAAGCTCCTTCATAAAACCGTTACCCGCCGCGATTTGTAGAGACTCGTTGGCGGCACGGAACATCGCCTCGCTCGCAAATACTTTGCTTATCGCCGCTTCAATGGAGTAGTCCTCGTACCCGGAGTCAATGTAATGGCCCACCATCCAGACCGCGCTTTCGGCGGCGAAGCAATCAACAGTCATGTTGGCGACCTTCTTTTTGATCAGCCCAAACTCGGCGATGCTTCGCCCAAACTGCTTGCGCTCCATAGCCTGCTTTGCGGCAAGCGCAATGCAGGTTTTCATGCCGCCAATGGCTCCTCCACCTAGACCGGTACGGCCGTTGTTGAGGATCGCCATTGCGATCTTGAAACCCTTACCCTCCTCACCAAGGAGGTTTTCGGGGGGCAATCGAACGTCGGTGAAGCTGACGGTCGTCGTTGACGATGCCCGAATGCCCAGCTTGTCTTCTTTCTGGCCCGTATCGACGCCTGGAAATTCTCGCTCGACGAGGAACGCCGATATTTTCCCGGCGCTACTGTCGGTGCGTGCAAACACCGTGTAGAAATCGGCAATTCCGCCGTTCGTAATCCAGATTTTCTCGCCATTGAGAGTCCAGCTTCCGTCCGGATTCTTGGCAGCGCTGGTTCTTATTGATGCGGCGTCGGACCCGGAACCGGACTCGGTAAGGCAATACGCAGCAATCATGTCACCACTCGCAAGCCTCGGCAGATACTTTTTCTTTTGAGCATCGGTGCCGAACAGCAGCAATCCCTTCATACCGATGGAGCTATGTGCACCGATTGTCAACGAAGCCGAGCTGTCATAACGACTGCTCTGCTGTAGTACCCGCGAGTAGCCTGCATTGGACAGGCCGATTCCGCCAAACTCCTCGGGAATTATCAGGCCAAACAGACCCAGATCTCGCAGACTCTGAATAAACTCTTCAGGCTGCTCGCCGCTTCTGTCCCACAGTTGAAATTCGTCTTGTTTGTCTTCGAGAAAACGATCTACGGACTCCAGAACCATGTGGAGCATTTCGCCCTTTTCGGGGCTCATCTGCGGAAAGGGCCAGAATAGAGGAGCAACAATATTGCCGCAGAAGAGTGCCTTCGCCGGACTTATGGATTTATCTGTCGCAATCTCGCCCTGCGATTGTTCTGGCTTACTGTCGTCGGCGTGTGTTGATACCTGGTGATCGTTCATTGTCTGATCCATTCACCAACATGTATCTGTCGACGCGTCCTCGATGCGCCGTCCGATGTCGGCCGGAATGTAATCTGCCATATAGCATGTATCGCCGCTTGGCCCAATGACAGCCAAGTATGGGAAACTGCGAACACCGTAGCGACGGCCGAACAACCCTTCCTCATCGAAAATGATCGGATACTCAATACCGTTCTGGTCGCGGAATCTTTTCACAGTCTCCTCATCTGTACTATACGCGGTTGCGAAACCAACTAACTGGGCACTGGGCAAATCCATTCCCTGCAGAGATTCGATGCCGTTATTGAACGCCTGGCATTTCGAGGAGAGTTCAGGGTAGGA
>Ga0255057_10002405_pt1 | contig 10170 bp, 8 predicted proteins | sample Cases_109_6_MG_FD_189022 | JGI IMG/M metagenome (GOLD analysis project Ga0255057, IMG submission 189022) | Seawater microbial communities from Amundsen Gulf, Northwest Territories, Canada - Cases_109_6 | ecosystem: Environmental > Aquatic > Marine > Gulf | place: Canada: Northwest Territories... | reverse complement strand
CGGCGAGATCAGTCGGATGCCATGTTTCTCGAAGCTTCCAAAGAAGCCCATGTACGTTCCGTCCACGATGCCGAACACGACCTCGACGCCCTCGGCTGCCAACATCCGAGCCAGCGCCTCTCCTCCAACCATCTGGGTCATGGCGATCCTTCCTGCGCCCGAATGGCCGCCAACCGCGGGCGGCGCTGGACGCCGAAAACCCAATCTACACCCCCGTTGTCCCGGCTCGAAAGCGAAACATTTGCACCTGAAAACCCTGTAGATTCGCCCTGGCTGGTGCGCGCACGAAAGAGCTTCAAGGTCTCACAGGACGACAGTCATCCCATCCTCAGCCATCGGCAGCTCGACCTCGGCGGCGCGCGACAATACATCCTCGCTCATGTGGGTGAGCACGATGCGCTTGCACGTGAGGCGTGAGTGATGCTCCATGATCTTGCGGTAGCTGTTGTGGAGCGGGACTTCTTTGTCGAACACGTAGGACTCGCAGACGAACAGGTCTGCTTGGTCCGATGCTTCGATCAAGGTGTCGGTCCACTGAGTGTCGCCTGAGTACACGAACACCTTACCCTCGGTTTTCACCCGCAGGCTGTACGACGGTGCACCGCTGAAGTGAGCAGCGGGGAACGCGGTTACTTCGATGTCGTTGACCACCGTTGGTGTTCGTGGGTTCAGCTCGACGAAGCTGAGCTCGAAGTTGGGTTCGACTTTGGACGACCCTGGAAAGAGCACTTCCATCGCCGCCATGAGTCGCTTTTCGAGACCCGGCGGCCCCACGATCACGAGTGGCGCGCTGCGCTTGGACACCAGCTGCGCGTCGAGCAGAAAAAACGGAAGCCCACCAAAGTGGTCCCCGTGTAAGTGCGTGATCAGGACTTTGCTAACGTCCCGTGGGTCGATCTTCTGCTGTCGCATCGCGATCAGAGACGACGCTCCGCAATCGACGAGAAAGAGATCATCGGAGCTGCGTATCGCAATGCAGGTCTGAAACCGCCCTCCACTGCCGAACGCATCACCACTACCCACAAAATGGACTTCCACCGGTCCCATGCGCGCCTCCCGTACGAGGCTACCACAACAAGTCAGCTGGCTGGTCCGATCGCAAGCGCCGCGGAGGTCATGGTGCTTGCGGCTTCAATTGCGTGGTACAACGCCGAAGCCTCATGCGAAAGACGATGAAAGCTAGCTGGGCTCGGGACGAGCATGGGATTCCGCAGATCGTCGCCGACGACATCCTCGGGCTGTACTGGGGCATGGGCTATTGCCACGCCATGGATCGCGGCATGCAAATGCTGATCATGCGGATCCTCGGCCAAGGGCGCGCGGCGGAGCTGCTCGATGGCAGTGACGAGATGGTGGAAGTCGACCGGTTCTTCCGGCGCATGAACTGGAGTGGCGGGACCGCGCCGGAAGCGCAGAAGCTCAGCACCGAGGCCCGCGCCGCGTGCGAAGCGTACTGCAATGGCGTGAACGACCGCTTTGCGGAGTCGATGCCCTGGGAGCTCAAGCTCGTGGGGTTTCGACCCGATGCCTGGACGATTCGCGACACTTTGCTGCTCGCGCGGATGACCGGGTACCTCACCTTGGCTCAGTCGCAGGGGGAGGTGGAGCGGCTCTTTGTCGAGATGGTTCAGGCGGGCGTCGGCGATGCGCACCTGGAGGCGTTGTTTCCCGGCTGCACGGACGGGCTCGATCGGGCGATGGTGGGGCAGGTCAAACTGGGTGAGCGCATCGTGCCCGAGGCCGTGAAGTGGGCGATTGCAGCGCCTCGGGTGATGGCGTCGAACAACTGGTGCGTGTCGGGTTCGTTGACCGCGTCTGGCGCGGCGATGCTCTCAAACGACCCGCATCTCGAGACGAACCGACTTCCGAACGTTTGGGTCGAGCAGAGCTTCCGCTGGCCAGATGGCTACGCGATTCTCATGACGATGCCCGGCTTGCCTGCTCCGTTGGTAGGACGCAACGAGCACCTGTCCTGGGGAGCGACGTACACGTTCATGGACGCGATCGATTCGTGGGTCGAACACTGCCGGGATGGGCGGTTTCGTCGCGGGGAGGCGTGGGTCGATTTCGACCGACGCGTCGAGACGATCAAACGGAAAAAGGCCGAGCCGATCATCGAGACGTTCTGGGAGAACCAGCATGGCGTGCTCGACGGCAGCGCAACGACCGATGGATACGCGCTGGCGACGCGCTGGTCTGGCGCGGATGGAGGAGCGCAGTCGCTCAATGCGCTCCACGAGATGTGGACGGTCCGGACGGTCGCCAAAGGGATGGCTGCATTCGCCAACGTCGAGTCATCGTTCAACTGGATCTTCGCCGACAGCGCGGGGGACATTGGGTACCAGATGTCGGGCCTGATGCCGCTACGGGTCGACGATTGGTCGGGCTTTGCGCCTCGGCCTGGCTGGGACGAACGGTTCGACTGGCTAGGGTTGGTCAGCCCGGACGAGCTGCCGCGCGTGCAGAACCCTGCGGACGGTATGATCGTGACGGCCAATCAAGATCTCAACCACCTCGGTCGCGCGAACCCCATCAACGCTCCGATGGGTGACTACCGCGCGCGACGCATCGCGCAACTGTTGGGGGAGCGCGACGATCACGACGTGGACTCTTTCCGCGCAATTCAAATGGACACGTACTCGCTCCAGGCCGCCGAGTTTCTCGAGATCCTCACGCCACTACTCGGAACGGGCCCCATCGCCGATGCCCTCCGCAGTTGGGACTGCCGTTATGAGCCGCACTCCACCGGGGCGACGGCGTTCGAGATCTTCTACGGGCAGCTGCTCGTAGAGATGTTCGGGGAAGCATGCGGGGCCCCGGTCATCGAGCACCTGCGGGACGCCACTGGCGCCTTCATCGACTTCTATCAGAACTTCGACCGCATCCTCGTCGCCGAATCGTCGCCCTGGCTTGGCGAGCGCAAGCGCGAAGATGTCTGGAGCGCTGCTCTCCGGAAGGTCGCCAACCAGGTGCCCGAGCCATGGGGTAAGCGAAATCACATCACACTCACCAACATGTTCTTCGGAGGCAAGCTCCCTCGCTTCCTCGGCTTCGACCGCGGCCCGATCCCCCTCCGTGGCGGTCGCGCGACCCCTCACCAAGGGCAGATCTACCGTTCCGGCGAACGGCTCACGTCGTTTACCCCGTCGCTCCGCCTCGTCGCGGACATGAGCGAATCCGTCCTGCATTCCGCCCTCTGCGGAGGCCCATCGGACCGCCGAACGTCGAAGTGGTACACGAGCGGCGTCGCCGGATGGCTTGCGGGCACGCTGAAAGTTCGCACCCCGCCGGAGTAATTGTCCGCGCGCTATGGACGTCCGGGCCTCGTTGGTCGAGACTAGCCATATGAACCTCTCCGTGCATCGGTTCGTGGGAGCACTTCTGGTCACCTCGATGATCAGCTGCGGCGACGAGCCCCCGTACTTCATTCCAGGTTCGGCAACGCTTCCGTCGTGTGCGGAGCCGCCTGCTTTCGATTTGAACGACTCGATGTGGGGGGATGGCGGGCAGGTCACGATCGAGACGACCGGTTGCAACAATGCGCAACCGGGAGAGGAGTTCGAGTCTTGTTCGCTCACCTGGGCGATGACACAGACCGGTCAGGACATCGAGATCCTCGTCGACAACGAGTACCGCATTCTAGGTAGACTATGCGGTGACATGTTGCATCTGGAAGGCGGCTGGTGGTTGCCGGTGCAGGACGAAGGGATGTGCACGTACGAAGAAGATTCCGCAGCCGAAGTCGGTATCCAGGTGGAGGGCAGCACACTCGTCGTGGTGGACGATGAGATCAACGCGGGTCTCATCGCCACGGGCACACTGCAAGTGAGAGGCCCCTGCGAAGCGGCCTACGACATGATGCTTACGCGCTTCAACTAGGTGGTCCTTTACCGACTGACAACTTGATTGTTGATGGAGTACGCGGAGTTGGTGTCTGGTCCTTGGATGCGGACATCGGCGGGGTTTACACAGTGCGTCAACGACCCCATGGTGACGCCACCACTTTATTGCCACCCGTTTCGAGGACTGCTTTCTTGGAAAAACACTTGCGTAAAGACATCCAAATTCACGGCGACTACGACCCTCGCTTCGAGCCGGTCGCGAACGTGCTCCGAAAACAGGTCGCCCACTACGGGGGCGGCGGTGCCGCCTCGGTTTATCTAGAGGGGAAGTGCGTGGTCGACATTTGGGCCGGCCGGGCACGGCACGATGGTTCTCCCTGGGAACGCGATACGATGTCGATTTGCTATTCGGGCACGAAGGGCGTGGCTGCGACCGCGGTCCACATCCTCGCATCCGAGGGCTTGCTCGAGTACGACGCCCCCGTCGCTCGCTACTGGCCTGAGTTTGGCTGCAACGGCAAGGAAAAGATCACGGTTCGACACGTGCTGGCCCACCAGGCTGGGCTTCACAAGGTCGTGCCTCTCGTCGATCAGCTCACCGACATCCTGAACTGGGACCTGATCGTCGATCGACTCGCGGAGACCGAGCCCGATTTCCATCCAGGAACGGCGAACGGATATCACGCCCTCACGTTCGGATGGCTGGTGGGCGAGCTGGTCCACCGTGTGTCGGGGATGCCGTTCCCAGAGTTCGTCCAGAAGCGCATCGTCGATCCGCTCGCACTCGATGGTCTCTACATCGGGGAGGCTGATGGTCAGATGGATCGGCTCACCGACCTCGTAGGTCTGCCTCCCCTTCGGCGGCATGGCGCGGCACCGCTACCGATGGAGTACCGCGCTCCTTCCTGGATGCCTCCCGGTCCGCTTCGAAGCCTCGTGCGTCGAGGGCTCACACCAGGGAAGATGAAAGAGCTCTTCACTCATCCCGCGTTTTGGAAGGCGTGCCTTCCCGCGATGAATGGCGTCTGCACGGCACGCTCCCTTGCGAAGATGTACTCGGCGCTGTCACTCGGCGGCGAGCTGGATGGCGTGCGGCTCATCCGGGAAGACATCGTCGAGGAATCGGCGGAGGTTCAGTCGAAGCGTGCCGACAAGGTCGTCATCTATCCACTGCATTGGCGCCTCGGCTACCACCGCGCGGATGCGCTGCTCATGGATGTCCCGCGGGCGTTCGGCCACTTCGGCATCGGCGGCGCCGGCGGATGGGCCAACCCCGAACTCGGGCTCTCGGCGGCGCTCAGCCACAACGGATTCCCCCTCTCGGTCAGGGGACAGATCCGCACGGTAACGCTCACCGCCGCCGTCTATGAATCTCTCGGCCTTTATCGAGGGGTCTGCCACACGCTCCGGCACGGACCCGTCGTCGAGCTGCTGCCCGCGCGGGCGGCTTAGACACCAAGCGCTTTCAAAAGGGCGCGATCCCGGAGGCGATCCGGGAGCATCCTCAGGAACTTTCGCTGGCCTGCACCCGTACCCATGACGTAGCGCGTCTTGGGCTTCGGAGACTCCAGCGCATGGATGACCGCATCCAGAACGACTTTGGGATCAGCCGCGGTGGTCTTGCCCTCTTCTGCGAATTTTCGAATCCCGCCGATGAAACGGCCATAGCGCTCCTCGAAGGCCGGGCGTGCGTCCTTGATCATGTCCTCGGCGCCGTCTTGGCTCTTGTCCCAAATCGGCGTCGCGATCGCTGCGGGTTGGAGCAGCACCACGTGAACCCCTTGAGGCGACAACTCCACCCGGAGCGCATCGCTGAACGCTTCGATAGCGTACTTGGACATGCAATAGGGACCGAGGATTGGCGTCGTCACGAAACCACCGACCGAGCCGGTCGTGATGATGCGACCCTTGGATTCGAGGATCATCGGTAGGAACGCTTGGGTCACCGCGAGCTGTCCCACGCAGTTGACCTCAAACTGCCAGCGCAAGTCTTCCGGCTTCACGAACTCGAGAGGGCCGATGACAGAGACCCCGGCGTTGTTGAACAAGCCCCGCAACGGCTGTCCCCGCCGCTCCTGTCGGACGCGCTCAGCCGCTGCATCGATAGTAGCTTGATCCGTTACGTCGATGGTGAGCGGGATGAGGTTCTCGCCACCTTCCGATTGCAGCCGGCTCCCATCTTCGGGCTTACGGACCCCCGCGAACACGGTGTAGCCGCGCTTGGCCAACCCAACGGCACACGCCGCTCCGATTCCGGTCGACGCGCCAGTGATAACCAGGACTCCTCTGTCTGCCATAGACGCCTACCTTCCAGGATGCCGCTCCTCGAGTCACCTCTCATAGGGCGCGTTTCGCGAAGCGCCAGGCGGGGTGCGGGGCGTGCTATCATCGCCGCGTGGTTTCGCACGCGCGAGCGCCGTCCTATCATCGGACATGACTGGCAATGGCTCCATCTTGGATCGTTCGGGCAGCTACTGCGTGATCGGCGCTGGCCCGGCCGGGCTGCTCGCAGCGCGTTCCCTCAAACATGCGGGCATTCCGTACGAACAGTTCGACAAAAACGACGACGTCGGCGGCATCTGGGACATCAAGAACGATTGGTCGCCCATGTACGAGAGCGCCCATTTCATCTCATCGAAGACCGTGTCGAACCTCCCGGGCTTCGACATGCCCGACGATTACCCCGATTACCCGAACCATCGACAGATTCTCGCTTACGTACGGAGCTTCGCACGCGCATACGATCTCTATCCGAAGATCACTTTCGAAATGTCGATCGAACGCGTGGAGCCGGAAGCGGAGGGCGAACGTTGGTTAGTGACCTTGGGAAGCGGAGAAACCCGTCGATACCGCGGGCTCTTCCTTTGTAGCGGAAACACATGGGACCCGAACATGCCGGACTACCCCGGCGAGTTCACGGGAGAGACGATTCACTCGGTTCGGTACCGCGACGCGAAGATGTTTACCGGCAAGCGCGTTCTGGTCGTCGGGGGTGGGAACTCCGGTTGCGACATTGCATGCGACGCGGCTGTGTATTCGGAAGAGGCGTTCATCAGCCTTCGACGCGGCTATCATTTCATCCCGAAGTACATCTTCGGCATCCCCGCCGACAAATTTGCAGGGAAGGTGGACCTACCGCTCTGGATCGAGCGGCCGATGTTCGAGGTCCTGCTCCGCATGGTGGTGGGGGATCTGACGAACTTCGGCCTGCCCAAACCCGATCATCCGGTCATGGCGAGCCACCCGATCATGAACACGCAACTCCTGCACTACCTCGGGCACGGCGACGTTGCGTACCGGCCCGACGTCGAGCGGTTCGAGGGCAAGACGGTGCATTTCAAGGACGGCTCCAGCCAAGAGGTCGACCTGATCGTGTTCGCGACAGGCTACAAGGTCACCTATCCGTACATGGACAAGACGCTCTTCGAATGGATCAGAAAGTACCCCGACTTGTACCTCAGCTCACTTCACAGGAAGTTCGACAACGTCTGCTGCCTCGGTCTCCATCAAACGGACGGTGGCGCCTACGACTTCTTCACCATGCAAGCGGACATGATGTGCAACTTCATCCTCGACCAAGACGCCCGGCCGGAGCGCGCAGCTGAGTTCCATGTGCTCAAAGAAACGGATCGACCGAATCTCCAGGGTGGCATCGAGTACGTGGACTCGGCTCGTCACGCGACTTACGTGAAGAAGGCGGTCTTCCACCGCTACTCGAACAAGCTCATGCGTAAGTTCAAATGGAAAGCGTTTGGAACGATGTCTCCGGCCTCTCCGCAACCTGCGACAGCGGACCTCGTAACTTCCGGCGCTCAGGAATAGAACGTCCCAGGCCATAGGGTGTCGACGACGGCTCGTTGGGCACGCTCCCGTTTCCAGTATTCGGATTCGGGGTCGATCTCGAAGCTGCTGTCGATGAGCTCTTGTAAGGTTGCCTCGACGCTGATGGCGAAAGCCGAGTCTTGCACGACGATGTTCGCTTCGCTTTCCCAGAAGCTCGCGGTCGCGTCGAGGTTGGCCGAACCGATGCTCGTCACCTTGCCATCCACCGACATCAATTTCGCGTGTACATAGGGACGAACGCGTCCGCCTCGCGCAACGACGATCGGCGACGGCGGAGGAACGAACTCGTAGACCTGGACTCCAGCCCGGAGCAGGGGCTCGAGCTTCGCCTTGACCATATACTCAAACGCCGTCCGATGAAGCGGTGCAGGGAAGAACGTGCCATCATCGCGACGAGTGGCGGCGTTACCGGTCAACAGCTTGACGCTCACATCGCGTGCGAGCAGTCGGTAGATCGCGCGTTCGAGCGCTGTGACGATCGGAAAATCGTTGACGATGTAGACGTGGCTGTCGGCGAGATCGAGGATCGCTTCGTACATCGCAAGCCCGTTCATGTCTTCAAAGCTCCTATGCACGACGAGTCTTCCTGCGGCTTGACCCTCGGGTGAAAGCTCCGGGAGCACTTGGTCGTCGACGGGGATCTCCTCTCCCCCCTGCTGCTCCCACGTCTCCATGAAGGTCTGCTGTACCTGGTACACGAGCGGCCCACAAACCTCGATGTGCGCGTCGAGCCAAGGAATGCGTTCATGGGGCGTATTGTCGTGAATGGGCACTTCATCGAAACCGTAGAAATACTCGTCGGACGCGTTGCGGCCCGATACGAACGCGCGTTTCCCGTCGATAACCACGAGCTTGCGATGGTCTCTCTTTTTGAGCTTCTGGACATCGACGTCTTTGGGCGACTCGATGGGGCTCAGGGCGAGGACGTCGATACTGGGCTCGGCCTTGAGTGAGAGAATCAGTGGGTTGGCACGGCCGAGCACCCCTTCATCGGAATAGAGAGCGTCCACCATGAAGCGAATGTAGACCCCCGCTCGCGCTCGCTGGATCAGCTTCACGATCAGTTCCTCGGCGAATGCGCTCGGCCTCACGATGTAGAACTGAATGTGAATGGAGGAGACCGCAGAATCGATTGCGTCGAAGAGGCGCTCGCGCGCTCGTGCGTTGTCGAGCTCGGCATGAAAAGAGTTGCCGAGCACCAGTGTCGAGCCGGTGCTTTGGTCTAGACGCCACGTCAGTGGGTCGGTCGCGTTCCGCTCACGAACTAGCCTGGCGGCGTGCTCGAACTCGCCCGCCAAGTCGCCTAAGAGTGCGCGACGCGTGGCCTCTTCGGGAGTCATGATTCGCGTCTGCTCCCAGTCGGCCTGCTTGGACTCCCCGGCCCGGTCGCTCAGGACCATCGTCACTGGGACACCCATTGCGCGCAAACGCCGAACGGCGGTGAGCCCAAACATTTCGACGAAGTCGAGGCCCAGACTCTTGAGCTCCTCTTCCTCGGCCGCGTATATGAGCGTGGCGCCGGGAGGTAGCCCCTGAGCGTTGAGCGCGTCCCGGATCAGAGAGTCGCGGTTCTTTTCGTGGATATCGAAGTAGGCCAGTTCGAAGCCCTCATCGACCAGCGTCCGCAACGCTTCGAGCGGCTTGGCTGTGGGCGAGCTAGCCGCATCTGCGCCGGACAAAAGTAGATCGCCGTGCACCAAGACGACTGGCCGCCCGCTTGCCACTTGCAGAACGCGGTGCCCGCTCAAATCCGACACAACCGAGCCGGAGGCATCGCAGACCTTGACCCCGATTCGATGCAAGCCGGGCCCTGGTGCTTTCACCACGGTGAGAACGTCGGCACTCCTGCCGATCGGAACTTCCGCGACGACCGCATCATCAATGTAGAAGCAGGCGACTGAGCCGAGCCTTGCTGCGATGCCGAGGTGGGCGTTGAGCTCCACCCACTCCCCCTGGCTCGTGAGAATTTCTCGCTGCACTCCACCGACAAAACGGCGAAGGCCGGGACTCTGACTCCATCGCCCGATAGTGGCGCCCAAAGAGCGGGCCGCGGCATCGAGCATCGAAGGATCTTGGCCGCTCGGGGCCACCCGGCGGTCGATTTCCCCTGCGACCACAGCGATGATTCGGCGAATGCGTTCGCCCAGATCCTGGGGTTCTTCTTCGCTCACTTGCGGGAGTATACGAGGTTTGAAGGAGACGGTTACGCGCCCATGACACGTTGCTTCAGCTCCTCATTGAAGCCGGAGTAGGAGGGGCCGAGCTGTGCCTTCAGGAACGTCCACACGAGCGGCGCCAAGATTCCGGAGAAATCCTCACCGTGTCGGAAATGAGTGCGCTTGCCGTCATCCGTTGGCTGCAGAATGAAGTAGTGGCTCCCAGTCACGAGGCCACTAGGTCCACCGCTCCAACGAAGCTCTCGTTCTTCGTGCACCTTCTCGATCACCACTGCGGCGCCCGCCGGCCGTCCGAACATTACGAATTC
>Ga0255057_10002403_pt1 | contig 10176 bp, 7 predicted proteins | sample Cases_109_6_MG_FD_189022 | JGI IMG/M metagenome (GOLD analysis project Ga0255057, IMG submission 189022) | Seawater microbial communities from Amundsen Gulf, Northwest Territories, Canada - Cases_109_6 | ecosystem: Environmental > Aquatic > Marine > Gulf | place: Canada: Northwest Territories... | reverse complement strand
TTCGACGGCGACGGCGACGTCGGGATCAACGACCTGCTGTTCCTGCTGGCCCGGTGGGGACCGTGCTAGACCGGTACTCAGCCCCCGGCGTCAAGCGTCCGCGGCCCTGAACCCGCCCGCTTCTCGTACTTCCCGTCGCCCATCTTCTGGTACTTCGTGAAGCCGATGCGGTCGAGGTTCTTGTCGCTGAGCATTGCCTTCGTGCCGCTCTCGGACCACTTGCCGGCGATGTTCGGGGCCTGGATCAGCCGGCGTACAGGCTTGCCGGTCTCCGGGTGAGTCTCCAGCGCCGGCTCGGACATCCTCTGGACGACCTCGAAGACCTCGCCAACGGAGCCGTCTTCCTCGATGACCTGGTAGACGTAAGTGGGCATGGGGGATTCTAGCTATCGGCACGAAGAACGGTCCGCTTGCGGGTCTCCACGGGCGAGGTCGCTATCGCTCCCTCGGCCGTGCCACCCTTTCTTACATCCCATCCGCCGCACCGCCCTTCCGGGGGTCGCTGGCGGCGCGGATGCCGTCGTCGCCCACGCTGATGAGCTGGACCACGCCGATGTCCACCCGCCGACCGGTGTGGTGGCCGAGAGCCTCCATGGCCTCGATCGTTGCCTGGTCGGACCAGCGATCCTCGAAAAACAGGATGTCCGGCTGCCATTGGTGATGAAAACGCGGCGCCGCCACTGCCTCGCGTGGCGTCATCCCGAACAGCAGACAGTTCAGGATGCACTGCAGCGTGCCGGAGATGATCCGCGGCCCACCGGAGGCGCCGGCAACGAGAATGGGCCGGCCGTCCCGGCGCACGATCGTGGGCGACATGCTGCTCAACGGGCGCTTGCCGGGCTGCGGGAGGTTCCGGTCGGACTGCTGCAGGCCGAAGAAGTTCGGTTGGCCGGGGATCGTCGTGAAGTCATCCATCTCGTTGTTCAACATGAATCCGAACCCGGGCACCGCGACAAGCGACCCGTACTCCAGGTTGATCGTCTGCGTGCACGCCACGGCCATCCCCTGCCCGTCGATGATCGAGAAATGGCTGGTGCCGCCGTCATCGACGGGCGGCGTGTGCGACCCGTACTCCCGCATGGGCTTTATCCCGTTCAGCGAGATCGACGCCGCACGCCCGTCGAGGTAGCCGCCGTCAAGCAACCGGTCGGTCGGCACGTCGACGAACGCAGCGTCGGCGAGCCACGTCGCGCGATCTGCGAACGCGTGCTTCATTGCCTCGGTGACGAGGTGCACGTACGCCGCCCCGGCCGGTGTTGCATGCGCGGTCTCGTCGAGCCGGCGGTCCAGGATGCCGAGGATCTGCAGCATGGCAACCCCGCCGCTCGAGGGCGGCGGCATTGTGAGGATCTCCAGCCCCCGGAACGACCCGCCCAGCGGCTTGGAGACGCGGATCCTGTACCCCGCGAGGTCCGCGTGATTCAGCGGGCCGCCGCCGGCCTGCACGGTCGCCACGATCGCGTCGGCGATCGGGCCCACGTAGAAAGCGTCTCGCCCCTGCTCGGCGATCAGCCGCAGTGCCCGCGCTTGCTGCGGGTTCCGCACGAGATCGCCCGCGGCGACACCGCCGCCAAGACACAGGTCGGCAACGATCGGCGCTGCCGCCGCGCGCAACTCCGGATGCCGATCGAGCCGTTTCGCCAGTTCTTTCGCGCCGTCGACCCAGCTCTTGTCGGCGATGATACCGTGCTGGGCAGCGCGGATCGCGGGTTCGAGCACGGTTGCGCGGTCGAGCGTGCCATACCGTTGGAGCGCATACAACAGCCCCGCCACGCTCCCCGGCACGCCCACGGCGTGCACGCCGGCACGGCTGGCCGTGTCGTCGTCCAGCCCCGTGTAGTAGTCGAGCCCGACGGCCGCCGGCGCCGTTTCCCGGAAGTCGATCGCAATGGCGTCGTCGGCGTCGTCGTCTCCGGGCGGCATGGCGATCACCATGAACCCGCCCCCGCCGATGCCGCAGGAATACGGTCGGACGACCGACAGGCAGAACCCCGCCGCCACGGCGGCATCCACGGCGTTGCCGCCGCGTCGGAGCATCTCGGCACCCGCCTGTGAAGCGACCACGTGATCGGCCGCGACCGCGGCGTGCTCGTAGACCGGCTCCGGGGCGGGCGAGCCGCCGCACGCCGCGTTGTCCCAAACGACACCGGCAGCGACCGACGCTGCGACCGCACCGACACGCACTCGATGTCTCACGGCACGCACCCCGTCGCGGCCAGCCCGGTCTCGATGAGAGACCGCGCGGCGGCGATGTCGCCCCGGCGTTCCGTGCCGCTCTCGCGCTCGATGATGAAGTTCACCGGCGGTTCGATACGCACCGCCGCGTTGAACAATGCGGCCCAGTCGACCACGCCGTGCCCGGCCGGAACCTCTCGGCCCCACGTACCGGGCCGCACGGTGCCGACGGCGTCCTTGACGTGAACCTGCGCGACCCACGGCAGGAGACGCTCGATCGCCTCGACCGGATCACCCATCCCGTAGAGGATCATGTTGGCGGGATCGAAATTCACACCCACCGCGGGCCGATCGAGCTCGTCGAGCACGTCGAGCAGCGTCACCGCGCTCTCCTGCCCCGTCTCGAGTGCGATATCGACATCGTGGGCGGCGAAAACATCGGCGAGTGTCCGCAGGCGGTCCAACATTGCCAGCCGGGTCGGGTCGTCCTTCCGTTCGTCCAGGAATCCGGCGTGGAGGGTGACCATGTCGATCCCCGCGTCACCGGCCGCCCCGGCGACGGCCCGGGCGAGCCGGAGGTTCTCCGGCCAGGTTGCATCGGGCCGTACCCCCCCGCTGCGGCGGATGGACTCCAGCGTCGAGTAGTCCTCCCCGGCCATCGCGAGCATGCCGCTCACGACCCGGATCCCGGCGTTTTGGAGAACCTCGACCGCCGACCCCCACACAGCGGTGTCCGTGACGACCGGCACCAGGGCCAACTGGACCGCCTCGAGACCCGAACCAAGCACGGATTCCGCCAAGTGCCGCGGACTCCGAGGGCCGAGGCTCCAACTGCAGACACCGATTTGAGGCTTGTTTTCACTCACCGTCTGATAACAATCGCTCGGATCGTGGCGCCGGCGAATTTTCCGTCGCCGCTGGAAGGATCGGGGCTGGGGCCTTAGCATATCGGCCGTCCTACCAGCCCGTCCAGCCGCGCGAGACCCCCTCCCGTGTCTACCGCCAAGGTCAACCCGATCGACCATTCGCCGCCGATGACGCCGCAGGATCTGCAGGAGCTCTATCGCGTCCGACGCACGCTGATGCAGCGTGTCGAGGCGTTCATCACGCGGCTGAGCACGCGGAACAATTTCTGGCAGAAGGTCTGCTCGATGATCTGGCTGCCGTACGCGTTCCACTCCGGGATCCGGATGAAGCGGCTGGATTCGAAGCGGTTCACCGCGGTGCTGCCGTTCCGACGCTTCAACCGCAACTTCTACAACGCGATGGCCGGCGCCGCCCTGCTCGGCAACTCCGAGATCGCCGGCGGTATGTTCCTGCTCAAGGAATGCGGCACCGACTACATCGTCGTGTGCAAGGAGATGAGGTACCGCTTCCTTCGACCGTGCTTCGGGCCGGCCGTATACGACGTCGTCGACTCGGAAGACCTCGAGTCCAAGCTGAGCGACGGTGACGAGTTCAACATCGACCTCGACATCGAGATCCGGCAGCGACTCAAAAAGAAGGGCCGGGATCTTCGCGTCGGGCGATGCGAGATCACCTTCCATTGCACCCCGAAGGCGCGGCTCGCCGAGCGTGCCGACCGCCGCAAAGAGCGGTGAACCTCCGCGCAGGGGCGGCAACCGCAGGGTGGGGGCTGTTCTGTGCGTGCAGCTGGACCTGGTGCATCGGCATGTTCATGCCGATCATCCTGCTACGCGACTTCGGGTGGCCGGGCTTCCTCGTCTTCGCGGTTCCAAACGTGCTCGGCTGCGCCGCGTTCGGATACGTCCTGCGAAACGCGGGTCGCCGCGCCGAACTCCTTCAGCGACACGAGCGGGCCGCCGTCGTCTTCTCGGCGATAACCATCGCATACCACATGTTCTTCATGGCGTTCCTGGCGACGATGATCGCGCGCGGCGAGCCCCGGGCGCCGCTCATCGCGATGGCGCTGCCGGCCGGCGTCTACCTGGCGGGGTACGGGTTCAGCTGGATGCCGCAACGGGCCTGGCCCGCCGCTGCCGCGGCGCTCTACGCCGCGTCGATCGCGGTCTTCACGGGCGTGGGCACAGCGACGCTGAACGCGACGCAGTGGTCGGGGACCCTGACGACAACCGACCTGATGTGTCTCGCGCCCGCGTTGGTCTTCGGCTTTCTGCTGTGTCCCTACCTCGACCTGACCTTTCACCGGGCGCTGGACGCCTCGCCGAGCCCGCACGCATTCGCGATCTTCGGCATCGCGTTCATCCCGATCCTTCTCCTGACGGTCGCCTATTGGCAGGGCGTCACGCAGCCGCTGGTCGTCACGTACATCACGGTCCAAGCGACGTTCACGGTCGCCGCCCACTTGCGGGAGATCCGCGAGCGGTCGTGGCCGCGTGGCAGGGGTTCGAGGTCAGCGCTTCTGCTGGTGCCGGCGACCGCGGTGGCGCTGGTGCTGCTACCCGGTGACGGCGTGAACACGTACCTGCGGTTTCTCGGCTTCTTCGGTCTGATCTTCCCGGCCTACGTGCTGGTGTTTATGACCCGCCGAACGCCCATTGCGCCACGCACTGTGGACCTGGTCGGTTGGGCAGTGGCGATGATCGCGTTTGTTCCGGTCTACGAGGTCGCGTTCGTCCACCGGATCACCTGGCCCGCCGGCATCCCGGTGGCGGGCCTGCTCGCCTGGTGGGCGTGGCGCAGGCGCACTGACCGTGGGCTCTGACTACTTCCTCCCGCCACAGCAGTTCTTGTACTTCTTCCCTGACTTGCATGGGCAGGGTTCGTTGCGTCCGATCGCCGGCGTCGCTCTCCGGACAGGCCGAGGTCTCCCGGAGGTTCCCGGGCCGGTGCCCGCGGCTTCGGCGGTCGCGAGGTCGCGTCGCTGCGCGGCGGTCCCCGTCGCGGTCACGGCGGCGGCCGCCGCCGCGATAGCCGGCTGGGCGACCTGAACGGCAGACGGCGCTTGGCTCGCCGCGCCGGCTTGTGGCGGCGGCGCTGCCGCCTGCTGCGGCGCACGGACCTGAGGGGTCAGCCTCGCCTTGAAGATGAGGTCGGTCACCTTGTCGCGGATGGACTGCTCCATCTCGTCGAAGAGCCGCCCCGCCTCGCGTTTGAACTCGATCCGCGGGTCTTTCTGGCTGAACGAGCGGAAGCCGATCGACTCCTTGACCTGGTCCATCGAGTAAAGGTGGTCCTTCCACGCCTGGTCGACGATCTGAAGAAGTACCCACCGCTCGAACTGCGTCAGCTCGGCCCGCAAAACGGCGCCGAGCTTCTCCTCGGCCACGACCTGCGGGTCATCCTCGGCGCGAGTTCGCTCGTCGTCGGTGAAACGGACGTTGCAGTTGCGCTCGAACCATGCTTCGAGGTCGTCGGGCGTCGAGGCGGCCGCAACGGCACGCTCGGCCCGCTCCGTGATCTTCGCCTCGTCCCAACGCTCGGCTTCCGTGATGATCAGCTTGCGGAGTTCGCGAGGGTCGGGTGACGGCAGGAACTGCGGATTCCACTCGAGCTCGTACTTCGCCCGCACCCATGAGCAGAGCTGCGCGATCGCCTGCGCGGCGTCCTGCTGCAGCATTGCAGTGGTCATGTCAAGCGCGAAGTCGACAGGATAAGTGATCTCGCGCCGGCGATAGGCACGGCGGGCGTGTTCCATGAGCTTGTCGCACGCCTCGTCGAGCTCCTCGATCCCGGCGAAATCCTTGGCCTCGAGCTCGGTGCTGAACTTGTTGTTGGACCAGGACGCCAACTCCTTCCCGCCGTAGTCCGGCACCAGGAACTGGTCCAGCGGCGACAGGTCCGCCGCGTCGATCCGCACCGCCGCGGCCTGCTCGAGGTGACGGATCACGTCGTGGGGACTCATTTCACCCAACGTGGAGACCTTGAGCGCCGCATCGAAGTTCGTGTTCGCCCAGTCCGCGAGCCCCTTGAGGTCCCATGACTCCGGGTCGGCGTCGGCGGGCATGTACTCCCCGATGGTCACCCGTGCCACGGTGCCGGCCTCCTCCTTGGCGTCGATGCGGATCAGCCGGTGCAGGTCCTCCCTGTCCTTGCCGCCGAAACGCCCCGCATCGATCGACACGTTGAGGTGCTCGTGCACCCACTCGCCGATGCAGTTGTTGACGTAACCCTTGGCGAGGTAGGTGTACACGGCATCCTGCACCGCGTCCTCGATGTGCTCGAAGATGAGTTCCTTGACGCCGCGACCCTCGAGCACGTCCTGACGCATCGCGTAGAACACGCCGCGTTGCACGTCCATCGGCTCGTCGTATTCGAGGATGTTCTTGCGGATGAGGAAGTTGCGCTCCTCGACCTTGCGTTGCGCTCGAACGACCGACTTCGTAAGCATCGGGTGCTCGATGGCGTCGCCTTCCTTCATGCCCAGCTTGCTGAGCACCTTGAGGGTGGTCGGTCCGGCGAACATCTTCATGAGGTCGTCCTCGAGGCTCAGGAAGACGCGGCTCGACCCCAGGTCGCCCTGGCGACCGCCTCGGCCCCGGAGCTGGTTGTCGATCCGCCGTGCCTCGTGCCGCTCGGTCGCGATGACGTGCAGGCCGCCGAGGTCCTGGATGCTCCGGTACAGACGAAGGCGATGCAGCAGGCAGGCGCCCGTCTCGTCGAGCGTGTCCATGAGTTTCGGCTCGTCCATCGACGCCGCCTTGTCCTCGCCGATCCACGACAGGTCCGCAACCCACTTCCGGAGCAGCGCCAGCCGGATCTCCTCGTCGGACATCGACGCCACGTCGCTGTTGTTCAGGTCGAGCTGCTTCGTGGCAATCGTCCGGTAGACGGCCGCGATGATCTGCTCTTCGTCCATGTCCGCGGTGACTTCCTTCGGGCAGATACCGCGGCGTTTCCAGTGCTCGATCAGGTTCTCGGTGCTGACGGCACCGAGCTTGATGTCCGTTCCGCGGCCGGCCATGTTCGTCGCGATCATGACGGCGCCGAGTTCGCCCGCGTGGGCAATGATGTCGGCTTCACGCTCGTGCTGCTTGGCGTTGAGAACCTCGTGCTTGATGCCGTATTTGCGTTTGAGCATGTCCTTGAGCTGCTCGGACTTCGCCACGCTGGTGGTACCGACAAGAATGGGCCGCCCCACGTCGTGGAAGGTCTTGATCTCGTCAACGATCGCGTCCCACTTGTCCTTAACCGCCAGGAACACGACGTCCTCGTGATCGACGCGGACCACCGGGACGTTGGTCGGGATGACGACGACATCGAGCTTGTAGATCTCGTACAGCTCCGTTGCCTCCGTGTCGGCTGTCCCGGTCATGCCCGCCAGTTTGTCGTACAGCTTGAAGAAGTTCTGGATCGTGATCGTGGCCATCGTCTGCGTTTCATCTTTGATGGGCACGCCTTCCTTGGCCTCAACGGCCTGGTGCAGCCCGTCAGACCACTGCCGGCCAACCATCTTGCGGCCTGTGCTCTGGTCAACGATGACGATGGTCATCGAGCCGTCCTGGTCGGGCGACACCACGTAGTCCCGATCACGCTGGTAAACCGTGTGGGCGCGGATCGACTGCTCCAGCAGGTGCGGGATGTCGATGTTGTCTCCGACGTAGAACGAACCGACGCCGGCGGTCTTCTGCGCCTCGTCGATGCCGTCGTGGGTGAGCGTGGCTCGCTTCTTGTCGAGTTCAACCTCGTAGTACTGGGTGAGGTTGTCCCGCTCCGCCTCGAGATCGGGCAGACGCTTCTGGGCCGCCTCCATCTTCCCCTTGAGCGCGGGGATCTTCGCCTTGTCGCGGGCGTTGCGGATGTCACCCTCGAGGCCGGAGATCTGAACGAGGCAGGACTGCACGCTGCGGTCGGCGGCCTCCCACTGCTTCTGCTTCTCGACGAGGTGCCGCGAGAGCTTGTCCGCCATGTCGTACCGCGGTGACTGATCGTGTGCCGGGCCGGAGATGATCAGCGGCGTCCGGGCCTCGTCGATGAGAATCGAGTCGACTTCGTCAACGATTGCGAAGTTCCGGTGCTTCTGAACCTGGTCAGCCGCACTGAGCTTCATGTTGTCGCGCAGGTAGTCGAAGCCAAACTCCGCCGTCGTGCCGTAGAGGACGTCACACGCATAGGCGTTCTTCTTCTGCTCGTGCGTCTGCATGTGATGCGGATGGATCGCGCCGGCGCGGAGGCCCAGCGCCCTGAAGAACGGGAACACCCAGTCCCGGTCACGCTGCACGAGGTAATCGTTGACGGTGACGACGTGAACCTGCCGGTTGTCGAGTGCGGCCAGGTAGGTCGCCAGCGGGGCGACGATCGTCTTGCCCTCACCGGTCTTCATCTCGGCGATGTGCCCCTCGTAGAGCACGACCGCCCCAATGATCTGCACGTCGAATGGACGCGCCCGGTACGGCGGCTTCGACTGCGGGTAAAGATCGCGGACCGCCTGGTACAGTTTCGTGGGGATGTTGACAAACACCCAGGACGGCACGGGTTGCTCCGAGCCCAGAAAATCGCCCTCCGGCTCGGCGGCATCCGTCGAGTCGATTTCCGCCTTCACCTGGTCGTACAGGGGGCGGACGTCGTCCGGCAGCGACGAGGGGTCGAAATCGAGATCGGGGTTGAAGATGTTGCGGATCCCGACGTTCCGGTCCATCGCCTCGCGCGCGACGGCGAACACCTCCGGCAGGATGTCGACGGGCTTGGCCCCCGCGGCCAGCTGCTCGCGGAACGGGCCGGTACGCTCGCGGAGTTCTTGATCGGTGAGCTCCTTGACCGTGTCTTCAAATCCGTTGACCTGTCCGACGACGCGCAAGTAGCGCTTCACCATGCGCTCGTTGCGTGTTCCAAACACCTTGCGCATCGCCGGGCCGACGATGGGAACACCCATGTTATCACCTCAATTAAATGAACTTGCAGAGTCGTCTTCGAAATACCGGTCGACTCAGCAGGCCGGCGGCGGAAGGTCGAGCAGCCGAACACCGAGCAACATGGCGTGCGCGGGCACGACGTCGCACAACGTCGAGAGCCGGCGGTCGCCGGCGTCGTCCGTCCCGACGCAAGGCTCCAGGACAACCATCGCCGCCGATGGACGCTCCGATACCAGCAGGTCCCGCGCGGCGGCGGCCATTGCGGCCGCAACCGCGGTCCGCGGCGCAGGCCCGTTGGCGACCGTGGCGGACATCGCGACGAGAGCAAACAGGGTGCTCGCCGTCGCGGCCAGGCCGACGACGCGGTAGCTCGAGGATGGGCGGGTATCGGAGTTCATTGCCGCCATAAGTATCGGCCCCCCAAAGGTCCGAGACAAGTCAGAGGTGATAGTGGCACGGTTGACGTCGTGAAGCGACATCAGCCGTGTTCCTACTGGAACCCTAGAATCTGGCAATGAAGGCCGTTCGCGAGCTCCGACTGAAGGTATCGGGCATGCACTGCGCCAGCTGCGCCGCCACCGTGCAGCGAGCGATCGAGGCGCGGCCGGGTGTCCGTTCCGCGGCCGTCAGCGTCAACGACGGCACCGCCACCATCCATGGAACCGACCTCCACGCGGAAGCCCTCGTCCAGGCCGTCCGGAATCGGGGCTTCGACGCCGAGCCGGCCGCCGAAGCGGTCGCCCCCGCCGAGTTGCGAAGCGAGATCGAGATCCGCCAGGCCCGGCGGGAGCGGCAGTGGCGGTTCCGGGCGATCGTCGGGCTCGGCATGTGGGTGCCGATGGCGCTGCTTCACTGGTTTGCCCCCCGGACGTGGGAGCCCTGGGTTCCGTGGGTGCTGCTTGCCGGAGCGACCACCGTCCTGACCACCGCCGGCTGGGGCTTCTACCGGTCTGCTGCCGCGGCCGCCCGCCGCCGCACGACAAACATGGACACGCTCATCGCGATGGGCGCGACGACGGCATACGTCTTTTCGCTGGTCGCGCTGATCGGGATGACACTCGATCTCGTGGCGGACCAGGCGCTGTATTTCTCCGAGGCGGCGGCGTTGCTGGGGCTCATCAGCCTCGGCCATTGGATCGAGGCGCGCGCGTCGGCGAGGGCGGGCTCCGCGGTGCGCGAGCTGCTCGAACTGCAGCCCGATGAGGCGGAGATCATCGGCGAAGACGGC
>Ga0255057_10002402_pt1 | contig 10177 bp, 11 predicted proteins | sample Cases_109_6_MG_FD_189022 | JGI IMG/M metagenome (GOLD analysis project Ga0255057, IMG submission 189022) | Seawater microbial communities from Amundsen Gulf, Northwest Territories, Canada - Cases_109_6 | ecosystem: Environmental > Aquatic > Marine > Gulf | place: Canada: Northwest Territories... | reverse complement strand
CACCCAACCCGCAACGCCCCTTGACATACGAGATTCAATATTTAGCGCCCAAATCCTGGAATCCCGAGAATCCGAGGGCGCTCAATATGTGCCGATATGTGCGGATAGGGACACGCTCATTAGTTGTCGGTTGAGGTCACCCGCGCGGCCGCATCCCAACTGTTCTGAACCCGAAGCACCTCCACAAACTACTGCTAGTTCGCCACCTGGAACGCTGCCTTCACCTCGCGGGAACTGCCGTCCTTCGACACTAAGACTGCGGCTACCGTGGTGCTCCCGTTCGGAGCTTCTTGTGACTTCCATGGAGCGGTCGCCGCATTATCGCCACCCCCGATCATGTCATAGGGAGCCCGCTCTTCCCGGTGACGAAACTCTCCATTGACCAAGAAATCAACGTTACGGATCGAATCATCGGGCCGTAACGGTGACAGCCATACGAACACGTCTCCGGATATGGTTGCGCCGTTTAGTGGGGCACCTCCTGAATGGTCGGCAGAGGTGCCATACATGAGGGACTCGACCGGTGAGGTCTTAGTGACGGCCACACCGTTGAGGCCGAATGAGATCCTGAATTTGCCGGTGTTCAAGAAGTCAAATGTTGCAATATCAGGAAGGCCCTCGCCGCGTGCGTTGGCGAAGTCGCCCGTGCCGCCAGTAACGCCGCGTGGGGCGTCACTCTCGACTCCCGCGATCAGGATCTTGCCCCGACCGGGCAAATCGAACTCTTGATTCACAACGCCAAGGCCATCGGCGGCACGGAGATACCCCCAACAATGGAACACGCCGATTACAGGCTCGATGGTCCCCTCCGCCAAGATATCTCCGGAGACATAGAACGCGCCCAGTCCCGCCTCCGCGTTCGTCGACTCAAAGTCTGCAAAACCATGTGTGTCAATGTCCAGAACCACGGACTCAGAACCTTCCAACTTCCCGTTTTGGGCTCTGGCTACTCCGGTGAGGCCGGGAGCGGCGAGCGCTGCGACTACAAGCCCCCCTCCAATCGCGCTTCTCTTGAACAGTTCCCTTCGCTCGAGACCCTCACCATCGACATAAGCCCCCGCATCAGACATGGCCACCTCCCTTGCCCTACTCAAAGTCCCCTCTGCTGTTTCGCACCTTACATACTCCGAAGTCACGACGCCCAGTCGGGGCTTCCTCGAGGTCTGTGCATGCCACGACCCGATGCTCGAACATTGTGTGCAGGACCAACGTGCGCGCTCCGCACATCACCAGTTGTGTGCGGGTGGTGATGGCGTTATAGCGCTCGTCGACGAGTCACATTTCGGCCACCGGGCGGTGGCATCAGCCAACGAGAACACCGATGCCCGCCCCCAGCGCGTAAAGAACGAACGTCAACAGCGACGACGCTTGGGCGGGTACAACGAGCCCGGTATCGGCCGGATTGGCCATGAGTCGAAGTACGGCAAACACCGCAGAAGGCACCGCCACCAAAGCCAGCCACACGGTGCTTGGAATCGCACTGAGATACGGAAGAAGCATCAGAAGCAAGATGGCCGTCGAAATCGTCAACACAAAGACCCGACTGGCGACACTACGCCCCCACCGCACCACCAGGGTGCGCTTGCTGGCTTCCTTGTCGGCGCGCCAGTCGGGAAACTCATTGATCAGAAGAAAGCTGCCGATCAACATGCCCAGCGGTAGCGAAAGCAATATCACCTCGGCGCTTATCGAGCCTCGCTGGACCAAATAGGTTCCGCTACAAAGCAGCGGACCATAGCTCGCCGCCACCGTCACTTCCCCTAGGCCTCGATACGAGAGCTTCAATGGAGGGGCGTGATAGAAGTAGGCGAATCCAATTCCCACTAGACCAAGCCAAAGAACCGCCATCTCGCGTAAAGCCACGATGGTGAGGCCGATGAGCGTTGCCACGATGTAAGCGGTAGCCGCGATCCTCTTGGTCTGTGTTCGACTCAGCAGCCCATCCACCATCACTCGCTTGCCGCCCGAGAACGGGCTGCGATCAGCGGCCGATACTGCCAGATCTGTGCCGGAGTCAAAGTCGAAGATCTCGCCCGAAGCGTTCTTTGCCACCTCGACTGCGTAGACACCGACAACCGTGGCCGCCAGCCAAGCCCAGTGCACCGGGCCGACGGCCGCGGCAGCGCACGTACCGAGAAAAAGTGCCGCCATTGAGGCAAGCGAGATCTTGGGATCCGCCAAAGCCCAGATTCCTTGCCGCAACATGGTGGGACGTCGGTCACCGAACATAGCTGAGTCGTCAATAGTCGGGAGTCGACCCATCGGCTTCTTCGGGTTGCCGACGCGAGGTTCGTCCCTCGCAACACCCGCAGGTGGTATATGGCAGTCGCCAAGCAGCCGGTCCTGTTGCCGCCACTTAAGACTGGAAGAGGCAGTCATCGCTCAACCCGTCGGACCGGTGGGCCGAATCCAGCCAGGGATCGGCCCCCGACCTTGCTGAGTCTCAGGTGGTCCCGATCGACGAATCGACGGGTCCGGCGGCTGCATCCGACGCATCTGGCGGTCGATGGCAACGCTCGAAGCCGCTCGAGGGGGATACCGCCACCACAGTCGATGCAGTACCCGTAACTACCGTCTGTGACCCGGGCCAGCGCCTCGTCGACCTCCCAGAGACGACGCTCGGCCCGGGCCACAAGCATCAAGGCCGTCGTTGCATCGGAATCGACCGACGGCTCTTCTTGATCAAACAGATCACTGAGATCCCGCTGGCTCAACGCATCGGTGACTTCGCTGTGCAACGCCTCAAGACACCGCGCCACCGACGCTCGGCGGGCCAGCAAGAGGTCAGTGAGGATGGTAAGAGTCCTTGGAGCGAAACGGGCTTCTGTGGCAACAACCATTGTGTCCTCCTGAAAACGTCGAGTTTCACGTCACCTTGTCGTGAAGGTCTCTCCCGCCCCAGGAGGGGGCCTGCGCCGCCGGGCCTGATGGCCGTGTTGACGACTGCGCTCGTTTGGGGATACTCCCCTGTCACCGCCAATGGCAAAGTCCACGAAAAAATTCTCAGCTTCATTACCTGTCGAGTACTGGGATCGCCGATTCCTATTGTCGGCCTCTCAGCCGGAAAGACTCCCAGCTCTCCCTTGTCTCATGGGCTCAACCACCACCTAGTAAACCGCAAACGACATGTCATCGGTAGAGCCGAAAGCCTTACATTCTTCACTCGCTACCGACCACGGCGCTTTCTCGCCGTAGTCGAAGTGCGCAGCCGAGTTGTTGCATTCTGAGTGCTGTCTACAGCGCTCATACCGCCCACTCACGATACGCCACGCTGCATGCCCACCCCGCACATGACGGCACATATCGAGTGGGTTCAGCAGCGCATGTTGCCGGTAATGCACTAGCGGCTCTGGGTCGGGGAGGATTACGGCTATTTTGCTGATTGGCGCTTCGGGACTTTCGGCTCTAGCGGGGGCCTGCTGTATTGAGGCAATACATCTGGGGGCGGTTTCGTTCGGATTGCCATCGTGATTCTCAAGGAAGGGGCCGCCCGGCCTTACTGGGCACCGCACGCGTGGTGACCCGAGGAGGACGGATGAGTTGTTGTCGCAGGAGGTGCGATATGAAGAAGTTTGTGGTGCTGATGTTGGTGTTAGGAGCGGCCTGCGCGGCGGTGATGGTGCGGAAACGGCAACTGGCCGGGCCTCGGCCCTCGATGTGGGACAAGATGCGTCAGCACATGGAAGAGATGCCCGCGGACTTCCCGCCGAGGGTCATGTTCGACAACGTGGCCACAGTCCGGGAGAACACTGAGCTGATTCTCAAGATCCTCGAGGAGGGCGAAGCCGCTGTGATGCATCGAAACGTTTTCACCCACTTGGAGAGTGGTGGTTCCTCGGAAGGGAAGGTGGAATGACTGAGTTGCACGCTGCGCAGGCCGCACCGGAGAAGCAGATCACCGATGAGAACCAGTGGTGGGAAGACGCCTGGGAAGAATGGTGGAGGACCGATCGACTTGACGCGGTGGGGTGGGCTGCGCTCTTCCTCTGGGCTGCACTTGTTGTACTGGCGACGTATACCAGTTTTCGCGACGACTTCGATTGGTGGCATGGTTGGGGTGTCTTCTTCGTCGGAGCAGGCGTCATCGTGCTTAGCAAGACAATGGTCCGTTTCGTCATGCCCGAGTACCGCTCAAAATGGGGTTGGGATCTGTTTTGGGGGACGGCTTTCTTAACTTTCGGATTGGGTGAATTGGCGAGTCCCGCCTGGTACGCATTGCCGCTGGTCGCAATTGCCGTCATCATTCTGAAGGACGTATTCGCCCGCAGCAGATGATGGTCGGCGGGGAACCGATGCCGTCCACGGTTACAGCACGGCCCTGGCCGTCGCGACATTCCGCCACCCCGATGCTAAGTGAGGGGTTTCCGACCACGATCATTGTCGGCGCTGGCATCGCAGGCTTGGCCTGCGCCCGGCGGCTCCACAATGCGCAGCGTCCGTTTCTAGTGATCTCCGAGAACGTGGCCGGCCGGGTTCAACGATCCGGGGACGGGGTAGTTAACCTCGGCGCCTACTACGTCCGGGGTGACTACACCCACGTCAACCGCTACGTTCAACTCGGTCGCCGGATTAGCACCCTGACGACGCGGCGCCATGATGCCGACGGCTCCTACACGTTGTGGGACCGAAAGCTGCTCCTACACCTACCTCAGGGGGCGCGGTTCTTCACGAAGCTCCTCACGTTTCGACGACACTATGAAGCCTTCAAGGGCAACTGCCTGACCGTGTCCCAGGCCCACGCGATCAAGTCCGATCCGTACCTGTGGCGCCTCTATCACCAACCAGCGCCTGAGTTCATTCGAGAGAATCGGATTGGAGTCATTGCCCGCCATTACCTAGTACCGGGTCTGCACGGCTCCACGTTCCTACCCCTCGACCAGTTAACTGCCTTTTCGCTTCTCCTCGGAGCGCTGCCAGCCATAGTCCCCTTTTACGAGTTCACTTTCCAACCGGCCGCTCTCATCGAGGGCTTCTCCCATGCTCTCATTGAGGACACGGTGACAGATATCACGGCACACGATCCCGGTTACCAGGTCGACACCCACGCCAGCGGAACCTTTACCGCGGATTTCGTGGTGGTGGCAACTCCGGTCGGCGTGTCGCAGCAGCTCCTCGGTTTGCCGAACATCAAGAGTCCCGTACAAGCTCACATGTTCCAGATTGTCGGATCGCTGCGAGATCGATACGACCGTGCCGACATCAACCTTTTTCCTGATAGCGACCCAACCCTGGCCCTCGTTCGACAAGCCAACGGTTCAATTCTGTTCTGCTCCAGAAAGCGCCACCCCGACTTCGACCGGTACCTACGCTCGTGGCGAATCCTCGAGCACAAACACTGGAACCCGGCCTTCCATCTCGTCGGAGATCAGCTCCTGGAATGCAAACAGGCACCCAACCTATACCTGATCGGCGACCACAACATCTGCGGGCTCGAGGACACCTACCTCACCGGACTTTACGCCGCCAACCAGATTATCAGCACCCAGGGCGCCGAGATTGCCACCAAACCGCTGTCAACCACCCGCACATAACGGCACATATAGAGCGGCCTAAGACCGCTCGAGAATGCCGGTTATCGCGCACCTCCGATGGCCCTGCTGAGCGTCATTCTGTACCGCCTGGTGGCCGACCCTCGCCTGTAGATGGCTGCTCCGGTGGGACGATCCGGTTAGTTGAAGTGGGCGTTCGAGCCCGTCAAGGCCCATTTGCCGCTCAGTTGGGAGAGCGCTTCCCTGCCTGTTCTCTCGACGACGGGAACAGGCGACTTAATCCAGGTCGGTCAATTTTTCTGGGGTCATCAACTCGTAGAACTCAATCCAGCTGTCAACCGTCAGCTTCCCAAGCTTTGCGTATAGCTCCTGTGCGCGCGGTGGACTGGAGACACTGTCCGACCGGTATGTGCTGGCAATGACATCCTCGGTCCACTCCATATAAACGCGGTGCCGGTCGCCGGGGACGCTGCTGGTATTGAAGTAGACCCGGGACGGCGACCGCTTGTCGACGGACTCGTACTCCTCTCCCATGGCGGCCACCAACGATGCCGCCTTTCGAGCCTGTCCTGGCTTGACCTCCCACACGCGCCTCACTACGAACATCCTGATCCTCCTTCAAACTAGAACGTCCCAGGAACCTAGCGAATAGGCGGCGGGTTACTCATGGTCCTCGCCACAGCGATATGGATCGCCACAGCAGAAGACCGATCAAATGTGACGGCGGTGGACCCGACCCGAGTCAGCAAATCTGCCTCCCCAAGCCCCGCACATATCGGCACATATAGAGCGGCCTAACCCCGCTAAATAATGCCGGTTATGTAGCGACCTGTGGTTGACGGCCCTCGGGGCCGATCTTCCCGCTATTGAACCCGCCAACGATCACAACCAGGGCAAGGATGATCGGGTAGACCATCCAGAAATGAAGGGCGGCGGCGACACTGGCAACAGTTAGGAGGATGGTGGCTGCGACCCGCTGACTGTTCCTCAGCGTCAACCCCAATAACAGCAGGACGGCGGGTACGAAGCCGGTGGCGACCGCCCAAGCCATGTGGTCACTGTTGATCGCCAGAATCCCGAATACGACGCTATTGACTGCAAGCAGCACAACCGACGTTTCCCACCAACGGCTGGTCCACTCGTCCGTTTCCATAATTGCCTCCACGGTTCGCCTGACGCCTTCAATTAGACAGACGAAGAGCGGCTTCGGTTGGGCGACAAGGTCTCTAGGAGCCGCACATATCGGCACATATTGAGCGGCTTGAGCCGCCAGGGATTGCCAGATTGAGGCGCTCGATAATGCCGGATATGTGCGGCCTTGTGTCGTGATTCAGTTTGGTGGTGTCGAGTTGGCGGGTGGGAGCCAGGCGATGCCGGATACTCCTATTCCGCGGTGGTATAGAGCGACCTGTGGGTCCGTACCGTCGACGTTGATGGTCCAGATCCCCTGATCAGCGGGAATGTCGGAGGATGAGAGAAAGAACGCGATCTGGGAGCTGTCTGGGGACCAGGCTGGTGAATGGCCTCCCGACAGGAGAAACCTCTCGTTGTCGCCGTCGGGTTCGACCAGCCAGACATTCCAGACTTCGCGTTCGAATACGATGAGATCGCCGGTCGGGGACCATGCTGGGTTCTCCACTGTCGGAGACCCGAAGGTGATCTGGTGCGGGATGGAGCCGTCCGAATCCATGATCCAGAGGTTGTCAGGATGGCTGCATCCGAACTCGATTCTCTTGCAGCGGAGAAACGCGATTTGTGCACCGTCCGGAGACCAGATTGGATCATTGTCGGCGAAGGTCTCGGTGAGCTGTTTGAGTCCGCTGCCGGTGGCCTCGATCACCCAGATGCCGGGGAACTCACCCCCTGGGTGAAAGGCAATGTGGGTGCTGTCTGGGGACCAGGCCAGATTCCCTACCGCCCACCCATCCTTGAAGATCGCCTCCTCGTGAGAGCCGTCCAGGTTCGCAACAAACAGTTTCTCGTTCGACCGGAACGCAACCCGAGTCCCATCAGGAGAAATCACACCCAACCCATCATCCAACAATCCCGAGGACTGATACTCATAGAGGGGTTCGGCGATCCCCTGGGCGTTGACCAGGCATAAGGCGTGCCCGACCTCGAAGGCGATACGAGGCGCGTCTTCCCTGTTGATTGGCTGTCTTTGTAATGGGCTCGCAAGAAGCGACGAGTAACACGGATCAACGTCAGCGGTCTGCTGGTTGGATTGCACCACTGCGAAGACTCCGGCTCCTACGCCAGCAAGTATTGGGACAACCAGCGTTAGCCAAGGCACGAGGCGACGAGGTGGCCGGGCATGCCACCTCCTGACCACAACACCGGCGATAACCAGAGACACCGCTAAGCCAGAGAATGTCCCCAAAAGGCCGGCACCGGCCACGCAGTTCAACTCAGCGAAAAGACCGCCGCTGTCACAATCCGTCATTGCCCGGCTCACGAAAACGAGGCTCGGGACCAGCACCACACTGGCGGTAATAAGAACTCCGATCCCAAATAGGAACCGTTCCCATGTTCTCAGCGGCGTACGCGCCGAGCCGGCCGCCTTCTCCTCACCCTCCGCGGGGGGTTGCTGTTGCATAGATTCAGTATCGGACCGGCGATCATGCCGGTCCATCAGGGAACGCCCCTATCCATCGTCGGGGTTCCCCATTTGGGTTCTGACCGAGTTCATGGAACCACCGGATCATCAGGCCTGGGCGCATGGGCCTCGACGCTATCGATGTCCATGACCCATCGGTTCTCGGGAGTTGAAGAGAACAGAAGCTCGACAGCAGTGAACGCTGTGATCGCTTCATTGGAGTTGGTCAGTCTGGCCCGTTCCTCTCCATTAACGGCCAATGCGACCAGTGCGTTTCCCCCAGAATCAACCGAACACGTAAGGGCAACCTGCCGCAAGTCCGTAAGCAGCGGTTCATATGAGTCCGTGAACAAGTCATACGGGTCCGCGAGCAGCAGTTCGCCCTCTTCGTCCGAGGGTGTTTCAACAAACAAGATGATCCCAGCACCACCCACCAGCACCGCCATGTACCCACGATCGTTTGCGTTGACGCAGCCGAGCCCGAACCCATCTCCCTCGCCCAGCCCATCAACCTTCTCCACGTCAACGATGATCGTGACAGATTGAGTCGGCACCGGGAATGGGCCGTAACTGACCAATCTGTCGGACTCCACCTCGGCCCGGTAGAGACCGTCCTGGACAGTTAACCGGCCCGACGAGCTCTCGCCGGTCTCGAATGGGGATGGGTCGCCCTCAAAATCTGCCACCAGCAACTCATCGAACTCTGCCCGGACGTTCCTCGCCGAGACGTCGGACAGCCGGAGGTTGTCGAGCATGGTCTGCCAGGCCGAGAGCATGAGGTCTCGATTCTCCTCGTCGAATTGCACCAGAAACGAATAGGAGGCCTCCTCACCGAAGAGCACTAGAGCACTGGCATCCAACGGCGTGCCCGTCCTCTCTCCCAAAAGGCCGGCGACATCGAGCTTCATTCCGCGTATCCCAGCAATCTCTGTGATCTCGGGCCCGCGTGTGACTTTCTCGCCGGCGGACAAGGCGTAGGAAAAGAAGGCAGCAAAGGTCTCCTCGGTCGCGCCGAAGCGACCTGCGACACCCCTCGGGTAGTAAAAGAACGAGATCCAGTTGCCGCTACTCCGATCTGGTGTGACCCCAAATTGCCAGACAGGCTCTGGCGGTTCATCGGTCTCCATTGGCTGCCAGTCGTCGGGATACACGAACGTGATACCGTGCTCGGCGAAGAACACATCAGGGCTGTCCTGAGCAGCGACGCGGCCGATCAGTCCTACCCCAGCTGCGATGGCCACGATGAGGGCCCATCCAAACGTCCCAACCATTCCAAGTCGTCGCCCAATCCGCGTGCGGGACCGCCCATCAGCAGGGCGACGACCAGCATCAACCGCCCTCAGTTCACGATTACCTAGCACCCAGGCGACCGGACCAAAGAAAGGGATCGGCCATATCCCGAGTATTCCCAGCCACAGCACCCAAGTGGCCTGGCTCTTCTCGAATTTCAGGGGGTGCCCACACTGAGGACATGACCCAGCGGAATCTGAAACTTCGGAACCGCATTCGGGACAGAGAACCATCGCCGTATCGTCACCCCCTGACGGGCAGTTGCCCCAGGCTCGCTGTGGAGCAGAGCTTCTGGTACCGCCAAAAGCCCTTAATCGCCCCAAATCACGATAGCTGCGTCGGACCGACACTCAGCTTTGCGAACGTGGAATGCGCGATCCATACCCACAACAGCCAGGAATGCCCCCGCACATAACGGCACATATAGAGCGGTTTCAGGTCACCTGAATCGCCTGTCTGAGGCGCTAGATAATGCCGGTTATGTGCGGTGTGATTGGGATACGATGACGGCAAGGAGTTTCTATGATCCGAAGGTCTCGCCGTGTATCCGGGTTGGTGCTCGTCGCTTTCTTGTTGACAGGGTCCGTGTTGGTGGCGTTTCCTGTCCCGTTGGCCGGGGCTGCTGGTGTGCTCCCTCATGAGGTATCTCGGGTGAGTGTCGCTTCTGACGGATCGGAGCGAGTTGGACACTCGACGAATCCGACTGTCAGCGCGGACGGAACCAAGATTGCGTTCGAGTCGGAAGCGCAGCTGGTGCCTGAGGACACAAACGGCACGACCGATGTTTACCGTCATGACACCG
>Ga0255057_10002401_pt1 | contig 10184 bp, 13 predicted proteins | sample Cases_109_6_MG_FD_189022 | JGI IMG/M metagenome (GOLD analysis project Ga0255057, IMG submission 189022) | Seawater microbial communities from Amundsen Gulf, Northwest Territories, Canada - Cases_109_6 | ecosystem: Environmental > Aquatic > Marine > Gulf | place: Canada: Northwest Territories... | reverse complement strand
TCCCCTCTCAAGACCGGAAGGAGTCGGCCCATGGCTGACGGCGCTACAGAAATCCCGGCAGACCTGCTTGAGGTCGCCCAGGAAAAGGGAATCTCGGAGGACTTGGTCCGCCGTGCCCTGGCTCTGGGCTTTCCCCCGGACGCAGTCAAACAGCAACTGGGAGGTCCGACGGTTGACGCCGCGGCTGCTGAGGCGTTCATCGTCGAGCAAGAGCGCGTTCGCGCCGGCGGTGAAGTAACGATCTCGGACAACCTTGCGGCAGTAATGCAGGAGTACAGTTGGGCGGATGACCTGGTCCTGCGGGCCCTGAAGCTGGGCGCTACCGATGAGATGCTGATCAATCAGATCACCGCGGGAATCACGCCCGAGCAGGCCGAGCCGTTTATCGCCCAGCAAGAAGCAGCACGGGCGGGTGGCCTTGCGGCTACGCTCGATCTTGCTTGGATGAAGGTCCCGACGGAATGGGGCGTTCGTGTTCGGCCAGGCAAAAAGGGCCTTACTGTCGAAATGTTGAACGTCGGCACGTACGCTGACATCCCTGACTTCTGGCCGCACCAGACGGAGATGCCGCGTGGGGCTTTCCCGTTCCCGGGCGTACCGGCGATGGGTTACTCGATCTACGAGAAGGCTGAGCTGTGGTCCGACAACGCCGCTGACCTCTATGAAGAGGCGATCCAGCGTCGCTGGCGAGCCTCCACGGATATTCCGTGGGAGACGCTTGAGCCGCTTCCGGAGGAGATCGAAAAGGCGATGTGCCAGCTATCGACAGTGATATGCGAGAAGGCGCTTCTGGCAGGAGACATGGTTGGCAAGTGGCTGCCGGAGATGTCCTACGGCTACCACGAGGTGAAACTGTACATGTCCTGCGTGGCGTTTGACGATGCGCGACAGTTTGACGTGTTCCGCAAGCGGGCGCTGTCGAACGGCGGCGGTATGGGCCTCCAGAGCCCGGGGTACTTCCACCGCGCGATCATCGATGCGCGTGCTTGGACCGAGGCTTCGGTGGTGATGCACATCCTATCGAACAGCCACCTACTGGGGCTGTACCAGATTGGGGTTGAGGTCGCTCATAACGAGGCTGAGTCGAAGATCTTCCACCTGGCGATGCAGGATGTAGCCAGGCAGATTGCCTACGGCGTGGACCACCTTCGGTACTTCCTTTCCAAGCACCAAGACCGCCGTCTTGTCATCCACAACTACCTGAACAAGGCGGAAGCTGTATTCGCGTTCGAGGAAGAGCAAGACAAGCCGTTGCGAGAGGCGCTTATCATCCTTCTTGGAGGTGGGCTCGAACCGGATCAGATCAGAGCCGGTGTGGAGAGGCTTGAATCGTTCAACAAGCGTTGGGTTGGCCAGTACATCGCGAGGCTGGAAGCGGCTACGCTGCCCGGTCGCGCAGAGAAGCTCAACCCAGGTCTGAAGAAGTATGTGGATCAGCCGGAAGAGGCCGAAGTCGCAGCCTAGCGAATCCGCCAACACGCTCGAAGGAGATTGCAATGACACAGGAAGTGACAACAAAGGCGAAGTTCCCGTCAGTGGAGTGGTTCAACGCGGTACGTGACCTGGTGAAGGACGACATCGAATATCGTCACATCGGCACGTGTGACTCCTCCGTGGGGCTAAAGGTAACGGACGCGGAGAAGTACTACGTCCTCACGTTCGAGGCGTTCGAAGTGGCTGACGTCAAGGAGACGAGTGAGGCGGAGTCCGAGGAAGTCGATTTCTGGCTGGAGATGTCGCTGGCCGGCTGGAAAGAGATGATCGATAACATCAAGGAGCATGGTAAGGCCGATCTAAACCACACGCTGAACACGATCGACTTGAAGGATCCAGAGGGACTCGCACGGTCGCACGACGGATACCGTCGAGACGCGTTCTACCGCTTCAACCAGACGTTCCAGTACTTCTTCGACGTGACCGCGAAGATCGACACTCAGTACTAAAAGCCCGAGTAGGAAATTAAAAAGGGAGCCCGCCGGGCTCCCTCTTTCGCGTTCAGGAACTGCTAGCGAAACTCTACGCGGGTTTGTAGCCGCTGTTCCGCTTCAGAAAAGATCGCTTGAGCGACGGCGGCGCTGCTGCGTGCCATCAACCGGTCGATCAGAGGGCGGCGTGCTCGCACGTACTGGAGTCGTCTGGGAGTACGGCCCATCTCGCAGGCCATGTCGATTGCGGTCTCAAGGTCGCCGAGTTCGTCGACGAGTCCCATATCCTTCGCTTTGGCGGCCGTGAACACTTCGCCGGTTGCGTATTCCTTCACCTTCTTGGGATCCATGTCTCGCGCCGTCGCCACCGTGTCGACAAACCACTCGTAGTATTCGTCGGTGAGCGCGATGACCTTTTCCTTTTCTGCTTCGCTCGGCTCCTGCCACGGCTGGAACATGGCCTTGAGGTCGCCGCGGTGTGTCATCACCATCTTCACACCGACCTTTTCCATGAGTTCCTGGACGACCGGGCGCGTCATGATGACGCCGATGGAGCCGACAAGAGACGTTGGGACGGCGACGATCTTCCTTGCGGCAGAGGCGACCAGATAGCCGCCGGAGAGGGCGCCGCTCATCACGAAGGCGATAGTCGGCTTTCGTGCGGAGAGGCGGCGTAGCTCAGAGTAGATGGCGTCTGATACGGGCGCGGAGCCGCCCGGCGAGTCTATCTCTACGACTACTGCCCGGATGCGCGAATCCTGGGTGAGACTACGAATGGTGCGCACCATCGCTGGACCCCGGACCTGTACGCCGATGGTTCCGGTGATCTCGAGTACGGCGATTCGTGGTGTCTTCCAGGGCGGCACTAGTGCACGTGGTAGGGCGAACTCCAACCGATTCCTCCTCCGCTTCGAACGTTTCCGGCTGCTTTACAGTATATCGCTGGTGGTTAGGAGAGGGCGTCCAGCTCACGCAAAGTTTCATCTATGGAAGGGATCTCCCACTGCTGCCAGCCAAGATAGGCGAACCGGACGATGCCGTCCTTATCGATGATAAATTGGCCGGGCCGTTGGCCAAGGGAGACCATAGTGCTCTTGATGTCGTACTGCCGAAAGACGGCACGGTCGGGATCGGGCAGGCAAGCGAAGGGGAGGTCTTGCTTCTCGAAGTATGATTGGGCGTTCTCCAGAGTGTCCGGCGCGATGGCGATGACTGTAGCGTTTTGCTTGTCGAACTCGTTCAAACGGTCTCGCAACTGCGAGAGGTGCCGACGGCAGAACGGTCAACGGAAGCCGCGCAGGAACAGCAGCACGACCGGCTTTCCGCGCAGGCCGGAGAGGGTTACTTCGCTTCCGTCTATCGCTGTGAGGGAGAAGTCGGGCGCCTCAGAGCCGACGGGGATGACTTCGCTATCCAAGGGCATGGTGGCTTAGATTGTAGGGGGGAGACTGAAAGGCCGTCAAACGGGCGCCGCTGTGCTATCATCATCCCGCGATTCCCCGTATTTTCCTATGAGAATCATTATCTTCACCGGTGGCGGCGGCAGCGGTGTTAGCACCGTGGCTGCGGCGACGGCAGCGCAGCTGGCCCAGGAGGGCGTGCGCACGCTTGCGTTTAGTCTCTACCCGGGGCTTGCGGACGCTTTCCAGATATCGCTGGCGGGTGGTCCGCAGCAGGTCGGTGAGAATCTGCAGGTCATGGAGTCCCGGCGACTCCGGGATGATGCCGATGAGCTGCGTGATTGGCTGGAGGACCTCCTGGATTGGCGCAGTATGGACGCGGTTTCGGGTGACGACCTAGCGTCGTTGCCCGGTCTCAACCACGTAGGACGGTTGCTGGAGCTTGAGGGGCGCGTTGCGTCCGGCGACTACGAAGCGATCGTTCTCGATGCCGCCCCTGTAGTGCAATTCCTTGAGCTGCCGCCGGCCTTAGATGCTGCCGGACGCTGGCTCGACCGTCTGTTCGCTCCCCGCGAACAAACGATCTTCGAGCCGCTCCTGCGAGCGTTTGCTGGTGACTACGCGTCGACCGCGGATGATGTCATGGAGCGCGGACAGGCCCTGCTGGGGCGGCTGGCCAACTTGAGGGATCTGCTGACCGATCCGCAAACTTGCTCGGTGCGGCTAGTGACCGCGGCTGTGCAGAACTCGCCGGACCGGCTCCGCGAGGCGATCACGGCGTTTCACTTGTTCTCCTACGCACCCGATGCGGTGGTGCTGAACCGTTTGCTTCCTGAAGGGGACGGCGGTGACTTCTTTAGTGAGATGGCGGCGGCCGAGGCTTCGACTGTCGCTTCGATCGGTGAAGCAGCGAGCGGTGTGCCGGTGTTGAAGGGCGGACTTCGATCGTCTCCGCCACTCGGACTCGACGCCCTGCTGGCCCTAGCGGCCGAGGTGTACGGCCACACGTCTCCCGGTAAGGTCCTTCACGAGACAGCGCCGCGGATGACGGTGCATGAAAACGGCAAGTTCGAGATGGAGTTGCTACTGCCGTACGCGAAGAAGGAAGAACTCTCGCTCGAACAGTCAGAGGACGGGGTGGTCATCCACCTTCGGGAGCACCGGTGTGTCGTGACGTTGCCGGAGGATGTGCGCGATTGGCAGGCGGCCTCATGGACGTTTGAGGCGCCCAATCTCAAGGTAACGCTTCGCCCGTAGGGCGGTTCGGTAGGACTTAGTTCCCGGCGGAGGCGAGTGTTTTCATGGCTTCCTCCATCGCCGACTTCGCCTCAGCGATCTGTGTTCCTTCTTCGAAGCGAATGACGTCGCCTATTTTCACGTGCACGGGCGCCGGCTTCGAATCCCTGGTTCCCGGGGGAAGAATATCGGATGCGCCGCTGATGTAAATCGGGAGTACGGGAATGAGTTGACCGATGGCGAGAAGCGCTGGACCGCCGTGGAACGGCTGCAGTTCGCCGGTTCGTGAGCGCTTACCTTCCGGGAAGATAAGCAAAGACCAATCGTGATGGAGGAGCCATTGCGAATAGGCGAGCGCTTCTCTGCCGCCACCCCGTGTGATGGGGAAAGCGTTGTAACGGAGCGAATGCCACATGCCTTTTACTCGATCGCGATACATGCGGTCCGCGGCGGCGACGACAGCCGTCCGATCGTAGATCCTGTCGGGGAGGAGGTCGAGTACGATCACCGTATCGAAGTGGCTAGTGTGGTTGGCGATGATAAGCAAGGGGCCCTCGAGGCCAACTAGCTTCTCGGTACCCTCGGTGGTCAATGGCCGGCAGAACTTGCGGACGTGGCTCTTGACGGTCCAGCGGCGAGCGGTTCGGCGGAAGATTCGCGCCCACCAGCTTAGCGCCCAGCGATGCGGCTCCACCTTGACGAGCGATCGCTCACGCGCACTCTTGGGTGTTGCAGTCTCTGTCCTTGGGGCGTTGCTCATGGCTGTTTCGACGGTTCATCCGGTTAGCTAGGCATTTTGGAGATCGGCTTTTCGGGCATCCAATACACGGCGAAGTTCCGTAATCATCTGTGCGACGTTTATATCCTGGTAGACGGGGAAGCGGAAGATCTGCATCTCATCGACCTTGTAGGTGTTTCGGCGGCCGACTTTTGTCTTCTGGATGAAGCCGCCTTCTTCGAGGTCTCGGACGATTTGGTAGACCGCTCGTTCGGTGAGGTCGGTGCCTCGCGCGATCTCTCTTAGCGTGGCTTCGCGGTTCTGGAAAAGGTGCGTTAGTACGAGCCCGTAGTTGCTGAGGAAGTTCCACTTTTTGGGCATTTTATTCGGTCCCTCCCGCTATGACGAGCGCTCTGGCCCTGGATATTCCCCGATTATTGTCGTGAAACGGGTTGACAGCCTTGAAAGCCGCATCCTATGTTGATTGTTGCCGATTGTAGAATTAAATTTCTGCATTGGTAGGCCGATAAGAGTTTAATCGAACGTTCAATGCGCGAACCGGAAAACTACTTTAGCCGATACCGTAATGGAATTCAGGTGTCATTATGCGCCTGACAGATTACAAAGTCTAGTACTTGCTAGGCTAATCAGCCAACCTCTAGCAGATAGGACCACACGCCAAAACTAATGCTCTCGCCAAATTTGACCGACTCGAAGATGACCGGGGCTCCAGCGCCAGCGCCGGAGCGACTGACGCAATTCTCCGAGCGCTACAACGAGTACTTCCCGCGCGTGTTCGCCTACATATACGGCCGTGTTCACAATGTGCACGTTACTGAGGATCTGGTGGCCGATGTGTTTGAGCGTGCGTTCGTCAAGGCTGATACGCTGCGCAACTCCGACGCCTTCTCGACGTGGCTGTTCACGATCGCTCGCAACATCATCATCAGTAACGGGCGCAAGCGGAACCGTGAGACGATCGTCGATCCGGATGTACTCAAGGAGATTGCGCCGAGCAGCACCTCCGTCGAGGGAGAGGTCGTCAACCGCGAAGAGGTGAGAGCGATCGCGATGCTACTGCGCGACTTTCCCCAGCGCGAGCAAGATATCGTTGCGCTGAAGTTCGACGCCGAGCTACCGAACGCTCAGATCGCCAAGATCATGGATGTTAGCGAACCGAACGTTCGCGTGATCCTCTTCCGCACTCTGCGCAAGCTGCGCGAGTTAATGTCCGCCCACGCAAACGGCTAGCCGAACTACGCCGGACTCCTCTTCGACTCTTCACTGTCCGAGGGTTCCCTGTGGCCGACGATTCCGCTGGAGCGGAGCCGCTCAATGTCTTCCCAACTGTAGCCGGCTTCTAGAAGCACGTCTTCAGTGTGCTGGCTGAACTCTGGCGCCGGTGTCCGCACGGAGCCGGGGGTTTCGCTCAGGTTGACAGCCGGTGAGACCATCTGCAAAGAGCCGAACGTGGGATGCTCGAACTCGGTTAGCATTCCGTTCTCGATCACCTGGGGATCGGTTGCCAGGTCTGAGTACTCTTGGACGATCTCGATCAGCAGGTCGTGCTTGTAGAAGAGCTCTTTCCAGTAGGCGGCAGGCTGGGTCGCGAAGATCTCGTCGATCTTCGGGATCAAAGCCATGAGCTCGACTGCGTTCATTCGTAGCCAGTCGACGCTCATCTTCTCCGGCTCCAGCAGCTCGCCCGTGGCTTCTCTTATCGCCTCACGGAACGGCGGCCAGAAGCGGCCGATCTGGGCCATGGTCAGCATCACCCACTTGTTGTCCTGCGCTTTGTAGTGATTCCAGAGGGGGCTCGTTAGATTTCGGGATAACCTCGGCAGCGGCGAGCCGGCGTAGGTCTTAGTCATCAAGTAGCTGGTGATGTTGAACGCCTGAACGGCCAGCGTGCCCTGGAGCAGCGACCCGTCGACCATCTGGCCGTCGCCGGTTCGCTCGCGGTGGAAGAGAGCGACCGCAATCCCGTAGGAAAGAAGGAAGGCGCTGACCTGGTCCGCGAATCCGCCGAACGTCCGGGTGGGGGGCTGGTCTGGTTCCCCCGTCACGCTCATGACGCCACCGCGAGCCTGCGCCAGCGGGTCCAGCGCCGGGCGTTCGGCGTCCGGGCCGTTCAGCCCGAAGCCGGATGCGCGACAGTATATGAGCCGTGGGTTGATCTCGCGGAGTGTCTCGTAGTCGATAAGGAGCCGTTCACCAACGCCGGGCCGGTAGTTCTGCACGACGACGTCGGCGTCCTTGACGAGGCGGTAGAAGACGTCTCGTCCCTCTGAGGTCTTCAGATCGAGCACGAGGCTGCGCTTGTTGCGATTGTGTGTCTCAAAGTATGCGTTGGGCTTGTCGTCGGAGTCGTATCGGATGAGAGAGCGTCCGGGGTCCGGCGTATCCGGTCCCTCGATCTTGATGACGTCCGCGCCCCAGTCGCCGAGCATTGCGGTAGTCATCGGTCCCTGTTGCCATATCGTCAGGTCGAGGACGCGAATTCCTTCGAAAGCTTGCATCGTTACCTCTGGTCTCCGTCCGTATACAGGCGGATGCATTCCTCCGCGAGGACACCGGTCGTGAATTCGAAAGGCAGTGTGAGGTGGGGGGCGACTCGCAAGAGCGAGCCCTTTTCCGGGTGCTGGAAGTAGTCGGGGGCGTCGGATAGTACGGCGCCCATCACCACCCTGGCGATATGGGTGTGGGTGGCGGCGCCGGTACAAAGTAGGCACGGCTCACATGTGGTGTAGAGAGTGGCGTTGTCGAGCAGCATCGTCTTGAGCGCGCGACAGGCGTTACGAATGGCTACGACTTCACCGTGCGCAGTCGGGTCGTTGTCCGTGAGAGCTGTGTTGTGTCCACGAGCGATCGTCTGGCCGTCTCTCACGACGACGGCGCCAAACGGGTGATCTCCCTGCTCGAGCGCCAGTTCCGCCTCTTCAATTGCGATGCGCATGAAGGCTTCGTCCATCGGGTTCATTCTTGCACGATCGCCTTGGCGCGCTCGGTGACCTTCGGCAACACCTCGCCCGCTGCTCCACGGAGGACGACGTTCGAGTAGGCGCTCAACGGAGTCTCGTTCGGGTTGACTTCGATCAGCGCCCCGCCTGCGCTCTTCACCTGCTCAGGGAAGCTGGCGGCAGGATAGACGACGGCGCTGGTGCCGATGAGAAGCATGCAATCACAGTTCTCGGATTCGGCCGCGCATGACTCAAGGGCGTCGTGCGGAATCGGCTCGCCGAACATCACAGTGTCGCCCTTGATGACGCCGCCGCAGTCGGGGCAGAGTGGCGGCGATCCCTCGATGTCGAAGTGATAGATGTCCCAGCGGCGCGAGCACTCGATGCAGCGGAGCTTGGTTCGGTTGCCGTGGATCTCCGTGATCGCCTGGCTGCCGGCGACCTGGTGAAGGTTATCGATGTTCTGGGTGATGATGTGCTTCAGGAAGCCCGCCTCTTCCAGCTCGCGAAGGGCGTAGTGGCCATCGTTGGGGACAGCGTCGTCGAGCGCCTTCACGAACTCTTTCATATCGCCGGCGCGCTGATTGCGCTCCTCCCACCACTTCTTCGGGTCGGCGAGAAAGCGGTCGTAGCCGCGCATGTCGGGCTCGCCCATCTTCGTCCACAACCCCTCGGGCCCGCGGAACGTGGGCACACCGCTTTCCGCTGAGAGGCCCGCGCCGACGAAGGCGACGAGGTGGCTTGCAGCCGCGACGAGGCGGGCGGCGTCCTCGATTGATGCTTCGAGGTCCTGGGATGTCATTCGGCGGAACTCACAACGTTGATCACGACAGTGCCCAATTATAGTCGACGTTTCAGCTGTGGTAGCCCTTGACCCGCCGTCACGCGCCCGATACGTTTTGGCTGCAATGCCATCTGTGCTGACGATCGCCGGTTCCGATTCCGGTGGGGGCGCCGGAATCCAGGCCGACCTGAAGACGTTTTCGGCGCTTGGTGTTTACGGCATGTCCGTTGTCACTGCGGTCACGGCTCAGAACACGCTGGCCGTCACCGCGGTCCATGAGGTGCCGGTGGAAGTCGTTGCGGCCCAGATCGATGCTGTTGTCGGCGATATCCCGCCGGACGCCGTCAAGATCGGCATGCTTTCGAGCGTGGCGATCATAGATGTCGTCGCGGCGAAAGCCGAGGAGCACGCATTCTCTCCGTTCGTCGTCGATCCTGTAATGATCGCTAAGAGCGGCGACCGGCTGCTGCGCGAGGACGCGGTCAGGGCGCTCCGCGAGCGGCTTGTTCCGCTGGCGGACGTTCTGACGCCGAACGTCCCCGAGGCCGAGGTGTTGGTCGGGCGATCGCTGGTCAGCGATGACGACATGCGTGGGGCGGCGCGCGAGGTCGTTGGGCTGGGTGCGAAGGCGGTGGTGATGAAGGGCGGTCACCGTGAGGGCGATGCGGTTGTCGATCTGCTGTTCGACGGCGACGAGTTCCATGAGTTCAGCGCCGACCGTATCGAGACGACGAGCACTCACGGCACGGGTTGCACGTTCGCTTCAGCGATCGCGTCGTTCCTGGCGCGCGGCGAACGACTCCCGGACGCCGTCGGTCACGCTAAGGAATACCTCACTGAGGCGATCCGGCGAGCGCAGCCGATCGGCCACGGGCATGGACCTGTGAACCACTTTTGGCAATGGCGGGAGGAGGAAGACTAGGATTTCGATTCGTAAGGTGGTTTTCCACGTTGTTTTCGTTGACCGCTTACGAGCGACCTGATAGTCTGACGGCGTAAGACGAGCGGGAGCTCGGGGCGTCTCGATGAGGCATCGGGAAGGCCGGGCTGAGAGGTCCCCGACCGATCGGGGCGACCGCAATACCTGATCTGGGTAATGCCAGCGAAGGGAACGAAATTCCGACGCTAGGCCGCTGGTTACCCCAGCGGCGTTTCTGTTCC
>Ga0255057_10002400_pt1 | contig 10184 bp, 9 predicted proteins | sample Cases_109_6_MG_FD_189022 | JGI IMG/M metagenome (GOLD analysis project Ga0255057, IMG submission 189022) | Seawater microbial communities from Amundsen Gulf, Northwest Territories, Canada - Cases_109_6 | ecosystem: Environmental > Aquatic > Marine > Gulf | place: Canada: Northwest Territories... | reverse complement strand
GTTCTCCTTCTCGTGGTCTTTTGCCCTCTCGATCCTCTATCTCGGCGTGGTCGTGCGCGACGTGCGCGAGGGCCGAGGCTGGACGCCGCTCGCCGGCGTGCTGCTCGGGCTGACCGCGCTCAGCCACGTCGTCACCACGATGATCATCGTCATCGCAACGGTGCCCCTCCTGTTCCGTAAGGGCGGGCCACGGGTCGTGTTTCCCTCGTGGCTGCTTGGCTTCGGCATTGCCGCGTTCTGGGCACTTCCGCTCATCCTCGGCGTGATGGGCGGGCTGACGACCGACATGGGGTGGTCGGCGGTAACGGGTCTCGTCGGCGAGCAGAGTCCCGGGACCCCGCTCCCGGGAGAGTTCGTTCCGGTCGTCATCCTCGGCGGTGTCGGCGTGGTGTGGAGCATGCTGCGACGTGACGACGTGGTGGCATTGGCGTGGTTGACCGTCCTGCCCATCGTCGGATATCTCGTGCTGCCCCTTCTTGGCGTCACGATCCTCTACAACGCCCGGCTGCTGCCGTACTGGTATTTCGGGATGTTTGTATTTGCCGGTATTGCGTTGGGACTCGCGGTGACCGAAGTGGCCAGGCGATCGTCGGCGCGCAGGACCGTGCTGATCGCCGGGTCCCTCATTGCCGGGTTTCTGGTGCTTGTCGCCACCATTGCCAACATCCACGACGTTCCGGGCTGGGTCAAGTGGAACTACGAGGGGTATGAGGGCAAGCCCAACTACCACGAATACGAGGCCCTCATGCAGGAGATCGACGGACTCCCGCCTGGCCGGGTGATGTGGGAGGCGAACCACGAACTCGACCAGTACGGCACGCCGATGGCCCTCATGCTGACGGGCTTTTGGAGCGAGGAGCACCCGTCCATGGAGGGTCTGTTCTTCGAATCATCCCTCACCACACCATTCCACTTCCTCAACGCCTCGGAAGTCAGTGATCGGCCGTCCAACCCGGTGCGCGGCCTCGACTACCGGGGCTTCGACCTCGATCGCGGTATTCAGCATCTCGCCCTCTACGACGTGGCCTATTACGTCAGTTTCACCGAACGTGGGGAAACCGCGGCTCGAGACTCAGGCCTCGTTGAAGTCGGTGTCGCCTTGCCGTGGACGATCTTCGCGCTGCCGGACTCCGACTTCGTCGACGTGGCCACCGTCACGCCTGCGGTGTGGGGCGGTGGCGGCGACTTCCTCGAGCCATCACTCGAGTGGTACGACGACGTCGCCAACCTCGACCACTGGCTCGTCGAGACCGGTCCGGCGGAATGGCCAACCGTGACTTCGGTCGGCGATCGGCTCGTCTCCAGCGATCCGTATCCGGACGGCGGCTCGGTGACCAACGTGGTACTCGAGAACCATCGCTTGTCGTTTACCACCACCGCCATTGGTGTTCCGCATCTGGTCAAGATCTCCTACTTCCCGAATTGGCAGGTGGATGGTGCCGAGGGGCCATACCGTGCCGCGCCGTCGTTGATGGTGGTCGTTCCCACCCAGGAAGATGTAGTCCTCGAGTTTCGCAACACCGGTGCCGAGAACATCGGCATGGTGCTCACCGTGCTCGCGCTTGGTGGGCTGGCCGCCTATGCGTATTTGCGGCGGCGGGAGCGGAACGAGAGGACCGGCGTGTGAAGCAGTATGTCGAGAGCTTCCTCAATCGTGAGTCGCTCGACCAGTTCGTCAAGGTCGGCGTGGTCGGCGTGGTCAATACCGTGGTGTCGTTTGCGCTGTTCAACCTCTTCCTGATCGGATTCGACTGGTCGTCGGTGGCTTCGGTGTCGGTTGCCTTCGCCGTGACGACGTTCCTCTCCTACCTGCTCAACCGCACCTGGACCTTTGAACTGCGCGACGGGAAACTGTCCGGGCGCGAGACCTTCCAGTTCTACCTGGTCAATGGGGCTGCCTGGGCGGTGACTGCCGGCATCATGTGGCTTGCCGAGTCGTTCTTCGGCCCGCTGTCTGCCGTTGCCGCCAACGGGGTCTATCTGTTCGCCTCGGTGATGATCCTGCTCCCCAAGTTCGCCTCGTACCGTGACATCGTGTTCGGCCGTGCCCTCGCCGGGGAGGAAGCGGCTGAGCCGGTAGCGGCCGACTAAGAGGCTCAGCGGGTAGGGCGCGATTCCGGTCACGATCTGAGAAAGAGTATCCGCTGAGCCGGGGCCCGAGCGGCCCGCTGCGAAGCAGCAAGAGCGGAAGGCAAAGAAGCACCTCTGTCGAGAAGGCCGATCACCTATCCGCGCATCCTCTAGTCTTCGTCGAGCCGTTTCAGGAACGACCGGCCCCGCGGCGACAGCCGATACCCTGGTCGCAGGCTCTCGGTGAGGCCGAGTTCCTTCAGTTTCCGCACGTCGGTTTTGAAGAGGCGCTTCTCGCGGCCGAACCGCAAGGCGAGATCCCGCCGCCGGGGTGCCGGGCGCATCTCCGATGGCCCGCAGCACCGCAACCGTCCAAGGCCCGCGGCGCCCGGTTCCATCGAAGCGGGCCAATTGAGCGGCCAACTTCGACTGGTCCTCATCGGTAGTGATCTCGGCCTTGCGCAACGCCACCCTGGGGTCGGTTCCCGCGTATATGAGGCTGATGCGATAGACCGAGCCGGTTCTTGCTCCGAGCCATGCCCGGATCTCGGCCGCCGATGCCGCGCCGGCTCGGACGGCCTCCTCGTCGGTGATGTTGGCGAGGTCGATCACCTCCATGGCCGTGATCTCGATGATCCCCACCGCCGTGCGCTGTCGGGTTCCGACCTTGACCGACGGGCGATCCCAGCGTCGAAAGGCGAGATCGATCTCGCCGGCTACGACCCCGTCGAGAATCGCCCGTCGGATGAGCACGCCCCTTGTCTACACGGTCTACACCGCGGTGTGGTCCTCAGCGTCGCTGAGTCGCCTCAGGCCGATCCATTGAGCGGCTGCGAACCCGGCGACGACAATGCTGACGATGGCGAGGGCCAGCTCTCCCTGCCGGGTCAGCACCGCGCTGAAGGCAATCAACGCTGCGGCGGCGATCACCCAGGCGACGTCGGCCAGCACCGCGGCCCGTCCGCCGGCGACGATCATGCGGGAGGAGCGCGCCAACCACAACAGATCGGCGGCGTACACCACCAGACCGACTCCGAGGCCGGCCAGGAGCCAGGCGTTGATGCCGATCCAGCCACCGAGGCCGAACGCCGCACCGATGATGAGCACGATGCCGGCGGTGCCGGAGAACAGGCCGTTGTCGGTCATCGCCCTGCCCAACAGGGAGCTGCGAGCGTCTTGGTTCTTCATGGATCCTCCTGGTGCCGTTTCTTGCCAGACCCGTCAAGTATCAGACCGGCTAGGAATGGAATCAATTACCTAATAGGTAATAGGAACGGATCCCCCGGCGAAGTACGCTCGACTCGCATGACCACGACCGGCTCCGCCCCCAAGTTCGGCGACCTGCTGAGGCAGTGGCGCACCGCCCGCCGGGTCAGCCAGCTCGATCTGGCCGCAACCGCCGCGGTGTCCCAGCGTCACCTGAGCTTTCTCGAGACCGGGCGAGCCAAGCCCAGTCGGGAGATGGTGCTGCATCTCGGCACGGCGCTTGACGTGCCCCTTCGCTATCGGAACGCGCTGCTCGCCGCTGCCGGCTTCGCGCCGGTGTACCAGGAACGGCGCCTCGACGAACCGGGCCTCGAACAGGTGCGGCATGTCCTGTCCGTGATCCTGGGTGCGCACGAGCCGTTCCCCGCGTACGTCGTCGATCGGGGCTGGAACCTGTTGCTGAGTAACGAGGCGGCCGGGGCGCTGGTGGCGCGGCTGATCGACCCCACCGACGTTGCGTTGTTTGCCGGCAACCTCATCCGGCTGTCGCTGCACCCGAGGGGCCTGCGGCGGTACCTCGTCAACTGGGAAGAGGCAGCGACGGCCCTGCTCGACCGTGTCGAGCGTGAGGCGATGGACCGACCGACCGATACCACCCTCACCCAACTGCTGGGGGAGGTACGGTCCTATCCCGGTATCGCCGACCTCCCGGAGGCCCAGCCGGTGCCGACCAGCTCGGCGCTGCTGGTACCGCTGCACCTCCGTATCGAGGATCTGGAGCTGAAGCTCTTCACCACCATCGCCACCATCGGTGCCCCCTACGACGTGACGCTCGAGGAGCTTCGCCTGGAGGCGCTGCTACCCGCCGACGCCGACAGTGAGGCCTCGCTGCGGCAACTCGCCGGACTGCCCGGCTAGAGGTTCCGGCGAATCGCAATGACTCCACGCAGGGTGCGGGGCACCCTGTTCATCAGGCTGGAGCGAGTCTCCCGCTTCTCTTCCACTACCGCCGGCACCTCGACGATGCGGTAGCCGGCTCGTTCGGCTCTCATCACGAGCTCGGTGTCGAACAGGTCCTGGGTCGACCGGCAGTCCGGGGTGATAACGGCCACCACCTCCCGTCGGATCGCCTTCATGCCATGGGTGTCGGACACACTCGACCCCAGACCGAAGCGAAGAATCTGATTGAACGCCCAGGTGGCGAAACGGCGGAAGCCCGACCGGCGGTCGTCCGCTCCAGGGGCGCGTTTCGACGCGAGCACGAGGTCGGCGTCGCTCCCGAGTTCCAGCACCCTGGCCAGGAATGCACCGGAGAAGTAGTCGATGTCGAAATTGACGGCCCAATCGCCGTCGGTAGCGAGAAACCCCTCTCGCATCGCCGCCCCGTAGTCGGCGGCGGGAAGGGAGATCAGCGAGAGACCGGGATAGTCCTCGGCGAGCGACTGCACAGTCGCCGCAGTGGCATCGGTCGATCCGTTTTCCACGACGAGGACCTTGACCGTGGCCGGGACCGACGACAGCTCGGCGAAGAGCTCGGCGAGTGCGCCCGGGAGATAGCTCGCCTCGTTGTGAACCGGGATCACAATCGAGAAGGTCGGCGTTCCATTGGCCATGTCGGGGAGAGTAGGAGGCGAAAGAGAGTCCAAGTCCTGTCTTCAAGTCCATAGGCCTCAGGTCCACAGTCCTGAGTCCACAGTCTTCAGCCCGAAGACGCGGTTGTCCTTTTCGCCGCCCTCTGACGACTGACGACTGACGACTGACGACTGACGACTCATACACTCCTGCTCCGTGCAGCTCGAGACCATCTTCAAGGCATATGACGTCCGCGGCATCGTCCCCGCCCAGCTCGACGAGGACGCAGCGCGGCGGATCGGAATCGGATTTGCCGAGTTCGCCGACTCTCCTCGGATCATTGTCGGCGGCGATGTGCGCCGGTCGTCACCGATGCTCATCGCCGCGCTCTCGGACGGGATCATGTCGCGAGGCGTCGACGTGCTCGATATCGGCCAGATCACCACCGACGCCCTGTACTTCGTCAGCGGCTCGGAGCACCTGCCCGGCGTTGTTGTGACCGCGTCACACAACCCGGCGGAGTGGAACGGGATGAAATTCTGCCTTCCCGGCGCCGCACCCGTCGGCGAGGAGACCGGGTTGAGCGACATCCTGGCGGTCGCCACCGACCCTCCGGCGAATTCACCGGAGCCCGGGTCGATCGAGCATCGCGACATCCTCGACGGGTATGTGGATCATCTGTTCTCGGTCGTCGACGCAACCCGGTTCGCCGACCTCCGGGTCGCCGTCGATGCCGGCAATGGCATGGCGGGTATCGCCCTGCCCGCCGTGTTCGAACGGACCCCGGCGACGCTTGATGGGCTGTATCTCGACCCGGACGGGACGTTCCCCAACCACCCGGCCGATCCGCTCCAACCGGAGAACCTCGAGGATCTACTCGCTCACATGGCGCAAACGCCTGCTGACCTCGGTGTCGCCTTCGACGGCGACGCAGACCGCGCCTTCTTCATCGACGATCGTGGGGTGCCGCTCCCCGGCAGCGCGACCACCGCCCTGATCGCCGACTGGTTTCTGCGTGCCAACAAGGGCGCAACGGTGGTGTACAACCTGATCTGCTCAAAGGCCGTGCCGGAAACCATTGAAAACGCCGGGGGATTGCCAGTGCGCACCCGGGTGGGCCACTCGTTCATCAAACAAATCATGAAGGACACCGGCGCCGTGTTCGGGGGCGAGCACTCGGGGCACTATTACTTCGCCGACAACTATCGAGCCGACTCGGGAATCCTGGCGATGCTGGTCCTGATGCAGGTGTTGTCCGAGGCCGAAGAGCCGCTATCCAAGCTGCGACAGGCGTACGAGCCGTATGCGGCATCGGGGGAGATCAACTACGACGTCGCCGACCAGCAGGGCGTCATGCGAGCCGTCGAGGAAGCCTTCTCCGATGCGGAGGCGGATTATCTCGACGGGCTGACCGTTGATCTGGGTGACCGCTGGTTCAATTTGCGGCCGTCGAATACGGAGCCCAAGCTGCGGCTCAATGCCGAGGCACCGCACCAAGAGGCGGTGGACCAACTGGTCGCTGAAGTGGCCACGATCATCATGGAGCAATCATGACCGAACCTTTGGTCGACCCGGCACTGCTTGAGATCATGCAGTGCCCGGTTGATGCCGGGATGCTGACCGAGCGGCGCGATCCCGACGTACTCGAATGCGGGGAGTGCGGGCGCCGCTATCCGGTGCGCGACGGAATCCCCGTGATGCTGGTCGACGAAGCGCTGCCTCCGGCATGAACGTCATGATGGAGGCGATCCTGACGTTGCCAGACCAGTTCCGGTGGGGCCTCGACCTCGATCCCGCACCGATCGACGCCGACCGGCCGATCGTGTTGCTCGGCATGGGTGGGTCGGCAATGGCCGCGTCTGTGGCAAGTCTGGTCGCCGACAGCGCCCGTCCGGTGACCGTGCACCGCAGTTACGGGCTCCCGGAGTGGGCGGTGCCGTCTGAAGCAGCAGTCATCGCCGTTTCTTACAGCGGCAATACCGAAGAAGTGCTCTCCGGTGTCGACGCCGCGCTCGACGCGGGTCTGCCGGTCGCGGCCGTCGCATCCGGCGGCCGGCTTGCCCAGCTCGCCGAAGAGCGCGAACTCCCGATTGTCCTCGTGCCGGCGGGGATGCAACCACGGGCTGGTATCGGGTATCAGACGGCGGCCACGATGCAGGTCCTCGCCGCCTCGGGTGTCATTGCGGACGCCGCTGGTGAGTTGGCCGAGGCGGCAGCGCTCGTCGAAGATCTGCTGGGAGGTGGGTCGGGCCCTGCGGTCGAGGAGGGCTCTTTGATCGCCACCAGGCTCCACGGAAAGACCACCATCATCTACGGGGGATTTGGCGTTGGGGCGGCCGCTGCGTATCGGTGGAAGACCCAGCTCAACGAGAATGCCAAGGTCCCTGCCTATGCGAGCGAGTTGCCGGAGATGAACCACAACGAGCTGGAGGGCTGGCACCAAGGTACCCGGGACCATTTCGCGCTGGTCTGGCTCCACGATTCCCGGGACCATCCCCGGATCACGCGCCGCCTCGACCTGAGCGAGCGTGTCGTCGGGGATACCGCGGTTCACGCAGCCACGATTCATTCGAGCGGAGAGGGAACGCTCGCCAGGTTGTCCAGCCTGGCCATTATTGGCGACGTGGCTTCGGTGGCCGTCGCCGAACTGGCGGGTACTGATCCCGTCCCGGTGGAGACCATCGAGCGGTTCAAAAACCAACTTGGAAAGGAAGACCAGTGAACTACGACATTGCCGATCCGGGGCTCGCCGAGTCCGGAGAGCTCCGCATCGAGTGGGCGGCGCGCCGCATGCCGGTGCTGGCCGCGATCCAGGAGCGGTTCGAAAAGGAGAAGCCGCTCGAAGGCATCCGGATCGCCGCAACCATGCACGTCACGACTGAGACGGCCTATCTGATGCGCACGCTGCGCGCCGGCGGGGCATCGGTGGTTCTCAGCGCCTCCAACCCGCTTTCCACCCAAGATGACGTCGCCGCGGCGCTGGTCGCCGACGGGGTGCCGGTGTATGCGATCAGAGGCGAAGACTCAGACACTTTCTATCGCCACATCGACGCCATCCTCGACACCGAACCGCACATCGTCTTCGACGATGGCGCAGACGCGACAACCGTATTGCACCAGGCTCGGGCCGACCAGCCCGTTCTCGGCGGTCTCGAGGAGACCACGACGGGGGTCATCCGGCTGCGGGCGATGGCAGCGGACGGCGTTCTGCGCTACCCGGTGATCGCGGTCAACGACTCCGACACCAAGCACCTGTTCGACAACCGGCACGGGACCGGCCAGTCGTCACTCGACGGCATTCTTCGATCGACGAACATCTTGCTCGCCGGCAAGACCGTGGTCGTGGCCGGATATGGCGACTGCGGTTGGGGCATCGCTACGCGAGCCGCCGGTCTCGGTGCCAACGTTGCCGTGATCGAGGTCAACCCGATCCGGGCGCTTTCGGCTGTGATGGAAGGCCACCGATTGCTGACCGCCGATGAGGCGGCCCCGATCGGCGACCTGTTTCTGACCGCGACCGGTGATATCCATATTCTCCGCCGCGAGCATTTCAAGGCCATGAAGGACGGAACGATCCTCGCCAACGCCGGCCATTTCGACGTGGAGATCGACCTTGAGGCCCTCGACGACCTCGCGGTTCGGCGCCGCGTGTTGCGCGACAATCTCGAGGAGTACGAGCTCGCGGACGGTCGCCGTATCCTCGTCGTCGCCGAAGGGCGCCTGGTCAACCTCGGCGCCGCCGAGGGTCACCCGGCCGACGTCATGGATCTGTCGTTCGCCGACCAGGCGCTCGCCGCCGAATGGCTGGTCATGAATCAGGATGAGCTCGGTCCCGAGGTGTACACGCTGCCGGACGATCTTGACCACGAGGTCGCCCGTCTCAAGCTCGAGGCGATGGGCGCCAGCCTGGACTCGCTGACCGAAGAGCAGGAGCGCTATCTGGCGTCCTGGGATCAGGGGACCTAGCGAGTCGTGAGTCGCGAGTCGCGAGTCGCAAGCCCAACGGTTACGAGTCCGACGTCGCGAGTCGCGAGGCCAATGGTCACGAGACCGACGTCGCGAGTGCGCGTTATTGGGGCGGTGGCGGCTCGTCGGGTGGGAGAGTGCCGAACTGACCAAAATCCCGGCCCGGATCCCCGCCGAGTTCGTTGGCAAGGTGTTCGATGTCGAACGGCTCACTACGCACCCGGTGGTCGAAGTAGAGCACGACGATCGCGGCGGCGGCGATCGGCGTCGTGAAGACGGTGAGTGCGATATTGATCACCGTCTGTGCCAATGGATCGCTGAACAATCGAGAGAGCATCCCACCGACACTCGCGTTGATCAGGCCGACGATGATGTAGATGACGACCAGGAAACCGAGGGTGGGCCAGCGTCTTCCCTTGGTGAGGTCGTTCGACCGACCGAGCGCCTTCGCGCCGCTTTTGTTCTCGAGGAGCACCGCGGGCACCCACACCGACCACGAGACCGCCAGGACCACTACGAAGACGACTGCGCCGATCAACACGATTACCCCGACGAAGGCTCCGAATGCGTCGAGCATCGCCACCAGGACGATCAGGGCGATCACCGCCGCGACCATTACGCCGGCAAGGCCGAGCCCATAGAAGATGCTGCCGACGACGAGTGGGCCGATCTTGGACCAGGCGAAGCGAAGCGAGTCCTGCCAATCGGGGGCAGCTCCCAGGGCGTGGTCGGCGATGGCCTTCATTACTCCCGCCGTGGCGAGCAGCGTGCCGATCGCGGTGATAATCGCCAGAAGAATGGCGGTCCCCAGGAAGCCCACGATCATGCTTGCCTCGATGGCTTCGGCGTCGATCAAGCCCGTCTCTGGATCGATCGGCAAGTCATTAGCGAAAAGCCAGCCGACCAGCGCCGCCAGGATCTGCAACGGGATGACAACGATCGCGACGATCGTGATCAGGATCGTGAAGTTCGACTGGTACACCTTGAACGTGGCGCCGATCTTGTCGCCAAAATCAAGCGGGCGAAGGTCGAGTGCCACACTGCCACCCTAGGACGGTCTTGAACAATGACGAGTGCCATGTGCCGCCGCAACAACACAAGAGTCGCGAGTCGCGAGTCGCGAGTCGCGAGTCGCGAGCCCGACTGAGTTGCTTTCGACTAGCTCTGTCGCGATCACGCAGTCAGGCGGCGAGCCCGACTGAGTTGCTTTCGACTAGCTCTGTCGCGATCACGCAGTCAGGCGGCGAGCCCGACTGAGTTGCTTTCGACTAGCTCTGTCGCGATCACGCAGTCAGGCGGCGAGCCCGACTGAGTTGCTTTCGACTAGCTCTGTCGCGATCACGCAGTCAGGCGGCGAGCCCGACTGAGTT
>Ga0255057_10002399_pt1 | contig 10185 bp, 10 predicted proteins | sample Cases_109_6_MG_FD_189022 | JGI IMG/M metagenome (GOLD analysis project Ga0255057, IMG submission 189022) | Seawater microbial communities from Amundsen Gulf, Northwest Territories, Canada - Cases_109_6 | ecosystem: Environmental > Aquatic > Marine > Gulf | place: Canada: Northwest Territories... | reverse complement strand
ATGCCGAGAGCCCGCGCGCTGCGGCCGAAGCCATACAGGCAACCATAGCCACACAAGTGGAATTCGCATGAGTGACCTGAAGAACGATCTGTTGCTGCGCGCGCTGCTGCGCGAGCCAGTACCGCGCACTCCCGTGTGGATCATGCGCCAGGCGGGCCGCTACCTGCCCGAGTACCGGGCGGTGCGCGAAAAGGCCGGCGACTTCATGAGCCTGTGCCGCAATCCCGAGCTAGCCTGCGAAGTCACGTTACAACCACTGCGGCGCTATAGCCTCGACGCGGCGATATTGTTCTCAGACATTCTGACCGTCCCCGATGCGATGGGCCTGGGACTTTACTTCGAACCGGGCGAAGGCCCGCGCTTCGAAAGGCCGCTTAAAACGGCAAGCGATATTCGTAAGCTGGCCGTCCCAGACGTGGCTGCGAAGCTTGGGTATGTGTTCGACGCGGTCGGGACAATCCGCCGCGAACTTGACGGCAGTGTGCCGTTGATCGGCTTTGCCGGCAGCCCGTGGACGGTTGCAACCTACATGGTGGAGGGTGGATCAAGCCGTGAGTTCAAGACCATCAAGGGGCTTGCGAATGACGATCCGGTCGCGCTAAGAACCTTACTCGATCTGATAGCGGTGACGGCGATCGAGTACCTCAACGCACAAATCGAAGCAGGCGCACAGGCGATCATGGTCTTCGATACCTGGGGCGCGACGCTGGCCGCTGACGATTATCGTCGTTTCTCCCTTGCCAGCATGCAAAAGATCGTCGACGGGCTCACGCGGGAGCGGGACGGCAGGCGTGTACCGATCATCCTGTTCACGAAAGGCGCCGGAGCGCTGCTCGCCGACATGGCGGGCACTGGATGTGATGCGCTGGGTGTTGACTGGACGACAGATTTGAGCGCCGCCAGAAAGCACGTTGATGACAAGGTTGCGTTACAGGGTAATCTCGATCCTGCGACCTTGCGTGAATCCCCGGAGCAGATTCAGAAAGGCGTTGCCGATGTACTGGAAAGTTATGGCAGCGGCCCCGGCCATGTCTTCAATCTCGGCCATGGCATCACGCCTGACATCGACCCTGACAAAGTGACCGTCCTCGTCGATGCCGTGCGCGCGCTGAGTCCCGCCTACCATTAGAAAGGAAAGGGGTCGGATCCAATTTCTCAAGAAAGTGAGAAATTGGATCCGACCCCTTTCACTCTTCGCGCAGTGCGCGGCGCAGAATCTTGCCGACGTTCGTCTTTGGCAGTTCGTCACGAAACTCGACTTCTCTCGGCCGCTTGTAATTGGTCAGGTACTCGCGGCAATGGTCGAGTACATCCTGCTCGGTCACGCTGTAATCGGTGCGCACGGCGAAAATCTTGACGGCTTCCCCTGAATGCTCGTCGGGTACACCGATGGCTGCGGCTTCGAGTATGCCGTCCATTTCGACGACGACGTTTTCCACCTCATTTGGGTAGACGTTGAAGCCTGACACGAGAATCATGTCCTTCTTGCGATCCTCGATGTAAATGTAGCCGTCTTCGTCCATGCGGCCGATATCGCCGGTTCGCAGCCAGCCGCCGGGCAGCATGACCTCGGCCGTCTCCGCAGGTCGCTGCCAGTAACCTTCCATGACCTGCGGGCCCTTGATACAGATTTCTCCGACCTCGCCCGGCGGCAGTTCATTGCCGTCGTCGCTGGCAATGATGACGCTGGTGGATGGGATCGGCAGGCCGATGGAGCCGGTAAATTCGTCGCCCACGGCATTACAAATTGCGGCGGGCGAGGTTTCGGTGAGCCCGTAGCCTTGCAGGATCGTGTTACCGGTAATGGCTTTCCAGTCACGCGCGACGGCCGGCTGCACGGCCATGCCGCCACCGACACACACACGCAAGTCGCTAAAGTCGACATCGCTGAAACCCGGTGTATTCAGGAGCGCCGCGAACAGCGTGTTGACGCCCGTGAACAGATTGAATCGATGCTTGCCGATTTCCTTGACGAAGCCCTTGAAGTCACGCGGATTTGTGATCAGAACATTTAACCCGCCCTGCTCCATGACGCAGAGGCAGTTACCTTGCAAAGAAAAGATGTGATACAGCGGCAAGGCCGTAATCGCGACGATAGGCCTGACGCCTTCATAAGCGCTGCCCTGCCAGACGATCGATTGCTGCACGTTGTACACCATGTTGCGATGGCTCAACATCGCGCCCTTTGATACGCCGGTCGTGCCGCCCGTGTACTGCAGAAATGCAATGTCCGCATAGCCGATTTCGACAAGCGCGAGTTCCTCGTGCGAACCGGCCTCAAGGGCTTGCTTCAGCCTGGTGCTGTTGTCGAAACGGTACCTGGGAACCGCTCTCTTTACATACCGCATGACCATGTTCGCCAGAGGGCCTTTGGGCCAGTTCAGAAGGTCCCCGATGCCGGTCGTTATGACATGCTCGATCGCCGTCTTGTCGATGACAGATTCGAGAACGTGCGCAAAGTTCTCGAGAACAATGATGCATTTAGCACCCGAATCCTCGAGTTGATGTTCGAGCTCGCGCGCCGTGTACAGCGGGTTGACGTTGACGGCCACGAGCCCCGCGCGAAAGATGCCGCACAAGGCAACCGGGTATTGCAGAATGTTCGGTAGCATGATGGCGGCGCGTTCGCCACGCGTCAGCCCCAGCGTTTTTTGCAAATAGCAGGCGAACTGCAGCGACAGCTCGTCGAGTTCGCGATAGCTGATTGTCGTGCCCATGTTCGTATAAGAAGGGCGATCAGGATGGTTCCTGAAGCTGTTCTCGATCAATTCCCGTAACGACCTGAACGGCGGCTCCGGGACTTCCTCGGATACGCCGGGCGGGTACGACTTGAGCCAGATTTTCTCCACAGGCACGTTCCCCCTATTGGCGGTGTCTACTTATCTCACGAAAGGCCGCCGGGGAGAATAGCGCAATGCCAGCAACGATAGCAGTGGCAGCGTCACGAATCGTCAATCGGCCACCGGCCCAAGGGCGTCCCGAATCATGGGCCAGGCGTTGTCGAGCAACAGAGCTTGCGCTGCGGCATTGGGGTGGATGCCGTCGTTTTGCATGAGTTCTTCGTTGCGGGCCACTCCCTCCATGAAAAATTCTATCCAGGGAATCGCATGCGTCTCGGCAATATCGCGGTAAACGTCTTCGAACAGCTGCGAGTAACGCGGCCCGTAATTCGATGGAATTCGTATGCCGAGCAGCACCACCGCAGCGTCCGAGTCTTTACCGGCCGTGACGATTTTATCGAGGTTGCCTCGCATGCGCGCCGGCGGAAAGCCGCGCAGGCCATCATTGCCGCCAAGCTCCAGGATAATCACGGACGGTGCGAACGTGGCGATAGCATGATCGATTCGAGCGGCGCCGCCCTCGGTGGTGTCGCCACTGATACTGGCGTTGACTACGCGATGTTCGTAACCTTGGTCGTTAAGCCGCGTTTGCAACAAAGCGGCCCAGGATTGGTCAACGTCAATACCGTAGCCCGCGCTCAGGCTGTCGCCGAAGATCAGGATAGTCGGAGCATCCGCACCGTAGCCGTTGGCGGTTATTGTCAATAAGATCGGCAACAATAAAAGGGTTGAAAGTTTTCGCATGTCAAATCAGTCGCATGGTGACGCCGTCGTTTTGGCGGCACATCAATTAAGCAAACAGGTTAGCAGTCCAGAGGGTAACCTGACCATTCTGTCGAATGTCAGTTTCCGCGTACTGGCTGGAGACTCGGTCGCGGTCGTTGGCCCGTCAGGCGCTGGAAAATCGACACTACTGGCGTTGCTTGCGGGCCTGGATCTGCCAACTGATGGCCATGTCGAATTGAATGGCGCAAACCTGAGTGATCTCGATGAAGATGGCCGCGCTCGTGTCCGCGCTGAAAGTGTCGGATTTGTATTCCAGTCATTTCATCTCGTGCCGTCCCTGAATGCGCTGGAGAATGTCATGCTGCCGCTCGAACTGGCCGGCAGCAGCGACCCCCGCGACGCGGCCCGCGACATCATCGGCCAAGTCGGGCTCAGGGATCGCTGGAGCCACTATCCGGCGCAACTCTCGGGTGGCGAAAAGCAGCGCGTGGCAATCGCCCGTGCGTTTGCGACGGAACCGGCCGTGCTGTTTGCCGATGAGCCAACCGGTAATCTTGACAGTCGCACAGGCTCGAACATCATGGAGCTTATGTTCGATCTCAATCGTTCCTCGTCGACGACATTGATACTCGTCACGCATAACAAAGCCCTGGCCGGGCGTTGCGAGCGCATGCTAAGCCTTGATGCGGGTCGGCTGATCAGCGACACGAAGGCGGCGGCGTGAAGGCACTGTCCTTCGCAATTCGCAGTTTCGGGCGCGAGCTGCGCTCGGGAGAGGTCATCGTGCTGCTCGCCGCAGTGATCCTGGCCGTCGCGGCATTAACGGCTGTTGGATTTTTGACGGATCGCATCGGCAAAGCGGTTGCGCGTCAGGCTAACGAAGTGCTCGCGGCTGACTTGCGGCTGAGATCGCAGGATCCGATCCCGGACCTGTGGCGGGACGTGGCTGGCGACTACGATTTGCGCACGGCGGATGTCGTCTCGTTTCCGACCGTCGTATTTGCCGGCGATGACAGCGCGCTATCGACGGTCGTGGCCGTCAGTAAAGGCTACCCGCTGCGTGGTGCGGTTCGCGTCGCCGACGAGCTCTTCAGCGAACAGCGCGAGGCAAGCGGCATACCAGGCCCCGGTGAAGTGTGGGCAGACAGCGCGTTGTTGGCGCGCGTCGGGGCAGATGTAGGCGACTTGCTAATCGTCGGCGAACTGGAACTGCGTATTGCTGCCGTCGTGACATATCGTCCGGACCAATCGATCGGCTTCGCGTCGCTTGCACCGTCGTTGCTCATGAACATCGACGATATTTCAGCGAGCGGCCTGATCGGCGAGGGCAGTCGCGTCCGCTATGCATTGCTTGTCGCGGGCGGCGAGGCTGACGTCGGCGGATTCAATGACGCGATTCAGGATGAGCTGCCCGACTCGGTGCGCGTGCGCAGCCAGGAAGAGTCCAGCGACCGCGCCGCCAATGCGGCCGACCGCGCACAACGTTTTCTGTCGCTGACGGCCATCATCAGCCTGCTGCTGAGCGCCGTCGCCGTCGCGATGTCGGCACGGCGCTTCGCACACCGGCGCATGGATACGGTGGCGCTGATGAAAAGCCTCGGCGCGACGCAGCGCTTCGTCATCTCGGTCGCACTGGTACAACTCGTGATGCTGGGCATTATCGGCGTTATCGTGGGCAGTGCCGTCGGCTTCGTCGCAGAAGAAGCAGTGTCGTGGATTCTTGCCGACGTCATTGCGGGAGACCTGCCGAGCCCGGGCATCATGCCTGTGATACTTGCGAGCGGAAGCGCGATGGTGTTGCTGATCGGCTTTGCGCTGCCGTCGCTGATCCAACTCAGAAACACACCCCCATTGCGCGTATTGCGGCATGACGCGATGCCGCCGTCACCGTCCCGCATCCTCGTCGCGGGCCTGTCGCTGGCCGCGGTTGCAGCGCTGCTGTATCGCTCGGTTGGCGACGCGACCATGCTCATCATTTTTCTCGGCGGCATCGTCGTGATTACGACGGCCCTGTACCTCGTCGGCCGCGGCCTCGTTGCACTAATGGGCCATTTCCGTTCCGGCGTCGGCGTCGCGTGGCGTTACGGGCTCGCCAATGTGGCGCGCCGCGGTCGTGCCAGTGCCGTGCAGATCGTCGCGTTCGGGCTCGGTTTGACGGTGCTGTTGCTACTGACACTCGTGCGGACAGACCTTCTCGAGAGCTGGCGGCGCACGCTCGGCGAGGATGCGCCAAATCATTTCCTGATTAACATTCAGCGCAGCGAACGGGACTCCGTTGCCAACATCATCGAGTCGCGGGGCGTTGGTCTGCCCAACTTCGCGCCGCTCGTTCGCGCCAGGATGACAACGATCAACGGCATATCGGTTAAGGAGCGCAGCTACCCTGATGCGGATGCCCGGTGGTTTGTCAGCCGTGAGCAAAACTTGTCGTGGGCATCGACGCTAAGTTCGAGCAACGAAATCATTGCAGGCGAGTGGTGGCCGGCCGACTACGGCGGACCACCGCTCGTATCAATCGAGGAAGAGGCCGCGACGGACACCGGGCTCACGCTCGGCGATCGTCTGCAATTCGAGATAGCCGGACTGGAACTCGAGGCGCAAATTACGAGCGTTCGCAAGATCAACTGGGATTCGTTTCAGCCGAATTTCTTCCTCGTGCTGTCGCCGGGCGCACTGGATGACTATCCGGCAACCTTCATCGCGAGCATGCGTGTTGAGGCCGAGGAGCGATCTGTGCTGCTCGATCTTGTTCGGGCACACCCCACTATCTCGGTTATCGATATCGACTCGATTCTGCAGCGGGTGCGCGGCATCATCAACAAAGCCAGCCTGGCAGTGGAGGCGGTATTCATTTTTACGATTGCGGCCGGCGTCGCAGTGTTATTCGCGGCCGTGCAATCGACGATCGACGAACGCAGGTTTGAAAGCGCAATGCTGCGCGCCCTCGGCGCGCCCAGGCGAACCGTGTTCGCGGGCATCATGGCCGAGTTCGCGGCTCTCGGCACCGCGGCTGGCATACTCGCATCGGCTGGAGCGTCAATTCTCGCAGCCGTCATTGCGGTGGAGTTGTTCGAGCTGCCGTACACGTTCAGTCCACTGCTCTGGATCGTCGGTGTCACGGCCGGTCTCGTAGTCGTTTGCGCGAGCGGCTATTTTGCGGCGCGCAGCGCCATCAATTCCGCGCCCGTTGACGTGTTACGAGGTACGCCGCCGTGAATGACGAGAAGCTTTCCTGCGGAATCGCGATAAGCCGCGAGACCGAATCCGGCTGGAAGACCTTAATGTTGCGGGCCTTCCGTCACTGGGATTTTCCCAAAGGCCTGTGCGAGGAAGGCGAGGAACCCATGCAGGCCGCGATTCGCGAGCTGCGTGAAGAGACCGGCATTGAAAATCCTGATTTCGACTGGGGCGATCGTTTCATGGAGACCGGGCCGTACGGCCACGGCAAGACAGCACGCTACTACCTGGCGAAGACCGATCAGGAGAACGTCATTATGGGACCGTCACCGGAGACCGGTGAGCCCGAACACCAGGAGTGGCGTTGGGTGAGTTTCGACGAGGCTCACGATCTGACGTCGCCGCGCGTCCGTGAAGTTGTCAGGTGGGCCCGCCAGATCATCGGGACGTAACACAAACTATATGACCCGGTTGCGCTCCTGACCGTCGACGAAAGCCCTGGTGTTCGCCGCCAGTTCGTCGATCGCGTTCTGCCTTGCTTCGTCCGTCGCCCAGGCGATGTGCGGCGTGACGATAAGATTGCTTCCCTCATATTCGAGCAACGGATCGCCGTTGACCGGAGGTTCCTCGGGCAGCACATCGATCGCGGCCGCGCCGATATCGCCTTTCTCCAATGCGTGCACCAGTGCGGCAGAATCGACAAGCCCACCACGCGCGGTATTGATCAGCACGGCGTCCTGCTTCATGCGCCGAAACGCATGTGCGTCGAACAGATTGCGTGTTGCGTCATTGAGCGGACAGTGCAACGAGATTGCATCCGACTCGGCAAGCAGCTGCTCGAACGATACGCGCCCTTCGTCGACGACGTTCGATCCGGCACGCGCAGACACGAGTACGCGCATTCCGAATTCACGGGCTATCCGGGCGACGCCGCGACCGAGATCGCCGTAGCCAACGATGCCGAGGGTCATCGCGGATAATTCACGAACAGGGTGCAGCAGCGGACAGAAGTCGTCGGAGCGCTGCCAGTCGCCGGCGCGCACCGATTCGTGATAGCGAGAAAGGTTGTGCGAGAGTGTCAACAACACGCCGAATACATGTTCAACGACCGATTGAGTGCAGTACGCCCGAATGTTACTAACAGCAATGCCTTGCCGTTTTGCGCTATCGAGGTCTATGTTGTCCGTGCCCGTCGCAGTCAGGCCGATGAAACGTAAATTAGTGGCCCGTTGCAGCAGATCCTGAGTCAACCGAATCTTGTTTGTAAAAACGATATCGGCATCGGCGATTCGATCGGCAACGTCGGCGTCATCAGTGACGTCGAAAATAACGAGATCGGTAACGACATTGCGCAGCGGGTCGAGATCGAGATCGGGCCCCATCGTGGCAAAGTCGAGAAACACGGCTTTCATTGCGTTTTGGGTTACCCTGCAGCAAAGCGGTAGACGATGAACGATCAATTCTGGAAACGCAAATCACTATCCGAGATGACGGCCGAAGAATGGGAGTCTCTCTGCGATGGCTGTGCGCTGTGTTGCATGCACAAGATCGAAGACGAGGAGACGGGCGAAGTTTTTTACACGGATCTCGCGTGCCGGTTGCTCGATCTGGCAACCTGCCGTTGCGTGGATTACGCGAACCGCGCGAAGAAAGTAGCCGATTGCCTCGTGCTAACAGCCGACGATCCGGAACCGTTCAAATGGCTCCCGGCGAGCTGCGCGTACCGGCGACTGGCCAACGGTCAGGACCTGCCTGAGTGGCACCCGCTGCTAAGCGGACGAGCGGAGTCCGTGCACGAAGCGGGCATATCGGTGCTTGGCAAAGCCGTGTCCGGGCGCGACGCGGACGACTGGACGGTTGCGCAAAAGCTTGCCGGTTCCGAGTGATATATCTCTAAGATGCGCGGCCTAAAATGAGGTGTTGTGAGCAGTTACCCAACGATTCCACTTCCCGACTATCGCGAGTATCCGATCGATGAGATGCGGCAGAGACTCGAGGCGTTCTATGTCGAGGTCAACCGCCGGCGCACGGTTCGCGATTTCTCGGACCGGCCGGTGCCGCGGGAGATCATAGAAACGGCGTTCAAGGCGGCGAGCACGGCGCCAAGCGGCGCTAACCTGCAACCGTGGCACTTCGTAGCGATCAGTGCTGCGTCCACGAAGAAAAGGATTCGTCAGGCTGCCGAAGTTGAGGAGCGCGAATTCTATGAGCATCGCGCCTCGCCCGAGTGGCTCGAGGCCCTGGCGCCACTGGGTACTGACTCGAACAAGCCGTTTCTTGAAACGGCTCCGTACCTGATCGCCGTGTTCCTGCAGAAATATGGCCAGCTTGCGGATGGCCGCAAGGTTAAGCATTACTACCCGACCGAGTCGACCGGGATTGCCACGGGGATTTTGATAACAGCGCTGCACCACGCGGGACTTGTTTGCCTGACGCACACACCGAGCCCGATGAAATTTCTGAATGAGATACTGGGAAGACCGACGAGCGAACGACCGTTCCTATTACTCGTAACCGGGTACCCCGCTGATGATGCACAAGTCCCGGACATCAAAAGAAAGCCACTGCACGAAATTGCGAGCTTTGTTGACGACTAGGTCGGCGCTGCGTCGGTTCGGGCCTTTAGGCCCGATCAGGCAAACACATTGTAGCCACGATGCTGGTGACTACATTTTCATCACTTGCGCGACTTCAAGTGTGCCGTCCAGATCAAGGGTCGGGCATGCCTTGGCCATTTCAAGAGCAGCATCCATGCTGTCGGCTCTTACGATAGAAAACCCCGACAAGGGATTCGGCCCACCATCGTCTGCTACACCATCAGAGCTTACGGTCTTTGACGGTCCCAGCGGAGTGCCAGGGTTGACCACGGCATCGCCAAGGTCGCTGACCCAGGCCTTCCATTTCGCCATATGCTTGGCTCCCTCCTCGGGGCTTTCAGGTTTCTTCCCACCGTGATAGGCAATGATGTACTCGGACATAAGATTTCCCCCTGTCTACAGTAGACGCGATGCTAACGAAAAACCCAAAAAAATACCGGATGGATCAGCCGGGAGAGTTGAATGCGTGATTGCGACAGACGGGAATCGACCATTACCGGACGTTCCGATGCTAATCTTTAACAATCCACGCAATCGAAATGTAATCGATTTGTTCGAACTAATAATTGGATCTTCAAGCAAATATGAGTACTGATTACTTAAAAGACGTATTTCGCTGGCTACATATCATTTGGGCAATTACCGGAGCCAGTATATGTACTTTGCTCGCAACAGCAACAGGCGGTCACCCTCCAGGACTTGTGTTTGTTCCCATTGCTGCAACGATATGGCTGGCAGGCCACGGAATGCTTTGGGGAAGTCACAAATTAGCGATGCGAGGAAAATGTTTAGCAGATAATAGAGATATTGCACCAGGAAAGTGGCCACCGACCATTGTTCTTCTC
>Ga0255057_10002398_pt1 | contig 10185 bp, 8 predicted proteins | sample Cases_109_6_MG_FD_189022 | JGI IMG/M metagenome (GOLD analysis project Ga0255057, IMG submission 189022) | Seawater microbial communities from Amundsen Gulf, Northwest Territories, Canada - Cases_109_6 | ecosystem: Environmental > Aquatic > Marine > Gulf | place: Canada: Northwest Territories... | reverse complement strand
GCGATCGTTCAACGCTGCGCGAAGGGCTTGAGCCTCGCCGCGGAGCAGGCTCAGCTTCCACCGCTCCACGAACTCCTGTTCTTTGTCTTCGATCACCCTCGCCCGATCCACCTCGCGAGACTGCGATTCGACGGCGAACTCGGCCCGTGCGAGCTCCTCACGTGTGGGCTCCGGCGCAGCTTCACCGAACATCGCCGGGTGCCGCAGTCGGAGTAGTAGGTAGGATCGGCCGAAATGAGCCGCCTTTTGAAGAATCCAATCTTCGGTGAGGTGGTGCTCGCGTATGATATGATGAACCACCGCTTCGCTGCAGAACCATGCCTTGCAGCCATTTTGTGCGAGGCGGACCAGAAGGTCCGTTTCGTCTCCCTGCGAGTATCGATCCCCGACGGGGCCCATGCTCTCGTCGAAGCGCACTCCGTCCCCGAACGCGCTCCTTCGGATGGCCATGTTCGGGCCGAACACCAGCCTCGGATCGTGTGGGCCATCGTCCTGGCGATCGAGAACCGAGAAGATCGCGTCCAGCTTCACACGGTCCAAAACCCAAGCAGGCGGGGTGTGGGGCCAGAGCGGCAAGACCGGTCCGCCGAAGATTGCGTAATCCGGTCGGTCATCGGCGCATTCTCGAAGTATCTTCAACCAACGAGGTTCGGCGATCACGTCGTCGTCCGCGAACACGACCAGATCGCCCCGAGTCTCTCTGAGGCCTCGATTCAACGCTCGATTCTTTCCCTTCCGGGGCTCGAAGATGTACTCGAGGGGCAGGCGAGATCGGAAGCTTCCCACAACCTCTTGCGTCGAATCCTCGCTTCCGTTGTCCACTACCACAACACGCCACCCACAGGCGGGCTCCTCCAGATGGCAGAACGAGGAGAGGGTGCGAGGAAGGGTCGATTCGCCGTTGTACGTGGCGATGAGCACGGTCAGCATGCGTGGCCTTAACCGCCGGAAGCGGCGCTTGGTGCTTCCTCGGCCTCGGGTACGCCCATGCTGCTGGCCACGCCGAGAGTCTCGGCGAAGTCAGCGACCAGCACACGGCACTCCTCGAGGAAAGGGCGCAGCAGGGGATCCAGTCCCCTGTCCGTTTGCACGATGGTGCGCGGGGTGAAGTGGACGAATACGAGGGGCCAGCGATCGTTGATGAGCACGCTGCCGTCCGGACCTGGCGTTCTCTTGCAGGTCAGGCTGTTCCACGCCGCGATGTCGCATCCCTGGTGCTCCAAGGTCTCGACGCCCGCGAAGCGCGTCGCGACCAGGTCCAGATACCTTTGATCGTCATAGAAGCCCGCCTCCGGATCGCGCTCGCACCGATAGGCACATGCCTTTGCCCACCAACGCATGGCCTCTGCCCCCTCACGGCTGGCTCCGATCAAGCCAGCGTTGAAGAACCCGTCGCTGAAGTTGGCCAGGTACCACTTGCAGTAGAGCTCGTCGCGATTCAGGCGTCCCGTCTCATCCCACTCCGGTGGCTCGAAGGGGCGCCAGTGGGGCGCCAGGATCACCGAGCTGGTGGCCAGCTTCTCGAACAGGAAGTCGAATTCACCGCAGCAGTGCATGTCGGGATCGAGATAGAGGATCCGTTCGAAGCCCCGCTGCGTGAGGAGAAAATCGATGAATACTCCTTTCATCGACCAGCGAAACTCATCCCGGAGCTCTCGAAAGTACCTCCGGTAGATCGTGCCTCCGACTCCCTCTCCACATATCTCCGGGGCCAAGAACACCTCGATGTCCGGGAACGGGTCGGTGATCCAGCTCGTGTCGTACACATCCTCGGCGATCAGCAGGCTGAGCGCGGTGGTCTCATCCCGTCGGCATAGCGAGCGATAGAGCGCCAGGGCATTAGGCACCCAATCACCGGTCACGATCGTGCAAAATGTCCCGACGCTCATGGAGCCGCTGTTTCGTACACGCGCCGGGTGTCACCCGCGACGCGTTCCCAGGAGAACCGCTCGACCGCTCTTCGGCGAGCGGCTTGTCCCATGGAGAGCTGCTCCTCCGGTGACGAGAGGATGTCCAGGACCGAGTCCGCCATCTCCTCCGGATCCGCGGCATCCGGGAGCGCCGCACACTCGGTGTCGACATAGTCGACGACGCCGTCGATCCGACTCGCCACGATCGGCAGGCCGCTGGCGAGAGCTTCCAACAATGCGCTGTTGGCCGAGGCTTCCTTCAGGGGCAGCAGCAGCAGATTGGCCGACTGGTAGAGCTGCCGGAGCCGGGAATCCGACAAGCCGGCGTGATGACGAACGTTCGCTCGCTGAAGGAGGCTTTCGATCGCTGCCCGATCCGGATGCTTAGCGATAGCTTTTGCGGGAATCACGAGGTCGAACGTGATTTCATGGCTCCGATCGCCTACCCGCTCGATCACACTCAGGAGGAGGGCGAAGTCTCTCAACCAGTGGCCCACCACCAGGCAAGACGGTGAAGACCCAACAACCTTTTCTTCCCACTGCTCTTCGGGTAGTGGCCGGAAGAAATCGACGTCGATGCCGTACGGCACGAACTCAACCCGCGCACCGGTCACCGTCGACAGAAAGTCCCGACTCGCCGTGCTGAGCGCGATCAGTACGTCGACGCGATCGAAGAACTCCCTGAGGTCGTACCTTCCACCCGGCCACCGAGAAAGCGCGTGCGCGGGAACAGGCCCGGTCCACCAGCCCGCGGGCTGGTGGACGGTGGCGATGATCTTCGCCTTCCACTTGAAGCGCCGGAGGAGGCCCAGATTGTTTTCCGCGTAGAGCACGTGAGCCACGCGGCGCTTCAGCAGAAGAGATCGGGACGCGCTGAGCTCCGCGGCCACGCTGTGCTCGTTGTAGAAGTGTGTGCCTCGAGCGAAGGTTGCCAGAGACCGGAGAAACTTCTTACGGCGGGGCGCCAACGGACGCACTCGGCGCCAGTAACTTCTCGACTTCAGACGTCCCTCCCGGAGCAGCGTTTCACAGAGCAGGTCGTAGCCGCTGTGGTTCCCCATGTGCGGAAAGCGCTCGCGGATCCACACGACCTCCGTGACCGGCACGGTGTGGCTTCCTAGGCGGGAGTGGGCGGGCTGCAGCTTGCCCTCGCGCAGCATGGAGGTACGGATGAGCCAGCGCCGGAGGGACCTAGGGACACCATACGTTCACCCCACATACAATATGCGCGCCAGTGTGGCGGAAAGTCTTAAAACCAACATACACCCTCGGAACTTCGTGTAAATGCATAGGTTTCACCATCCGTCAACATCGGCTGGAGGAGAAGGCGGCGCAGTGAGGCCGGCGGTTGTCGGCGCCTCTCAACAAACCGTCCTCTACTCCGCTTCAGTCCAGGCCTAGGAGCTACGGCGCGCACTCTGATGCTGTCACTCGGCGGCATCGCTCGATGAGCGGCGTGATCTGGGCCGCCACTACCTGAGTGTCGAATCGGCGAGCCCATTGCGTCGCCAGCGTGCTGAGGTGACGGTACCGCTCAGGCTCACGGCTCTTGAGGATGAACTCGACAGCTTCCCGGACGGTCGTGAAAACGAAGCAGCGAGGGTAGAGACGGTCGGCCCCCGGCCAGTTACGGATTACGGGAATGCAGCCCGCGGCCATCGCTTCCGCGACCGCCTGGTGCGACCCTTCGTCGTCGCTGGTCGAGAGGAGGTATCCGATCTTGGTGAACCAACGTGCCATGTCGGACGTGTAAGGATCTACGGTGATGGCACTTCGGTGGGAGGAGCGTTCGACACTCTCGCGGAAGTTGAGTGCGAAGGTTCTTTCCTCCGGACGATTCCACACCTGGTTCAGCTCCTCTGGACGCTCACCTACTAGCGCGAGACAGAACCGCTCGTCGCGCTGCCTCAACTTGCCGAAGATCTCGAGCGCCAGGTCGGCTCGTTTTCGTGAAGGAGCATACCTCACGAGGCCAAGGCTTTGTGGGGCATCCACGGTTTTCTTCAGGGTGAACGAGACCGTATCGAAGAGATTCGGGACATAGCGGACTTTGTCGGAATGGCCAGGTATCAATTTTTGAAGAAGCTCCCGGTGATGGGGAGAGATGGCGATTGCGGCCGTGACAGCGTCCCAAGCGACAGCGTCAATGTACCTCGTCTTCGCCGTTCCATGAAACTCCTGGCGGTGAATGCGCACGATCAAAGTCTGACCACTCCGCTTCCGTCGGGAGTACCAGACCGCGTTCCCCAAACACCACTCGCAGAACACGATGTCGGCTGCGGCTAGCAACCGCTGACTCGCGTCCTCGTGGTGCACAGAGTGCCCCTCCCATTTGTCTATTAGCACCCGGTAGCCCGTACCCCGTCTGAAGAACTCGATAAGAGGCTCCACAAAGCCTAGAGAGTGGCCGACGAACAGGATGGACGGGGAGTGTTTCTGGAGTGGGGGCGAGAGATCCTCCTGCGTTGGTGGCGTCTACATGCCGAGGGCTCAAGAGAGAGGCTGTGACAATCCCGGCTGATATACCGCAATCAAGCGCTCGGCGCCATTGGCTACAACTTGGCTTTCCAGCGGCGTTTGGCCTGTCCAACTCGTTAACTTCTCTTGATCCACGGGATCCTGCAAGTGCGTTTCGTGCTGATCTTTCGGCCAATTATACGGGACGCTGATTATGACGGTACGTCCCGTTTTCAAGAGCTTCTGCGCGAATGGAGCGGGCTCTTCGAGGTGTTCCAGAACTTGGAGGCAAAGCACCAGATCGAACTCAATTTCCGGCTCGTACTCCATGAAATCTACCTGAATGGATGTCACTGCCTTCGCACGAGGCGGGTAGAGAATGTCGAGCGCAACGCGTTTTTCGAACCAGTGCAACTCCAGAAGCGTCTCGGCCTTGTTGGAACCTACGTCGATCACGCTTCCTCCCGCCGGTGAGTGCCGTTTAGCTAAACGAACTACCTCCCCGTAGTAGTCGAGCTGCTTTCGTCGATTCCAGTAACCCGGGACGCCGAGCAGCCCCATTACGCCCAGCCAGACCGATCGAATCTGCCGATAAACGATCGGGAACCGCTTGGCGAGCCGGTCTTCCGGTAGTGTTTTGGTCAACGAGAAGAGCGAGTCGCTCGCTTCGTAGGAGCGAGTTTCTCGTAGAGGTCGTACAGAGAAGAGTAGACTTTCTTCAGCTCCAGGAGCTCTTCGTGCGTACCCAGCTCGACGATGCGGCCCTCCGCCAATACGGCGATCCGATCGGCCATCCCGAGCGTTGTGAAGCGGTGCGACACGAGGACTGTTGTTCGGCCCTTCGCTAGCTCCCTGAATTTACAGAACACCTCGTACTCGCCCCGGGCGTCGAGGCTGGACGTTGGTTCATCCAGTACCAGCAGCGAAGCGTCTTTTGCCAGAACGCGCGCTAGGGCAATCTTCTGCCACTGCCCACCTGAAAGGTTGACCGTTCCGAAGCTTCGGCCGATCACCGTGTCGTATTTTTCTGGCAAGGATTCGACCTTCTCGTGCAAGCCAGCGGTTTTAGAGAGCCACTCGATACGGGTGTGATCGTCCCGGAGTTTTCGCCAGTCTCCGTACGCTATGTTGTCAGCGATCGTCGCTTCGTACCGGCCAAAAGACTGCGGGAGGAGGCTGATACGGCGGTGGAGGTGTTCGCTCCGGATCTCACGAAGGTCGATGCCGTCGAACAGAATTTCCCCATCGTCGGGATCGTAAAACCGAGCGAGCAGCTTCACCAAGGTCGTCTTTCCCGCCCCGTTCTCGCCTACTAGTGCCAGGGTCTCACCGGCCGCGATTCTTAGAGACAGGTTCTTCAAGACCGGCTTGGAAGAGCCGGGATACGCAAACGTCACATTGCGAAGATCGAGCTCACCTCCATCCAAGGATGGCTGTAGTCGCCCGCTGGCCGAAATGCCGGGCTTCACCTGCATGAACCGAGAAAGGTTCGAGATGAACAAGACCTGCTCGAACGCGACGGTACCGGCGGAGATCGCGCCGTCCAGGGCGAACCGAAGGCGAGCGGTTGCTCCGGCAAACACTGCTAGATCACCGAGCGAAGACGCACCCACAACTGTTTGTCCGGCCACGCGGAGGAAAACTGCGAAGACAGCCACGATAGTCAGGGCTGCGGCTACAGAGCTACCCACGAAGTTTCTGAGGTGGAGCTTGCGATCTCGATCGCGAAACTCCCTCATGAGACCGGTGAACTTATCTACAAGAAGGGGTCCTAGCTCCAGCAGCTTCGCCTCTCCCACCGAGTAGGGGCCGGTCAGCTGAGAAACGAAGTAACTGGTCCACCGGCGCTTCGTGGCTCGGCTGTTCTCTTCTGCGTAGCGGTCTTTCGCCAACTTCCATTGAAACAAGAGGAAAGGAACGGCAAACGGTGGCACGACGACCAAGACTAGGGGTTCGATGAACGCGAGCAGGCCGATCAGTGAGATTGCGCGCAAGAGATTTGTAGCAGCTAGGAGGATCTCGGTGACGAAGCGCACCAGTTGGCCCGCTGCGCTTGCCTGCGCTTTCGCCACCAGATCCCGTTGCCTCGAATCCTCGAAGAATGCTACGTCCAGTGCGGAGGCGTGTCTCAGGATATCCGTTGTCGTCCGCAGGTTGAGCTCGTCAGTAAGACGCTTTTTAAGGTAGGTATCGCTCTTATAGCCTATCGCTTCGACGAGCGACAGACCGAAAGCGAGCGCGAGCCACGGCAGTAGTGGGGATACGCGCGGCTGCGCTTGATCGAGCAACGAGACGGCCGCGTCGACTAGTCCGCGAACGGTCAGGGCGAGGCCGGCGGGAAGCACGCCCAGCACGACCACAAGCGCGCCGAGCGTCAGAAGGATTGCTGGGCTGACCGTCCAGACCAGCCGAAGCGACCAGACCGCGACGGCGCCGTAACCGCCGCCCTTCAGATCGTACGACTGCGAGGGATCGTTCTGCGCTTCGACGTTTGCCTTGCGCAGCTTCATCGACCGTACATGGCTTTCTTGAAGGGTTGGGAAACAATGTACCATGGCAAGACGGTCCAGAGGCTCGGCTGATAGAGCTGAAAAGTCCACCACTTATTCGTAAAGGAGTGGTGCTTCTTCTCTAACAGCTGGCAGCCGTATTGCCTATCGGTTCGGACAGCGGGTATCCCGCGCTCCGCAACACTTGCCAACTGGATAAAGCGCTGCCGGCAGTCGAGAAGATTGAGCGCCAGCAATAGGATCGTGTACGAGATGGTCAACAATCCTTCCGCCCGCCGGCGCTCAAAAAATTCCGGCCAATCCATGTCCTCGGCCGTGGCAGCCAAGACCATATACAGGTCAACGAAGCCTTTCAGACGAAGCTTCCCTCTTTGGACGTCGTTGAACACCGCCACGATGAGCGTGACCAGGACGTATTCATTCGATAAGACCTCGAACGCTTTCCCATGAAGAACCTCCGAGGTCTTCGTGGACCAGAGGCGGTCCATATCAATCTTGAAGGAAAAGTGAGTACCCAGCGACCAGTGCAGGTCCAGTTTTTTCCACCCTCGCTCATACTCGAACTCGTGAGCGAAGTGCATCGCGAGATGATATCCAATGATGAGGTTGGAGCGACGTCGGTATCCTACTTCACGCAGCAATTGATCGCTGCGAACTACATCCTTCCGGTTTCGAACGAGCAGGTCGATGTCCCAGAACAGGCGGGCATCGGCGTTACCGTAGAATCGCTGCGCGAGAAACGGACCCTTCAGGAAGATGGCATCGATGTCGGCGGTTCGTAGACGGCTCAGTAGGAGATCCATTTCCTCCATGAGGCCTCGGCCGGTACAGAGGTGTCTTTCTTCGTAGAAGCCCTCCAGTTCGCTTACGACCTTACGAGGGAGCCGTGAGAGCTGGTCGATCTCACGCATTGCGATGAAAAGGAAGCCGGCCAAGTGGTTGTGGTACGCAAACGCCAGGAAGGCCTCGGGATCGAAGGAAGGAGAGGCAAGTCGGTCGATCACGGCATCGCTATCGCGCGCCAGCAGTGATGCGACCAGAGACACATCGGTACCCGATCCGGTTTCCGATACCATCGGCGAGTCTTCTACCTGAACGTTACTGGAAGCGGCAAGACTTTCCCGTGCAGGCTAGTTTGCGAAGCCGTCGCTGTCGAGAGAATACTCCCGGGACCACCTTAGCCGAGCTCAGGCGTTACCGTGCGTGATCGTCTCGCACTCCGGGTACGGTTTATCCCTTCGAACGGGCTCTGAAGATGGAGATCCTCGAGCAGAGTGACGGAGCGACTGCGGCCGCTCGCAGCTCGGCAAGTGAGCCAAGCCGGAAGCTTCGGATGCTTATCGTCCTGCCGCAGCCGTTCTTCGAGGAAAGGGGAACGTCCATCGCGGTCGCGCACGTCCTCCGGGCGGTCTCCGAGCTCGGGTACCTGACCGACGTCCTCTCATTTCCCCAGGGTCGGAAGCTCGAGATTACCGGGGTGAACTATGTCGAGCTAGCAGATCCGTTCCGATTCCGCAGCGTTCCGATCGGCTTCTCGCTCAAGAAGTTGCTCCTCGATGTGCTGCTGTTTGCGAAGACCCGGCGTCAGCTGGCGCTCCGATCATATAGCTGCGTCTATGCTGTGGAGGAGGCGGCTTATATGGCTGCCTTTCTTCGCCGGAAGCGAGATCTGTTCGTTGTTTACGATATGGCGTCCTCGCTGCCTGAGCAGCTCGTCCAATATCGTCGGTTTCGATTTCGACGATTTCTCGATCTGCTCTCCCGGATCGAACGTCGAGTACTCCGCGGCGTGGACCTTGTCGTATGCAGCTCCGGCTTGGAGGGTCATGTCGGGTCCGTGGCGTCTGACACGCCCGTTCTGCCCTGGCGGTTTCCGGCCACTCTACCTCGCCCGACGGACGACGATTTGGAGCGGTTGCGCTCCGCGCTAGCCCTGCCGGTCTCCGCTCGGGTCGTTCTTTACGCAGGGTCGTTCGCTCGGTACCAAGGGCTCGAGGAAGCGATCGCGGCCGCCCAACATGTTCTCGAACGCGTGCCCGATGCCGTGTTTCTATTCGTCGGAGCTAGCGATGAAACCGAACTCGAGGAATTGGAACGATCGATCCCCGACGATCTTGCAGATCGCGTCCTGCTGAAATTGCGAGTGCCACGAGCGCAGATACCCGCCTTCTTAGGGATCGCCGATGTGTTGCTTTCGCCTCGATCGTACGGAGGTAATGTGCCTCTCAAGGTTTTTGAGTACCTCAACAGCGGCAGGCCGATCGTGGCAACCGACATCCCCGCACACCGTCAACTCTTCCAGGGAGGCACGGCCCTGCTGGCGAGCCCCACGTCGACCGGGTTCGCGGAGGCGATCGTGCGGGTCCTGACCGACGAAGCGCTTGCCACGCGGTTGAAGATTGAAGGGGCGAAATACGCCGAGGACCACCTGGGCTGGGCGAGCTTTGTAGAGCTTGTGAAAGAGATCATCGTACGCGTTCCCCCCGTCTAGATACACCGATCAAGGTGTCCGCCGGCTGCTTCGGACGAGGTGGATCGGACAGGATACTGGGCGGCCCCTCCACGCTCCTGGGAGTCGGTCGAGCCGACCATGCCGTACAGACGCTCGAACCACCGAGCGCTTTCCGGGCTGAGGTACCGTTTGGCCCAGCGCGAGCCGACCGACGGGACGCTCGTGCGCCGTGGCGGGCACGGAGAAAGCCGAGTGACTGGGGCCGTTTGTTGCACCGCCGCTGCCGAGCGCCTGCCCTACAGGCAGGTAAATGACGGAGGTAATCCGCTGTCCATCGTGGAATTGCGATTCGACGGGGCTGCGATGTGGGGCTGTTGGATCGTTTCCGGATTCTCCCCGGGCCAAGTTTGCGAGTGAGATGGTAGACGTGCCGGACCGGGTCCTTGCCAAGCTCGCGGGCTGGGAAACCCCTCGGACGCTTGACATCTATCAGCAGCGCGGCGGTGACGTCTTGCTGGAAGCGCTGGATCAGCGTTGGGCGCTGCGAGAGTTGCTGTGATGAGAGGCGGGCCAACCTCCGAGAGACCCCGCGACCGAGCTCCGTGATCGGGTTGTTCGAGACTATCCGGCCGAGGCAGCCGCGGCGGCTGGCTCCTGGGCCCGCTTGCCAGCGACATCGACGGCAGCGTTCCCGTTCACCTTGTTGAGGTAGGCGTTCGCGTCGTGGTGCAACGCACCCTCGGGCAGCCACTCCCACATCGGCCCGAGATCGTTTCGCAGCCGATCGACGAAAAAGGCGGGTAATTCCCGGGTCTCGCCCTCGAAGAACCTCCGCATCGAGAGGTCGCTCTCCAGC
>Ga0255057_10002397_pt1 | contig 10185 bp, 12 predicted proteins | sample Cases_109_6_MG_FD_189022 | JGI IMG/M metagenome (GOLD analysis project Ga0255057, IMG submission 189022) | Seawater microbial communities from Amundsen Gulf, Northwest Territories, Canada - Cases_109_6 | ecosystem: Environmental > Aquatic > Marine > Gulf | place: Canada: Northwest Territories... | reverse complement strand
GCCCCAGTCTGGTCGGTCCGCATCTGGAAAAAAAACATTTCCGTAGGTATGCCCGACTATCGATTGAGCCATAGCTTGCCTAGATGTGGGGAACTCAAAAACCCATTTTAGGGTGCTCAGGCGCCCCCAGGGTCAGATCGGCACGCACAAATAATGTAATGGCTTTGCGTCAATAATTCAGAAGAACCACCAGTCACCTTATTATGTTTGTCTTGTAGATGAGAAATTGTGTGAAAATAAATTCTGAAATCTAGGGACGTTTCATAAAATAGAATTGCACAGGAGGATATTTATACTTACAGTCAAGCTTAGCAAAGAAAAGGGAGGAAACAGGAATGTCAGAACAAGCAAATCAACATGAAATACTGGCTCTGACTGCAAATATCGTCTCGTCGCATGTCTCTAATAACCCGGTATCGGGCGACAGTCTGACGAAGATGATCCGAGAGGTTTATGAAACTCTGTCCATGGTTGGCGGGCCATCCGAGGCTACATCGGAACGCCCAGACCCAGCCGTGCCGGTGAAGAAGTCCGTGACACCCGATTACGTCATTTGCTTGGAAGACGGCAAGAAACTGAAGATGCTCAAGCGTCACCTCAACACAGCTTACAATATGACGCCCGAGCAATACCGCGAACGATGGGACTTACCAGCAGACTATCCGATGGTTGCGCCGAACTACGCTAAGAAGCGGTCTGCGCTAGCTCGTAAAATCGGGTTGGGGACTCGGCGCGGACGTAAGAGCCGGTCCAACGGAAAAAGCTGAGCATTCGCTCTCTGGTCGTGGCTGGTGACGCAGTCAGCCGACAAGCTTGAGGTTTGCAGCGGCCTCTTTGCCGTTGCGACCAGGCTCCAGTTCGTACTGGACGCGCTGACCTTCAGCTAGGTCATTGATCCCAGACCGTTCTAAGGCCGAGATGTGTACAAAGGCATCGGCTCCGCCGGCCTCCGGCTGGATAAACCCAAAGCCCTTGGTGTGGTTGAACCACTTCACAATTCCGGTCTTCAATGTATTGGCCTCTCATAGTGATTAAGTGCGCACCGGGCACCGTGCCGCAGTGCGAGACAGCCTCAACGTCAGTTCTGGAGAGAAGTCAGCGATAACCGATTGCGACAAGTCCCGCTTCCAGTAACGTCTTGCTCAGGCTGACCACAAAAATAATGCGGCTATGGTTTGATGACAAGCGCCTGCAAACGCCCTCTTGAGAGCCCTGGACGCTGTCGCGAAGCCCACTTCCGCTTCACCCCCGATAGCGGTCGTTATCCTGGAATTGGTTTTAGGAATTAGACAAGAGAAATCGGATGCTTCTTGGATCGTAAATTGCTCTACATGAGTATCGTAACGAATTCGTACTTGATCGCCGAAAGGCGAAGGTTTGAAACCCAATCTCGATCACAAAAAACCACGCGACTAATTCTATTCTCGCGAAGGAATTCTCTGAATTCCTTATCTAGATCAGGATCGATTTTGCTCAAGTCGTCCCACTTACCAAAGAAACCTTGAATTCGGTCGAGACATCCAGATTCGCATAGGTCTCTGAGAATCTGATATTCGGCTCCCTCACAGTTCATCCTCAAGATGATAGGCGCATTCTCGAAATTCTGTCGTGATATGACCTCGGACAGACGCCGCGCCTCAACGAATTCATACTGTTCCCCACGCTCGGAGAAAAGGCTGTCCCCGGCCCCGTGCCCCCCCGCTTTGTAAAGCCTAACCTCTTTCTCCAAACACTCTGGCCCCACCAACGCCACATTGAATAGCTCTATTCTCGCCACACAGCTCTTAACGGCTTCTTTCGCATGGGCAAAATGTTCCTCTGATGCCTCAAAACCGAGAATCGTCACGTCATTATTCTTTCCAAACCAGTCGCTGATTTGTCGTATCTGCTTTGCTTTGCGATGCAAGCCAACATCAACATAGATGAAACACCGGTCAGATAGATCGAACTGGCCCAGTTTCCGAACCCCACGCTTTGCGATTCGCCGAATGACGACACGGAGGCATAACAATATCGTGTCCAAACCAATTAGCGCCCGCTGAATCGTTCTAGACAGGTACGTTCGACCAAAGATCACTTCGATAATACTGAATAGTTTCGTGTTCCATAGTTTCTGGTGTGGGTGCCAAAACAACCAATGGAGCTTGAGTAGCCTTCTGAAAATCAGGGATTGTCCAATTGGCATTCGTAGCTCAGCTCCACTTCACACCGCTGGATTTTCGCATTTTCAGACCTTATGGCCCCCGAAGTCGGAATAGGAGGTCGGCCCACAACTAATAATCGCGTCAAAGCATAACAAAGAAGAAGCAAGAGGCACGCAGATACCCCCCCACACCGTCGTTTAGGTTCCATCGAACACTAGGACAAAGCGGGGACCCTATAAAACTTCGGCAAGCGAATTCGGGATCTGAAACGCCCCTCATCGCCCTTGGCAGCGTAGAGAACGCCAGGAGAACAGAAACCAGGGCTCGTGTTGCTCCGATGTTGCTTCGAGCAAATCGGAATGCCTGTAACTCCTTGAGAACAAATGATACTGGCTAGCAACACCTTGCAACACGTTTCCGCCAAAAAGAAAGCCGCCCGAAGGCGACTAAGATATTGTTTTCATTTGGCGTTTAAGTGGTGCCCAGGGGCGGAATCGAACCACCGACACCATGATTTTCAGTCATGTGCTCTACCAACTGAGCTACCTGGGCACCAGGCGCGCGACTATGGCGCGGCTGGGCTTATAGGCAATGTGGCCTGAGCTGTCCAGCCTTAAGGCCCGCCCGGCCGCCGGGGCGATCGGCAAGCGTGCCGGCTCGGGACTACTCGGGGCCCTCGCCCTCGCCCTCGCCCTCCACATCCACCTGCACCGGCTCGCCCGGTACGCGGTAGGCCTCGCCCAGCCAACGGCCGAGGTCGAGGTCGGCGCAACGCTTGGAACAAAAGGGCCGGCAGTCGTGATTGGCCGGCTTGCCGCAGGTCGGGCATTTTCGGTTTTTTCGCGTCAAGCGAACCACCTTACCGGCCGCCGCTCGATCCTCGTTGTCGCTCATCCGCCCTCCTCGGCCCGATTTTCGAAACCATAACCTTAATCAAGCACGGCGCAGCTCGAAAGTCTGAAGATCGGATTGCTCCGCGACCTCGATCCCGCGGCCCCAACGCTCTTCCAACGCCACGCGCGCCGCCGCCGCCTCCCCGGAGACCAGCGCGGTGACAACCGGTGCCGCGGCAGCGATGAGCGGCGCGGCGCCGGCATAGTCCGCCCGCGCCTTGCGCAGGGCACGCAGCGCCGCGAAGGCGATCACCTGAGGGCGCCGCACCCAGGTGCGGCCAAGCTCGCCCACCGGATACATGAGGACCTCGTGGAGCGGCGGCCTGCGCCGGCGACGGGTCAGCTCAACCAGCCCCGACGGGCCGATCGGAAACAGCTTGATCGGCTCCGGATCGCGCGCGAAGGCCGCCTTCAGAGCGTGTTCAAGGGCCTTGCGGTCGCCCGCCTTAGCCATTTCCAGGAAATCGACCACGATCCGTCCGCTGAGGTTGCGCAGTCTGCACTCGCGTGCCAGCGCCGCCACCGCCTCGAGGTTGGTGGCCTTGGCGCCCGTACCCGTACCGCCGGCGCGCTCGGCCCCGCGGTCCACGTCCACGGCGGTCAAGGTCTCGCCCGGCTCGATGATCATCCGTCCGCCCGACGGCAGATCGAGGGAACCGGCAAGGCGCAGCTCCAGCGCCTCCTCCAGATCCTCGACATGCCACAACGGCACGTCCCCGACATGGCCGGTGATCTGGGTAGCGCCGCCGATGGTCCCGTCCTGGCGGCGCCGTTCGAGCGCCCGGCAAAGTGGCAGGCCATCGACGACGATCTCCCGCGGCCCGGCCCGCAGCAGCTCCTCCAGGGGATCGGCGGCGGCGGCGATTAGCCCTGGCTTTCTCGAACCCTGGGCCCCGCCGGCCCCCGCTGCCGCAAGGCGCGCGCGCGCCGCTTCGGACAGCGCAGCGGTGACCTTGGGGCCCTTCGCTCCGCCGCCGGCCCGCCGGACCTCCAGCTCGAGCAGGTCACCTTCGGAGACCGAGGGCGGCGCTTGAGAGAGCGGCAGAAAGGCTTGACGCTCGGTACCCACCTCGACGAAGGCGGCCTCCAGTGCCCGGTCGAGACGCGCGACACGGCCGCGGTAGAGGTCTCCGGCCTGCGGCGCCCGCACGCCGCTCGCCATCTCGACGGCAAGGTCGACAAGGCGCCCCCCTTGCGCCTCGACCATCGCCAGGCGACGCAGGCCCGGCTGATCTTCGACAAGTAGGCGCAGGTCTCCGCCGGTCATGGCCGCGCGTGTGCCCGGCGCCAACCGAGGCCCTCGAGAAGCGCTAGCGTTTCCATCAGGGGAAGCCCCACGACGTTCGGGTAGGAACCGGAGATCTTCGCCACGAAGGCACCGGCACGGCCTTGGATGGCATAGCCGCCGGCCTTGGCCTGCCACTCGCCGGAGCACAGGTAGTCATCGATCTCGCGCGCCGAGAGCCGCTTGAAGGTGACCCGCGTGGTTACCAACCGTCCCGCCGCGCGCCCATCCGGCGCCTGCACGAAGACCGCGCCCAGCACCATGTGGCTGCGTCCGGAAAGTTTGGCCAGGCAGCTCCTCGCCACCGCAACGTTCTCGGCTTTCGGCAAGATCCGCCGGCCCAGCGCCACCACCGTATCGGCGGCGAGAACGAAGCGCTCCGTGCCCCCACCCGCCACCGCGGCCGCTTTGGCCGCCGCCATGCGCCGCGCATAATCGCGCGGCAACTCGCGGCGCAAGGGGCTCTCGTCGATCTCGGCCGGGACCACGTCGCGGGGTTCGACCCCCACCTGACGCAACAGCGCCAAGCGCCTGGGCGAGGCGGACGCCAAGGTCAGCGGCACGGCCTGCGGCGAGGCTTCGGGCTTTTCGGCCATGGGGGTCGGCGCCGGCCCTCGGCCCTTATTTGTAGCGGAAGGTGATGCGGCCCTTGCTCAGATCGTAGGGCGTCATCTCGACGGTAACGCGATCCCCGGCAAGGACCCGGATACGGTGCTTGCGCATCTTCCCGGCGGTATGCGCCAAGACCTCGTGTTCGTTGTCGAGACGAACGCGAAACATCGCGTTGGGCAACAGCTCGACAACCGTTCCCTGAAATTCCAGAAGATCCTCTTTGGCCATACCTTTAGACTTGCGTCCTCTCTTGTTCCACGGGGCTAGCGCCGGCGGCATCATACATAAATTGTGCAACCGCTCAAACTTATAACGCCGCTCCCGCCGACCCGGCGTTGAGAAGACACGGCACGTGCCCGCCGCGCCTTCAGGGGTTCGGGCTCATGTCGAGGGTGAAGCGCTGTTCGATCCGGCGCTTGAGAAAATCGCGCACCTGGCGATAGGCATCTAGTTTTACCTCCCGCCGGCCCTCGACAATGGTTGGATCGAAGGTGTTCCAGAACTCCACCTCGCAGGCCATGGTGCGCGTCAGCTCGACGGCACTGTGCTGAGCCTCCGGCGACAGCGAGACGATAAGGTCGTAGGAGGTGTCCTCGAGGTCGTCGAAACCCTTGGACTTGTGCCGGGACAGGTCGATGCCGACCTCCTCCATGATCTCGATGACGAAGGGGTCGATGTCATGCGGCCGCACGCCGACCGAATCGACATAGATCTTATGGCCCAGCAGGTGCTTCAACAGCCCCTCACCCATCGGCGAGCGCACCGAATTAAAGGTACAGGCAAAAAGGACGGCGCCCGGCAGATCGTTCATCAACGCGATCCTACACCCGGATATGCAAGACGCAGATCAAGGTGAAGATCCGCCGCGCGGTATCGAAATCCAACTCGATCTTGCCATTCAAGCGCTCGAGCAATAGCTGAGAGCCGTCGTTGTGGAGCCCGCGCCGTCCCATATCTATGGCTTCGATCTTGGCCGGGCTGGCGGTCTTGATGGCCGCGAAATAGCTCTCGCAGACGGCGAAGTAGTCACGCACGATGCGCCGAAACGGGGTGAGCGACAGAGCGATGGCGATCAGGGGTTGCTCCGCGGTGTCGCGGACGTCGAAAATCAGCCGGTTCTCTTCGATCCGCAAGTGAAGGTCGTAAGGGCCTGTAAAATCGCCCTTCGGGGAAAAGACGTTCTCCTCCAGTAGGTCGAAGATCGCTACCTGACGCTCGTGCTCCACCTCCGGCGAACGCCGAACCAGCGAGCGTTCGTCAAGCGTGATGTTCTCGATGCGCTCGCTGCTGCTCCCCTCGCACAGCTGCTGCTTGTCCGTCATGGCCTGTCCCCGCCTCGCCTGAGCCCGGCTCGGCGCAACCTATCAGCCGCGAACCGCAGCGCAAAGCGGGAAGGGCGGCCCGGGATGTGCACCGGCGCGGGGACCCCGATCCCTATGACCGCTCGAGGCGCAGGCGCACCGAAAGCGCATGCGCCTCCAGCCCTTCGGCCCGGGCCAGCGTCTCCGCCGCGCGGCCGATCGCCTCGAGCCCCGGCTGCGAGCAGGCAAGCAGCGTCGTTCGCTTCATGAAGTCGAGCACCGAAAGACCGGAGGCATAACGGGCGGCTCGCGCCGTCGGCAAGACGTGATTGGGCCCGCCGACATAATCGCCGATCACCTCGGGCGTCCGGCGGCCGAGGAATATCGCGCCGGCGTGCCGGATCTCGCCCAGCAGGCTGTCGGGATCGGCGATGGCCAGCTCCAGGTGCTCGGGGGCGATCCGGTTGACCAGCGCCGGTGCCTCCGCGAGGGCGCGCACGAGGATCACGGCACCGAAGGTGCGCCAACTCGCCGCCGCGATCTCCGCACGCGGCAGCTCGCCCAGCAGTGCCTCGACGGCGCTCGCGACCGCATCGGCAAGGCCCTCGTTATCGGTGATCAGAATAGCCTGGGCCGATTTGTCGTGCTCGGCCTGCGCCATCAGATCGGCGGCGATGATCCGCGGATCGTTATCGCCGTCGGCCACCACCAGGATCTCCGACGGGCCGGCGATGGAGTCGATGCCGACCGACCCGAACACCTGCCGCTTGGCTTCGGCGACAAAGGCGTTGCCGGGGCCGACGATCTTGTCGACCGCGGCTATGCTCTCGGTGCCGAAGGCCAGGGCGGCGACCGCCTGCGCACCGCCTATCCGGTAGACCTCGTGGACACCGGCGATCCGCGCCGCGGCCAGTACCAGGGGATTGGCCTTGCCGCCGGGCATCGGAACAACCATGACCAGGCGGCCGACGCCGGCGATCCGGGCCGGAATTGCATTCATGAGGACCGATGAGGGGTAGGCGGCAAGCCCACCCGGCACATAAAGGCCGGCGGCGTCGACCGGGGTCCAACGGTATCCCAGGCCATTGCCTTGGTCGTCCCGGTACCACAGGTCCTCCGGGCGCTGTCGTTCGTGGTAGTCGGCGATCCGCGCGGCGGCCAGCCGCAGAGCGTCCAACTGTTCGTCCGGCACCGCGGCCAAAGCGGACCCCAACTCCGCCTCGCCGACCGCCAGACCGCGCGCCTCGGGGTCGAAGCCGTCGAAGTGCGCGGTCAGCCGCATGAGCGCTTTGTCGCCATCACGCCGCACCTGCGCGATAATGTCCGAGACGGTCTCCCCCACCTCCTCGGCGACATCGCGTTTTGCCTCGACCAGCGCATCGAAGGCCGCCTCGAACGAGGCGTCCGTGGATTTCAGGCGTTCGGGGCCCGCGTGCTTTGCCTCAACCGCCATGGGCCGCCTCCCGCAGACGCTCCACCCAGCCGCAAAGCTCCTCGTTGCGGGTCTTGAAGGCGGCGCGGTTGACGATCAGCCGGGAGGTCACCTTGGCGATCACCTCGACCTCGACCAGCCCGTTGGCCTTCAGCGTCGCGCCGCTGGACACCAGATCGACGATCCGCCGGCACAGACCCAGGCTGGGCGCCAACTCCATGGCGCCGCTCAGCTTGATGCATTCGGCCTGCACGCCGCGCCGGGCAAAGTGCCGGCGCGTCAGCTCGGGGTATTTGGTGGCGATCCTGATGTGGCTCCAGCGTTGCGGATCGTCGCTGTCGACCAAGGCCGCCGGCTCGGCGACGCTAAGGCGGCAGTGGCCGATGTCCAGGTCCACCGGCGCATAGATCTCCGGATAGTCGAACTCCATCAGCACGTCGTTGCCGGCGACGCCGAGATGCGCCGCCCCGAAGGCAACGAAGGTGGCGACGTCGAAGGAGCGCACCCGGATCACCTCCAGCCGCGGTACGTTGGTCGCGAAACGGAGCTGGCGCGCGCCCTCGTCGGCAAAGGCAGGCTCCGGCTCGATCCCCGCCCTGGCGAGCAGCGGGGTCAACTCGGTGAGAATGCGACCCTTCGGCACGGCCAGGACCAGATCGTCGTTCTTGGGGCGATCCGGGGCCGGTCGGTCCGGGTTCGTTCGCGATGCAACCACGCCCAGTCCCCCTTTAGGCCGGCTCCGTCGATTGATCGTCGTGGGTCGGGCGCCAGCGCGTCGGCCAGCCCTCGCCCAGATCTTCCATGTGACAGAGGAGCCCCGAGACCTCCAGTCGAATGACCCCGCCGCCCGAAAAAACCAGCATCACCGCACCGGCCTCGCTTTCGATGGCGAGGAGGTTCAGGATCTGCTCGCGCTCGCCGCGTTCGATGCCGGTGCTGCGCACCTTGACCACCCGGTCGAAGCAGATACCGCAATTCACCCGCTCGAAGGGCGGGCGGCCCTCGGCGTCTTCGAAGCTGGCATCCCGGCCCGGCGGAGGCGCCATCGGCGATCCCGCGGCCCTTTCGGCCTCGGGCCCCAGCCTTTCCGCCTCGGGCCCCAACGTTTCGGCCTCGGGCCCCAACGTTTCCGCCTCGGGCTCCAAGGTTTCGGCCTCGGGCCCCAACGTTTCCGCCTCAGGCCCCAACGTTTCCGCCTCAGGCCAACGAAAGCGGTTGGCCACCAGCACGAACCGCTTCTCGCGCCGCAAGTACGTCACATCGACCAACGGGACCAATGCGTCTTGAAGCAGCGCCGAGATGACCTCCAGGTCCCCACGGTCGCGTGCCCTGAGTTTCATCGGGTGGGCAGGATGAGGTTGCATGGTTCGAGCCGACTCCGGCGCAGCGAAAACCTTCGTGCTTTTCAGGATATCACGCCACGCCGCGGCGGACACCCGATACGGCCGCGGCTTCGGGTTCTTCGGGCATGGCCTCGGCGGGTAGTCTTTCGATCTCCGCGCCGCAGCGGGCGAGCTTCTCCTCGAGGTGCTCGTAGCCGCGATCGAGGTGATAGATCCTGTTGATGGTGGTCTCCCCTTCCGCCGCCAGGCCGGCCAGGACCAGCGATACGCTGGCCCGCAGATCCGTCGCCATGACCTCGGCCCCCTTCAGCTCCGCGTCGCCGCGCACCACTGCCACGGCCCCTTGCACGTCCGCCTCGACGCCCATGCGGGCCAGCTCGGGGACATGCATGAAGCGGTTCTCGAAGATCGTCTCGGTGATCGTCGCGCGCCCTTCGGCCCTCGACATAAGAGCCATGAACTGCGCTTGCAAGTCCGTCGGAAAGCCGGGATAGGGCTCGGTGACCACATCCACCCCGCGCAAGCGCCGGTCGGCGCACGAGACCTTGAGGCCGCCCGCGGTCGGCTTCACCGAGATACCCGCCGCGCGGGCCACCTCGAGCACGGCGCTCAGGTGCTCCGCCCGCCCGTCCAGGAGCGTTACCTCGCCGCCGGTGATCGCCGCCGCCATGAGGTAGGTGCCGCATTCGATCCGGTCGGGGATGACCCGGTGCACCGCCCCGGACAGGCGCGGCACGCCGCGGATGGTAATCTCCGCCGTGCCGACACCCTCGATCTCGGCCCCCATTGCGATCAGGCAGGTACAGAGGTCCGCCACCTCGGGCTCGCGCGCCGCATTGATCAGGCGGGTCTCGCCACGCGCCAGGGTCGCCGCCATGACCAGGTTTTCCGTCGCGCCGACCGACACCTTTGGAAAGACGATCTCCGCGCCGCGCAGTCCGCCCGGCGCGCAAGCACGAACGTAACCGTCGGCCAGCTCGATGAGCGCGCCCATCTGCTCCAGGCCGTGCAGATGCAGGTCGATGGGCCGGGTGCCGATCGCGCAACCACCGGGAAGCGACACCTCCGCCATGCCGGCGCGGGCGACCAGCGGCCCCAGCACCAGGACCGAGGCACGCATCTGGCGCACCAGATCGTAGGGCGCACGGGTGTTGGAGAGCGTCGCCGCGGTCAGG
>Ga0255057_10002396_pt1 | contig 10186 bp, 10 predicted proteins | sample Cases_109_6_MG_FD_189022 | JGI IMG/M metagenome (GOLD analysis project Ga0255057, IMG submission 189022) | Seawater microbial communities from Amundsen Gulf, Northwest Territories, Canada - Cases_109_6 | ecosystem: Environmental > Aquatic > Marine > Gulf | place: Canada: Northwest Territories... | reverse complement strand
CCGAAAGCTTGTCTCTTGGAAGAGAACGGGGTCAGGCAGTGGCACGACGACAGGTGGTGGAGGGCGTGCGCCAGGCCCGCAACCACTCAGGGAATGATTCCCACTTCAACACGTTCCCCGCGGCTGCCACCGACATCGTCAGCCAGTCCCTGGCGGACCGAATCGAGGTTGGTGTCGCTTCGGCCCGAGCCGCGTATGGAAATCTTGCCGACTTTCTGGAGCAACAGTACCTCCCGCGGGCCACGGAGCGCGATGGCGTCGGGCGAGATCGCTATGTCATGCACGCGGCGCGGTTTCTCGGGTGCGAAATCGATCCGATTGCCACCTACGAGTGGGGGTGGAGCGAGGTCGAACGACTCCGGGGGCGCATGGCCGAGGTGTCGGCGGAGATCGTTCCGGGTGGTGGCCTCGCCGACACACTCGAATTGCTTCTCACCGACCCAGAGCGAGCCGCCAAGAGCCAGGATGAGTTCCGCGACCTGATGCTGGAGCGACAGGAGGTAGCGCTGCGGGAGTTGGAGGGCACCCACTTCGACGTCCCTGAACCGGTCCGTGTGATCGATGTCAAGATGACACCACCCGGGGGTTCTCTCGGGGCGTACTACTACCAGCCGAGCGAGGACTTCTCCCGTTCGGGCACTGTCTATTGGTCGAAAGGCGACCAACAGCAGATCCCGCTGTTCGACGAAGTGACCACCGCGTATCACGAGGGATTCCCGGGACATCACCTGCAGGTAGGACTCCAACTGACTGCAGGGGATCGGTTCTCGCGGATGCAGAAGGTAATGGTGTGGTACTCGGGGTCGGGAGAAGGCTGGGCGCTGTATGCCGAGGACCTCATGGAGGAACTCGGTTATCTCGAAACGCCCGACTACGTGATGGGCAAGCTGGCCGCCGAGATGCTGCGGGCTTGTCGGGTGGTCATCGACATCGGATCGCATCTCGAGCTCCCGATCCCCACCGACCAGCCTTTCCATCCGGGCGAGAGCTGGACGTTCGAAGCCGGGGTAGCGATGCTCGAGGCCTATGCGGCTCAGGATCATGACCCTGCGGTATCGGAGATGACCCGCTACCTCGGGTGGCCGGGTCAGGCCATCTCCTACAAAGTGGGTCAGCAGGCAATCCGGGACCTACGCCGCGAGGAGCAGACCAGACTTGGCGGCGAATACGACCAAAAGGCGTTTCACGCCAGGTTGCTCGAGGTGGGGGCAGTGGGCCTCGACACCCTCCGCCGCCACGTCAGGAACGTCTGACCGACCGGCCGGCGCGCCCTCGGTGCCGATGGCTCTTCGCAGAGTCTGGCTACGTGCTTGGCTCCATATCTAGCTACGGCGTTCGGGTCCTATTCGGCCCCGAGCCACCTCCGCCTGGTCGTGTGCCACCCGGCGCGCCCTCTAACGGCTTGGGGGAGGATGCGCCGAGATTTCGACGGCTACCCACAGCGTCTTCGACATGGGGTAGAAGAGCAACGGGACGAGCAGGTTGATGACGATCCCGGTGGCGGTCATGGCGGTCCAGGGCGGGTCCGGCCAGGCAGCTATGGCCCAGACGACCATGGCCACCGCGAACAGGACGATGGTGAATGCGGTGTTGATGAGAACCGCGCCCAGCCAGTATCCCTCTTCTCGCTCGTACTTGTGATCGCATGACGGACAGCGATCGACCATGGTGCCCCACGATTGGAACACACCGCGGTGCCCACAATTGGGGCAGCGACGCATGGAGGCGCGACCGATTCGACGTAGCACGGGCCGCATTCTCGCGCATCGCTACAGGTTGTCGGCCGTCAGGCCGATACACCGGCGATGCCCCTACCGCCCCAATCGATCGTCGACGTCGCCGACGTCGCAGCACCCGTCGCCGTCGATAATGCCGGTGCTGACGACTTGGTTGGGCAGCTGCTCGATGACTGCATCTCCCGCGGTGCCTCCGATCTCCACATCACTCCGGGGAGTCCCCCGGTGGGTCGGATTTCCGGCGAACTTGTCCCCCTCACCGATGCTGTGTGGGGGGCCGAGGCGACTGAGGTCTTCTGTCGTGCTCTGGCGGGGGAGCACTGGGAAGAATTGGATCGGATGGGAACGACCGATTTTGGGCTGGCGCACCCCTCGGGCAACCGGTTCCGAGTTAACGTGATGCGGCAGCGGGCCGGATATGCCGCGGTGTTGCGCCTCATCTCGGACACGTTGCTCACGTTCCACCAGATTGGACTTTCCGACACCGTCGTCGACCTGCTGAAGCGTCCGCGCGGTCTCGTTCTCGTCACGGGCCCGACCGGCTCCGGCAAGAGCACCACGCTGGCGTCAATGATCGACTGGATCAACCAGAATCTCGACCACCACATCGTGACGATTGAGGATCCGGTCGAGTTCTATCACGGACACAAGAAGAGCCTGGTGACTCAGCGCGAGATCGGGGCGGACGTTCCCGACTTCCCCGAGGCAATGCGTCGGGTGCTCAGACAGGATCCCGATGTGATCATGCTCGGCGAGATGCGGGACCGCGAGACGATTTCGGCAGCCGTGAGTGCGGCCGAGACCGGCCACCTGGTACTCGGAACACTGCACACGACCGGATCGGCGACCACCGTCAGCCGGATCATCGACGCTTTCCCGGGCTCCGAGCAGCCCCAGATCCGAGTGCAGCTGGCGATGTCGCTGTCCGCCGTGATCTCACAGGTACTCGTCCCCGCCAAACAGACGCCCGACGGTGGAGGCGGCGGCCGGGTGGCGGCGCTCGAGGTGATGACGATGACGGCGGCGATCGCCAACCAGATTCGTAGCAACGATGTCAACAAGATCAACGACGTGATCCAGACCTCGCGCCATCTGGGGATGTTCCGGCTCGACGACCACCTGCAACAGTTGGTCCAAGACGGGCGGATCGAGGCGTCCGACGCAATCGTCTTCGCTCAGGACCCCCCTGCGCTTCAGGAGCGCCTCACGTATTGATCGGCTGGACCGGCCGCGCATCAACTCTGCCTGAACCTCGGTCGCATCACCTACACCTCCAGCGCCGAGGTCACCACCTCGACGAGTGCCGGACCCCGATGATTCAACGCCTGGTCGAGTGCCTCGCGGAACGCATCTTTTGTTTCGGCTCGAAGGCCCATGGCTCCGCAGGACCTGGCGTACTCGGCGAAATCGGGGTTTACCAGATCGGTTTGCCATACCGGCCGCATCGCCGAAACCTGTTCCCGGCTGATTTTGCCGAGTTCCGAGTTGTTGAGGACGACGTGGGTGACGTTCATGTCGTATTTGACGATGGTCGTCACCTCGGCGAGGTACTGCCCCAGCCCACCATCGCCCGAGATCGAAATGATGGGTCGGCTGCCTCGGGTGGCCGCCCAGCACCCGATGGCGGCAGGCAGTGCAAACCCAATCGATCCGAGATAGCCCGACATGAGCACGTCCTGATCCGAGCCGCTTTCGAAGTAGTGGCCGAAGGCGTACGTGTTGTTGCCGACGTCGACGGGGAGCACGGCGTCGTCGGGGACGAGGTCGGTCATCACTTCGAAGACCGCCGCCGGGTGCATGCGTCCCTGTTCGTCGGTGAGCACCGACCTCCTCGCCTTCTCGGCCCTCCACCGCTTCCATCGTGCCGCTATGTCGGTCCGAACGGCGGGACGATCCTTAGCCGGGAGCGCCTGCCGAAGTAGGCGGACGGTCGTTGCGATCTCGCCCCACAACGGAATGTCCACCGGATGGAACTTTCCCAGCGTCATCCGATCGAAATCGACTTGGATCGTCGGCTTCTTCTTTGAAATACCAGTGTGATTGGAGAACGAGGCGCCCAGCACCAGCAGGGCGTCGCTTCTCCCCATGACCGCCGAGCCGACCGGTGTTCCCGAGCGGCCCAGCACTCCTGCCGCCAGCGGGTGATTGTCGGCGACGAGTCCCTTCGCCTTGAACGTCGTGATGATCGGCGCATCGAAGTGCTCGGCTAGAGCGACAATCTCCGAACGATGCTGACGCGCCCCATGGCCGGCGATGATCACCGGTCGCTCGGCCTCGGTCAGCAGTGTGATCGCCCGCTCCAGATGTTGCAGCGGGGGAGTGATCTGCGCAGGCGCAACCCTCCCGTCCTTCGGCGGTCGCAGCTGGTCGCTACGACCGGGCAGCTCCTGGATTTCGTCGGGAAACACGAGGTGGGCGACGTCGCGGTTGATGATGGCGTGCTTGATGGCAAGCGCCATGAGTTCGGTTGCGTTCTCGGCGGTCAACACCGTTTGAGTCCACTCGGCGACGGCCGAAAAGGCTTCCGTCAGCGGCAGCTCTTGGAACGCCCCCGGACCGAGCACTTGAGTCTGGACCTGCCCGGTGAGTGCCAGGATCGGCGCCCGATCGACCTTGGCATCCCACAGTCCGGTGAGAAGATTGGTTGCTCCCGGACCGGCAATCGAGAAGCAGGCCGCCGGAGATCCCGTCAGCTTCCCATAAGCACTCGCGGCGAATGCCGCGGCACCTTCATGACGAATTCCGTAATAGCGGAGGCGACCATCTTCTTCGGCCCGACGCAAGGCATCCGCCAATCCCAGGTTGCTGTGCCCCACCATGCCAAAAACCGAATCCACACCCCACTCGGTCATCGTATCGACCATCTGGTCCATGACAGTCTGGAATTGGGCTACTACCGGAAGCCTGACGTAGAGACCGTCGTCGCGTTCCTCCACCTCATACGGCGTTGCAACGTCGCCGTATCCCTCCGGCGGCGCGCCGGTGTGGGGGTTGTACTCGTATCCGTGCCAGGGACAGATGAGGCAGCCGTGTTCGATCTGACCATCGCCGAGTGGTCCTCCCTGATGGGGGCACCGATTGTCGAGCGCTCCATATCCACGCTCCGTACGGGTGATGGCAACTGCGCGCTTTGCCGCGATCACGGTGGTGACGCCGCCGACCGGGAGGTCGCCAGGCTCGACGTGAAACCACTCGTATCGCTCGATCTCTTGACCGGACCTGGTCGGGTCGTGCTGCATCTGGCTCCTCGAACTCGATTTCAGTGTGGCGCGCTGGCGACGTGGCGTCGACACCTGCCATTCTGTCGTCATGGATGCTGCTCTGCGACAAAACCATCCTCTCCTTACGATCGCGGCCTTCGTCGGTCATCGCGTCTGGCGACTCGCGCCACTGCATGGGGAGCCGGTGCTGGCGTCTGTCACGAGCGGCGACCCGTGGTCGGGACCAGAGATCGAGGCAACGTGTCTCTCCGGCGTATTGCTCCAGCCCCGTGAGCGAAGGGTGCTGCTCAACTCTCACCCGAATGAAGGCAGCCCGGCGCTCGGATGCACCTGCGGTGTGTATGCGGCCAAGACTGCCGTTGTCCCACCGTCTCGCAGGGTCTGGGCCGCAGGCCACGTCCGATTGTGGGGCAAGGTGATCGAGGGGACGAAGGGTTTCCGGGCGCAACGGGCTCGGATGGTCGACGACCTCGAGATCTACCTGGGGATGGGCCCTGGAGCCCCGAGGTGCACGTTGCCGCCATGCCGCGCCGTTGCCACAGGGATTTGGATCGGATCGACTTCGTATCTGTCGCGGTGTAATCGGCACAGCAGGGACAGGTCGGTCGGGTTCGAGGAGTTTGTGACGCGGGTCGACTCGGCATTCCGTAGTCGCTACGGCGTCGGGGCTGCTCTAGCGGCGCGTTAATCTCGACCGCAATGCCGCTCATAGAGGTATCGAATCTCGTCAAGGTCTTCCCGGGCGGAATCCGGGCGGTGGACGACATCACATTTACGGTCGACAAGGGTGAGATCTTTGGATTCCTCGGCCCCAATGGTGCCGGTAAGACGACGACCATCAGGATTCTGGTGACGCTCCTCGCTCCGACGTCGGGCTCGGCTGTCGTTGATGGCATCGACGTGACCGTGGCACCAGAGGAAGTGCGCAGGCGTGTCGGGTACGCAGCTCAGTTCATCGGGGTCGATGACGACCTGACGGCCAGGGAAAACCTCGTCCTGCAGGGCCGACTTCACGGACTCTCCAAGACCCATGCCCGCCGGCGAGGCGACGATCTGCTTGAGATCCTCCAGCTGACCGAGGCAGCCGATCGGCGGGCCGGGACGTTCAGCGGAGGCATGCGGCGACGACTCGATCTGGGACAGGCTCTGTCGCACGATCCAGAGCTGCTTTTCCTCGATGAACCGACCATCGGTCTCGATCCCCAGACGCGTCGTGCACTTTGGGCCTACTTGAGGGAACTGAATGATCGGGGCGTCACCATCTTTCTCACGACTCAATATCTCGAGGAGGCCGATGTTCTCGCCGGACGTTTGGCCATCATCGATGAGGGTGCCATTGCGATCGAGGGGACGCCGCAGGTCCTCAAGGATGATCTGGGCGGAGACGCCATCACGGTGACTTTGGCGGCCGGGATCGAGGGGTCAGAGGTCGAGCGGGTCGCGGCATTGATCGGCCGGTACTCGGACGCAGGCACCGCCCGAACCTACGACGGGGCAGTTCGGGTATTCACCCGGGAGGCGGCGGCTCGATTGGCGGACGTGGTGCGAACTCTCGACTCTGCGGGTATCCACGTGGCGCGCCTCGAGGTGTCGGAACCGACGCTCGACGATGTCTTTCTTCGTCATACCGGGGGCAAGATGCGGGTCGAAGAGGTCAAGCCGCGGAGTCGGATGATGTCTGCGAGGAAGCCCCGATGATCAGGACCTTCCGCGAATCCTCGGTGTTGTGGGGCCGGCTGATGCGAAAGATGGTCCGCGTCAAGCTGCTGCTGTTCTTCGCACTCTTTCAGCCATTGCTCTTCCTTCTGCTCTTCAGCCAGGTGTTTGCTCGGTTGGATCAGCTGCCGGGGTTTGCCTACGACTCGTACCTGCAGTTCTTGGTACCGAGCATCATCGCTCTCACCGCGCTCAACTCGGCTTTTCAATCCGGGATCGGGATGGTGACCGACATCGAGGACGGAATGCTCGACAAGTTCCTGATCGCGCCGATTAGGCGGTCCAGCATCCTGCTGGGGAAGGTGATGGCGGATGCGACGCGGATGGCGCTGCAGGCGCTCATCATTGTGGGCGTGTCGCTGATCATGGGGGCGCGGTTCGAAACCGGAGTGCTGGGAGTGCTCATGATGATCGTTCTCGCCGCTTGCTTCGGGATCGCCTGGGCGGGTCTGTCCAACGTCATCGCTCTTCGCACCGGAAACGGGGAGTTGACGATGATGATCGGCATCCTCATCACCTTTCCGGTGCTCTTTCTGTCAACGTCGTTCATGCCGAGCGTGTTGCTGCCGGATTGGCTCGACGTCGTAGCCGCCTTCAATCCGATCACCTACATCGTCGAAGCAGTGCGGGCGTTGGTCAACACGGGTTGGGATTGGAACGCAATCGGGAAGGCCTTCGGCGTGACGGCCGGCCTAGCCGTGGTGACGTTCACCGCAGCAACAGCAGCATTTCGCAAGGTCATCTCGTAGACGTGTTGCTCACCGTTCTCGGCTCAAGCGGGACCCATCCGACGCCGGGGAATCCGGCATCGGGCTATCTCGTATCCGCCGGTACGACGGTGATGCTCGATTGCGGCCCCGGAACCTTCCCGGCGCTGCTCGAGCGCGGAGTGGTGCCGGATGCGATCGTCCTCAGCCACCGCCATGGAGATCATTGTCTCGACTTGCTGCCGTTGTTCAACCAACTGCGCTTTACCCGAACGGATGTACGCGGGGTTCCGTTGTTGGCTCCTCGGGGAGTGGTGGATCGTCTCACCGCCTTTGTCGGAGCCGGGACCGGCCATGCATTCTTCGAAGTTTTTGCTCCAATCGTCATTGCTCCCGGGGATTCACACCGGGTGGGGGATGTCGGTATGGAATTCGGCGCGGCCGTCCATCCGGTCCCGGCTTTGTGCATCAAGGTGACCGTCGGCGGTGTCTCGCTCGTGTACAGCGGGGATACGGGGCCGGGAGGTGATCTGTTGAGACTGTCGTCGGGGAGCGACGTCCTCCTATGCGAGGCGACCTACCAGGGTCCGCCGCCATCGGATCGCTACCCCTATCACCTCTACGCCAGCGAAGCAGGGGAGATCGCGGTCGAGGCCGGAGTAGGCAGGCTGCTGGTGACGCATGTTGGTCCTACTCTGGACCCGGCCGTCTCCGTGAGGGAGGCGGCGGCAATATTCGAGGGCCGAGTGGATCACGCCGCTCCCGGCATGGAGGTGCAACTGTGAATGAGCGACGTCACGATGAGCTGAGACCGGTTCGCATCACGCGCGGATACACAGAGATGACACCCGGCTCGGTATTGATAGAGGTCGGTCGGACTCGGGTGCTGTGCACTGCTTCCATTTCCGACGATGTGCCCCGATGGCTCAAGGGCAAAAGGAAAGGCTGGGTCACCGCGGAATACTCGATGCTTCCAGGTTCGAGTCCCGAGCGCATCCACCGCGGATCGATCAGTGGAGGCCGCACCAAGGAAATCCAACGGCTGATCGGTCGTTCGCTTCGAGCCGTGGTCGACTTCGCCGCAATGGGGGAGACAACGGTTCGCCTCGACTGCGATGTGCTTCAAGCGGACGGAGGGACCCGCACTGCTGCGATCACCGGTGCCTGGATCGCGCTCAAGGACACCTACGACTACGGAATCACGGAGGGCATCGTCGCCGGGGATCCGTTGCTCGATCATCTCGCCGCGGTGAGCGTCGGAATCGTGGATGGGGAGCGTCAGCTCGATCTCGCTTATGAGCAGGACGCCGCGGCCGAGGTCGATATGAACGTCGTGATGACCGGCTCCGGTGGTTTGGTGGAGGTGCAGGGCACTGCCGAGGGCAAACCCTTCAGCCGAGACGATCTGACTGCGCTGCTGGATCTCGCAGCCGGCGGAATCGAGCAGCTCGTCGAACATCAGAAGGCAGCGCTGGTGTGACTGAAGTGGTCGTGGCCACCAAGAACCCGGACAAGATTTCCGAGATCGAAGCCATGGTCGGCGCAGTGCTGTCGGACTTGGTGATCATCCGTGGCCTGGACTGGCCCGATGTCGAAGAAACCGGGTCGACGTTGGAAGAGAACGCACTTCTCAAGGCGAGAGCAGCCGCCGAAGCGACCGGCTATTGCGCGATTGGCGACGACACTGGACTCGAAGTGGGTGCGCTTGACGGTGCCCCGGGAGTCCACACCGCACGGTTCGCCGGTCCCACCGCCTCGTACGCCGAGAACCGGGCTGCTTTGTTGAGCGCACTTGCGGGCGTCGATGATCGCTCGGCGCGGTTTCGTACTGCGGCGGCGTTCGTTACCCCGGGCGGCGCTGAGGTCGTCGTGACCGGAGAACTCTCCGGCCGGATCGCTCGGGAGGAGCGGGGAGCCGGAGGCTTCGGGTATGACTCACTCTTCGAGGTGGACGGCGAGACCCTCGCCGAGATGGGTGTGGGGGCCAAGAACCGGATCAGTCATCGTGCACGAGCGCTGGTGGCGCTCGCAGACGCCCTCGAGCGCGATCGAGGAAATCGCCCCTAGATGTATCGGCTTCAGGGGCGTACGGTGACGGTGCGGACAGGAGGTCCCTTATGACGGTGTGGGATCCGGTTCAGATCGTGGTCGGTGTCGACGGCTCCGACCAGAGCATCCGTGCCGCTCGAGTTGCGGCAGGAATGGCCAAGGCCCAAGGATCGAAGCTGCATGTCGTGACGGTGGTGCGTCCCCCCGAAGGGTGGTGGGGCGTGGTCGGCTCGCCACCCCCGGCCGAAGCGTTGTCGGCCTCTATGGAGCGTGCTCAGAGGTCGGTGCTCGATAAGACCTTGGCCGCGATCGACACCGAGGGAGTAGACGTCGTGGCCATAGAGGAAATTGGCGATCCTGCTTCGGCGTTGTCGTCGTATTGCGAACAAGCCGAGGCCGGTTTGCTCGTCGTCGGTCGACGGGGTGCCGGAATAGTGGAACGGCTCGTGCTCGGGAGTGTGGCGGATCGGCTGGGGCACCATGCTCCCTGTGCTCTGATGATCGTGCCCTAGAGAGTCGAACCGTGGTGGCTGCCTGGTGTCTGTTGGGCGGATGGAGTGTGACGGCCGCTGCGGGGTTGGGGCCCCGCTTGGTGGAGGAGGGCTGCTTGGTGTCTGTTGGGCGGAGGGGCGGTGTCGGTTTGGGCGGGTGGAGTGTGACGGCCGCTGCGGGGTTGGGGCCCCGCTTGGTGGAGGAGGGCCGATCGGCGTCTGTTCGCCCGGAGGGCGGTGTCGGTTTGGGCGGGTGGAGGGTGACG
>Ga0255057_10002395_pt1 | contig 10186 bp, 7 predicted proteins | sample Cases_109_6_MG_FD_189022 | JGI IMG/M metagenome (GOLD analysis project Ga0255057, IMG submission 189022) | Seawater microbial communities from Amundsen Gulf, Northwest Territories, Canada - Cases_109_6 | ecosystem: Environmental > Aquatic > Marine > Gulf | place: Canada: Northwest Territories... | reverse complement strand
GCACATCGCCGCGGTGAGCACCGTCACGAGCGGGTTGGATCGCATCTGCTCGCCAATTGCCGCGGAGGCCACGTGCGTGTAAGCCCGCGACGAACTTTTCTTGAGGGTCACGATCTGATCGTCGCGCCTTTCGAACTGCGGCGGTGCGTGGAAGAGGACCGGGTCCTCCAGGGCGGGTTGAAAACCGTGGCCTTTCTCGGTGACCACGTGCAACAGCACGGGCCCCTTGATCCGGCTGACCATTTTTAGGTACTTACGCAGCAGGCCGATGTTGTGGCCGTCGATTGGCCCGACGTAGCGGAGACCCATGTCCTCGAACACCATGCCGCCGCTGAGTCCCGCCTTGGCAGCCTCTTTGAGTTGCACGAGAAAACGCTCGGTCGGATCGCCCAACAACGGCACCTTGTGCAGAATTTTCGCCACCTCGTCCTTGAAGCCCGTGTAGAGGGGGCTTATCCGCAGCCGATCGAGATAGTCGGCCATGCCGCCCACGCGCGGGCAGATCGACATTTGATTGTCGTTGAGGATCACCAACAGCCGCTCACTCTGTCGGCGGGCATTGTTCAAGGCTTCGAACACTACTCCCGAGGGAAACGCGCCGTCGCCGATTACCGCCACCGCCTGGCGCCCTTCTTCGGGTCGGAGAAACTCATCGCCGCTGGCCAAACCCAAGGTCGCCGAGACGCTTGCCCCGGCGTGACCGGTCATGAACAGGTCGTACTCGCTTTCAGCCGGACAGGGATAGCCCATCAGCCCGCCTTGGGTCCGCATCGTGTGGAACTGCGGATACCGACCGGTGAGCAGCTTGTGGGGATAAATCTGGTGCCCCGTGTCCCAAATCAGCCGGTCGCGGCGAAAGTCGAACGAACAGTGCAAGGCGATGCAAAGTTCCACGACGCCCAGGTTCGATGCGAAATGAGCACTGCGGCAGGCGATCAGGTGGCACAGCACGTCGCGCATCTCGCCGGCCAACCGTTCCAGTTGCGGCAGCGAGAGACTCTTCAGGTCTTCGGGACCGAGGATCGAGGGTAATATCGGTTCGGTCAATTGTTTCTCCGCTTGACGAAAAAGGCGAGTTCCCGCAAGGCGGCGGCCGACTCGCCCAAAATGGCGATCGCCTCGCAAGCCTCGTCGATCAGTTGGCCTGCGAGGCGGCGGCTGGCTGCCTCGCCCAAAAAGGCCGGATAAGTGGCCTTGCCTTGCTGATCGTCTTTGTTCAATCTTTTGCCCACGTCGCCTTCACTGCCGGAAACGTCGAGCAGATCGTCGACCACTTGAAATGCCAGACCCAAGTGCCCGCCGAACTGATCGAGCGCTTGCAGCTGCTCGTGTGAGGCCTCGGCCACGATCGCGCCCAATCGCAAGCTGACGCGGAACAACGCGCCCGTCTTGCGGCTATGGATCGATTCTAATTGGTCCCGGGAGAGATTGCTAAACTGGGCGTCGAGATCGTCGGCCTGTCCGCCGACTAGCGCGGTGGCGCCCGCCGCCTGGGCGAGTTCCGCGCAACAGCGTGCCGCGGCAGTGGGAGGCCGGACTTCGCTGGCCAATATCTCAAAGGCCCGGGTCAATAGCGCGTCGCCCACCAGGATGGCCGTCGCCTCGCCGAACTGTTTGTGACAAGTGGGCCGGCCGCGGCGGAGATCGTCGTTGTCCATAGCCGGCAGATCGTCGTGCACCAAGGAATAGGCGTGCACCATTTCCACCGCCGCCGCCGCCGGCAACGCCTGCTCCGTCTCACTGCCACAAGCCCCTGCGGCGAGCAGCACCAATTGCGGCCGCAATCGCTTGCCTGGTGCGAGCAAACAGTAATGAATCGCCTCTCGCAGCCGAGCGGGACAGCCGCTACCGAAATCGACGTAACAGCGCAAGGCTGCGTCAATCTGCTCACGCAGCATTTGGCTCTGTTCAGATTGCGAAAGTGTCTTGGTGGTCATCGTCATGGCTCGTTTGGAAAAAAATGTCACACTAGCCCGACGCGCTAGCGAGGGACGAATGCCCGAAAATGCCGCGAATATAGTCCCTCGCTAGCGCGTCGGGCTAGATTGTGTTGGTGATGAATGGGACTTTTAAAACGAACCATACTTCAATCTATCTTAGAACAGCGAGGAACCATCGTCCACTTCCCCCTTGGCAGTACGGCGTCGGCTGCGGGCAGAGCCTTTGGCTACGAGAGATTCATCGTCGGAGGCGTCCAGTGGCGAGATTCGCGGTTTGCCGGAGGCGTCCAATCCGCTGACCAAAGCGATGCGTTGCTCCGCCTCGGAAAGGAGTTGGTAACACGCCTTCAAATGCTTCACGCCTTGCTCGTACTGCTCCAAGGATTCGGCCAGGCCGAGTTTTCCGTCTTCCAGTTTGCTGACTATCGCTTCCAGCTCTTGGAGCGATTGTTCGAAACTGGTTTCTTTGGTTCTTATCTTCTTCTTTTTTGCCACCCTAATTAGTCTCCTCGTCGACGAGTCCGGCGACGTTCATAACTTAGGTTTTTTCAATTTTCCCTACTGTCGAAATGGCCGTACCTTCGGCAAACCGCGTTTGGATCGATTGTCCCTGGCGTAGTCGCCTGGCGGAGGTGATCACCTGGCCGGTTTGGTGGTCTTGGGTCACGCTGTAGCCGCGTCCCAAGACACTCAACGGGCTCAGTGTTTCAAGCTTACCGCTGACCGCCGCGAGTCGACTTTGTTTGTCGCGAAAACCGATATTCGCGGCAGTGTGCAGTCGCGCGGCGAAATCGTCGATCTGTCGGCTGAGATTGTGTACGGTGTCCAACGGTCGGGCAAGGGCAGGGCGGCTGGCCAGGGCGTCGAGCCGGCTGCGTAGCGTCGTGGCTTGCGACTTCAGTGCGGTTTGCAGTCGTGTGTGCAAACTCCTCATCAGCTCGGCCACATCTTGCGACGACGGCACGACGCGCTCCGCTGCTTCGCTGGGGGTGAGCGCCCGCACGTCTGCCGCCAAGTCGGCAAGCGTGACGTCGATCTCATGTCCCACGGCCGAGACGGTGGGTACGTGCGAAGCGGCGATCGCCCGCACGACCGCCTCTTCGTTGAATGGCCACAAGTCCTCCAAGCTGCCGCCGCCACGACCGACTACCAACACGTCGAGCGGCGGCTTCAGTTGGTTCGCCATCCGAATACTGTCGGCAATTTCCGTGGAAGCGCCGTCGCCCTGCACGCGCACCGGAAAAACGAACACCTCGACTCCCCGCCAACGTCGTCGCAGCACTTCCAGAAAATCGCGGATCGCCGCGCCGGTAGGACTTGTCACCATTCCGATCCTACGCGGAAAAGTCGGCAGCCGCTGTTTCCGATCCGCGTCGAACAGTCCCTCCTGGCCGAGTTTCTCGCGCAGTTTTCGCAGGGCCAACTCCAATGCGCCGACGCCCTGGAGATGGATCTGCTCAACGACCAACTGATAGCTGCCGCGGGGCGGGTAGACGTCCAAATGACCTCGGCAGACGACTTCCAATCCGTCTTCAAGGTTGAACTTGAGTCGGCTGGCCGTGCCACGCCAGATGACCCCCCGGAGTTGGGCCGCGTCGTCCTTGAGCGTGAAGTAGCAGTGGCCCGATTGTGGCCGAGAAAAATTGGAAATCTCGCCCGCGACCCACACTTCAGAGAATTTGCCTTCCACGACGCCCTTCAGTTGGGCGGTAAGCTGCGTCACGGTGAGCACCCGCTCGTTGGTCGGGGAGTCGGCGACGTGAGAAGAGGTTGGCATAGCGGGGTCCTGGATTGGCTGCCGAACGGTGTGCAAAGGCATTCTACCGGAAAAGGCGGGGCCGGTTATAGCCCCCAGTTAGCCGACACCGTCCCGGTGCCGTGTCGATGCGTCGAAAACTCGGCACCGGGATGGTGCCGGCTAACTACGCGCTGATGCGTAGGGCCGGGGCCGCATCTTCTGCCGCCACATCGGCGAGAGTGACCGTTTCCAAAGCGACGCTGGTCGACATGGCTTGCCGGGGACGCAAGACTCTTGCCTGCGGACGTACGATCGCTTCACCCTGCCGACGCGTGCCGCTGGCGGCCCAATCTTCGGCCTCCAAGGTCAGGCCGGTAAGCAGCCGCTCGACGCCCTGACGGCGAACCTCCATTTCATCACGATCGAGGTCCGCCGGGATGTGCACCGCAGGGCCGATGATGCCTCGCACTTGCGAAAAAGGACGAGGCACGACAAAGCGGTCCCAACTTCTCACCCGCCAGGGACGGTCGGCGCCGAAGCCCAACGGCACGATCGGTAGGCCCGTGCGGGAGGCCAGATACACCGGCCCGATGGCCAATTTTCGCCGCGGACCGCGGGGACCGTCGGGAGTAATCGTGAGATGCATGTGCTTGCCGCGCCGCGTCATGTCCAGCAAAGCCGCCGTTGAGCCGCGATTGGTCGAACCCCGCACGCAATCGAAACCCATGTGATAGGCCATGCGGGCCAACACGTCGGCGTCGCGATGTTTGCTCAACAGCATTGCCAGATCGCAATGTCCGCGGAGATAGAGCGGCACTAAAATGTATTCGTGCCAGAACACGTAGATTCGCGGCTGGTCGCAACCAATTTGTGCGTCGAGGGAACGATCGTAGTACAGAGAGCGATACTCGAGCGTGCTCATCCAAGCACGGATGCCTTGGGCGGCGAGCAGTCCGGCCCAACGCAGCGACAGCGGCAGTGGATTGTCCATCGGTTCCATCCTTGTTGCCGCTTGCGGCTTAGCGAATTTAGGTCAACAGGGCCAATCGCCGGAAAAGACTTCGACGGCCGGTCCCGTCTTGTACACGTGATTGTCCGCTTCGTTCCACTCGAGTTCCAAATCGCCGCCGAGCAGGTGAATCGTAACGCGGCGCTCCGTGCGACCGGTCAGCACTCCGGCCACGCAGGCGGCGCTCGCCCCGGTGCCGCAGGCGAGCGTTTCGCCGGAGCCGCGTTCCCACGTGCGTTGGCGCAATTCCTGACGGCTGAGCACCTCGACGAACTCCACATTCACGCGATTGGGAAAGTGGGCGTCGTGTTCGATGCGAGGTCCGACGGAATGCACCAGTTCGTCGGTGATCTCGTCGACAAACGTAACGCAGTGTGGATTGCCCATCGAAACACACGTGATTTGCAAATCGCGGTCGGGCAGTGTCAACGACACATCGGCCACCGGATTGCCCGCGAGCGTGGTTGGGATCTGCTTCGCTTCGAGAATCGGCTCGCCCATGTCGACTCGCACTCGATCGACCAAGGCGTTGGTTACTGACAATTCGAGCGTGAACACCTGCGCGGCCGATTCGATCTTGAGAGTTTTCCGCCTGGCGATGTTGTGGTCATACAAATACTTTGCCACGCAACGGATAGCGTTGCCGCACATCTCAGACGCGGAGCCGTCGGCATTAAACATCCGCATCTTGGCGTCGACGTTCTCCGAGGGACAGATGAGCACCAACCCATCGCCGCCGACGCCAAAATGCCGATCCGACACCGCCCGTGCCAACTCGGGCGGCCTCTCCGGCACGGGCTGCGCGAAGCAATCGACATAGATGTAGTCGTTGCCGGCGCCTTGCATCTTGGTGAATCGCATGGAGGGGTCTGGGGTCAGAGGTCAGGGGTCGAGCTTTGAGTATCAGCCGCGTTAGAACGCAAGGCAAGGCCTCAGCCCGTCAGGTCCAGTGAGTTGCCGCTGTTGCCGGTAGGATCCTTGGCCTGTCGCGGAGGTTCACTTTGGTCGGCGTCCTGCTCTGGATTCTTGTTGTCGGGAGCCTCCCAAAAGCGGCGACCGTCGGCATCGCGTTCCGATGTGCCTTGGTCCTCTTCGGTTTGGCCGATCCCGGCGGCGTCCGCGGCCTTTTTGTCCGTGTCGACCAGACGCTGGTGGGCGCTGGCGTCCTTTTGGGCACGCTCGGTTTCGCTGCCGGAGGTTTGCGACGACGGCGCCCCGGCCGCACTACCCACGACACCGCTCATTGGTCCCATGCTCATGGCACTGGTCTCCTATCTACTGTTTTGACTCGAGGGTACAACGGGTGAACCCCGCGGCGCTTGCCTCGGACCGACGCCGGTGGCGTCCAGGTCGGTCTGAATCTGTTGGATCAATTGGTTGACCATCGGAAACGCTTGGGTGTGAATCTGTGGATCGGACAGTGTGCCGTCGACGTACACTTGTATGGTCTGCTGGCCCACTCGGTTGACAATGTTTTGGAACATGGGAACGCGAATCTCGTTGCGACCGACGATTCCGTAAAACGTCAAATTGAGCTGTTGGTCGAAGTTGGTGTATCCCTTGCCGAAGAAGCTGACCGCGTCGCCGAGGAAGTCGAGTTGATCGAGGTAAATGTGCCGGCCCTGGATGCGAAACTTCACGTCGCTCTCGTTGAACGCCGTCGAATCGGGCGTACTGTTGCGCAGCACTTTCAGCAGGCCGACCAACAAAGGTAGCTCATAGATCTCGGCGTCGGTGATTTTCACGTCGCCTTCGCCTTCCATGTTTTCCAATTGGCGTCCTCGGCCGCGGAGACTCAGGTTGGCGGCCACCTTGCCTCGGAAATCGGTGCCACCGTTAAATCGCTCGGTCATGATTCGCAGCAGATCGGCCCCCTCCACGGAAGCTTGAGCACCATATTGGGGCAAGCCGTCGTAAGTGACCCAAGCGTCGCCCACAAGGTGACCGTCGTAGATTTTGGCGGTAATGCGGCCGGGTGTTCGTCCTTGTTGTTTGCTGGCCCAACGTCCCAATAGACAACTCGTTTCGTCGATCCATATGGGTCCGCGGATCTCTGTGAACTGCACACCCTGGAACGTGGCCGTGTCGATCTCTAGCTCTCCCGATTGATAGCACTGCGACCCTTTGCTCTCCCCGACCAGTCGCACCGTGCCGTGAATATTGCGCAGCTCGATCCCTGCCTGGATGTCGGTTTGATGGCATTCGAGTTGCACGTCCCACTGCGACTGCAGTGGGGCGGTCGGATCGCTCGGCTTGGCAAAACGCATGGAAGAGTTCTGCAACGCGAAACTGCCGGTCGGTTTAAGTTGGTCGATCAGCTTCTGCAGTTTCAAGGGGAGCGCTCCGACCAATTCCCGCTGCCTGGTCAACCGATCGGCCGACAACCCTTCAAGTTGCACCTCCCAGGAACCGTCCTCGGCAAAGTTTCCGCTGCCGTTGGTACGAATGGTCGTGCGGCCGTGTTGAGCCTTGAATTCGGTCATTAACACTTGCCCCTGGTGATAGGTGAGCGTGCCCCCGACCTTTTCTAACAGGTACGGAAAGAATCGGGGCTCCAGCGAGGCCGACTCGGGTCGCGGTCGCACCGAGACGCGAATGGCGGGCTTGGCATATCCGGTGAGGTGGTAGACGTCGGCCGTGAGGTCGATTTGGCCACGCGGTCGCAACTCTTCCCACGCTTGGGCTACACCGGATGGAACCGCTTGTTTCAAGTCGCCGTCCAAGGGGATCTGTTGACCGGTAAACTGCAGCGAGAGCTCCTTGGCCCCAGCGGTAGGCCGCAAGTAACCCTGGCACTGTACGCTCCTCGATCCGCCGGAGACCAAATCGCGGAACGTCCAGTGGTCATCTTCCGCCAGGATCAGCCCTCGAATGCCGCTGAGCGGGTAGGGAAATTTTTCGTAGTTGATGCGAGTCTCGACGAGTTCCAAACGCAATGACTTGTGAAGCTTCTCTTGCTCTAGTCGAGTCCGTTCCAACCGCCAGTAAAGATTGAACCGTCCCTCGGGGTGCATCGATTGAATCACTTCCCGTGTTTTGTCAGGCAGCGCCGCTATCATGCGTTGCTCAATCTCGACGTTCTGTCCCGTGATCTCAGCCCAGCCTCGTGCGCCGGGAGCCGGATCGAATACTCGGCCAACGATCTTCAGCGGTTGCCCGCCGCCGTAGGCCACCAGATCGATGTCGAGAGTGGCCCCTTGACCGCCTTCTCCCAATCGATAGTGCATCGTACCGGAGCCACCCGTCACGCGATAACTAAACTTGTCGGACTCAAACGCGAGTTCTCGACCGGTGAGGGTTACCGACGGCTTCCAGCGGGCGCCGTCGAACGTGAGTTGCACGTCGGCATCGACCAGACCGGTCGGCTGATACTTGTCCCACTGGTCTTGCAGCATGGGGGGGAGCGCCCTGTAGAGTTTCTTGTCGAGGGTGAGATTCTCCACTCGCACTGCCATGGCGAGTGGCGCCGTGCGACTCCAACCTTGGCGCTGGAGCGTCAGGGCCAAATTGGCGGAACCGCAATTGCCCCGTAGTTCTTCCACTTTGAACGTGGTTCCCTTACAGGCGACCGTCGCCGTGACCTCGGTTAACGGCCGAGGCAGGCGAGGGTCCTCCAGCCGACCTTCGGAGAGCTGCCAGCGTGCTTCCACCTGTGGGAGCGTCTCGCCGCCGAATTGATATTGCACGGTAAACTTGCCGTCGACATTGCCATGCAGCACTGAGGGACCCACGAGAGCCCCTGCGTAGGCAGTGGTCCAGGCGAGCAGTTCTGAAGTGAGTTGAAGCTGCCGAACGTCGCCGACGATTTGTATCGATTGTTGCACAGGATCGAATTTTGCTTGGATTTCCGCCCGTTTGATATTCGGCCCGCTCAAGCTACCAGTGAGTTCAATGGGCTGTTCGGTAGCATTCTCTTTGGCGCCGCCGATTGTGAAATTCACGTCGCGCAACGTCAGCGGCGACAGTGACGCCTGTCGTTGGTCGGAAAAAGCCACCTGGGCATCCTGAATCACCACCTGCGGACGGACTAGGCAGGGCTGGGGTAGAGGCCAGAGCGACTCGAGATTCCAACGTCCGTCGGCGTGCCGGGAGACCCAGAGCTGCGGATGCTTGACGATGACGCGCTGAACAGTCGGGAGGCCGTTCATCAGTTGGCTAAGCTGCACGTCGCACACCAGCATCATCTCGTCGACCACCAGCAGATTGTTTTGCAGTTGAGTGCTGGAGGTTTCGGAAACGGTCAGATCATAAACGGCAATGCCACGGCCCTCGACCAACCGTGCGCCGCCCACGCTGATGTTGAGGTGGGGAAAGTGATTTGTAAGAGTTTGCTGCACGTACCGGCGAATCTCATCGTCCATCCGGGTGAATAGGTAGACGCCGATCGCCACGGCCGCGACCAACACCAGGGTCACGCCGAGTTTGAAGAAAAACCAACACAAATTGATCAAGCGGGCGATGGTAGGCTTCCTTGCCAATGTTCGCAGGACAGCGCAACGAGTGCGCATCCCATCCGTGCTCGCGGCTGGTGCGCAAGCGGCGCACCGCTTCCACAGTTTCCCACGATTGCGCAGTTTGGGAGCGGAATCGTAGATACCACGTCGCCTGAGGGTCAAGACAGGCTGGCAGCCGCACACCAGTGATAGCGTGGCCAGTTAGGCGGCAAATCTACCACCGTAGGCAGAGCCGACCCTCGCCAGTGCTAGCACGCACACCAGCCGGCAGATTGAGAATTTCGTCCTCGACCGTTCCGTCAGCCAGTTTTGCCAGGCGTTGCCACCACTGGTAGGTCATTGCCTGCTCGGGCAATTTTGCCATGCGCCAAGCGATCCGCAGCGCTTCGCAAACGACAATTGTCGGTTCACCTTGAAGAGCGCTCGCCAGCAAGGAGAGTTGAGAGTCTCTCGACACAAGTTCACATTTGGCCAACACGTCGGTGGCCAACGCCTCGATCAGCCGCTGGGCATCTTCGGCCTGAGCAGCGATGCGCAGCAGAGCGTCGTCGACCTCCGCGTTGTAATGTTCTCTGAGCAGCGGCAGAAGATCGTTGCGCACTCGATTGCGAGTGTATTGTGGATCGAGATTGCTGCTGTCGGTGCGGTACGACTGCCCGAGTTTCGCGAGATACGCCAGGAGCATTTCCCGCGAGCAACCCAAGAGCGGGCGCACCAAAGTGAGCGAGGGAGTCAATGCCCGGGTGCGTGGAATGCCGCTCAAACCCCGCAGCCCGGCACCGCGCAGTAGGCGCAACAACACCGTCTCGGTTTGATCGTCACTTGTGTGCGCGGTTGCCAAATAGCGAGCCCCCAGCCGCTCGGCGGCGTGGGTGAGAAGTTCGTATCGCTCGGCCCGTGCGGCCGCTTCGATGCCGTCGCCGTCGGCAACGGCGCGCTGGGCGGCGTCGCCGGTTAGCACGGTCAGCGATACATCGAGCGTTTGGCAAAGTTGCTCGCACCAAGCAGCGTCCGCGTCCGACTCAACACTTCGCAACTGATGGTT
>Ga0255057_10002394_pt1 | contig 10188 bp, 8 predicted proteins | sample Cases_109_6_MG_FD_189022 | JGI IMG/M metagenome (GOLD analysis project Ga0255057, IMG submission 189022) | Seawater microbial communities from Amundsen Gulf, Northwest Territories, Canada - Cases_109_6 | ecosystem: Environmental > Aquatic > Marine > Gulf | place: Canada: Northwest Territories... | reverse complement strand
GACCAAACGGGTGAGGCGTTGGGTTCCCCCGGCACCGGGGAGGCTGCCCACCTTGGCTTCGGGGAATCCGAGCTGGGCGTTTTCTGCCGCGATGCGGATGTCGCACGACAGCGCCATCTCGAGTCCGCCCCCGAGTGCGTAGCCCTGGATCGCCACGATGACCGGTACGTTGAGATTCTCGAAGCGTCCGAACACCCTGCGCACCAGGAGTCCGAGCGGGTCGTGGACGGTGCCTGCCTCATAGTCGGCCGCCCTCGATTTGAGGTCGGCTCCCACACAGAAGGCCTTCTCTCCTGCAGCGGCCAGGACCACGACCCGGATGTCCGGATCGGCCTCGATCTCGTCGAGGAAGCGGCCCATCGTGTCCAACATGCCGGTTGTCATGGCGTTCAGCGCCTGAGGTCGGTTGAGCGTCATTACCGCTACCGCCCCCTCGCGTTCAAGCAGCACCAACTCCTCGGTTGTCTCTTCGGCCACGTTGGCTCCTATCTATCTGGGCCGGCGACCACGCCGCGGTCCATGAGATCTTTTGCTTCTTCGTCGGTGAAACCAAACTCGCTCAATAGTTCGACGGTGTGCTCACCCGGGATGGGAGGAGCGGGCCGACCCGGGGGCGGGCTGCTGCCGGAGAACCGCGCCGGGATCCGGGGCGAACGTACTTTGCCGGTGGCCCGGTGTTCGGCAGTGACGATCATCCCCCCCGACGCCACCTGATCAGATTGCACCAGTTCGGCATAACCGAGGATGGGCCCGCACAGGATGTCGGCGGCTTCCAACGCCTCGATCCATTCCTGGGTGGTGCGGGTGGCGAAGATGGGAGCCAGCGTCTCGTTCAGTTCTGATCGGGCGCTCACCCTCTTGCCGTTGTCGTCAAAACGGGTGTCGTTCGCCAGGTCGGGCCGTCCGAGGACATTGCACAAAGCCGGCCACCGCTTGGCCGTATATGCGGCCACCATCACGTAACCGTCGGAGGTGGCGTAGGCCTCGTTGGGAGCGGCGTATGGGGCTGCACTTCCCAGACGTCGGGGTGTCTGGCCGTTGGCCAGGAACATCGACAACGGGACGACCTGAAATGAGAGAAGGGCGTCGAGCAGTGACACATCGACCCGCTGGCCGACGCCGCTGCGTTCTCTGGCGAACAGGGCAGCGAGTATGGCCTGTGTCATGAATGCGCCGCCGGCCATATCGGCGGCGGGCACCCCGACTTTCACCGGCCCGGCGTCCTCGGTACCGGTGACACTCATGATTCCGCCCATCGCTTGAGCAATTCCATCTACGCCGGGACGGTCTCGCCATGGGCCTTCCTGGCCGAATGCAGAAATGGCGGCGTATACGAGACCGGGATTCCGGGCGGCCATGACCTCATACCCGACGCCGAGGCGATCGGCGACACCGGGTCGGAAACTCTCGAGTGCGACGTCGCACTGTTCGACGAGGCGCAGGATCACTTCGCTTCCACCCTGCTGCTTGAGATCGATCTCGATGCTGCGCTTGTTGCGATTCATACCCAGGAAGGCAGCGGCGGCGCCGGCAACAAACGGTGGGCCCAGATTGCGGCCCCACTCGCCGCCCGGTGGTTCGACCTTGATCACCTCGGCTCCGAGGTCTCCAAGGTGCATCGCACAGGTGGGTCCCGCCGCTCCCTGCGAGAGGTCGAGGACCTTTATTCCTTCAAGCGCCACGCTCAAGTCGCGACCTCCCCGGCTACGGTCCTTTCTGGCTCCAACGATCCGAGGGCACGCACGGCGGTGTCGGCAAATGCGGCCGCGATCTCGCCGGGTGTCTGGGTGTTGGCCAGCCGATAGCGGCGGATGACGCTGTCACACATGCCGAGGAGTGCCATCGTCGCCAGCTCCGTATCCTGAGCCGGGAATTCGCCGCGGTCGATTCCTTCGTCGATCATCCGCTGAAAGAGCATCTCGTATTCATCTCTCTTGTGGCGGTGGGTTGCCATGAAGGTGGGGGACAGGTACCGGCTCTCCTCCCTGAAACAGGCGACATAGTCCCTCTCCTGGATCGATTCGATGGTGTGGAGAGTCAGAGCGCGATGCAGGCGTTGTGCGGCGGGAAGATCCGAATCGGCGATCTCTTGGACCAGTGGGGTCACCCGGCTCATCGTTACTTCGATTATCTCGGCGAGCAATGCCTGCTTGCTGGGATAGTGGTGATAGAGGCTCGACTTCTTAATGCCGACCGCGGTCGCCAAGGCCTGCATGCTTGCCCCGTTGAAGCCTCTCTCGCGAAAGAGGGCGGCTGCGGCGTCTCGAATCCTTTGCGCCGTTCCCGGCTCGGCAGAAGTCTTGAGATGGATCACGCGACCCCTCCGATGAGGGCATAGATCTCGGATTCGGTGAGTACATGATCACCCTTCTTGGCGACCGCGAGGATGTGGTCCACCATCTCATCGGTGCACTCGATTTCACGCTTCGACAGCCACGCCAAGACGTTGGCCACTCCGCTCATCGGCCCCACAGTTATCTCCTGTTCCCGTCCCAGCATCTCGGAGGGCACTCCGCTGTAGATGCGGTTGGCCAACCAGGGGTCGCCGGTGCGCATGGCCTTCAGAACCGCGGCCGCGTGGACACCGGTGCTGGTCTCGAAGGCGTCCTTGCCGATGACCGGCGTGTTGCCCGGTATCGGTGTGTCGGTAGCTCGGGCGGCAGCGGCGGCGTAGCGGGGGAGGGTCGTGAGGTCGTTGTCGATCCAACCCAACAGCTTGAGGTTGACCAGCAGCGGTTCCATCGGAGTATTGCCGACCCGCTCTCCGATGCCGATGGCGCAGCCGTGGACGCGGTCGGCGCCCGCGGAAAGAGCAGTAATCGAGTTGATCACGCTCAAATGGCGGTCGCGATGGCCGTGGTAGTCGATCTTGACGTCCTCGCCGGTGTCGGCGACGAGCTCTTTCGCAAAACTCACCAGGCTGCGGACACCCCACGGGCTGGCGTGGCCAACGGTGTCCGAGAGGCAGATGCGGCGCGCCCCGGCCTCGATCGCGGCCGTGTACACCCGACGCAGTACATCGGGATGGGCTCGGGTCGTGTCCTCGGTGACGTACATCACGGTGAGGTCGTTGTCTTGGGCGAGCCGCACAGCGTCTTCGGTCGTCTTGAGCAGCCAGTCGATGTCCCAGCCTTCGACGAACTGGCGGATGGGGCTGGAGCCAATGAACACCGATGCCTGGATGGGAAAGCCCGCACGCTGTTGTGCCTCAGCGATGGGAAGGATGTCGGCCGGGAGAGTGCGGCCGGCACAATTGGCCTCGATGTCGAGGCCGGCGCGATCGATTTCCTGAGCCACGCCGACGACGTCATCGAGCATCTGATCGCTGGCGCCGGGGAACCCGATATCGGCGAAGCGAATGCCCAGGGCGGCGATCTCATGGATGATCTCGATCTTTTCGGCCAGGGAGGGCTGGCGCACCGACGGGCTTTGCAAACCATCACGCAGGGTCTCGTCGTCGAGTTCGACGCGGGTCGGTGTCGGCATGCCTTCTTCCCCGATGAGGTTCCAATCGTGGAGAAGCTCTGTTTCCCGGCCCGCCTTGTCTGTCATCGCGCCTTCCTTCGATATTCCTCTGGTCTGCCGCCGCAGCTGGGCTCTGCTCGTACCAGTTCTGCAGGCGGCTCTCTCGGTGATGCCCGAACCATGCTTCCTCAGCGGAAGGGCGCCACGACGAGTAGCCTACCGAACGGTCGGCCGGTTCGTGGTCGATGGAAAATACTGGAGGCTGGAAGGTGACGACGGCACAACCGGAGATGGCACCGAAATCGTTTCGACCCGTTGAGTTCGAGGTCACGGACAACGGCGAGGGGTTCCTGCTGGGGAGCCACTGCGGCAACTGCGGCGCTCACTTCTATCCGGTGCGCGTCGCGTGTTCTGGCTGTTTGCACAACGACCTCGAGACCGTTCGGTTTTCGACCACGGCGACGTTGTACACCTTCTCTGTCGTTCGCCAGTCGACGCCAGAATTCGAGGTGCCGTATGCCCTCGGGTATGTCGATCTTCCCGAAGGGGTGCGGGTGATGGCGCAACTGACGGGTCGCCCACCCGAGGATTACGAGATCGGGATGGAGATGGAACTGGTAGTGCAGCCTTTCGGGACCGATGAGGATGGCAATGAGAAAACCGGATTTCGCTTTCGACCCAAGGAGGGGTCCCAATGACCGGCGTACACGTGCTCGGGATAGGGATGACCAGATTCGGCAGACATCCCGACAAGGACGCGGCCGACCTCGGCTCCGCCGCCTTTCAGGAGGCGGTGGCCGATGCCGGGATCGATCCTCGACTGATCGAGGCCGCCTACTGCGGACACGTTTTCCAGGGAATGGTCACCGGACAGCGCATCCTGGCTCAGGTCGGTCTGGCCGGTATCCCACTATCGAACGTCGAGAACGCTTGCAGCAGCGGCGCCACAGCCATTCGGGAGGCATCGCTTGCCATCCGCGCCGAGGAGCATGATGTTGTGGTGGCGGTTGGCACCGAGCATCTGACGACCAAGTTTCGTGGCGCTCTGACACCCGACCCCAGCGACCCCGAGGCCGCCGTGGGCGCCACCATGCCCGGTGTGTATGCGATGCGGGCGCGTCGTTACATGGAGGAGTTCGGGATGACACGCCGTCAGCTGGCGATGGTGGCCGTCAAGAACAAGCGGAATGCGGCCGCAAATCCGTTGGCCCATTTCCGCGACGAGATCACTATCGAGGATGTCCTGGAGTCCCGCCCGATCGCCGACCCGCTCCGACTCCTCGACTGTTCACCGGTTACCGATGGCGCAGCAGCGGTGGTTCTCGTCAGCGACCGGGCGGCCACGAAGCTGGGTGACGGACGGACGATCCGCTTGGCGGCCTCAACGCTGTTCACCGGTTCGGTCGAAGTGGAGCCGACAACAATGACCTTCGAGCCCCTGACCCAGAAGACGGCTCAGGCTGCTTACGAGAGAGCCGGTATTGGACCCGAGGACGTGGACTTCGCCGAAGTCCACGACTGCTTCAGCATTGCCGAAGTGTTGCGGGTCGAGGGTCTTGGTCTCTTTGAGCAGGGGACCTACCCGGGCGCAGTCGAGCGGGGTGAGGCCGACATCGGTGGACGGCTTCCCATCAATCCCAGTGGTGGATTGCTTGGTAAAGGCCATCCGCTCGGAGGCACCGGAGTTGCCCAAGTAGTGGAGCTGGTTCGCCAGTTACGGGGCGAGGCCGGCGACCGACAGATTGAGGGTGTCAAAGTTGGTTTGGCGCACTGCCGTGGCGGCAAGGCTGTGGGGATCGAGGGAGCGGCGTGCACGGTGCAGGTGCTGGTCAAGTGAGCGGTGAACAGCTCTCGCTACCGTTCACCCTGATGCGAGGTGGAACCTCAAAGGCGGTGTTCTTGTGCGGCGCCGATTTGCCGGCTCCGGGTGTATCGCGGGACAGAATGATCCTCGCACTCTTCGGCAGTCCCGACCCCCGGCAGATAGACGGTCTGGGAGGGGCGGACATCTTGACCAGCAAGCTGGCAATCATCGATCCTCCATCGCGCCCCGATGTGGATCTGGACTACACATTCGCCCAGGTGAGCGTCTCGGAGCCGATCGTCGACTACGACATCATCTGCGGGAACATTTCGTCGGCCGTCGGGGCGTATGCCGTCGACGAGGGGCTGGTGCTTCTCGAGGAGCCGGAGACCACCGTCCGGGTCTACAACACCAACACCGATCGCATCTTCAAGGCGATCGTTCAGGTGCACCGTGGCCGGGCCGTCATCGAGGGCGACACCGCCATAGACGGTGTTCCCGGCACCGGCGCCCCGATCGCTCTGGACCTCAGTGGCACTTACGGCAGCGAGACCGGCGCCCTGCTCCCCACCGGAAAGCCGCTCGACGTACTGGCGACGGCGATCGGCTCGGTGGAGGCATCGATCGTGGATCTCGCCAGCCTGTGCGTTTTCTTCTATGCGGCGTCCGTCGGCCTCGGCGGAACGGAAGGGCCCGATGAGGTGACATCCGATCATGTGGCAGCTGTCGTCGCGGTCAAGGACGCCGCCTGCAAGCTTCTTGGCCTGACACCAGGCGCTCTGACCCCGATCCCGGCTGCGGTTGCGAGCCCTGCCGATTACGTGAGTTTTGGCAAGGGAAAGGCGGTTGCCGCCTCCGACGTGGATCTGGTGGCACGGGTGATCGGTGGTCGGCCTCCGATGCTGCACAAGGCGTATCCCGGTGCCACCGCCGCATGTACTGCGGTGGCGGCTCGAATTCCCGGCACCGTCGTCGCCGAAGTGGCGCAGCAACGCGACGAAGCCACGCTGCGCATCGGACACACCAGTGGCGTGATGAACGTGGGTGTAGCGGTTATACCCGTCGGGGACGGGTGGCGGGTAGAACGAGCCTCTTACGAGCGCACCGCCAGGCGCCTGGCAGAGGGCAAGGCGTTCATTCGCGCCGGGGCAGCAGACCCGAGTGCTTGATGTCTGACGGCATCCTGTCGCTCACGGTCAACGGCGACACCACCCAACTTGTTCTCTCGAGTAGCCGCACGCTTCTCGAAGTGTTGCGCGAGGACCTGGCCCTGACCGGGACCAAGCACGGATGTGAGTTGGGGGAGTGCGGGGCATGCACCGTGCTCATTGACGGCATAGCGGTCCTGTCTTGTTTGACCTTGGCGGTGCGGGCTGAGGGAAGTGAGGTCACGACCGTCGAGGGATTGGCAAGCGGGGCGGTTCTCCATCCGCTGCAGGCGGCGTTTGCCGAGCGCGGTGCAGCTCAATGCGGTTACTGCACACCGGGGATGTTGATGGCCGCCAAGTCGCTTCTCGACTCCGAGCCCGATCCCAGCCGAGACCAGGTGGAGCAGGCCTTGGCGGGCAACCTTTGTCGTTGTACCGGTTACATCAAGATCCTCGACGCGGTGAGCCTCGCCGCCGAGAGGCTCCGATGACGGACCACGCGGTGGTGGGCCGGCCGGGTCCCAGAGTCGATGCTACATCCCAGGTAACCGGCCACACGGAGTTCGCCGGCGATCTCACCCTTCCCAGAATGTTGGTAGGGGGCTTGTTGCAGTCGCCCCAGGCCCACGCCCGCATCCTGGGAATCGACACCACTGCGGCACAAGCTTTGCCCGGCGTCGTTGCCGTGATCACTGGAGTCGATCTCCCGATTGCCTACGGAATACTCCCCGTCAGCCAGGATGAACACGCGTTGGCGGTCGACAAGGTTCGCTACGTGGGGGAACCGGTGGCGGCAGTGGCGGCGGTGGATGAGGAGACCGCCGAGCGGGCACTGGGTCTTATCGCGGTCGAATATGAGCCGCTTGACGTCATTACCGGCTTCGATGACGCACTGGTGACGGGCACTCGTATCCACGGAGACGACGCGGGCGACAATGTCCACCGTCGGGCCGCGCTCGAGTTCGGAGACGTCGAGTTGGGCTTTGCGGCGGCCCATCTGGTACGAGAGGACGTCTACTTCTATGGGGGGAGCAATCACGCCGCACTCGAGCAGCATGCGGCGGTGGCGACGGCGGGTCACGACGGAAAGGTGACGCTGCGGTCCTCCACGCAGATACCCCACTACCTGCATCGCACGCTGGAGAAGGTGCTGGAGATTCCCGCTGGTCGGATCCGGGTGATCGCGGCACCGGTCGGTGGCGGATTCGGGGGAAAGACCGACCCCTTCAGCCACGAAATTGCCGCAGCCAAGCTGGCGATGGTCACCGGGCGACCGGTCAAGATCGTCCTGTCGCGTGAGCAGGTGTTCTATGCCCATCGGGGTCGCCACCCCGTGTTGATGTGGGTCAAGACAGGGTTTGACCCCGATGGCCGCATCACCGCCATGCACTTCAGGTCGTTCCTCGACGGGGGCGCCTACGGATCCTACGGCGCGGCGTCCCTCCTCTACACCGGGGCGCTGCAGACCGCCACCTACCGGATTCCGAACTACAAGTTCGAGGGAGTGCGGGTGTTTACCAACAAGCCGCCATGTGGGCCCAAGAGAGGGAACGGGACCCCCCAACCCCGATTTGGCCTCGAATGTCAATTGGATGAGGCGGCAGCCGATCTGGGGATCAACCCGGTAGCCATCCGTCGGCGCAACCTGGTGACGCCATACTCGATGACCGTCAACCACCTGCGCATCACTAGCTGCGGTCTCGCCGAGTGCCTCGATAGAGCCGTGGTGGCTTCAGATTTCCATGCCAAACACGGCGCACTTCCCGACGGCAAGGGGATAGGTCTCGCGGTCGGTTCCTATTTGTCGGGGGCAGGTCTTCCCATCTACTGGAACGATATGCCCCAGTCCGAAGTCGAGATCAAGGTGGATCGCGGCGGCGGGGTCACCGTCCTTTCGATGGCGGCCGACGTTGGGCAAGGTTCGACATCAGTGCTGGCCACGATTGTCGCCGAGGTCCTTGGCCTGGAGCCGGCCGATCTGACGATGGTCACCGCCGACACCGATCTGACTCCGGTCGATCTTGGCTCCTACTCGAGCCGTGTCACCTTTATGGCAGGGAATGCCGCCAAAGCTGCCGCCGAGAGGATCAGGGACCGGGTGGTCAGCGCCGCAGCCGACGAGTTGGGACTGTCGGCGGATGCTGTGTCGTGTGCCGGGGGGCGGGTTGGTGCCGGCGACGATGAGGAGAAGAGCCTCTCCTGGGTCGATGCCGTCAGGGTCGCCATCATTCGTGACGGCCCGCTGCTCGGCTCGGGGTCTTATCGGGCACCGGATCTGGTTGGGCCCTATCGGGGTGCCGGAGTCGGTATCTCGCCGGCGTACTCCTACTCGGTGGCGGTGGTACAAGTCGACTGCGATCGGGACACGGGTCATGTGAGCGTGGAGAAGGTGTGGTTGGCCCACGACATTGGGCGGGCACTGAACCCGCTGCTGGTCGAGGGCCAGATCGAAGGCAGTGTCTACATGGGCCTGGGTGAGGCCCTGTTCGAGGAGCAGAACTTTCGGGGTGCTCTGCACCGCGGTCCCTCTTTGCTCGATTACAAGCTGCCGACTTTCCTCGAAATGCCACCGGTGGAGTCGATCCTCGTCGAGACCATCGATCCGGAGGGGCCTTTCGGTGCCAAGGAAGTGGGACAGGGTCCTCTGCTGCCTGTGATTCCGGCGGTGGCCAACGCAATTCACGATGCTCTCGGCGTCCGGATTGCGGAAGTGCCGATCAGTCCCGACAAGGTTGTTGCCGCGCTGCGGGACGTGGCTCGCGGCGGCGGCGGTCGCCTCGGACCTGTTTCCGTGCCCGAGTACGACTTCGGGCGGCTCACCCGGGTGGACCCTCCAGCGGAGTTCCAACCATGATGCGACTCCCCACCTTCGAATTGGTGGAGCCCTCCACCATCGAGGAGGCAGTCGGGTTGTTGGCGGCTCATCCCGGCGCCCAGGTCCTCGCCGGAGGCACCGACCTGATCCCGAATATGAAGCGCCGCCAAGTTCGTCCGACGACCGTGATAGGTCTTGGGGGCATCGATGGCTTACGGGGGATCGAGATCGGCACGGATGGTGCAGTGACGATCGGTGCGCTCACCAGTGTGACCGATGTAGCGGTATCGCCGGACGTCCCGACGGCTCTCGCCTCGGCAGCCGCTCAAATCGGTTCGCCGCAGATCCGAAACGTGGCGACGGTGGGCGGCAACTTGTGCGTGGACACCAGATGCAACTACATAAACCAATCCGAGGCGTGGCGCCTCGCCTCGGGCCTGTGCCTCAAGGCGGATGGCGACGTCTGCTGGGTGGCGCCGAAGGGAGCGGTGTGCGTGGCCGTGTCGTCATCTGATCTGGCCCCGGTCACTATTGCTCTCGACGCCGAGGTCGATCTGGTGGGCCCGGATGGAGCCCGCACCTTGGGTGCCTCCGATCTCTATCTATCCGACGGTATTCAATATCTGAGTAAGGCGCCGCATGAGATCTTGACCGCGGTCACTTTGCCGCCCCGCCCCGGGTGGCGTACGAGCTACCACAAGCTGCGGCGGAGGGGCTCGATCGACTTTTCGATACTCGGTGTGGCGGCGGCTGTGCAGGTGTCCGAAGACGGCACCGTCGAGGATGCGCGAATTGTCCTCAGTGCGGTGGCACCGGCTCCGATCCGGGTGCGTCAGGCTGAGGAGGTTCTGGTCGGGAGCCGGCTCGACGCCGACGTGATCAGCCGCGCCGCCGAGCTCGCCGCAAAGCCGGTCCGGCCGTACGACAACGTAGATCTGGGCTCCCGATATCGAAAG
>Ga0255057_10002393_pt1 | contig 10191 bp, 10 predicted proteins | sample Cases_109_6_MG_FD_189022 | JGI IMG/M metagenome (GOLD analysis project Ga0255057, IMG submission 189022) | Seawater microbial communities from Amundsen Gulf, Northwest Territories, Canada - Cases_109_6 | ecosystem: Environmental > Aquatic > Marine > Gulf | place: Canada: Northwest Territories... | reverse complement strand
GGCTGCCGAGGCGCTCGGCGATCACGCGGCCCATCTGCTGGTGACACTGATCGACGAAGGCGGCAAATCGGTCGAAAAAAGCGTGAGTCTGACTCAATTGGTAGCTGGCCTGGTGGGCAGCTCCCGCTCGCAAGGCGTATTCTGGGGTCCCGGACGACTGGTTCACCCCGCGCAGGCCTTCATCGATCAGGCCGTGCAGTCCACGGTCGCCGACCTGCCGCTGTTTCTGTGGGTCGACTTCCGCGTGGAGCGCACCGACGCCGGCACGACGCGCCTTTACACCACCGGCCTGGCAGCGCTGGACGGCACTGAGCTGGAAGTCACCGACTTCTCGGGAGAGCCACAACAGCTGTTGGAGTACGCCTACAACATCGCCCACTACCAACTCTGCCAAGGCAAGCCCATCAACGACGGCGACACGATCGGGCTCACCGACGAAGTCCAAGTCACCGCCCGCCGCGGCGGCTCGATGTTCGACGACAAGCTCGAAGTCGTACAGCTGGAATTCCAAACTCCAGCCGGCTGATTCTCCTTCGCCTACCCCTACGGAGCTTCGCGCGACAGCCGGGGCTGACTGAAAGTGCTCTATTTTGGGATTTTTGGGAACTTGGGGTGTTAAATAGACTTGACACTGTGTTAAATAAACTGTACTTTCGACATTATGAAGTCGCAACACGACATCCGCACTCTCGTGCGACGGCACCGCCTGATTGCCGACATGACCCAGCAGGAGCTGGCCGATCGGGTGGGGGTTACGCGCCAGACCATCCTGTCCATAGAAAAAGGGAAATACACCCCTTCGGTGGCTCTGGCCCTGTGCCTCGCTGAGGTTTTCGATGTCAGCGTGGAGACCCTCTTCCAACTGAAGAAAGGAGAGAACGATGGTTGAACCGAAAGATCGAGAGCGATGGCGTCCGACGCGGACAAAACTGGTGGCGAGTGGAATAGTGATCGCCGGATTTTGGCTCACGAGCCTGAGCTGGTGGTTCCTCTTGCTGGTCGCCCTGGGAACATTCGGCCCGGGCGTGCTGCGCGAGATCGGCTGGCTTAACGACAAGGACGAGTTCCAACGCCGGGCCGACCACCGCGCGGGCTACCATGCCTTTCTGACTGCCGGGCTGATGGCCTTCGTCCTGGTGGCGTTCTTCCGTTCGGGCGAGCGCACGATCAAGGACACCCAGGAACTTGCCACGTTCTTCCTGGTGCTTCTCTGGTTCACCTGGTTGCTCAGCGCGCTGCTGGCTTACTGGGGAGTGCAGAAGGCCGCCGCGAGGTTCCTGTATATCTTCGGTTCCGTTGTGCTCGTCTTCACCATCATCAGCAATCTGGGCCCGGAATGGACGGGTTGGGCGGCGTTGCTCCTACACCCACTGCTCGCGGCGCCATTCTTCGCCCTGGCCTGGCTCTCCAGCCGCTGGCCGCGCGTCACCGGAATCCTTCTGCTGGCCGCTTTCATCTTCTTCTTCCAGTTCTTGGGGTTCAACCTAGAACAAGTCGACGATGGCGTCACGTTTATCCTCTTTCTCGGCCCGCTGCTGGCCAGCGGCGTTGCACTCCTCCTCGCCGGGAAGAAAAGTGAAGACCCGGAGGATGCGGAAGAGGTGCTGATGACCGGGAAGTGATAGCCGTGATCCTTCGGAAGTTTGCACTCCGCTGTGCGCGAGTCTCCCGACCCCGCACAATCCCGACCGAAGGTCTCCAAGAATCACCGAGCGGTTGCCCCGACACTGGGAGACCTTCGGTCGGCCGTTTCGGCGAGGTCGGGAGACCTGCGCCGAGCGCCGGTTAACAATCTCCTCCGAGCCTTCGGTGCTTTCTGTGGCAAATCCTCCCCGCTCACTCGGTAGCCCCTAGAGGCTCGTGAGCAAGCACGCGCAGGGTGCGGCGCTCGGCGTCGATTTCCACTTCGCCGCCCATCGGCAAGGTGCAGTTCTTTTTGTGATGACCGATTGGAAAGTTCCACAGCACGGGAATACCCAGCGACTGGAAGTACTGTCGCAAGACGCCGTTGGCCGAATAGCGAGAGTCTTTCACGGTGTCTTCCTCACGTAGGTCGGTATCGGTGAACTGCCCCAGCACGGCACCGCGCAGGCCGGACAGCTTGCCCGCCAATTGCAATTGACAAAGCATGCGGTCGATTCGGTAAGGCGCTTCGCCCACGTCCTCGATCATCAGAATGGCGTCTTGCGTGTCGATGGCGTAGGGAGTTCCCTCCAACGCCGCGACCAGCGAGAGATTTCCCCCCGTGAGCCGCCCACGCGCCTTTCCGGCGCCCCAAGACCGAGGTTGCGGGGCGTCGCAGGGGATTTCGATGGTGTAGTCCCCCTGCTGATCGGGACGTGCCTGCACGGCGCGGAAAAAATAGCGCGCTGAAAACTTGGACAGATATTCCGGGCTGCCCAAGCCATACATCGGAAGCGGGCTGTGATAAGTCACCAAACCGGCACGGCGATTGAAGGCCGCATGCAGGACCGTGATATCACTAAAACCGACAAACAATTTGGGATTCTCGCGAATCACGCTGTAGTCGAGCAATTCGAGGATCCGCATCGTGCCGTAGCCGCCGGTTCCCGGGAAGACGGCTTTTACCTCGGGATCCGTGAAAGCTTGCATCAATTCTTCCGCCCGCCGCGCGTCGCTGCCGGCCAGGTAGCCGTCGACGGTAAACAAGTCGGGCCGCATTTTCACGCGATAGCCGCACCGCTCGAGCCGCTTCTGGGCGAGCATCATCCTCTTGCGGTCCAACTTGCCCGCCGGCGCAACGAACATGATCGTGTCGCCCTTTTCCAAAAGCGCCGGATAGATCATCGGCCGAACAGTCTGATCGGCTGACACGGGCGTACACATGCCGACCGCCAGAAGCAAGACCGATAATGTTCTCTTGGTTGAACAGCAAGCCGAAATGCAGAAGCTGGGCGTTCCCATGTTTGGTCTCGATGAGGATTTGCTAAAAGAAATAGAACGCGGATGAACGCTGATTGGGCGGATCGGCGCCGATTCGCAATCTGTTCTGCGAATACCAGTTCAATCCGTGTTCATCCGCGTTCTATTCCAACGTTTGCTGAGAAGCTTGCCCGCCCCGGTAGACGCGAGTCCGCAGCGGGTTGCGGCTGCTGGTCAGCGGGCCCTCGGTGGCGTCGTCGGCCAGGGCGGCGACCATCATCTGCAGCTTCGCGTCGCAGTCGTCGGCGTAGTGCACCAACAGAGCTTCGGAGGTCATCGGCGGTTTGGGCGAACCCCATTCGGGCAGCCGCTGGTGGGCGATGATGATGTGCTCCAGCCGCAGTAGCGTTTCTTCGTCGAGCGGGTGCTCGGCGGTCGCCTCACGAATGATGTCGCGGCCTTGCAGGATGTGGCCCACGAGCGAACCCGCGGCGGTGTACTCGGCGCCGGACGGCGTGACGGAGAGTTCGCGAATCTTGCCGATGTCGTGCAGCACGCCTCCCGCCACGACCAGGCCCTTGTCCAAGGGTGGTTGCATCTCGGGGTACGCCTCGGCGTATTTGTCGGCCAGATAGACACAGGTCCTGGCGACGGACAGCACGTGCTCCAAGAAACCGCCGAGGTGGGCGTGATGGTTGTACTTGGCCGCCGGCAATACCAACAGCGTCTCACGGTGCTCGGTGAAAATCGCCAGCACAAGTTCCGCCAGCTGCTCGTTGTCGATCGACTGCTTCACCAGGTCGGTCAGCTCGTCGAACATCTCCGCCGGATCGAACCGCGACTGGGGCAGGCACATGGCCGGGTCAAAACCCTCGGCCTCGTCCTCGGGGGTCACGGGGCGGATCTTGCGGATTTCCAACTGCCCGCCGTAGTTCGTCTCGCGATACTGGGCCCGCAACTTGTAGAACTCGCCCACCGTCCAATGCTCGCGGCAGGCGGTGCTCCAGCTGGTGTCATTCCAAATGGGAAAACTCACCTCGCGGCCCGCGTCGCGGAAGGCAACGCGAAAATACGGCTTGCCGTCGCGGGTGGTAAGTTCCTCCTTGGCCGAGAACAGGGCAAAAAAATTCGACTCCTGCCCATGGATCAGCTCCGCCAATGGAACATCAGCCGCGGTCATCGAACCACCATTGCCAAACAGCGAGGATTGCGAACTGGCCATGCGGCCCATTGTAACGCATGTCTAGGGGCCAGTGCGAGGGGGTAGGTTTGTTAGCCGCGACGCGGGAGCGGAGCGCTCGGCTAGCGCCTCGCGGCTAACACCTTGTGGCTAACACCTTGCGGCCAGTTCCGTCAGACCAGCGGCGATTCCGCGGTGAGGCTGGCCAGCATCTTGCTGAGCTGCGAACGGATGCCGTCCATGACGGGGTCGGATTGGGCCGACCGGTCGCGACGGCTTGCTACGGGGATCGCCTCGCCCACCTGGACCACCACGTGAAACGGCCCATGCTGGCGGACGCGATCGGTGAAATCCTCTTCAAACCGTTCGACCGTCTCGAGAATGTGTTCGGGAATGTTTTTCTCGCTCCGCCGTACATAGTTGCGGGGGTAGTGCGACATCTGCTGCACGTAGTAACAGGCGGCCAACTGCTTCCAGCGTCGCTGCCGCTCCTCTTGGGAGACGTTGTTCTTGACCATGTCGGGCACGATCGCCGTACGAAGATTCTTTACCCTGGCGACCACTCCTTCTCCCGTGTCCTTAACGTTCCAATCGCGTTCGAGCTTGGACAACACTTCCTTGATGAGTCCGTCGACCCGCTCGTAAAAATCGCCGCTGCGCGCACTGCCCAGATACTCGATTTCCTTGAGCGACAGCAACGCTTGGCCGATTTGCTGCAGGCGTTGGACGATCGTTTTGTCGCTCTGGGGATACCAGGCGAAGTGCGATTCAATTTCTTCGAGCACGGGGATCACTGTGGCCTCGAGATCGCCTTGGAAAAAGTAGCGAATTGCCATCGGATGGACGACAATCCCGCCGGCATGGCCGAGCTTTTCGCGACGCTTGGCGGCCGTGCGGGCGACGAAGGCGGTGCCGTCCATCATGGGCATCAACATGTCGTTGTGGCGCGAGACGGCGCCTTCCGCGAAGACCACCAGCGGTCGCTTGCCTGCCACGAGAATGTCGACTGCGGTGTTGATCGCCTGGCGGTCGGTGCCTTCGCGGTAGACGCTGAAGGCGCCCATCCGACGGAGCACAAAGCGCATGAACCGATCTTGCTTGAACAAGTGCCAGGAGGCCATGGCGTGCATGTTTCGCTTGATCACCTTGGTGACGCAGCCCAACATGAGCGGGTCACAGGGCCGGCAGTGATTCGGAGCGAGCAACACGCCGTGGCCCTCGTCGAGCGACGTCTGCAGCAGCTCGATGTTGCGGCACTGCATGGTGTGGACGCCGTATGTCTTGCGCAGGTACCGCTTCAGGTACAGCTGGATGAGCGACGGCCACAAATTGCCGTACACAGGTGGCACAAACTTATAGGGCTCTTCAATGACGATTTCTTGCATTTACGCGGCTCACATGTCAGCGGTAAGGGCCGAGAGACAATCTCAGAGGATCGAACGCCCCACCTGCATAACTTACCGACGCCTCACAGTCAGTTCAACGGACTGCCAAGATTACCGGTTCTCGGTGGTTCTGCTCACTGCAACCACGCTTGGACCGGCCCCGTGGTTCCCGGTTGGCCGATACCTGGGGAGGGAATGTGCCTCCGTGCCATTCCGGAAGCAGTGCGTCAATCCCGTTGGCCGCGTACGGAATGGCACGGAGGCACATTCCCTACGGGGTTCCTGGAATCGCCAGTGAAAACGAATCGCAAGAAACTGAAACCGCGTCGCGAACTGGCCCAGCGGGCGGCCTCGCGTTGGCAGGAGGATTTCGCTCTCTACCTGCGTAGCGAGTGCCATCTGGCCGTCAACACGGTCGAGGCCTACTCCCGCGATCTGGGCCGATTCTTCGCCTGGTTGGGAAAACGGCGGCTGCAGGGTCTGAGCGTGAGTGAATTGGCCGACTACCCGGCCTGGCTGGGCGAACAGTCGCTCGCTCCCAAGAGCGTGACGCGGCACATCGCCTCGCTCAAGGTTTTTTTCCGCTTCTTGCAACTCGAAGGGGCGCTGGCCGACAACCAGGCCGAACTCTTGGCTTCGCCCAAACTGTGGCAACGGGTGCCGCAAGTCTTGTCAGCAAAACAAGTGGAAAAATTGCTCGCCGCCCCGCGGTCGGCGGATCCTCATTGGCTTCGCGATCGGGCGATTCTGGAATTGCTCTACGCCACCGGCTGTCGAGTGTCGGAACTGGCCTCCTTGCGCACCAGGGACATGCACTTGAGCGAGCGGTACTGCAAGTGCCACGGCAAAGGGGACAAACAGCGAATCGTACCACTGGGAACTCGAGCCGTGACGGCAGTCGAGCAGTATCTCACCAAAGAACGGCCCGATCTGGCTGCCAAGCGGGGTGACACTTGTGAGCAGCTCATTCTTTCACCGCGCGGCGCGGCGTTGCGCCGCGAGCGGATCTGGGAGCTCGTCAAGAAGTACGCTGCTCGTGTGGGCTTCCCCAGCGAGATCAGTCCCCATTCACTGCGGCACAGTTTCGCCACGCATCTTTTGGCCGGCGGCGCCGACCTGCGGCTACTGCAAGAGATGCTAGGCCACGCCAGCATCGCCACCACGCAAATCTACACGCACGTCGACCACACGCGACTCAAGCAGGTGCACCGAGAGTTTCATCCGCGAGCTTAGTGAAGGACTGTGGGATGGTAAGACTATGACAGCGAGCCGGGTCGTCCTCGACCCCGGCCCCCAAACACAAGCTGCGTTAGCCAAAACCAGGCAAGAGTCGCAGCGGCTCACCCGCGGCGTTACGGAACAAGCGGAAGTGTCGGTCATCGATGGTGAACACGGTCGAGATAGATTCTCGGTCGGCCAGGTGGACCAGACACGCATCGGCAAGATCAATGTCCTGGTCGCGATACTTCGAGAGGATACCACCAACTTGTGTGATCTCGTCGCCGGGAATGTCCAGCAGCTCATAGAATCCGCCGTGCACCATTTCGAGCATGCGGTCTACTAGGTCTGGTCGCTGGCGGAGAAGGTTGCAAGCTTCGGTGATAACCGGCCAGCAGGTGTATGCCACTTCCGGCAACCGGTCAGCATGCGTCTTGCACACGGCGTGATGCTGATCGCGACGATGGGGCCAGTGTCAATCAGTATCCGTTCCGCCACGGGACTCCCCGAATCCTTCCATGTGTTTCGGGTTGGTGCTGAGGTCACCAGGACCTTGCATTGCAGCCACCATGCCGTGTTCCCGCATCGCGTCGAGCAAACTCCGTCCTTCCCGCGGCTGGCGACGTGGCCGCGACGTGGAAGCAACCAGCTCGTCGAGCAGTTCCTTTACGGGGCGACCTGTCTCTTCCGCTTTGACGGCCAAGAGTTTGCGTTGCTCGTCGGTGAGTTGAATGTCGCTGGGGTCTGTCGCCATGGCCTCGATCCTCCAGGTTGCGGATGTTAGCAACCTTTTGGATAGCGTGCCATACCGATCCTCTGTGGTCAATGATGCTAGCGAGCGGGGTGACACACTAGCGGGGAAAGTGTAAGTCTAGAAAAGTCTGGCCGGGCAATTGGGTTTACGTCGGAGGAGGAACACTGATCTTCGCTCATCAGCGCTAACCTGATTAGAGTGGATTAGCGGAGATTAGCGTTCTACAGACCACCTTCGAGTCCCTAAGCACCCTGCTGTGCGCGGGTCTCACGACCCCGCACCGCCCCAACCGAAGGTCTCCAGCCTGCCGCAGAGTGGTCGTCCTGACGTTCGGAGACCTGCGGTCGACCGATTCGGCGAGGTCGGGAGACCTGCGCCGAGCGGCGCAGCGCTGGCGTTGTAGAACGTAGCAACGGGCGTATTTTGCGCGTCAAATAGGGGTCCCACAAACGCGTGCAAAATTCACCTGTTTTGCACCTCCTTCCGGCGGCATTGCGTTGCAGTAGCAGACTCTCGCCCGACACGTGCCGCGCAAAAAGGCGTGAATTTACGTTTTCACGCGCGCCTTTTTCGCGAAGACCATTGGGCCGTGTGTTTCGATTTGTCAAGGAACCGGCGCAACAACGCGCTCGCCTATTATCGCAAACCATACGGGAAATGCCAGAAGATTTATTGGCCAGGCAAATTGGGTTCAGCTGGGATGAGGAACACTTATCTTCGCTAATAAACACTTATCAGATTAGCGAAGATTAGTGGGGATTAGTGTTCCACAGATCACCTAAGAGGTGGGCGTATATGTCCTCTTCCGACCTGATACGCGACAAATAAGCTAAGGATACTGACAACAAGAGCGAGCACGCTAAAAAGGCCGGTGGGTGAGCGTATCATTATCAGCCAGCCATTGCGGGGTGTGTAAGCAATCGTCACAATTACTGTACCTTGATTATCTGAATGTCCCAACCTTTCGGGTCCGACACCGTGCATGGCATCGTCGTTAATGCCAAGTAATAACTCGCCAGAACCGCCGATTCCTTTGTAGTGTTCACCTACTTTGAACGCACCCCCACCACCGCTCCACTTCGCGACTAAACAACCTTCTTCGACACCTGGCAAGTTATAGCTTCCAGGAGCTTGGGATCCAGACATCCCATTTGGACCTAACCATCCATTGGGCGTGATTGTCCAGACCCCATCAACTTCTTTAGCTATTATTTCAACTTCCAAGCCACTAAGGTTTGTTAGCCCTGTTTGAATCCAGACGGCATTCGCGTGGACTACGACGGTCTTTGTTACAGGATTTGCTGAGCAACCGACTAGCAATACAGAGACAGAGGTAGACAGAAGAACAGCGATCGATCGAAAACGATTACTATCGCAGTCTCGTGTAAGATGACAGTTTGGCCTTGCTATGTTTGGCACGCCTTTGTCAGCCTCTCTCCCCAAACCTGCTCTCAAGAACATTGGTGCAGCAAAGCAAACTCTTCCGGACACAGATTGTCGTCCCAACACCTAGCAGCATTAGTGCGGCACTCGCCGGCTTGTGGATGTTGGTCGCGCGTTCGATTAGCTAGTTCTTACGAGCGGTGCTACTACGTGCTTGTAGTTTTGAGGGAAGTTATCGCGTGAGGTGACGTGACCGGAATTCCTTTTAACCTCACGTCTGCACAAGCTTCCCCCTGCTCGGCAGTCCACGGGCCCATCTCCGTAAAGTGGTGGTCCTTATGTGGGTAAAGCACCCAGCGGCCATTAGCGACGAAATATGACTTGATCTTGTCGTTGTACTCCTCGGGTAATTCGTTCTCGTCTTCGTCCGTCTCGAAGGGCTCTGAATCTTGAAAATTGTAATCTCGGAAAAGAATAATCTTCGGTGAGTTGATGACGTTACGACCCATCGTTTGCTCCTATTGGAGAAGATTAAACATAAGCTCCGCAGACTTTCCGAAGAGGGAGACAGACGACACTCTACATGCTTCGAAAGATTAGAATGTCGCTTGGTTTCTATTCGGTCGGCGGCATGAAAAGGTTGCTCCCAAGCACAGCAACATCAGCACAGCACTCGCCGGCTCGGGAATGACTCTGGTAAGCGTCAGATTAGCGAATCCAGCGGCGTTTCCACTTCCAAGTTCAAAGCCGAGATTTGTTAAATTTAGTCTATATTCCATTCTGTAGTTTCCTGGGAGCAGTGTACCTGTAGAGGAACCAATCAAAAGAGAGCTGCCCGCGTTACCGTCATCCAAGCCATTGACCACATGGCTGGCCGTTTGCAAGCTGAATTCGCTCTCAGCAAAGACAAAGGAGGAGTTGTCCGCGTCGAACAACCTCCAGAATGATTCGTAATCAAGATTGGGCATGTCGCTAGAAGAACCAGAGTAAGCACCACTCACGCTGTAGTCTGCTGCCTCATTAAGCTGGAAAAAGATGGTTCCGATGGCATGTGAACTTAACCCGGAACTAATGTTGTCGGCCACGAGGGCTTGCGTAACTGAGTGAATGTCGAAACTCGCGACTCCCCCCGCGTTGGTGAAATCGTAAGTAGCAGAGGAGCTAGTCGAATCGAGAACAGCAGTGCTGCTTGTACTCAGCGGCATAGCAGCAGCGACCAAGTCGTCGACAGTAGTAGGGCCACCGATCGTGGCACTCGTTTCCAGCGAGCCACTGGTCACGACGAGGTCAAGGGGTGTGGCGAAACTCTGAGAAACTGAAAAGGCGAGAATGGTTAGAATGGTCAGGAATCTAATCATTAGCGTATCTCCAATCAGAGTAGCCGTGGC
>Ga0255057_10002392_pt1 | contig 10192 bp, 7 predicted proteins | sample Cases_109_6_MG_FD_189022 | JGI IMG/M metagenome (GOLD analysis project Ga0255057, IMG submission 189022) | Seawater microbial communities from Amundsen Gulf, Northwest Territories, Canada - Cases_109_6 | ecosystem: Environmental > Aquatic > Marine > Gulf | place: Canada: Northwest Territories... | reverse complement strand
CGACCTCGCCCGTGGTACGACCCCCCAAGGGTCCTAGACTACGCGTTCATGGCGATCATCATCGACGAGACCCGCAACGTGCTCGTCCAAGGCATAACCGGCCGGGAGGGCCGGGCCCGGACCCGCTTGATGCGCGAGTACGGGACCAACGTCGTCGCCGGGTGCACGCCGGGAAAGGGCGGCCAGCAGGTCGAGGGCATACGCGTCTTTGACCGGGTCGCAGACGCGGTCGCCCACGCGAGGATTGAGGTGGGGCAGGTCGACGTCTCGGTGCTGTACGTGCCCGCGGCGCTCGTCAAGGACGCGGCGATCGAGGCGATCCGCGCCGGCGTGAAGCTGCTGGTGCTCGTGCCCGACCGCGTGCCGGTGTGGGACGCGATGAAGATCGCTGCCGAGGCCGCCGCGCACGACGCATCGTTTGTCGGCCCCAACACGCTGGGCATCCTCAGCCCCGGTCGCGCGGTGCTGGGCATGATCGGCGGCCGCGCGGCGTCCGCCCGCGAATGGTTCAATGAGCCGATCCCGGGCCGGACCGCCGGCGTCGTCTCACGAAGCGGCGGGATGACCAGCTCGTGCGGCTATTACCTCAGCCGCGCCGGCGTGGGTCTCAGCACGCTCGTGCACGTCGGCGGCGACTCGATCATCGGCCTGCCCATCGCCGACGTCGCCGCGATGTTCCAGGACGACCCGGAGACCGACGCCATCGTCGTCTTCGGCGAGATCGGCGGATCGCAGGAGGAGCGGTTGGCCGAGATGATGCGAGAAGGCCGCGTTACAAAGCCCGTCGTCGCCTACATCGGCGGCGCCGCCGCCACCGAGGGCACGCGGTTCAGCCACGCCGGCGCCATCATCGAGGGCAACCGCGGGACCCACGCAGGCAAGGTCGCGGCGCTGAGGGAGGCGGGGGCGACGGTCGTCGAGTCGTTCGGCGAACTTCCGGAGAAAACCATGGAGATCCTCACGCAACTTCAACCGACGCCGAGCAACCCATGACCGAAGGCTGGAAGACCGCCATCACGCAGATCGAGCCGAACCACGTCCGTGTGCGCGGACACGACATCGGGCAGTTGATGGGCAGCGTCGGATTCGGCGCGGCGGTGTACCTGATCCTGCGCGGCGAGCTGCCGGACGAGAAGACGGCGCGGCTCATGGACGCGATCCTCGTGTCCTCGATCGACCACGGCGCGACGCCGCCGTCGGCGCTCGCGGCGCGCACCATCGCCTCGACCGGCGGCAGCCTCGGCGCGTCGGTCGCCGCGGGGATCCTGGCGATCAATCGCTACCACGGCGGCGCGATCGAGGACTGCGCGCGGCAGCTTGCGCACATCGCACAGCGTTGCGAGCCCAGCGGCGACACGCCCGACGAGGTCGCCGGGGCCTTCCTCGACGAGCTCAAGCTCGCCGGGGGTCGGATGTCCGGCTTCGGCCACCGCGTGCACACCAGCGACCCCCGGACGCTGCAGATGTTCGAGCTGGCGGTCGATGCCGGTGTGGACGGGTTGCACATGAACGCCGCCCGCGCCGTCGAGCGTGTCTTCGCCGCATCGGGCAGGAAGTTGCCAATGAACGTCGACGGCGCGATCGCGGCGGTGCTTGCGGACATGGGGTTTGAGCCGGCGTCGATGAACGGACTGTTCATGATCGCGCGAGTGCCCGGGCTCATCGCTCATGCGCTCGAAGAGCAGGCTCGTGAACGACCCATGAGAAGGATCGATCCAGGGGGTTCTGAGTACGATGGGCCAGAGAAGAGCCAGTAGCCAGCAGGCAGCAGGGAAGACCTATGACGACGACGGTTACTCGGGAAATTGAGCAGCTGTTTCCAGACCTGGCGTCCATTGGGGATACCGAGTTGCGGGGTCGGGTTGCGGCTGTCTGGGATGAGGCGATTACCACGGGCTGTGGGGGCAAGGGGTGGTCGGTCGATGAGCTGCGGGGGATTCCGTTTACGTTGTTGGCCGGGGATATCGATCTGGCGTTCATCGAGCATCTCAACTCGTGTGTGAAGCAGTGCATCGCGATCGAGAAGGTGCTCAACGAGGTCTTCGGTGATCGCGTACCGATCAACCACGACCACCTCGTCGCCGGCGCGTTGCTCGCGGACGTGGGCAAACCGCTCGAGTTCGACAAGGACCCCCAGGGCCGCGTGATTAAGGGCAGCTTCGGCGAGATGCTACGTCACCCGTTCTCCGGCGTCGCGTTGTGCTACAAGCACGGGATTCCGCCGGAGGTCATGCACATCGTGGCGACACACAGTCACGAGGGCGACAAGGTGCAGCGTTCCATCGAATCGATCATCTTCCACCACGCGGACTTCGTGGACTTCGACATCGCGAAGTTCCTCGGCCGCCCGAAGTAGCAAGGGCCGGGAGCCATGCCCACCGACCAGACCACCGTCGAGAAGATCGCCACCCGTTACGCGGTGGGACTGAAGCCCGGCCAGAAGGTCCACGCCGGCGACTTCGTCACGATCCGGCCCAAGCACATCATGACCCATGACAACACGTCGGCGGTCATCGGCAAATTCCACGCGATCACCGGCGACGACGGGAAGATCTTTGACCCAACGCAACCGGTCTTCGCCATCGACCACGACATCCAGAACACGACGCCCGAGAACCTCGGCAAGTACGCGAAGATCCAGGCGTTCGCCGAGGCCCACGGCGTCGACTTCTACCCGGCGGGCACCGGCATATGCCACCAGGTCATGGTCGAGCAGGGCTATGTCACGCCCGGCAGCCTCGTGGTCGGCAGCGACTCGCACTCGAATCTCTATGGGGCAGCAAACGCCCTGGGGACCCCGGTCGTGCGCACCGATGCCGCGTGCATCTGGTCAACCGGGCAGACATGGTGGCAAGTGCCGCCGGTCGCCCGGGTGACGCTCACGGGGTCGTTGCGGCCCGGCGTCGTCGGCAAGGACGCGATCATCGCGTTGTGCGGCGTGTTCAATAACGACGAGGTGCTCAACACGATCGTCGAATTCCACGGCGAGGGCATCGCCTGCCTGAGCATGGACCAGCGGATGTCGATCGCCAACATGACGACCGAGTGGGGGGCGTTGGCGGGTGTGTTCCCGTTCGATGTGGTCCTGCGCGATTACCTGCACGGCCGGGCGGACACGCTGGCCCGCCGCGGCTCGCCGCGGTATTCGCGGGCGGACGTCGACCGCTGGTTCGAAGAGCGTCTCGAACCCGACGACGACGCCCGCTACGCGGTGGAGCTCACCCTCGACCTGGCCACGGTCATCCCGCACGTGTCGGGGCCGGATCACGTCAAGGTCATGCACGCGCTGCCGGTGATCGAGAAGCAACGCGTGGCGATCCAGAAGGCATACCTGCTCAGTTGCGTCAACGCGCGGCTTGAGGACCTTGCCGAGGCCGCGGGCATCCTCGCCGGGCGGCACGTGGCCGACGGCGTCGAGTTCTACGTCGCCGCCGCGTCGGCCGAGGTGCAGGAGCAGGCCGAGCAGGCCGGTCACTGGCAGACGCTCATCGACGCCGGCGCGGTGCCGCTGCCGAGCGGGTGCGGGCCATGCATCGGCCTCGGCCGGGGAACGCTTGAGCCCGGGGAGGTCTGCATCAGCGCGACCAACCGCAACTTCAAGGGCCGCATGGGGTCGCGCGACGCCAAGGCGTACCTCGGCAGCCCCGCGGTCGTCGCCGCTTCGGCCGCCGCCGGCTACATCTGCTCGCCGACGCCGTTCGAGCAGGTCGAACCGACGTTCTCGGTGCGGGTCGGTGATGCCCCGCCGCGCAGCGGCGCCGCCGTCGAGATCCTTGACGGCTTCCCGGCCGAGATCACCGGCCGAGCATTGCTGTTGCCCGTGGACAACCTCAACACCGACGGGATCTACTCCGGCAAGCTGACCTACCGCGACGACGTCAGCCCGGCGGAGATGGCCGCGGCGTCGTTCGCGAACTACGACCCGGCATTCATCGACATCGCCGCCGAGGGCGACATCGTCGTGGCCGGCCGGAACTTCGGCTCCGGCTCCTCGCGAGAACAGGCCGCGACCTGCCTGATGCAGTTTGGGATCCGCTGCGTGATCGCCGCTTCGTTCAGCCAGACGTACAAACGCAACGCTTTCAACAACGGTTTCCTCGTTCTGGACAGCCCCGACCTCTACGACGCACTGCACGACAATCTCGCTGCGGCAGGCGGCGACACCATCCCCGGCCCGACGATCACCCTCGACTTCGCCGGCTCGCAGGTGGTGCTCGACGGCAAGCCGATCGCCTTCTCCCCGCTGAGCGCCGTCGCCCAGGAACTCATCGTCGCCGGCGGCGCCGAGAATCTCGTGAGAAATCGGCTGGCACGGTAGAGCAAAGCTCTGCTGTGGAGCGACGTCCAACCACGGCAGAGCTTCGCTCTACCGTGCCACCCAGCTATACTGGGCCCCATGGCCAAGTACACAATCGCCTGGATGCCTGGAGACGGCGTCGGCAACGATGTGATGAAGGCCGCGCGGCTCGTGCTCGACGCGATGCAGTTCGACGCTCAGTACGTGCCCGCGGACATCGGCTGGGAGTTCTGGTGCAACGAGGGCGACCCGCTGCCGCAACGCACGATCGATCTGCTACGGCAGACCGACTGCGCGCTCTTCGGGGCGATCACCAGCAAACCAAAGGACGAGGCCGCCGAGGAGCTCAAACCGAAGCTGCGTGGCAAGAAGCTCGTCTACTTCAGCCCCATCGTCCGGCTCCGGCAGCTGTTCAATCTGCATACCAACCTGCGGCCGTGCAAGGCGTATCCGGGCAATCCCCTGAACCTCCGCGACGACATTGACCTGGTCGTGTTCCGTGAGAACACCGAGGGCATGTACGGCGGCGTGGAGTTCCACCCGATGCCGCAGAACGTCTTCGACGCGTTGTGCACAAACCCGAAGATGAAGAAGTTCGGCGACAAGGGTCTCGAGAACCTCGCGCTGTCCACACGCATCATGAGCCGCCAGGGCTGCGAGTCCATCATACGCGCGGCGTTTCGATACGCCACGACCCACCACCGCAAGAGCGTCACGCTTGTCGAGAAGCCCAACGTCCTGCGCGAGACCGGCGGCCTGATCACGCGTGTCGCACGCGAGGTCTCCGCGGACTATCCCGATATCCCGCTGTGGGAGGCGAACATCGACGCGATGTGCATGTGGCTCGTGAAGAAGCCCCAGGAGTACGACGTCCTCGTCGCCGAGAACATGTTCGGGGACATCCTCTCCGACCTCGCCGCCGGGCTGGTGGGGGGGCTGGGTTTCGCCAGCTCCGCGAACATCGGCGACGACTACGCGGTCTTCGAGCCAACCCACGGGTCGGCGCCGAAGTACGCAGGGCAGTACAAGGTCAACCCGATGGCGATGCTGCTCACCGTCAAACTCATGTTCGACTGGCTTGGCGAGACCGATAGCGCCCGACGGTTGGACCAGGCAATCGCCACGGTGATCCTGGAAGGCAACGTCAGCACCTACGACGTCGGTGGAAGCAACAGCACCATCGAGGTCGCCGAGGAGGTCGCCCGAAAGGTCGACGCAACCACGGCGGCCAACGTCTGATGAGTGTCGCCGTCAAGGACACCGCAAAGCAGAGCACCGACTTCGTCTCGTGGCCGCTTGCGGCGTGGGCCGCCAAGCTCACCTACGAGGATCTCAGCGAGCAGGCGATCCGGGCTGCGAAGCTCTTCCTCTTCGACAGCTTCGGCTGCGCGTTGGGGGGTTCGCAGCAGCACGACGTGATGATCGCGCTGGATCATTTCAAGCGGATGGGCGGGTCGCCGTTGTGCACGTGCTTTGTCGACGGCTTCCGCACCAACCCGGTCGACGCGGCGTTCCTCAACGCCCTGATGATCCGGGCGATGGACTACAACGACATCTACTGGAAGCAGGACCCCTCGCACCCCAGCGACATCATCCCCGCCGCGTTGTCGATCGCCGAGCTCAACGGCCTCGGCGGCAAGGACCTCATCCTCGGCACGATCATCGGCCACGAGATCGAGATGCGGTTCTGCGAGGCGGGCCTGCCGGGCATCCGCGAGTACGGGTGGCACCATGCGACGCTCACCGCGTTCGTCTCCCCGCTGGTGGCGGGACGGCTGCTGGGCCTGCCGGCCGACCGGATCCAGCAGGCCGTGGGCATCAGCGCATCGCATTCCTGCAGCCTCGGCGCGGTGACGGCCGGCAAGCTCACGAACATGAAGAACACCGTCGACCCGATGGCCACCCGTTCCGGCGTGGAGGCCGCGCTGCTCGCGCAGCACGGATACTCGGGCCCGGAGCACGTGATCGACGGCAAGGAGGGGCTCACCCACGTCTTCGGCCACGACTGGGATCTCAGCCGACTTACCAAGGCGCTGCCGACGGACCCGGCCGCGCACTATCGCATCCTTGACTGCGGTATGAAGAGCTTCCCGATCGAGGCGCTCTCGCACGCGCCGCTGACGGCGATGATGAAGATCGTCCGCGAGCACAAGGTCGACCCCGCCGACATCGCCGAGATCCGCGTCGAGGTCATCGCACGGGCCGCCGACATTCTCGGCGACCCCGCCAAGTACCGCCCGACGAGCAAGGAGACGGCCGACCACAGCCTGCCGTACTCGCTGGCCGTGGGGCTCGCCGACGGCATGGTGACACCGCTGCAGTTCACGCAGGAGCGAATAAACGACCCGGCGCTGCCGGCGATCATGGACAAGATCAAGGTCCTGGCCAACGAGGAGTTTGAGAAGCTCTTTCCCGAGTACCAGCCGAGCCGCGTGACGCTGATCCTCGACAGCGGCGCGGAGTTCCAACAGCGTGTCGACGTCCCCAAGGGCGACCCCCGCGACCCGATGACCGAGCAGGAGATCGCGGTGAAGTTCACCGCTCTCGGCGGCGACGTCATCGGCCGCGACACCTGCGACAAGCTCCGCACGCTGATCATGGCGTTCGAGCAGGAGCAGACGCTGGAACGCTTCTTCAAGCTGATGATCAAGTAGGAAGAGATTGCTTCAATGCCACTCATCGTCACCGGATCGATCGGGATCGACACAATCCACACGCCGCAGGCCGAGGTCCATGGCATCCTCGGCGGGTCGTGCGCCTACTTCGCGGCCGCGGCGTCCTTCCACGCTCCGGTACGGATCCTCGCCGCCGTCGGGGCAGACTGGCCCGACGAGCACAGGCAGTTGCTCCAGCGATTCGAGAACATCTCGCTCGAGGGGCTCGAGAAACGCGCCCAGTCGCGCACGTTCGCCTGGGGCGGCCGCTACTTCGACAACATGAACCAGCGGGAGACGCTCTTCACGGAGCTGGGCGTGCTCGAAGAGGACCTGCCGCCGCTGCCCGAACACTACCGCGACAGCGAGTACGTCTTCCTCGCCAACACCCACCCGGTGAACCAGACCGCCCTGGCCGGACAGTTCCCGAACCGCAAGCTCGCCGTCGCCGACACGATGGACCTGTGGATCGACGACGCCTATACCGAGCTACTGCAGATGCTCACCTGTGTGGACGGCCTTGTGCTCAACGACTCGGAGGCGGAGCAGCTCACCGAGATCAACAACGCCGTCTCGGCGGCGAGAAAGATCCTCGACATGGGCCCGACGTTCGTCGTGGTCAAGAAGGGCGAGCACGGGGCCGTGCTCGTCCACCGCGACGGGCTGGCGACGATCCCGGCCTACCCGTCCGAGCACCACCAGGTCGTCGACCCCACGGGGGCCGGTGACGCCTTCGCGGGGGGAATGATGGGGCACATCGCCGCGGTTGGTCTGACGGACTTCGCGTCCATTCAAACCGCCCTCGCGTGGGGCACCGTGACGGCGAGCTTCGCGATCGAGTCGTTCGGTCTCACCAAGCTCTCCGAGATCAGTCGCAGCGACATCGATGAGCGAATGCGTGAATTCCAGGCACTGGCGCGTGTGGGCTAGGCAAACGCCGGCCGTTCTGTTGATCGCCGGGATCGCGGCCGCCGCGCCCCCGGACGCCGTCTTCCGTGTTGACGGGCAGCGGCCCACCGCCGCGGTGATCACTGTCGGCGAGTCCTGGGACGAGTCGGTGCCGCTGGACACGCCGATGGGCCGCCTCGCGGCCGGCGTGCTCGACAGGTACGACACCTCATCCATCGCAAAGCTGCTCCGCTGCGTCACGCGACAGCCCATCCCGGCAGACGCCCAAACACGCCGCGTCGCGGTGATCCACCTGACAGGTCGCCGTCCGGAATCCGGAAGGCAGGTCGAGCTCATGCGACTCGCCGACGGATCGTGGGGCGCCAGAGCGCTGCCCCTGGGAGCCGGGATCATCCTGGACACCGATCGGTTCGAGGCCGTCACGTCGTCCTGGCCGGTTTACCGCGGCGGCTTCGGGCACGAACCGGATCCCGACACGCGGGGCGCGTCGGTGACCCTGGCGAAACCGTACACCGCCGGCGCCATCACGCTCGACGCCCGCACGCAGAAGCAGCGGCTGTACCGGGGCATGCCGATCCGCACGCTCGCCCCCGACCGTGTACTCAACAACGAATCAATGCATGTGCGTCTCCCCGCCCACTACGACCCTCGCGAGCCCGCCGGGCTTCTCGTCTGGAGCAGCCCCACCGCCCGCGGGTCGATCCCGCGTGTCTTCGGTCCTGTCTTGGACGAACTGAACCTGGTGTGCATCGGCTCGGACAACACCGGCAACGACCGCGACGTTCCGGACAAGTTCCAGATGGTCTTCGACGCGGTGGCGACGGCGCGGCAGTGCTTTCACATCGACGACCGCAGGATCTACATCACCGGTATGTCCGGCGGGGGCAAGGTCACGTCGATCCTGGCGATGTGCTTCCCCGATGTCTTCGCCGGCGCGATCCCGATCGTCGGCTTCGGCTGCTACTCCACGCTCGACGATTCGTGGGCCAAGCACCGCAACGCCTACTTCGCCGAGCCGCGTGGACGGTTACTCAGCCTCGCCAAGATGCATCGCATGGCCCTGATGGGAGGGCCTCCGGACTTCAACTACGCCGAGATGAGAGAGCGTGCCGCCCGCCTGGAGGCGGACGGCTTCGGGAACATCCGGTTCTTCAGCTACCCGGACATGGCGCACGTCATGCCGACCGCCGAGCGGTTCGCCGATGCAATGCGATGGATCGACGAGCCCTGGCAGCAAGTACGGGAGCAGGAGCGGTCCATGGCCGCATCGTTGCTGGCTGCGTACCTCGCGTCGCACGACGAACCCGCGCCCGTCGATGACGAGGACCGCGCAGCGCTCAGCGAGGTGACCGAGGCCGGCCCGTGGACGGACGCGGCGTGGCGCGCCCTCGAACTGCTTCGTGATCCTGAGACTGACTAGAGAATCGGACGCAACCGCTCCCCATGCTCGGCGAGCTTGGCACGCGCCGCCGCGAGGTCGACACCGAGCCGGGCCATCACGATCGCGGCCTTCAGTTCGCCACCGGCGTCGTGCAGTACGCCCGATGCCGCTTCGCGGGTCAGTTCCGGCTTCAGTTCACAAAGGATCCGGATCGCGCGATCGGCGAGCTTCGTGTTGGTCGCCCGCATGTCCACCATCAGGTTGCTGTACACCTTGCCAAGCCGAACGAACAGCGTGGTCGAGATGATGTTCAGGGCGAGCTTCGTCGCGGAGCCCGCCTTGAGCCGGGTCGACCCGGTCAGCAGCTCCGGCCCCGTGTCCAGGACGACCAGATGGTCGCACGCCGTGACCGGGGCCGACGGGGTACAGGTCAGCAGGGCGGTCATCGCGCCGGCTTGGCCCGCGAGGTCGACCGCGCCCAGCACGTACGGCGTCGTGCCGCCGGCGGCGATGGCCACCACCGTGTCGAGCCTGCCGACGGCCAACTCCGCCAGGGCGGCAGCGGCGCCAAGCCGGTCGTCCTCCCTGGCCTCGGACGACCGCCGCAGGGCGGCGTCGCCACCGGCAATCACGCCCAGGACCTGATCCGGGTCGCTCTGGAACGTGGGGGGGCATTCCGCCGCGTCAAGCACACCGAGGCGGCCCGATGTGCCGGCCCCGATGTAGATCAGCCGGCCGCCGGCCCGCACCCGCTCGACCAACGCGTCGATGAACGCGGTCAACACGGGCACCGCGGCGGCCACTGCTTCGGGCACGGCGAGATGATCCTCGATGAGCAGTTGCACGCAGCCGGCGGTGTCGAGCATGTCGAGGTCCATCGACCCTTCGTGACGGTGCTCGGTGCGAACGTGACCTCGGTCCGGCGGCAGTTTCATCCGTGCGGAATCGTAC
>Ga0255057_10002390_pt1 | contig 10205 bp, 6 predicted proteins | sample Cases_109_6_MG_FD_189022 | JGI IMG/M metagenome (GOLD analysis project Ga0255057, IMG submission 189022) | Seawater microbial communities from Amundsen Gulf, Northwest Territories, Canada - Cases_109_6 | ecosystem: Environmental > Aquatic > Marine > Gulf | place: Canada: Northwest Territories... | reverse complement strand
GAGGGTCACGATCTGCTGGGAACGCAGGTTGAGGCGACCCCGCAGATCCCTGGTGTGGAATGCCCGGGGTCCGCCGGAACCGTAGAAGGTGATCTCGAGCGCGGCGCCCGTGGCCGAACAGGAGGTGACCGAGGCGCCGGTCACCGAATTCATCCCGGGGAGCAGAGAAGCCAACTGCGACCCGGTATACGACTTCGACCAAGTGGCGTGGGGGTTACCCACCGACGGCAGCTGGCTCCAATGGTCGTCAACCGACTTCAGATAGGCAACCGGGTTGAGGAAGGAGTTCTCGCTGTTTTCGGTCATACCGAAAGTGCTCGACGAATAGAACGTCGAGAGGGGAACGAGTTGGCCCCCGACGGTCACCGCCGGGTGGGTCAGGACCTGGTGTTCTGTCGAGCGAACGATGTCGATCCAAGCTTGATTGCCATGACCGTATCCGACGTAGTTCTGGTCGTAGGTGGTGTCGTACAACTGGCACCAGCACCATGGCCGGGCTGCGGGATCAGGGCGGATTCGGGCTCTCGCATAGGCGTAGGAGCGTGCTGCAACGGCCTGCGCCTGCAGCGCGGCTACTCCGCCGATGTCGGCCCATCTGTACGGCATCTCGGAGATACCGAGGAGGTAGTCCTCTATGTCGATCTCGATCGACGAGTCGAGAGTGTTGGTGTTGTTGTCGGGACGGATATGCAGCGTGCCGCGGGAATAGGTGCAGGGTTGCGAGACGGAACCGCCGGGTGCGTTCCAATTGGTCATGTAGCAGCCGGCGATCTCGATCGCGGTGGTCGGGCTGTCGATCCATCCGTCCCATTCGCCATCGATGAAGCAGTTGCCGTTCAGGGTGCCCGACGGAGTAGAGAGGTGGCAAGTGTCGCTGCCGTGCCTGGTCACCGTCGCCGACTGGCCCGGGGCCACCGTGACCGACTGTCCGCTGATGGTGAACGTCACCGGAACTCCACCCGAATGGAGTGCACGGACCGTGAATGTGAGGGTCTGGTCCTCCATCGTCAGGTTCACCCACACCGGCTGGCGAAGCTCCTCGGCGACGGGTGCGGTCGAGGAACCGGTGAAGTAATGGGTGACGGTGTCCTGCCAGGAGAATCCTTCTTGAGACATGCCGAGCGCCCCGTACTGGCTCATTCCAACCGAGTGGCCCCAGCCACCCCCATCGAACGTAAACAGCTCGGAGGCCGCCGCGGGGACGATCGGCAGCAGGCTGACCACGAGCGCGGCCGCAGTAGCTGCCGCCAACGCCCTGAGCGAGCGGAGCGACAAGCGCACCCGGTTGCCGAATTCCATACTCTCGGCATCGGTGCTTCAAGCCGACTAGTTGATCCCTTTTTGTGGTTTAGTGACTAGTTATTTCAGGGCGCGAACAATGACACTCAAGGTGGTTCCTGCGGGTGCGTCAATGGTCACGGCCGCCAGAGGGTCGAGATCGGTGGCGCCCTGGTTGATGATGATCAGGGGAGCACCGGATTCGGCCGCGGTGAGCGGCACATAGGCGGCCGGATAGACGGACAGCGTCGACCCGACGGCAATGACGGCGTCGGATGCGGTTGCCAACGCCAGTGCCCGCGTCATCTCGGCCTCGGGCATGCTCTCGCCGAAGAAGACGACATCGACCTTGAGGATGCCCCCGCATTCGAGACAGTGCGGGTCTGAGTCACCGGCGTCGATGCGGGAGAGGGCTGCTTCGGTGGGTATCGCGGTTCCGCAGTCGACGCAGCTGGTGGTGCGGACGTTGCCGTGCAGTTCGACGATTGCCTCTGTCGGCAGTTCCGCCGCGTGGTGGAGGCCATCGATGTTCTGCGTGACACAGCCGATCATCCGTCCGGTGTCCCATAATGCGGTGATCGCGGCGTGGCCTTCGTTGGGGATCGCATCGAGTACCCCGCTCCCGGTTCTCATCTCCCAGGAGCGTCGGCGAACCTCGCTGCTCGACAGGTAGCGCTCGATCGTAAAGTCGGCCGGATCGATCCGAGTCCAAACACCATCCGGACCCCTGAAATCGGGTATTCCCGACTCGGTGGAGATTCCGGCTCCGGTGAATACCAGGATCGATTCCTTGAGGGCCAGCAACTCTACGGCCCGGTCGATGGTCACCGGTCGATGATATTGGTTTAGGGCGCGACCAGCTCTGTGTACTCGGAGCGGAGAGCCGGGTGGAGCCTTCGTCGCTGGGAGGGCGAGAGGAACGGGACAGTCGGGCGGACCAGCACGATAGATCCGCAGCGGTGGATGAGACCCTCCGTTGCCAGGCTTGCCAGCCGCAGAGGCATCCGTATCCGACGACCGGTGCTGGCGGCGGCGGTGAGCCGTAGAAGGTCGGCGACAGCGGTCGGCCCGATGATGGCTGTCCAGAACCTCCGCACCGCCGGATCGTCGGGGGAGTGGCCGTCGGCGCTGCGATCGAACAGCAAGGGGGCGACCCATTGTCGTGGCCACACCGTTGGTCTGGGGGCCGCCGCGGCACCCGAAGCTGGCGCGGCATCCATCGACATGGGAGGACGGGCATTTCGACGGAGGGTTTCGGGCACCACGGCGACCATACCCAAGTGATATCAAATAACACGAGTTACGCGCAAGAGGGTCGGATCGGGTCGCGAAACATTGGTCTGGGGTTCGCAGGTTGCAGCCTGCAGGAAGAACCGCCGTCCGCTGTCCTACGGGTCCGGGTCCGGGTCCGGGGGTGGGGGTGGAGGTGGGGGCGGGGCCACGAAGGAACCGATGTCGATTACGACCCCGCCACCTGCGATCTTCGATCCCGGTCCAGGTGAGTGGCCGACCACCAAGCCGTCGAGTAGCGGATCGGCGGTGGGCACCGTCTGGAACGACCATGTGAAGTTGATTTCGGTGGATGACCGCAGCGACGTCATCGTGGCATTCGCCTGTGATTGGGTTTGTCCACGAAGATCGGGGATGGTGACCGTTGGTGGGACTCCGTTCGAGATCAGGATCTCAACCGTTGTGCCTTGCTCCTGACGAACTCCGGCGGCAGGGTTGGTACCGAGGATGGTGTCCCTCGGTGCCGTGGAGTCCTGCAGCTTGGGGTCGATGTCAAAGCCCGCCTTGAACATCGCATCCTGGGCCTCCTCTAATTCGAGGCCGGCGACATCGGGAATCTCGGCCCGCGGCGTCTGGTAGTAGACCCCGATCCCGGGTGGATCTGCTGCAAACTCTTCGACCGGAAGGTCGGCAGCGACGACCGTCATGAACTCCTTCCAGATCGGTGCAGCCAGGGTGGATCCGTAGACCCGGCTGTAGAAGGTGCCGTCGACCGTGATGTTCTTCATCTCGACCTGACTGTCGGGGAATCCGACCCAGACCGCGGCCGTGTACTGGGGCACGTAGCCGACGAACCAGGTATCGGTGTTGTTCTCGTGTGTTCCCGTCTTGCCGGCCTGGGGTCGGCCGATGTTGGCCCGAGACCCCGTCCCCCTCGTGATGACCTTCTCCATCGTGTTTACGACCGCCGCCGCCAGCGCCGGCTCCAGAACCTGGGTTGTTTCCACCTGGTGCTGGTAGATGACGTTGCCGTCGGCATCCTCGATACGTTCGATCAGATAGGTGTCAACCCGCTCGCCGTAGTTGGCGATCGTGGAGAAGGCTGCCGCCATGTCGAGCGGACTGACTGCCTGTGCGCCCAGGACGATGGCCGGAATCGCATCCAGGGGTGACTTGATGCCGAGGCGGTGTGCCACATCCACGATGTTGGCCGGTCCGACCGCCACCGAGACCTGGCAGAACACCGTGTTGACCGATCGGTATAGGGCTTCTTCCAGTGACCGAATCCCCGGCTCATTTCTGCTGGCGTTGGCGCAGTCCCAAGGTTCGATTCCGCCGAATTCAATGATCTGAGGGGTGGATGCGTCCCAGAAGGAATTGAGAGGGATGCCCTGTTCGAGAGCCGCGATGAGCCCAAAGGGCTTGAAGGCAGAGCCTGGATTGCGCCGTCCTTTGGTAGCCAGGTCGTACGGCCGCTGGCCGGCCTCGATGTCGGTTCCGAAATCCAGGCCCGAGGCAATGACGACCTGAGCGCCGGTGCGGTTGTCGACCATAGCGATCGCTCCGGTTGGCCCGTCCGAACCCTGCGGGAACCAGTCTTGAAGGATCCGACGTGCTTGCTCCTGGAGCCGGAAGTCGACGGTGGTGAAGATCTTGAGGCCGCCCCCACCCTCACAGTCGCTGGCATCGGCCGGACAGCCGAATAGGGCTCTGGTTCGTTGCAGGTACGACGCACCGAGCCCGAAGCGACCATCGTTGAGAATCGTGTCCTTGGCGGCTAGCAGGACCTGAGGGGCCGGATCTTGGAACTCCTCCTGCTCGACCGTTTCGAGGGGCTCGGTTTTCGCGGCCTCGCCCTCTTCCGCCGTGATGTAGCCCCCTTCGACCATCTGTTCGATGACGGCGTTGCGAGCACGCAAGGGGATCTCGCTGTCGTTCGTCAGGTTGTAGAGAGACGGGTTGCGAATCGGCACCGTAAGCGCCGCGGCTTCGGCGATTGTCAGTTCGGTGAGTTCCTTGTCGAAGTAGACCTCGGCGGCTGCGGTGACGCCGTATGCGTTCTCTCCGAAGAAGACAGAGTTGAGGTAGAACTCGAGGATCTGCTCTTTGGTGAACCTGCGTTCCAGTTCGATCGCAATCGCGGCCTCAGCCACCTTCCTCTCGAGACTCGGTTCACTCCCGATGAAGTTCTGCTTTACGACCTGCTGGGTGATCGTCGAACCGCCCTGGGTGGGGCCACCTCCGAAGTCTTCGATGAGCGCTCGGGTGATGGCCTGGTAGTCGATGCCGCCGTGCGTCATGAAGTCGCCGTCTTCGGCGCTGAGGGCGGCTCCGATAACGAGGTTCGGAATGTCATCGAGTGAGGTCGGCTGGCTGTTTCTTTCCGTCAGTTGGCCCAGCACGACGCCATCGACGGTGTACACGGTCGAGAGTCGAGACAGGTCGGGCAATTCGAGCGCCATCGCCTCGACGTCGGGGATCCAATAATCCCTGATGTCTTGCAGTGTTCCGTGGGCGGTATTCGCTCCGAGGAAGACGAAGAGTCCCACCCAGGTGGCCGAAAGCAGCGTGATTGCCCCGAGGATCGCGCCCGACATGAGGCGGCGGCCTCGCTGCTCTATTCGTTCTGCCTCGTGGATGGAGGTTTCCATGACGCTATCCCGTCCTTCTCAGCCGCGGGTGTGGCTCGAGACTCTGCCGTGTCCGCAGGGACCGCTGCGGAGACGCTTCGGAGCCGATTAAGACCCGAACGGCGCAGCCAGCGCCGCGATCGCCAGCAGTGCAGGCCAAGTGATTGGGTATTGTCCGGCTTGCGTTCGTCCGACCACGCAGTGTACCGATGACTGATTTTTCTGAAGGCAACCGCTTCTCCTCCTCAGGCATCGAAATCGATGCTCTGTACGACCAGTCGTCGCTCGCTGATTGGGATCCGTCGAAGGCTCTGGGAGCTCCCGGCGACTACCCGTTCACACGGGGCCCTTATGCGTCCATGTACCGCGGGCGATTGTGGACCATGCGCCAATATGCAGGTTTCGGCACCGCCGAGGCCACCAATGAGCGGTTTCGCTCGCTGCTCGCCGCCGGACAGACCGGCCTATCCGTGGCTTTCGACCTTCCCACCCAAATGGGTCTGGACAGCGACGATCCGAGAGCCGCCGGAGAGGTGGGCAAGGTTGGAGTGGCGATCGACACTCTCGACGACATGCGCCGGCTCGTCGAGGGCATCCCGCTCGACGATGTGTCCACCTCAATGACCATCAATTCGACGGCGGCCGTCCTCCTTCTGCTGTACCAGCTGACCGCCGAAGAGCAGGGCGTGGAGCCGGCCCGGATTCGAGGAACGGTTCAAAACGACATCCTCAAGGAGTATGCCGCGAGAGGAACCTACGTCTATCCGCCCCAGCCGTCGATGCGTCTCGTGACGGACTTGTTCGCATATTGTCGAGATGAGCTGCCGGCATGGAACACGATTTCGATCTCCGGCTATCACATCCGCGAAGCCGGCTCGACGGCTGCCGAGGAGATCGGTCTGACTCTGTCCAACGGGTTGGCGTACGTGGCGGCGGCAGTGGACGCCGGCTTGGACGTGGATGACTTCGCCCCGAGAATCTCGTTCTTCTGGAATAGCCACAGTGGCTTCTTCGAAGAGATCGCCAAGTATCGGGCCGCCCGGCGGATCTGGGCCGATCACATGCGGAATGAGTTCGGTGCGTCGAACCCCGACTCCTGGCGAATGCGATTCCACACGCAGACGGCGGGCTCCTCGCTCACGGCCCAGCAGCCAGAGAACAACATTGTTCGCACCACTCTGCAGGCGCTGTCGGCGGTGCTCGGTGGCACACAGTCACTGCACACCAACGCGTTCGATGAGGCATTGGGACTCCCGACCGATCACTCGGCCAAGATCGCCCTTCGTACCCAGCAGATCATCGGTTTCGAATCCGGCGTGGCCGATACGGTGGATCCGCTTGCCGGCTCGTACTACGTCGAATCGCTCACCGACGGTGTGGAGGAAGTCGCCCGGCGAATCATGCGTCAGATCGCCGAAGCCGGAGGAGCGGTGACCGCCATCGAGACCGGTGTAGTGCAGCGCATGATCGAGGACTCGGCTTACCGGACGGCGCAGCGGGTCGAGTCGGGCGAAACCGTGGTCGTCGGTGTCAACAGCTTCGTTGACGGCGTCGAGACCGATGCTCCTGTGATGTCGATCGACCCCGCCCTCGAGAGAGACCAGGTGGGGCGTCTTGTCGCACACCGCGCCACCAGAGATGGGGCGGCAGTCGAGAGCGCGCTCGATCGGCTTCGAATCGACGCCGCCGACACCGCGACCAACGTCGTGTGGGCCATGAAGGAGGCGCTACGGGTGGGTGCCACCCTCGGCGAGGTGTCGGGAGAGTTGTCGAAGGTGTTTGGCCACTACCGACCGCCGAGCTGACGGTCAGGAGTTCGACTCAGGTCGAGATCCCGCCCAGAAGTTTCCCTTCGACGTCGACGACGGGTACCGGCGAGCCCTCCATGAATTCGGCTAGATCGGCGGCGGCTTCGATCGGATCGTCCGCACTGATTCCGGTCGCGGGCTCCATCAGAGTGCCGACGGTACCGGTGGGTGCTTGCTCGAGGGCGGTTCGGCGGACGACGCCGACCAGGAGTCCGGCGGCGGCAACGACTGCTACCGGGTGTTCCATGACGGCCAGAGCGTCGCGGGCCTGCATGTGACGGCCCAGAGGAACGATGTCGACCATCGCCTGGAAGCATCGAAGCGGTGCGGCCTTGGCGATGACGGAACCCGCTTGAGCACGATGCATTAGCCGTCGTCCGGGACCGAAGAATTGACGCTGCCACCACGAGCCACCGGGGGCGCCGAGTACCAGCAGGGCGTCGGAAGGCAATGCATCGATCAAGCCGGCCGCAGTTTCGGCCCGCACTATCTTGGTGCCGGCTCCCGGCGCTAAGGCATCCAACGATTCGAGAGTCGCCAATGCCTGGTCGTCTTCAGCGTCTGACCGCGACACGGTGACCAGGACGGCATCCGCCCCGAGACCGGATGCAATGAGACCCGTCAGGCCGGCAACCAGTGGCGAATGGGGTCCGGTTCCTACGGCGCCGACCACCGCGGGAATCCGACGGTCCGGTTCGATTTCCAGTGGCACGGCCGTACTGACCAGACCGAAGGACGATGCTCGGGCGGTGACCAGCAGGTCTGCCCGGGCCTCGATGCATGCTTGTGTGAGGTCGCCCTCAACGTGCCTGGCGTCTGGCGAGAGGATGCTGGCCAGATCCCGGCAGTGCTCACCTCTGGTCCACAGAATGGTCGGATCGAAGAGAGGCTTGGGGGTGACGGATTCGGTCAGTGCTGTCTCCCGGGGTGCGTCGCCCCCATTCTGGTCGCGACGGCGACGTTGTGTGCGTGGTTAGCCTCGCCGTTCCATGCCTTTCCTTCTCGCGGGCCTTTCCTCGCTCACCTTCGGTGTCGCCGACTTCTTTGGGGGACTGGCGACCCGACGGTCGCCTGCACCGTCGGTCGTGCTCCTGTCGCAATTGGTTGGCGGCACCGGGGTCGTTATCGCTGCTCCCATCTTTGCCGCGGTTCCGGGTGCTGCAGACTTCGCCTGGGGGGCGGCCGCCGGTGTTGCCGGTTCGGTCGGTCTCGTCCTCTTCTATCACGCTCTGGCCACGACGCGTATCGGCGTGACTGCCCCGGTGACCGCGGTGTTCGGCACGGCGACCCCTGTCTTGTTCGGCATCTGGGATGGCGAGCGACCAGAGTCTCTGGCCTGGGTCGGAATGCTGCTCGCCCTCGTGTCGATAGTGCTGGTCGCTCTTCCCTCCGGCGAGGAGTCGAGCGACCTTATAGGAGGCCGGCGCGCCGTCTCCTACGGTGCGGTGGCCGGGGTGGCGTTCGGCCTATTCGGAGTGTTCATCTCTCGCACCTCCGACGCTTCCGGTCTGTGGCCCCTCGCTGGCGCGCGCGGCGCCTCGGTGCTGCTGCTGTTCTTGGTGGTGCTGGCATTGCGCATGCCGGTCGTTCCGACCGAGTCGCGCAATCTGTCGATCGTCGCCGGAATGCTGGACATGGTGGCCAACATCATGTTCCTGCTGGCGATTCGGCGGGAACTGCTGTCGCTGGTCGCCGTGATCATGGCCATGTACCCGGTGTCGACGATCAGCCTTGCCCGGTTCGTACTCCACGAGCGCATTGGTCGTGCCCAAGCCGGTGGTCTTGCGTTGGGTGCAATCGGGGTGACTCTGATCGTGTTGGCATAGCGGACGCATTGCTGCCTCGACCGTCGCTTGGTGACGGAACACTGGGCACCAAGTGTGTCGCTCAAGCGCTTTTTGTCATGAAGCCATCAAAGAAGGCCGCCACTTGAGCATGAGCGTCGAGCGGCAAGACGTGAGCCACATACTGATCGGGCCGAACCACGATCATGCAACCGTTCACGCGATCGATGCCGCGGATGTCGAATATGTCCCCACGATTCTTCAAGTCAGGGCAGAACATCTTTTCGTAATCGACGAGGCCGAGACGGCCCTTCTTGGGCAGCAAGAACCGAGGCATCGCTTCAACAGCTAGCTCGCGGTGGTTCTGTTGGAGCACCGCCCGAACGTCGATCACCGTGTCAATGTCTGCACCTGTTGGCGTATATCTACGCACCGGCGACCCCGGGCTGCTGTCAAGGAAGGCGCAGAGTTCGTTCAGCCCGGACGAAGCGGCCGTGGGATCGCCGGCGCCCGCGAAGGCAAAGAGACGCCACCGACCATCAGCTTTGATCGCATGGCCAAGTTGGAGCAGCTTCGCGTCGGCCAACCGGACAACCGGCGCCGAGTGAAATCGTTTGCCGATGACGAAGCCCGTGGCCAAATGTTGAAAGGTCGGCTCACCCGAGATGATCGATGCCCGATACTGGGTGTCGACCCCAGCCGTGTAGCGCCCGTGTTTGGCGAAGTATTTCTGAAACTCCGTTTGATCCGCCGTCTCGCCGCCGGGATCGTCGACGGTCTCTGCCCGAACACTGAACAGTTTCGCCATGTCGCGGTCGAAATCGATGAGTTCCTTTGCGACGGCCTGGCGTTCGCTTGAATATGTGTGCAGCACTCCGGGTGCGGCTCGCCCCAACAGCACCGATGCCAACTTCCAGCCGAGATTGAAACTGTCAGCCATGGACACGTTCATGCCCTGCCCGGCTTTCGGACTATGCGTATGGCAGGCATCGCCCGTAATGAATACCAGCGGTGAGCGCGACGCCCTTTTGCTCACGGGAACATCATCGAAAGTGTCTGAGAGGCGCTGCCCGATTTCGTAGGCCGACCACCACGCGATCTCTTTCACCTCGAGCGTGAAGGACGCAGAATCCGCTGCGCAGCTGCAATCAGTTGGTCCGGGGTTACGTTCCGATCTGCGGCGCGCTCGTTTTCACCGAGCTCGCCGAGCTCGGTATAGATCCGGACCATGTATCCGCCTTCGCGAGGAATGATGAGCACGCTGCCTTCCGTCGCGGACTGGATCGCGCATTTCAGCCGGATATCCGGGAAATCTGTCACGGCGAGCACGTCCATCACACCCCAGATCTTGTTAGCGGAATCACCTGCGAGCGCGAGCCCAAGCGATTTGCGCACGGTGCTACGTGCGCCGTCGCAGCCGACCACGTAGCGCGCATGAACCGTCTCGATCTGGCCTCCATGATCCGGGTCAACAC
>Ga0255057_10002389_pt1 | contig 10205 bp, 8 predicted proteins | sample Cases_109_6_MG_FD_189022 | JGI IMG/M metagenome (GOLD analysis project Ga0255057, IMG submission 189022) | Seawater microbial communities from Amundsen Gulf, Northwest Territories, Canada - Cases_109_6 | ecosystem: Environmental > Aquatic > Marine > Gulf | place: Canada: Northwest Territories... | reverse complement strand
AATTCAAATAGCAGGCTCACCGCGTGAAAAGTAGAGCTAGCCGAGATTCCGGCCGAGCGCCGGCGCCCCTTGCCGCAGAAGAGCAAGCTCAGGTGAGAAACCTGGGTCGAATCATTCTCTACTTTGGCAATGACTGGGATGCCGAGAATCGCACGAGCAGTCACCAGATGGCACTTCACCTGGCTCGGCGGGAACGCTTGGTCTATGTCGAGTGCCCGGGCCTACGCCGCCCGTCTGCTCGATCCCGGGACTTGCGGAAGATCTTCAGCAAGCTGGAGAAGACGCTCCGAGGACCTCGGTTGGCCGACGATTCGTTTCCCGTCTACACGCTGCTCCAGCTTCCCCTGCATGGGATTTCAATCGTCCGTCGACTGAATCGGAAATTGGTAGAGTGGCAAGTACGTCGTATCCAGGGCGATTTGGGCGGAGAGATCCCGATTCTGTGGTTCGTTGTCCCTCATCTCGCCTATCTGCCAGAGGTATTCCCTGACTGCTTTTCTGTCTACTACTGCATCGACAAGTACTCGGCCCTCCCAGGCGTGCCGGCGGCTGCGGTAGCCGAGATGGATGAGACGATCACTCGAGTAGCCGATGTCGTTTTTGTGGCATCCGAGAAGCTGCTCGAAGACAAGCGCCGCTACCGGCAAGATGTAGTCCTGAGCCCTCATGGAGTCGATTTCGACCATTTCAGCCGTGCTGCGAAGGGCGGTACTCGGCCGGAGCGCCCCACGGACCTCCCAGACTGGGAGGGCCCGATAGTCGGCTTCTTCGGTCTGCTGGAGAGTTGGATCGACCTGGATCTCCTGGCTCACCTTGCGGAGAGCCGGCCCGAGTGGCTACTCTTGCTCATCGGTCACGAGGCTGTACCGCTAGGCTCCCTCAAGGATCTGTCGAATGTCTTGGCACTTGGTCCAAAGCCGTTCTCGGAGCTCCCATCCTACGCGTGCTTTTTCGACGTGGCGATTCTTCCTTATCGACTGACTGAACAGGTACTGCACAGCAACCCGATCAAGCTGCGCGAGTATCTCGCCGCGGGCAAATCGGTGGTGTCGGTACCGTTCCCGCATGCAGAGAGGTTTAGGGACGTCATCTATCTGGCCGATGGGTATGATCGGTTTGTCATGCAGATCGAACGTGCTTTGCGTGAAGACACGGATGAGATGCGAGAAGCGCGCATGAGCTCGGTGGCCTCGTCGACCTGGGAGGTGCGGGCGGCGGAGGCTCTTGCTACGGTTGTGGGCCGAATGGCGGAGGCGTCGACGGATTCGTCACCCTAGGATAGTAGCCAGGGTAGACCAAACCGAGCTAGATCGATTGGTTGTTCAAGAGATAGGTGGCAGCACCCTATGTACGACCGGATCTTCTCGAAAGTGTTGTTCCCTGCGTACGAAACGGGGCTTCGACGTCGACCCACGCTGCGTTACCTCCGAGAGTACGAGAGACAGCAGTGGCTCTCGCCAGAGGAAATCTCCGTGCTGCAGCTAGCGAAGCTCAGAGCTCTCCTTTCCCATGCCGCAACAAACGTACCTCACTTTGCTGACGTGCTGAAGTCGTCTGGCGTAACAGCCGATGACATACGTCAGCCGGGAGATCTCACTGCACTGCCGATCATGACCAAGGAGGACGTTCGTCAGGACTACCAGCGCTTCGTGTCCAGATCGCTTGCTCCAACCAACCTCCGCAAGGCAACCGGTGGTTCTACGGGGGATCCTTTCCAATTCGAATACACATGGGAGAGTGAGTTCCGGCGACAGGCAGTAATGTGGCGAGGCTATCGATGGGCTGGTGCGGACCTTGGACGAAGGAGTGCCTACCTCTGGGCCTCGCCGGCGAGCGGCAAGAATGGCTGGGCGCGCCTCAAGGAGATTGCTTTCCATCGGCTGTTCGGGCGGAGATTCTTGGACTGTTTCGAGATGTCAGACGATCGACTGCCCGAATTTGCACGGCGACTGGCGAACCAGCGTCCGCAAATTGTCGTCGCCTATGTATCGGCTGGGACTCTCCTTGCCCAGTGGATGCTCGATCATGATTTTCTGATCCCACCACCGAGAGCGGTGATCACCGGTGCCGAGCCGCTGTATGAACCCCAACGGGATCTGCTCGAGAGGGCCTTCCGAGCCCCTGTTTTCAACACCTATGGCAGCCGCGAGTTCATGCTGATTGCAGCCGAATGTTCCGAGCATGCGGGCCTCCACATAAACGCTGATCATCTCATCGTGGAAACGGTAGATGATGAGGGTCGGCCGGTCATTGATCAGCCGGGGAGAGTCGTCATTACCGACCTTCACAACTTCGGCATGCCGTTCATCCGCTACTGGAACGGTGATGTCGCGCAGCTGGTCACTCGGCCCTGTAGCTGTAAGCGAGGTCTCCCCCTGCTGAGCCATATCGAGGGTCGAGAGCTCGACATCATCCGGTTTCGGGATGGGCGTAGGCTCCCCGGTGAGTATTTCCCCCACACCTTCAAAGATTTTTCGCAGATCTCTCGTTTCCAGGTCGTTCAGGAGCGGCTGGATGAGATCTGCGTAAGGATCGTTCCCGCAGAAGGAGAGAGTACAGATTCGATGCAAGAGGTGCGCGAGCGACTGCGGCAGGATCTTGGTGATTCGATCGAGATCAAGCTGGAGCTCGTTGACGAAATACCGCTGACGCCCGCTGGGAAACGCCGAATCACCGTGTCGCTGCTCGATGAAGCAGGTAAGGTGTCATAGGCTCCCGCTGACAGCCACAGATCCTTCGGTGTCCGGTGGCGGGCGGACAGAATACCCTCGGGAGGGTCTGGAGAAGAGACTACGGTGGCGGAGAATCTGAAGGACGGGAAGGGGATTACTCCTCATCGGCCTGGCGTCGTTTGCACGAACCTCTATCCGACCCGAGCCGATCCGATGCGAGGGAGCTTTAATCGGCAGCAGTTTTCGCACCTGGGACGCCTGCACGAGCTTCTCATCCTGGTACCCACGGCGAAACGATGGCCGTGCCGACCTCGCGCCCGTCGGGAGGCGCCAAGGGATCCGCACCGCGACGGCCCGGAAGTCACCAACTATCGGGTGTGGCATCCGCCTTTGGTCGGAAGATGGTCCAATGCAAGAATTTTGTATCTGACCACACGCATCTTCCTGGCAGGTGAGCTCAGGGCAAAGCAGCCGCACTACATCCTGGGAAGCTTTGCCTATCCTGACGGCGTGGCCGCTGCGCTCTTGGCACGATGGTTGGGTGTGCCCGCCTTCATCAAGGTTCACGGCAGCGACATCAATCTGATGGCCGATGGTGGTCCGCGAGGAAGGCAGATCCGATGGGCCCTGAGGAGAGTCGATGGCGTGATCGCCGTCAGCCGGGCCTTGGTGGACAGGGTGACCAGTCTCGGGGCGGATCCGAGGAATACCCTGTTGCTCTACAATGCGGTTGACCGCGAGCTGTTCAGACCGAAGAACCGCAGCGTGTGCCGGCGGCGACTCCACCTGCCAGACGGGCGCCATTCATTGCTTTATGTCGGTAACCTGAAGCGCGAAAAGGGTGTGATGGACCTGGCAGAGGCCTTCTTTCAGATGGCGGCTGAGGATCGCGACCTCGATCTCGAGATCGTTGGCACTGGGCCGTTGGAGCGGGAGCTAGAGGCCAGGGTGACTGCAAAGGGACTTGGCAGGCGGATTCATCTGCACGGTTCACGTCCTCATGAGGAAATTGCCGAGTGGCTCGGCGCATGTGATGTCCTCTGCCTGCCCAGCCACGCCGAGGGCGTTCCGAATGTTGTTTTGGAAGCCCTGGCTAGCGGCCGACCGGTGGTGAGTACACGGGTCGGGGGCGTGGCCGAGGTCCTCTCCGAAAGGGCGGGTAAATTGGTGGAGCCAGGGGAGCCGCAGGCTCTCGCGAGCGCAATTCGACAGGTGCTCTCGGCGGAATGGCCCGCAGAAGAGCTCTCGCGCACCCTGGTCGCGTCAGACTGGCCGGAGAACGCAAGGCTCTTGAGTCAGTTCATCGAGACCCGATGCAATCGGATCCGGACCGGCAGTTGAGTTGATTGCCATGGTGTTTTGAAGGCAGCGCACATGAGGGTTACCTGAGTGGAGTACATCTTCTGGTCGGCGGTGGTGCTCTTTGCCTACTCCTACCTGGTCTACCCCGGGCTCCTGGTGGTGGTATCCGCGTTTCTGGGAAGGTCGGATCGACCACCGGCGTCGGAGACCTCTGACCTGCCCGATGTGGCCGTGGTTCTTGCCGCCCATGACGAAGAGGTGGATATCGGCTCTCGCATCGAGAATCTTTTATCCCAGTCCTATCCGGCCGACAAGTTGAAGATCTACGTTGGTTCGGACGGCAGTGTCGATCGCACCGTAGAGATCGCCAATCGATTTGCGTCGGAGCGCGTGCGTATCTTCGACTTTCAACAGCGTCGCGGCAAGGCGAGTGTTCTCAATGATCTGATGAGCGAGGTACAAGAGCCGATCACGGTTTTTACCGATGCGAATGTGCACTTCGAGCCGGACGCGGTTGCTGAGCTCGTCGGAGGATTCTCGAATACCAGGATAGGAGTCGTGTGTGGGGATCTACTGCTCCAAGAGCGCAAACGTAGTAACCCCGACACTCTTTACTGGCGGTTGGAGCGCTCTCTCAAACGGGTCGAGGGCAGACTCGGAGGCCTGTTGGGCGCCAACGGCGCGATCTACGGCATACGGACATCGCTCTTCAGACCGCTGCCGGCCGACACCGTAATTGATGATTTTGTCATTGCCATGCGCATAGCAATTCTTGGGAAGGCGATTGTGTATCAGCCATCAGCGCGAGCCCGAGAAGATGTTCCGGATCGCATCGAAGACGAGTTTCGGCGGCGGGTGCGAATTGGAACCGGCAACTACCAGGCGCTATTTCGCTATCCGGAATTCCTGTATCGAACTTCGCCGGTGCGGGTCTTTGCCTACATATCTCACAAGGTGCTGCGGTGGTTCGCGCCCCATCTGCTCGCTACCATGCTCATCACCTCGATGCTCCTATCGGCTAGGCCGGTTTACGCGCTTGCGTTCTGGTCACAGATCGTCTTCTACGCCACGGCTCTGCTGGTTCTGTTGCTGAGGCGTGTCGTCGGGATCCCGCCTCTCCTTGTGGTGCCCGCATTCTTGGTGAGCCTCAACGCCGCATTCAGTGTGGCATTTTGGTCCTATCTGACAACCGAGACTCACGGGCAGTGGTCTCGAACGAAGCGCAACACAACCAAAGGGCAGAAGCCTTGATCAAGTTCTTGGTGCTGTTCGGCCTGGTGCTGTTCTCCCTGAGTCTTGTCATGCTGCGCTCGCTTTACAGCCGGAACGCCGTTCAGTGGTTGCCCGGATACATCGAGTCGCGGAGAGCGGCGGAGATGCCTGCCTCAGCGCCGATACACGTCATGTTCTGTTTTGTGGACCACTTCGAGCCGCAGTGGAAGTCCAATGACCCTTCAACGGAGGCGGCGCGCGTAGACAGATGGTGCCGAGAATACCCGCAACTCGCTAGCAGGTTCTGCGACACAGATGGTTGCTTTCCGAAACACACCTTCTTCTACCCCGAGGAAGAGTACCGTGAGCAACATCTAGAAAAGCTGGTTGCCTTGTGCGCTGCCGGTTTCGGGGAGATCGAGGTGCATCTCCACCACGATAACGACACCTCGGAGGGACTTCGGCAGAAGTTACAGCGCTTTACGCGGGTCCTGAGAGAGCGTCATGGTGCGCTGTCGTTGGACCCTATGACGGCTCGGCCTGCGTGGGGCTTTATCCACGGCAACTGGTCTCTCGACAACAGCCGTGCCGACGGCCGTTGGTGCGGAGTCAACGATGAGCTGCGGGTTCTCGCGGAGTGCGGTTGCTATGCGGACTTCACCCTGCCGAGTGCGCCGAGTGAGACGCAGACCTCCACAGTGAACAGTATCTACTACGCTGCAGATGATCCGGTTCGTCCCAAGTCTCACGACACCGGAGTTCCGGTACGCATTGCCGGCTCCGCCTCAGGAGACCTGATGATCATCCAAGGCATCCTCGGTTTCGACTGGTCGTCCCGCAAGCTCGGCCTTATCCCCCGCATCGAGAATAGCGATATTCGTGAGGCCCGGCCGCCGAGCCCTTTTCGTATTGACCGGTGGGTGCGTCTGGCACCGATCGTCAAGGGTCGGCCGGAATGGAAGTTCATCAAGATTCACACTCACGGTGCTCAAGAAGCGAACGAAGAAGTGCTGCTGGGCGAATCCGCCGCACGGATGTACCAGTATCTGGAGGCACGTTACAACGATGGTCGCAAATTCGTTCTGCACTACGTCAGCGCGCGCGAGATGTTCAATATCATCAAGGCGGCCGAGGCTGGTCAGGCGGGGAATCCGGGGGATTATCGGGACTACTTGCTGCCACCGCCCGCCTTCGCCGGCCAGAGCCGTTGGTCTGGCCGGTCGAGCCGCAGTGGGTAAGATGATCCGATAATGCGCTCGATGCTCTACTCACTCCTGCCAGGTTCGATGGTCACGACGCGCATCCCCAGTTCGCCGCACGGTGACGCCGTCTACCTGACGTTTGACGATGGTCCGGATGCCGAGGTGACGCCGAGGGTTATGGATCTCCTGGACGAATATGGTGCGAAAGCGACTTTCTTTCTCATCGGACAACAGGCAGAACAGAATCCTCGCGTTTCAGAGGAGCTCGTTGCTCGCGGCCATCAGCTCGGTAACCACTCCCTTCGCCATCGCAGATTCGGGAGTTTGTCCTTGCAGGAACAGCTGGGCGAGATACAGAGAACGGATGAATTACTGAGCGGGTTCGACGGCAGAGCGAAGCATCCATTCCGCCCTCCACACGGCAAGCTCTCCCTACCCTTGATGCTCCAGCTAAGAAGAGATCAGCGGCCTACAATCCTCTGGTCCATCGACACACAGGACTACACACACGACACGTCGCACGCCCTGGATGTCTTGAGGAGCCGGCCCCCTTGCAGCGGCGATATTGTGCTCATGCATGATGATCACCCCACGGTGCTGGATCTCTTGGGCAGAATGCTGCCGGCGTGGTCTGAAAGGAAGATCTTTCATCCGACTATCGACGCGCAACAGGAGGGTTCTACGTGAGCTCGGAGGCGCGCCAAAGACCCAGCGACCACCGATCGGGGGGCTATTGAGATATCTACTCTATTCCTCCCCCCTGGTGCGGTCCACGATGGGCTCGAATCCATGTGCGGCATCGTAGGTGTCTACAACCATTCCTCGACACCGAGGGATGAGAGTGGTTCCATCTTGCGAGCGAGAGATGCGATAAGGCATCGGGGTCCGGACGATTGTGGCTTCTTTCAGAGCGATGACCGGCGTGTTGCCTTGGGCCATCGGCGCCTCAGCATTATCGACCTGTCGTCCGCCGGGAGACAGCCCATGTCGAACGAGGACGGGACGATCTGGATTACCTTTAATGGCGAGATCTATAACCAGGCGGCGCTTCGGGATCTGTTGCTAGGCAAGGGGCACGTGTTTCAATCCCGCACCGACACCGAGGTCATTGTCCATCTGTACGAAGAGAAAGGGCCCGAATGTGTTTGCGAGATGGACGGGATGTTCGCCTTTGGCTTGTGGGACGAGAAAAGGCGACAGCTCGTCCTGGCACGGGACCGTCTCGGAAAGAAGCCCGTCTATTACACGAATTCAAATGGTCGATTGCTGTTCGCCTCGGAGATCAAAGCATTGCTCACCTATCCGGGTATCTCCCGCGAGATCGACTTTCAGGCTCTGGATCAGTACCTTACCTTTTCCAATGTGCCGGCGCCCCGAACGCTCTTCGCAGGCATCAGCAAATTGCCCGCGGCCCACCTGTTGACCTGCGGACCGGATGGATCGCTCGAGGTCTCGCGATATTGGTCCCCTTTGGATGGAAGCTGGTCCAGCACCATTTCGGAGTCTGAAGCCGCTGAGGAAGTCCGAGTCCTGGTCAAGGAGGCAGTCCGGAAGAGGCTTATGGCGGATGTCGAGGTTGGATGCTTCCTGAGCGGCGGTGTGGACTCCTCGACCAATGTCGCCTTGATGAGTGAGCTGATGGACAAGCCACTTCGGACCTTCTCCGTCGGCTTCGTCGGCTTCGGCCCGTCTCAGAATTTTCACGATCTTCCCTTTGCACGAATGGTGGCCGACCGATTCGGCTGTGAGCATCGGGAGATCATGGTGACGGCCGAGGAGTGCAAGGCCTTCTTACCTGAATTGGTCGTCCAGCAGGACGAGCCGATTGGGGATCCTGCCTGTCTACCAATGCATTTCGTCTCGAAGGCCGCACACGAGGACGGGATCAAAGTTGTGCTGGTTGGAGAAGGCAGTGACGAGGTCTTCGGTGGCTATGACGACATGTCACACATCCTCGAGAAGACGCTGCCACGTTGGGAAAAAGTCAATCGGCTACCGCGAATCGTGCGCAAGGGACTCCATCGAGCCAGTCGGCTGCTCGGGAGTCCGCCGGGTAGGGTCGACCTCTTGAGACGCGCCGTCGAGGGCCAGCCACTCTACTGGGGTCTGGATGTCGTCTTCTGGGAGACGGAAAAGACCTCCCTGCTTGCAGCTCCGCTGGGCTCGGCAGACTACGAGCGTGCAGGGTCGATCGTGGCGCGGTACCACGACGAGCTGCTTCGGGTCCATCCCACCGCAGACGGGCTCCAGCAGATGTCTTACGTGGAATTGTGCAATCGCCTGCCCGAGCTGCTTCTGATGCGAGTCGACAAGATCTCCATGGCGCACTCGATCGAGGCCCGTGCTCCCTTCCTCGACTACCGGCTCTCGGCCTATGCCCTATCGCTGCCGCAGAGGCTCAAGATCCGGAACGGAGAGTCAAAAGCGGTGCTCAAGAGAGCCGTGTCACCTTTCCTTCCAGCGGAGATACTGCAGCGCAAAAAGCAGGGTTTTCGCGTGCCCCTCGACATTTGGCTGAGAAGTGAACTGGCACCCTGGGGTGAGGAGCTGCTCGCGCACTCCGCTCTGCGTGCACTGGGCGTCTTCAATTTCGACGAGATCAATCGCATGTGGAGCGCACACAGATCCGGGAGAGAGGACCACAGCTTCGACCTCTGGTGTCTGCTCAACCTTGCTGTGTGGTACGACCACTGGATCGAAGGGCGGCCAACCTAATCGGGACTATTCCGGCTCATTTTCAGGAACGACGGTGGAAGCCGGCTCGAGCTGACCTTCCAGCTCCTCAATAAACTTGGCCGCGAAGTATTCACCGACAACATTATTGCCGGTGCCGTTAAGGTGGCCGTCTACACGGAAGTAAAGGTCGTTCCTATTGGACTCATAAGTCGCCGCCAGCATCTCCAATGTCGGGATCCAGGTGAACCCTTTCTCAGAGGCAAACTCGGCGAGCACTACATCAATGAAGTCGACATCTATGTTCTCACGCTCATATCTATTTGCCTTCATTAACACCTGAAACTGCTGAGGTATAGATAGGACGCATAGCTCAACACCCTTTGTTCGAGCGTCGTCTAATCCTCTTGCGAGCAAATCCTTGGTGATGTTCAATCTATCTAGCAGGAGCTCACTAGGCGGGACAGAAAAGTACTCGGCCCGCGCTGTCATCATATATATTGCTGCATACAGAAGATCATTCGAAATCAAAATGCGTTTAGCCAGTGTGACGCTCTGGAATTGAGATCTCCTATCTCTGGCATGCCCTCGCCTCTTCTCCGGTGCGACAACAGCCCTTCCTGGTGGCAATTTGTCAGATCTCGACAAGTCATTTTCGTTGACAGCGGTGTTTGTAAAGAGATCGTTAGGAAGAAACGCTAGAACGACGATATCGGGATGATATTTGGGCAACAGCCTCTCGAGATAGAGAATTTCCGTTCTTGTGTCAAAGCCCGATACGCCGGCCTTGACTACATCAACGTCATAGCCGTGGTCCAAGAGCGCACGCTCGAAAATTACAGGCCAGATCTCTTCATAGTGGTTGCCGGTGCCAAAGGTAAAGGAATCTCCGAGTAACAGAATTCGAGTTGATCCTGATGGCTTGGGGATTGCGTGGATTGCGTTGTCTCGCAAGCCTTGGTTGTTTATTTTGTATTCAACCGTGAATTCCGGTCCTTCTTGTCTGGTATGGGAGTTGGATCCATGAAGATGTCCAAGTTCAGTATCCGCGACTCCCAAGGTTTTCCTAGGTAAGAGGGAGGTGCTTTTGACATTTTGTGGCCAGAGAGATCGTACGGCAACTTCGAGAATAGTGAATAAACCA
>Ga0255057_10002388_pt1 | contig 10205 bp, 6 predicted proteins | sample Cases_109_6_MG_FD_189022 | JGI IMG/M metagenome (GOLD analysis project Ga0255057, IMG submission 189022) | Seawater microbial communities from Amundsen Gulf, Northwest Territories, Canada - Cases_109_6 | ecosystem: Environmental > Aquatic > Marine > Gulf | place: Canada: Northwest Territories... | reverse complement strand
GACAGCCTCCGGCTGGGCAGGTGGTCGGAGTAACAGAGAATCCGCCCCTAATCTCACCCATCGAAATCAAAGAGCCGCGATCTCGAGCGGCTCTCGCTGTTGGACCTCCTGTGTCACAGGCAGGTGGCCGGCTTAGCCTTGCTCCGCTAGGATCTCTTCCAGCCGCGCTTCGGCAGCCTGAACGCGAGGGCGAAGATCGGGGTCTGCATTGCGCCACAGCTCCACGAACTTGGCGTAGTTCCTCGCAGCATTCTGGTCATCGCCGCGCTCGTCGTAGAGCTGTCCCAAACGCTCGAAGCTGGGAGCGAGGCTATACTGATCCATGGCGGTCAGGCGATCAAAAGACGGAGTCGTCACGTACCGCTCGTATGTAGCGAGGGCAGCGTCGGCCTCGCCTGCTTGGTCGTAGGCGCGGGCAAGTCCGGGCACCGCGCAAAGAAGACACAGGCCGTGGTCGGCACGCTCGAACTGGGACGCGGCAGCTTGGTAGTTGTCGTCCGCGAACGCGATCTCACCAAGAAGCCGTTGAAACTGTTGCGCCTCCCGTGTCGGCTCCGCCTCCCTCTCGTATTTGACCAGGAGTGCTCGGGCACGGTCAGCTGCGCCTGCCAACGCGAAGAAAATGATCAAGCGATCGTACGGCCGATCCGCAATGGGCATTCCCTCCAGGGGGTAGCGCTCAAGCTCGGTCTCAATGAGCGCGAGCGCACCGGCAGTGTCGCCTTGTACCAGCAGGCTGAGCCGAGCCAGCTCGATCACGGTTCGGACGTGCCGTGCGCGGAGTCCGCGTTGTTCAAAGAACGTCAGGTTCTTCTGCTTGAACTCACGAGCCTCTAAGAGGCGACCTTGCACGGCGGCTATCGCGGCGCGCCCGTTGGCGGCGCGAAGTCGCCACACGGGGTTGTCGGCCATGCGCTCGCCGAGCATCTCGAAGTGTTGCTCGGCCATCTCGTAGTCGCCGGCCGCGCTGGCCACGGACGCGAGGTACCAGTTCGCGAAGGCCGGCAGCCCTGTTCCAGATGAGTCCAACGGGGCCACCGGAGCCAGCAGCGTCGCCCGAGCATCTTCGTACTTACCGAGATTCACCTGCGCTTTAGCCAGGTTCAGCCGCCCGACATCGTAACCGGACCGTGAGCCTGTTCGAATAGAGTCCTTCTCGAGCATCTCGCGTGACGTCACCTCGGCGCGCGCGAACTGACGAAGCTCCAGATACTGATTGGTGAGCAGATTCAGCGCACCGATGGACGAAAGGCTGGTGTCCTTCGGATCGAGCGCAAGGAGATCCCTGTAGGCCTGAGCTGCCTTCTCCTTCTCTCCGGTGACTACGTCGTAATAGAACCCCATGATGAGGTATCGCTCGCGCTCGTTTGCCTGGTCCCTTAGCTCGAACGCTCTGGTGACGGCGTCTATCCCCCTGGCCTGCTCACCCGTGGTAAGCAGCGTGCCACCCAACACCCACCAGGCCAGGGCAAACGTACTGTCCAATGCGATCGCTTCTTCGAGCAGTTTCAGGGAATCCGGGTCCTGGGTTATCCAAACCTTCCCCGCGGCTACGAACTTCTTCAGCGCTTCCAGATTCGACGTAGTCGCCAACAGGATGTACGGCCTCGATCCGATCGACCGGAGAGGCTCGCCAATCCTCTCCCTCAGACCCTTCGACAGTCTCGCGAGCGCCACGAGGATCTCGGTTGAATCCGCCGCTGTCTCGCGCGCGGACAACAAGGTTTCTCCATCTGCGGAAAAGAGCTCAGCCGACAACACGTATCCGGTACCGACCCGGTCAACTGCTCCGGCTACCACCGCGCCGATCCTCTCTCGAAAAGCGACCTCTCTCGCCAGCGCCAGGTCCAGCTTCGTATCCGGCGCCACCTCCATCCGCTCAAGCGCGCCAGCGACTCTGTCGGAATCCACCACTCTCACGACGGGTGATTGGCCTAGGTCGATTCTGAGGGCCCGCGTGAGCGCCGGCCCGAGCAGGGAATCGCGCGTCTCGTTCGCAAAATCGGCCACGACCACTTCGCCACGCTCTTCGAACCTGCCCTGGGCAATCAGTGTGGCGGGAGGTCCGATACCCAAAGCGCGCATGGCCGCGTAACCAGCAATGGTCGCTGCCAAGATCAGAGCCACCAGCACGCCACCTACGGCTGCATTCCGCAACGTGAGCAGTCGAGCGAGGTCTCCGGCATAACCGGTACGGGACCTACCCCCCTTTCGCGCAGTCTGCGCAAGAGCGGTAAGCAAGAGCACGGCGGATCCGAGCACGAGAGCGATCAGGGTGGCCTGACCAAGCCAAGGGGGCAATGCGTAGCGTGACCTGAGCGGCTCGGCGATCTGGAGCACCAGCCAGCCGAAGAGCGCGTAGCCGCCGAGCACGAGCCACGGGGTGCCGCGGCGGGCTTCTGGGAAGGACCTATCGGCGTACGCATCGGCCAGCTCGTCCAAAAGCTGTTCTGCCGCAGTGTACCTGGCCGGCGGGTCCTTGCTCAATAGGCCCAGCACCAGCTGCTCGACCCCGACCGGTATACCGTCGCGCAGTGCGCTCGGAGGCTCGGGCTCCTCCTGCTGGATCGCGTGGATCAGAATCACCGGTGAGCTGCTATCGGGCCGGAAAGGATGCCGGCCGGTGAGCATCTCGTACAGCACGGCTCCCAGGGACCACAGGTCCGTGCTTTCGTCCAGCTCCGCTCCCCGTGTCTGCTCGGGTGACATATAGGCCGGCGTCCCGAGCAACATCCCTGACTGCGTCAGGGCCGTCCCGCCCGTCTTTGCCAGCCCGAAGTCCAGGATCTTGAGGACGCCTTCCTCCGTCACCAGCAGATTCGCCGGCTTGATGTCGCGGTGCACGAGTCCGGCCCGGTGGGCCGCCGCCAACCCTTTCGCCGCCTGCGTCGCCAGCCCCATCGCCTCGTTTACCGCGAGAGGGCCGCGGGCGATCTTCTCCGCGATCGTGTCGCCCTCGTAGAAGGCCATGGCGATGAAAAGCTGGCCCTCCGTGGTCTCACCGATTTCGTATATGTTGCAAACGTTGGGGTGGTCGAGCGCGGCCGCCGCCCGCGCTTCCCTCAGGAAGCGTCGCTTAAACGTTGCGTCGAGACCCCACTGGGGCGGAAGAAACTTGAGCGCCACGGGACGGCCGAGCTGGGCATCAACGGCCTTGTAGAGAACCCCCATTCCGCCGGCGCCGAGCAACTCGACTACCTCGTAGTGGGAAACCGTGCTGCCGATCAGTCCATGGGGATCCGGAGCACCTCCATGCTCTTCAGGTGTCGCCGCGGGGCTAAAGCCCGGTTGCGAGATGAGTTCTTCGAAGCTGCCGAGGAGTTGGTCGGTCTGATCATGAGCGGCAAGAAGCCGCCGCAGGTGCTCCTGGAGCTCGGGATCACTCTCTGAGAGGGCATCGAGGCGGATGGCCCGCTCCTCTGCCTCCAGCTCGGCGAGCTCGAAGAAGAGCGGCCGTACTTCGTCCCAGCGCTCGTTCGACATCGCTACGCGACGAATTCCGGGTTGAGCTCGCAGGCGAGCCACGCCCGGGCGAGCTTGAGCTCCCTGGCGACCGTGGACCGCGACACCCCCAGAGCCTCGGCGCATTCCTCGAGCGTCAGCCCTCCGAAGTAGCGCTGCTCGAGCAGGTGGCTCTGCGTCGGGCTTATCGCTTCCAACCGCGTAAGTGCTTCGTGTAGGTCTTCGACCGCATCGGCGTATTCATCAGAAAGCTGCAACTCCCCGTCATCGAGCTCCACTCGTACTCGTCCGCCGCCGCGCTTATAGGCGTTCCGCCGTCGTGCGTAGTCAACCAAGAGATGCCGCATGACCCGAGAGGCCGCGGCCAGAAAGTGAGCGCGGTCCTTCCAGCGAGCTCGGTCCACATCGACCAGCTCGAGATACGCCTCATGGACCAGCGCTGTCGTGTTCAAGGTGTGATCGGACCGTTCGCGGATGAGTCGATGGTGGGCCAGTCGGCGAAGATGCTCGTACAAGACTGGAACGAGCTCGTCGAAGGCTTCGCGGTTGCCGCCTCCGATCTTCCGAAGGAGCGCCGTGATGTCTGAGCCCGATTGGGATTCCACTGACACACGTGCCGGCTGGGGGACAAGGCCGTTCTACGCGAGTTCCTTTGTCGGTCTAGTCTGACTCGACCCACTAATTAAGCTCGTGCCCTCCAGCCGTACAACCGCACCTCCACGCGCCGGATCATGGTCTGGAGTCGGCGTGAGACGGTTCGCTCCCTTTTTCCGCGTACCTCAGTGACGGGTGGGAACAATGCTCGGTGATTCGGCCGGGCCCAGGCACCGCGTCCCGAAAAGGAGGGCATGATGAAAAAATCCACGAACGACATGACGCTGGCAATCACGCTCACGCTACTCAGTATGGGCCCGCTGCAGGCCCAGTCGACGAACGACCAGCGACTTCGCGAAGCAGCCAACATAACGGCAGTCTCCGCTCCCGGCATGGCCGATTTCCTGAGGTCCGAGGCAGCCAAGATGCACTGCTGCGCGACAGAGCAGTTCCTCGAGGGAGCCATCCTTTACAAGCGCGCGGCCGAGCACGGGCTCAGCGGAAACACCGAGAGCTGGGAGACTGCGGTCGATGACCTCCGGCTGGCCGGCTATTTCTTCTATTACGCGGGAGAGTTCGACCGAGCCTTCAATGCGCTGGCCAGAGTCGGCGTCATCGAACGGGACATAGGTGACCGCGAGGCAGCGGCCCAAGCGTTCTTGGAAGCCGCTCACATCGCCCGGCAGAGCGGCGACCTGCAGCGTGCCAGAGAGCTCCTCGTGGTATCCGAAAAGGTTGCAAGCCAACCATAAAGCTGGACTCCCATCGGGGCGTCCGGGTAGCCGTTCGAATGCGGGATATGGGGTCCCTCCCGAACGGTCTGCCCGGCCCCCGGTTCTTCATCACCGGCCGCTCTGGACCCAGACCTCGCGCCTGCTAGACCCGCACCGCCAGGCTAGAGACTGAGAAACCGGGAAAGAGCACGGCCTGGCCTTGTTGGTGGGCGGGTTCTTGGGCGGGTTTTATTTGGGTAGGCTAGCTAATCAACCTCGGAAGGATTAGCTAGGATAGCTAATAAACCCGCGAAAACTATGTAAGTTAAGCAAAAACATGTGCTTACATAGGAAGCTTGTAAGGCAGGCGGTCTGGACCCCTGACCTCAGGCGGGTCTAGGCCATAGCCCATCGCCGGGCGACGAACCGGCCGACGACGATTGCGAACATCAGGAACCCGAGCCCGCCCAGTAGCCAGTGCCACCATCGCCGGTCGGGATCGGGCGTGCCCAGTACACTGCATGCACTAGTACTCGGAGCCGTGACGGATTCCAGGGGTCTGAAGCTCCATCCCGCTCCAGCAAGAACCAGGAGTGGGCGCTCCTGGGGTGGTGTGCCTTTCAACAGACAATAGATGTCGGAGAGCATGGAGTTGTTGTTCGCGTAGTAGCTGTGTCCCAGAAAGTCGGTCTCGAGCCCGGACGCGTCGATCGCGTCGAAGCGATTGACGCTTGCGCTTGCCTGGAGAAGCCCGCCGGCAACCTCACCTGCCCGGGGCTTTCCCTTCCGGATTTTTTTGGAGATAATCAGAGCCCGATCCTTGTCCGAGACGTATAGGGTAACTCGACTGGCCAAGTCGGGCAGGGTGTTCAGGAAATTATCCCTAAACCGTGTGGCAGAGATGTCCGGGGCCGCCAGAACGAGCTGGTCGACGATCGCTTGCCCGGCGTCCACGCGCTGCGTCAAGGCGTTCGCCACAACCCTGCTTCCCACGCTGTGCGCGATCACGTGCACCAATTCCACGCCAGCACGGATTTTTACTAGATCGAGAAACTCGTTGAACGCATCCATCGCCTCCAAGGAGACCTCGTAGTCAGCCATATAGCTGTCCAGCTCCCCGCCCGAGGGCCAGCTGAACACCATGGGAATCCCGCGAAACTCTTCGAGATCGAAGTCCAGATCGTACGCGATTTGGGCCGCCTGACGGGCGGCCTCATCGAACGTCGTGACAGCCCCGTGGACATAGACAAAGGCTTGATTGCGCTCCGTTGCTCGAACCGCTCGCGCCCAACCCTCGTAGTCGTTCGTGAACGACCCTAGCTCAGCGATCAGCACGTCCTTGTCGGGATCTTCGTCACGGATCGTAAAGCCGGGGACCTGATAAGTGACGAGTTGGCACGCGGAGCGGGTCCACGGCGGGAGCGGGTGGCACGGATCACTGGGACGTTCGATCTGGCCGATCATAGCAATCTTCCTGCTGGTTGCCTTCCTCATCTTCCTCATCAATCAAACAAGCCAGATCGTCGCTCTCGCGACGAGATTGCACCCAGCGGCCGGCGACTATGTCTTTTGGCTGCTGATTACCGTCTATGTAGTCTGCGGGGCAGTACCGATAGTGCTCCTGCTGAGGCTCCCCAGAGCACTTGCCGCGCCTCCGGACGAAGACGCCCCTGAGTTCGACGAACACCTGAAGGCCCTCGGAAAGCGTCTCGGCCGAAACCGCCGAATCTCGCACCTGCCGTTGAACACACGCCCTGAGATTGAAGCCGCCATTGCGGCGCTGGACGAGGAATCAGACGAGCTCAGCCGCCAGTGCGATCACGAGCACCAAAAGAAAGTCCGTGTATCCGATCCAGACGTGGCGCGGCGTGCTTCCCGTGAGGAGACGGATTCAACGCAAACAGTGAAGCCTGATCGTCGCGCCAAGGATAGAACTCCACTCATCGCTGCGGCCTTCATTGTCCCCGTGCTCCTCGTCGTTCTCATTGTCTTATTCACGATGGAGAGGCCGACCGTCCAATCGGGTCAGGCAGGCCCAAGGTCGGCTATCGAGTTGCCACCCGAGGTCCGTATTTCCTTGCCTCCACTACCACCGACCGAACCACTCCCGTACCGCGTCGTCGAACAGAAGGACTACAGCTTCGCCACCACCAGACGAATGGCATATCGCGTTGTAGTGACAACGAACACCTTGCCTGATGAGGCGACCCTACGCACCACGGCAGAAGAGATCTGGGAGAAGGGAGACCGAGGCTGGAGCGAGTTCACGGTGTTCCTCTACATGCCGGGAATGAACACCGATGAAATGGCCTATGGGGTCGCAGAATTCAGTCCCGCCGGGCTCCAAGAGTTCCGTGTCCAAGCACTGGCCCTCATAGGGACGCGGTGGCGACCGTAGCGCATCCAGCCCCTCCACGCTCCTGATCTCGGGCTCGTAGGGCCGGTATTTCTTGCCCGGCTCGGGCGGCCAAACGAACTTCCCAACTACCATAGGCGGTGAGCTAGAGTCCCCCAACGGGCTGGAGTGGTGCTTTGGCATCCGTTTTCCAACGCCTGACGCAGCGCAAGATCGTCCAGTGGGCGATCGCGTATGTCGCCGGAGCATGGCTCCTCCTCGAGGTGCTCGGCTTTGTTGCCGAGAACTTCGGCTGGCCTGCCGGTATCGTTCGCGGCGCGACCGTGTTCTTGGGCATCGGTTTCTTCGTTACGCTCGTCCTCGCCTGGTACCACGGTGAGAAGGGGCAACAGCGTGCGACCGGCTTCGAGCTGTTGATCATTGCCGGTCTGCTGCTTGTGGCGGGCGTAGCGGTAGCCTACGTCAGTCGGGGCTCAGAGCCTGAGGAATCCGAGACTGGCGCTCCACCGACGCTGACGATCGACCTCCGCTCCATCGCCGTGCTCCCGTTCGCCGACATGAGCCCGGAGGGCGACCAGGAGTACTTCGGCAACGGCATCGCCGAGGAGCTGCTGAACCTGCTGGCGGGGATCCCGGGGCTGCTGGTGGCCGCACGCACCTCGTCGTTCTCCTTCAAGGGCCAGAACCTGGAGATCCCGGAGATCGCCGAGCGGCTGCACGTGGCCCACGTCCTGGAAGGCTCCGTGCGGAAGTCTGGCAACCAGGTGCGCATCACGGCGCAGCTGATCCGGGCCGCTGACGGCTTTCACCTGTGGGCGAACACCTGGGACCGCTCGGTGGACGACATCTTCGCCATCCAGGACGAGATCGCGGCCGACGTGGCGGCGCAGCTCAAAGTCACGCTGCTGGGTGCGGCACCGACCGTAGCGAAGACCGATCCCGAAGCGTATGCCCTGTTCCTGCAGGCGCGGCAGGTGGGCCGTCAGGGCACGGCCGAGAGCTTAGAGCAGTCAATCGCGCTGTACAAGCGGGCGCTGGCGATCGATCCCGACTACGCGGCGGCGTGGGCAGGCCTGGCCAACCGCTACAGCAACCAGACGAGCCTCGGCCTGCGGCCGATTGACGAAGGCTTCCGACTGGCCCGCGAGGCGACCAACCGAGCGTTGGCCATCGACCCAGAGTACGCACCGGCCCACGCCCTCCTTGGCCGCATCGCGATGCCCCATGGCGACCCGGTGGCCGCGGCGCCGCACTACGAGCGGGCCCTGGAGCTGGCGCCAACCGACGCATCCATCGTCAACACCGCGGCCGCCTTTGCCCACAGACTCGGCCGCTTGGACGAAGCCATGGCGCTCTGGGAATACGCGGTCGCCCGCGATCCAGTGGGAACCGGCAGGCATGTCGGACTCGGCGTTGCCTACCTTCTGGCTGGGCGGTCGGAAGAGGCCATCGCCTCGCTCCGTACCGCGCTAAGCTTGAGCCCGGGGCGTGTCGGCACGCAGTACTGGATCGGCGTGGCGCTGCTCTCGAAGGGCGAGCCGGAGGCGGCGCTGGCGGCCATACAGCTCGAGTCCTCCGAGGCGCTTCGCCTGATCGGTTTGCCTATGGCATACCATGCGCTGGGCCAGGTGGCCGAGTCCGATGCCGCGCTGGCGGAACTGATCGAGAAGTATGAACAGACTGCGGCCTACAACATCGCCTACGTGCTGGCGTTTCGGGGTCAGGCGGATCGCGCCTTCGAGTGGCTGGACAAGGCGGTCGAGTACAACGACCCGGGCCTGTCTGGAATCTCGGTGGATCCTCTGTTCGCCAACATCCACGACTACCCACGCTGGCTCGCGTTCCTGGAGAGCATCGGCCAGTCGCCGGAGCAGCTGGCGGCGATCGAGTTCAACGTGACGTTGCCGCAGTAGGCGAACGCACTTCAGCTCAGCCGATCGCTCGCTTCAAGTCCACCAGCTCTTGGGCGGTTCCTTCGGGGCCGCCCCTGCCCGCATCTGGCCCCTCCACGCTCCTGATCTCGTCCTCGGAGCTGCCTAGTTGTCCTCGGGCTTCTAGCGTGTCTCACATTGTACCTTGGCGATCAATAGTGTCGTCTTCGATCTACTGGGAATCCAGGTAGTTTCCGGCTCACGCTGACGTAACGCCTGGTCTCGCAACGCCTTTTGCCCAGTACATCTCATGGGTCTTTTTCTTGCTTGTTGACACGACTATTCGACTGTTTTCTCTTTAACGCGGGCTTTCTACAGACGGCTTTCCCCAGCTATTGATGCTGCGGGTCCATGCCCGGAGAGAAGTATGATGAAGACTTCGCGACGACCGAACGCTTCCCGGCCTCTGCTTGCCGCCTCAGTGGCGGTTCTCATCTCGTTTGGCTGTTCCGATCGAGGAACGGAGCCCCCCACCGCCCCCGTAACGACTCCTGATCTGAGCGCGGCTTCGGGGCAGCCTTCCGCGTTCCAGCAGGATCTCGGTCCGGCGCTCGCTGCGCAGAAGCGTCACGGAGACCGCCTTATGGCGATCGCGGGCGTTGTCGGTCACGGCGTTGGGATCGTGGACGGGGAGCCGGGGGTCAAGGTATTCCTCGCCATACCGGGTGTTGCTGGCGTTCCATCGAGGCTGGACAACGTACCGGTGGCGGTCGAGGTGACGGGCATGTTTGTGGCTGGCGGCACGACCGACAAGACAAGCCCCGCGCCTAACGGGTACTCGGTCGGGCATCCCAACATCACGGCGGGCACGCTCGGAGCGGTGGTTCGGGATGCCTCGAATCAGTGCTACATCCTGAGCAACAACCACGTCCTCGCGGACGTTAACAACGCCGCGATAGGGGACAACACGTTGCAGCCCGGTGCCTTCGACGGCGGGCAGAATCCGCAGGACGCGATCGCTACTCTGGCCGACTTCGAGCCGATCGACCTCAGCGGGGCCGACAACGTGATGGACGCTGCGATCTCGGCGATCATCTCAGCAGCGGATGTTACCGGCTCCACTCCCGCTTACGGAGCCCCTTCAGAGACCGCCTCCGAGGCCAGCGTTGGTACGGACGTGCAGAAGTTTGGACGCACGACCCTGTGGAC